>Ga0181536_10001913_pt1 | contig 24143 bp, 28 predicted proteins | sample PEATcosm2014_Bin_41_FD_121105 | JGI IMG/M metagenome (GOLD analysis project Ga0181536, IMG submission 121105) | Peatland microbial communities from MTU Mesocosm Facility, Houghton, MI, USA - PEATcosm2014_Bin17_60_metaG | ecosystem: Environmental > Terrestrial > Soil > Wetlands > Peat | place...
GACCGGATGCCCGCAATAGCCGATGACTCCAGCGGCGGGGTATCCGTCCGGTTCACGACTGCGACATCTCCGATACGTCCAGAAGCAAGAAAGTTGTACGTCGCTCCAATGCCACCACCAAATCCCACGATGAAAATCACCGCTGCCAGTGCCGGCGACATCCGGATCTGCCGCAGCCACGCTCCCGGCTCGAGAATCAGCCGCTGCCAGAGCCCTCCCTGGCGCGTCGTTTCCAGCGCTTCCTGCAGGCGCATCCGCGATGCCGCCAGCAGGTTCGGAGTCGGCTCCGCCACCGCCGTCTCCGAAAGCGTCGCGTGGAACTTGCGCGTCGCCTTCAACTCCGTGGCGCATTCCGGACACCGCGCCAGGTGCTGTTCTACCTCATAGCGGGCATCGTCCTCGAGCTCGTTGTACACATAGAACAGAATGTTCTGCCGTACCCAATCACATTTCATTGTCGTATCCATTCGCGGGAACCAATTCCAAACTCATCGCATCTCCGCCAGCGCGGCCCGCAGTTTTTGCGTCGCGCGAAATAAGGTATTCTTCGCCGTCTCTTCAGTCGTATTCAGCATCTCGCCCACCGTGCGCAACTTCAGCCCGTGATAGTGCTTCAACTCGAACACCATCCGCTCGCGAGGCGTCAGCCCCGACAAGGCGACTCCGATCTTCCGACCCAGCTCCCGCCGCATCAAATCGCGTTCCGGGTTGGCTCCCGAGCGCGCGTCGGCGAACTGCTCTAACCGGCTGTACTCTTCGCCCGACGCATCCACCGCAACCGGAGCATCCTCCTTGCGCACATTCCGTTTCCGCAGATGATCCAGGCAAAGATTGGTAACGATGCGGTAAATCCAGGTGTAGAAAGAGCACTCAAAGCGGAAACTGCCGAGATTCTTGTAGGCCTTGAGGAAGGCCTCCTGATAGACGTCCTGGGCGTCGGACTCCGATCCAGTGAGATGCAGCGCCAGTCGCAGCACCGACTGATCGTAATGACGAACCAATACCTCGAAGGCCGCGCGGTTTCCCTGTTGCGCCTCGCGGATCAGACTCGTGTCGTCAATGCGGTTGCCCTGCGCTGCCAAAGAGCCCCTCATATTCCATTGCAACGTGGGGTTCCGGTTGTCGCTGCCCTGTTCCGCCCGTCTGTAACGGTAATGGTCGCCAACCGGAATTGCTACTGCGTAAGAATCGGCCGGCATTGTCTGTCGTCCTCTACAATCTGTCCTCTAGTGGTCCCAATCCTTAGTTCTTGCCTTGCACAGAAATAGACGGGGCAGCAACCCGAACGTTAGCAGATTATCAGGAGTTGGCCCTTGGCTTGCTTGACAGTTGAAAACAGCGATGAAAGCAAGTGTTCTCCAACAGGTAGCGGCCGGGCCAAACCGCTCATTGCACGCTAGGCAACTCTAGGCATACAGTGGGCTGTGGCAGCGTCCGCGCGCGCTTTCTGGGGGACGGTTGGCGAATGAAAAACAAGACCAAGATCATAGGAATCATCTGCGTCGTTGGATTCTTCGCGTCCCTTTTTTTCTCGATTTCTTTTTATTATCGTGGCTTCCCCAGCAGGCCGCAGCCAGAACTTGGCAGAATTTACCCTATCAACAACCATGGGTTTCCGTTGTACCTGACCAAGAGAGAAGACTTTGAGCAGACGTTGGCGTCCGTCCTTGCTGTGGTGCTTTTTGCGGCTGCCGGAATCCTCGACTATTTCTTCGACGCGTTCGGCAATCGCGGCCGGGAGGTCCTTCGGAGGAGGAGGCAGCCTTGGAATCATCGCTGGGGCCCCTAGCAAGGTAACCGAGTCTCATAACTGTTTCTGTGTATCGAATCTCAGCCGCATTTCGTTCGTAGCTTCGAAACCCAGCTTCTCATATAAATGCCGGCCCTCATCGCTGGCGTGCAGATTGACGGAGTGGAAGCCGTGCTCCTTGACCCAACCGAGGATCGTCAGCATGATCTGCCGCGCAATTCCGCGCTTCCGAAACTCCGGTTCCGTGTATACATTCAGGATCACCGCCCGCTGCGTACACGGGTCTTTGGGATTCGCTGGCCAGGGACACAGGAACACCCCGCCGCCGCCAGCGATGCGGCCCGAGACGTCCAACGCCAGCCAATGGCGATACGAACCATCGGCCAGAGTCCGCGCCAGCCAAGGACTTGCAACTTCCACCATCCGATCGAGCTCCTCGACCGTGCCTTCCCCCATATCGCGAAACATCGACCGCCGGTGATGAAGAATGATCGCCGACTCGCTCGCCTGTGCCTCTCGAATCGTGATGTTCGGTTGCGTCCCATCCATAAATTGTTGTCCCGGGCGGAGCTAGGGAATCGGCAGTCTTCCCGAAGTTCGCGCCCCGTGTCTCGGCGGCTCTCAAAAGGTACAATAAAACACGGCCGAGGCTAACCGGATTCATGTACGAAGTAACCGTCGAAGATACATTCGCAGCAGGGCACTACCTGCGCAACTACAAAGGGAAGTGCGAGAATCCGCACGGGCACAATTACAAGATTCGTGTGACCCTAGCCGGCGCGGAGCTCGACAAAGCCGGCCTGCTGCTCGATTTCAAAGATCTAAAAGACGTGATGAAGCACGCCATCGACCGTCTCGACCATCAGATGATCAACGATATCGAGCCCTTCACCGTCCTTAACCCCTCCGCCGAAAATCTCGCGAAATATTTCTACGACGAAACCAACACTCGATTGAGCAGCGTAACCAATGGCAGGGTGAGGGTGAAAGACGTCACCGTTTTCGAGACTGATACGACCACGGCGCGCTACAGCGAATGAAATCATTTAGTAGTTGAATGATCCGATGGTTCACTTCCATGCAGATCACGGAAATCTATAAATCGCTGCAGGGTGAATCGACCTATGCCGGCGTTCCCTGCGTCTTCGTGCGGCTGACAGGATGCAACCTGCGCTGCTCCTGGTGTGACAGCGAGTTCAGCTTTCACGGTGGACGCAAGATTACGCTGCAGGAGGTACTCAGCGAAATCGCCCGCCTAAGTCCGACCGGCGGACTGGTCGAGATCACCGGCGGCGAACCTATGTTGCAAGAGCGCGAGGTCATTCCCCTGATGGAGCAACTCTTAGACGCCGACTATCAGGTGCTGCTCGAGACCAGCGGGGAACGCCTCTTGGCGCGCGTCCCGAAACAAGTCATCAAGATCGTCGACGTAAAGTGTCCGCACTCCGGCGAGCCAAACACCTTCGCTATGGAGAATCTGGACGCGCTCCGGTCTCACGATGAACTCAAGTTTGTCTTAACCGACCGCACTGACTACGAATTCGCCCGCGACTTCATCTTGAATCACGGGCTGGCCGGACGCGTTCACGCCATTTTATTTTCTCCGGCGTTTGACAAGGCCGCTTCCGGCGCGCGCGACACTTCTCATTGCCTCCTCGATCCGCAGGCGCTAGCGCAATGGATCGTCGCCGACAACGCTCCCGCGCGGCTCAGCCTGCAAATTCACAAACTGATCTGGGATCCCGCCGCTAAGGGTGTGTAATTACGCATTGCCGAAGTGAGATTCGACTCTTCAAACAACCTATTAGATTTTGTGATCCCGAGCCACGCGAGGGATCTGCATTTGCGGCGAACTGCAAATCCCTCGCGTTGCTCGGGACGACAATTTATTGAAGGCATTGCTCGCACACCGCAATAGGCGGCAGCACTCCCTAGGCCGTCCGGGCCCGCACTCGATTCTCGGCGCGCAGATGCGCCACCACCAGCCGTATGTCTTCAAAGCTCACATACGGCGGCACCGCCTCCTTAATATCCTTCAGCCTCTCGACTCCCTGCTTCATGCAGGCCGCCTCAATCAGTGGCTGGGCATCGGGAGAAATCCACTTCGCATCCAGTTTGATTTGCCCGGTCTCGATCAGGCTGGCTACCGTGCACACAATCGTCGAGACCTGACGGGCGCGAATGCGGCCAATTTCCTCAAAGCTACGCCCCTCGTTCAAGAGCCGCAGCGTCTGTTCCGCCGGCGCGGGCTCTTTGGACACCGTCGGCGCGGCGCGCGCTCCCTCGCCGAAGTTTCGCAAAGCTTGAAGAATCTCCGCGCCATACACATCGGCTTTCTTTTCGCCAATGCCCGGCACTTGCTTCAACTCCGCAAAATTGGCCGGACGCCTGCGGCACAGTTCCTCGAGCGTGCTGTCGTGCAGAACGATGTACGCAGGCACTTTGTTCTCTCGCGCCATATTGCGCCGCCATTCGCGCAGATACTCCGCCAGCGCTGGATCTGCTTCTGCCAGCGCCGCATCCCGTACCCGCGGTTTTTCGGAAGGCAGCAGCGAGGTATAGAAGGACGGAGACGACATGGGCGGAAAATGCGCCTTTCGCGCCGCAACTTCGGGCACGACAACGGTCACGATCTCTTTCTTCAGCCATTCCGGTTTTGCGCCGCAATTGTCGCAGCTCCCGCAGCTCTCCCATTTCGGAGTCTCGCCGAAGTGCAGGCAAATCTGCCGGTGGCGGCAGCCGTGAGAATCCGCGAATCGGCTGATCACGCGTTTCCGGCCGGATGCTCGCTCGCGCTCGGCGTCATCCGAAATCTTGTTGATGAAGTATTCGAGAAGAATGTGGTCGCGTTTCTGCCAGAGCAGGACGCAATCCGCAGGACGCCCATCCCGGCCGGCGCGGCCCGCCTCCTGGTAGTACTGCTCAATCGACTGCGGCAGCGACAGGTGGATCACCGCCCGCACCGCAGGCTTGTTGATGCCGAGCCCAAACGCGATAGTTCCGACCAGCACCCGCACTTCGTCCGACATCCAGCGTTCCTGATTCTGCCGGCGCATCGACGATTCCATCTTCGCGTGATAAGGAATTGCCGCAATCCCGCTCTCCTCCAGGTATTCGACCGTCTCCTCCACGCGGCGAATCGTGGGTGAATACACGATCGCGCTCTCCCCGGCATAGTGCCGTAGAGCACGGCAGAGCAGCTCCATTTGCGTCCGCGCTTCACACTCATGGACCACGTAGCTTAAATTCTGGCGATGGAAGCTGGCGATGTAGAGATCGGGCTCGCGCATCTGCAACTGCTTCAAAATGTCGTGCCGCACCTGCCGCGTCGCACTGGCGGTGAACGCCGCAATCGGCAGCTTCGGAAAGCTCGTGCGCAACCGGCTCAGTTGCCGGTAGTCCGGCCGAAATTCGTGCCCCCACTCTGAAATGCAATGCGCCTCATCGACCGCAAAGAAACCAACCGGCACTTTCGCCAGCCAATCGAAAGTATTGCCCGCGGCCAGCCGCTCTGGCGAAAGATAAAGCAGCCGATATTCGCCGCGCGCCGCTTTCTCCATCACCTGTCGCCGCTCCGCCGAACTCTGGGAACTATTGATCACCGCCGAGGGAATGCCCATCTGCGCCAGTTGCGCTGCCTGGTCCTGCATGAGTGCGATCAGCGGGGAAACCACCACCGCCGTCTTTCCCGAAATCACCGCCGGAAGCTGGTAGCACAGCGACTTTCCGCCTCCGGTCGGCATGACCACGCATGTGTCGTGCGCGGCCAGCAGACTCCGGATAACATTCTCCTGCTTGGGGCGAAACTCGTGGTATCCCCAATAGCGCCGCAGCGCTTCCGGCAAGTTTGGAACATCGGGCATTCTTATTCGGACCTTCTGGGCAGTATAGCCTTAGACTTGTTGGCGAAGTCTGTGAGCGCTCGACGGCCAGTTTGTGATGAATTGAGATTTAAGTGTTTTTTGATAAACACGTCTTGGGAACTCTTGTGAGATTCTGCGCACTACAGGACGGCCGAGGGCGGCCGTCGCTACGTGTTTTGTGATGACTAGGAAGACAGTGATCCTCGGCGTGATCTCGGACACCCACGGCCAGCTGCGTCCCGAAGCCGTTCAAGCCCTGCGCGGATCCGACCGCATCCTCCATGCCGGCGACGTCGGCGCTTCCGAAATCCTCGATACGCTCAAGCACATCGCGCCTGTAACGGCGATCCGCGGTAATGTCGACACCGGCCCGTGGGCGCGCGCGCTTCCTGAAACCGAAGTCGTCGAAGCCGGCGGCCTGTCCATCTATATGCTGCATGATCTCGGCCGACTCGACCTGAAGCCGGAAGCCGCCGGATTCCGCGCCGTGGTGTACGGCCACAGCCATCAGCCGAAGATAGCGGAGAGAAACGGTGTGCTCTATTTCAATCCCGGGAGTGCCGGGCCGCGCCGTTTTCACTTGCCGGTAAGCGTGGGGAGGCTGAGGATTACAGCAGGAAAAGTGCGAGCGGAGTTGATGGAGTTGGAAATATAGTGGGTTCGAGGCGAGCTGCAGATCCCTCGTTCTCCCACCCCCAGCAAGTACGGCGGGCTGGGGGCACCGGTCGCTCGGGCTGACAAACAAATAAAAAAGGCCAGCTCGAAGGCCGGCCTTCTTCTTGATTCCACCTTCTCGCGGGCGAGGGCGCCCGCGCCACATACACTACTTCTTCGGCGCGATCGCATCCTTCGCGGCCTTCGCCACGCGGAATTTTACAACCGTCTTCGCCTTGATCTGAATTGGTTCGCCGGTCTGCGGATTGCGTCCCATGCGGGCCTTGCGATGCGCCTTCACCAGGCGGCCGAGGCCGGGAACAACGAACACACCATTCTTCTTCGTCTCTTTGATCGCCGTGTCTGCGAGGTGCTCCAGAAAGGCCGCCGCAGTCTTGTTGTTGGATTCGAGCTTCTCAGCCAGGTGCCGAGTGAGTTGAGTTTTGGTCATACCAGAAGCCATGAATTCCTCCTTCAGGAACTTACAAATTTGCTTGTATCGAGCGCATAGTAACGCAATCGGCTGTGGAAAAGTAGCATTTTATGCAGATTTTATGCGGTTTTCAGTAAAATACCCCTTCAAAATGGGCGAAAAATGAGGGTTTGACAGCCGGAGCGTACCCAAATGGCCCGGTTCGGGGGTGGAAGACGTTCCCCCGCGCGCTCACAACCTCTGTCCCCGCATCACAGTAACCGCAGATCCTTCCGCGAGAAAAGCGGACTGCGGCTTACCCCGGAGCACTGCCGCAATCTCTTTTCCATAGAACTCTTCCGCATCGCCCTCAAATGCCGATCCCCGAACCTGCCAGACTCTCCACGACGGATGCGTCACGCGGTACTCCATGCAACCGCCGCCGGGTTGAGCCGCATATCCCCAGTAGTGCTCGGTGATGAACTGTTCAATCGAGTTCTCACCTGGGAGCTCAGAATTGCCGTCGGTTTCAACGTTGATCTCGTTCCAGCCTTTCCTGCTCTGCCATCGGTACGCCACCCTCAACCGATTGTCGCCAGCGGAGTGGATTTCATGCGCCATGGGGAGAGCAACATAGTTTTCGTTGTAAAACCTGCGGGCAACGAATGCAATGGCCCGGCGCGGAACCATTTCGCGGATGAAAACCACTCCCCGCCGGACCTCGTTCCCGGCTTGGCTTCTGGTTTGCCGGCGCACGTAAAAGCGCAGGTTCACTTCCTCGAAATTCGAGTGCATCGGAATTGGCAACAACCCGAACATCTTTGTTTTCAGAAATCGAAACCCGACGAGGCTGATAAATACTTTTTTGCTCCAGTGATCGAGTTCGGTTCCGGCAGGGACGAAGGGAAGAAGCAGACCGGCGTCCACTTCATAGTTCAGCATGGCCAGATGCTGCCACTCAGCAGTGAGAAAAATTCCGTCGACGCTCACATCTCTTAGGATGGTCGGACCGGCTAGCCCGGTTCACCAAAGTGAACCATTCATGGCCAACCTGCCATCTCCAGAACCTTCTGTGGAGTCATCCCGCTCTCGCGCAAATGCCGGATGCTCTGCGCATCGTGCCGTTTCGCCAGGCGTACTCCGGCGGCGTCCCGCACCAGTTCGCAATGAAAATAATCGGGAGCGGCATACCCAAGATCGGCATAGCCCAGCGCGCGCATCAACAGCAGCTGCCGCGCGGTCGACTTCAGCAAATCCGCGCCCCGTACGACTTCTGTGATCCGCATTGCTGCGTCGTCGGCTACCACTGCGAGTTGGTAAGCGGGAACATCGTCGCGCCGCCAGACGAGAAAATCGCCGAAATCTCTTCCTGCGACGTAGCGCTGCGGGCCTAGATTCAAATCCGCAAACTCGACCGCGTCGCCCTCCGGAACGCGAAACCGCCAGTTCACGCCCGCAGGATCGGTGAGCCCGGCTACGTCCTTGCGCTCGCGACAAGTCCCCGGATACACCGGCTCGTCGTCAGTATCCGCATCATTCGGGGCGCTCGCCGCCTGCGCCAGATCCTTGCGCGAACAAATACATGGGTAGAGAAAGCCGCCCTGGCGCAGCCGCCGCCAGGCTTCCAGATAGTAGGCCCGGCGCTCGCTCTGCGAGTAAGGGCCGTACGCCCCGCCACAATCGGGCCCCTCGCTCCAACGAATTCCGAGCCAGCGCAAATCTTCAAACATGGCGCGAGCGAATTCCGGGCGTGAGCGCTGCGGATCCAGATCCTCGTTCCGCAGCACCAGAGCTCCTTGATTTTCAAGCGCGCGTTGGGCCGCGACCCAGAAAGTCCGGGCATGACCAATATGCAGAAGCCCGGTCGGCGACGGCGCGAGGCGTCCGCGATAACTTGCGCGATGACCGGAAGCGCGATGACCGGAAGAAAGACTGGTAGAAATGCTGGGCGAAGCTTGCGTCACGAAAGCATTCTAGCGGGAAGTGCTGCGGCACACGGGCAGCGTGTTGCCCGGCACACGGCGTGTATGGAGTCGGACACGGTCCCGGGCCGGGTTCGCCCATAAGTCTAGCTTCATCAACGATCGCCCGGTTGGCCGCTCCGGTGCCATATCACTTCCGACTGCGCCAGCCGCAGAGGAGGTGACAAAATGGCAACCATTTGGAAATCTACGAACGAAAGATCGACGAACGAAAGATCGACGAAGCAGAGATCCACCAACCAAAATTCGACATATCAGGCAACTAGCAACGCCCTTTCCGGGACGACGCTTTCGTCCTGGTCGCGCCAGCAGAAACTGGCGATGGCAACGACTGCAGGCTTCGCGATACTCGGGCTGTTACTCGCGGTGAGCGCATGCTCGAAGCAATCCGCAAAACCGGCGCTGGTCGGGGTCTCCAGCCCAGTTTCCACTCCGGCAACACCACCGGCCGTAGCCGCGCTTGTAACCACCCCAGCCGCACCCGCACCCAAAAAGAAGGCGCCCAAGAAGCGTCCCGCGAATGTCGTTTACAGCGACCCCAACTCCGGAGTTTCATTCCTCTATCCGCGAAAGTTCGCGCTGACCTCGGGCGACAAGGCGCAGCCTCAACTTGCCGGCATGGATGATGTGCCAATGAACTTCGTCCAGCCCGGCGGAGTCGTGGTCGCGACCGTTGCAGTGCCCAGCGGTTCGTATCCCGGCACCGATTTCGCGTCCGCCTTCTTCAACGTGAACGTCAATCGCCACATCTCCGAGCAGGAGTGCGAGCACTTCGCCTTCGTCGACACGCGGAATGCCGACGGTGAGCCGGTCGACGCCGAGAAGGTCAAAATCGGCTCGACCGACATGGAGACGACGTCCAACTTCACCGCCAGCGCCATCGAGCAAGCCGAAACGCAGTATTACCACAGCTACGAAAATGGGACGTGCTACGAATACGTCCTCGGTCTGGGCACTGAAGGATTTGCTACTGAGGGTGGAATTGAGCACGTCAGCCGCAATGAAGTTCTCGCCAGACTAGAGAAGATTCTGGCCACGGTGAAGATCCGTCCGGTCGAGCAGGAGCCTATCGCCGAACCGGCAGGAGGCATCGCCAGCGGCAAGGAATAAACTGAAAGCGCGCGATAACGCCAGGGCCACGCGAACGTCGTGCGTGGCCTTTGTGTTTTGGGCGATGCCGAAACTTGGCTGAATCGCGTACAATTTCGGGGGCAGCGAGGAGAGTGGAATGACGCAGAAGATTATCGAGGTAGTTGGTACTTCAAAAGAAAGCTTTGCCAAGGCGGCGGAGGCCGCCGTCAAGGAAGCGGCGAAAACCGTTCGCGGCATCAAGTGGGCGCACGTGGATTCGCTCGACATGCTGCTGGACGGAGCGAAGGTTCTGCAATACCGCGCCACCACCAAGATTTATTTCGACATCGATGCGTAGGAAAGTGAGCCATCGGATCATCGGATCATTGAATCGTTGAAAGCCCCGACCGATTTTCAATGGTCCGATGAGTTATTGCATCGTTGTTGAATCACGCTACATCTGAACGTTATCTTCATTTCTGGGAAGGCTGTCCCCGCGGGATTGCTTGCTGCTCAGGAAATCGAAAAACCACTCAAAAGGACATTGAATCGACATGCTGAAGACAGCCCAACGGATTGGTTTGGTTTCAACGATCGTTCTTCTTTCAAGCCTATCGGCGCTCGCACAAACGGCACCCTGGAACATTGACCCTGCACACTCGACCGCACAGTTCACCGTGCGCCACCTTGGAATCTCGAATGTCACCGGCAGTTTTACGAAGGTAACGGGAAGCGTCGCTCTGAACGAAAAGGACATCACACAGTCGCGGGTCGCGGCCAGCATCGACGTCAACTCGGTCGATACCCGGGTGGAGATGCGCGACAAAGATCTCAGAAGCCCTAATTTCTTTGACGTTGAAAAATACCCGACCATCGAATTTAAATCCAAACGGATTGTAAGCAGCGGCGGGAAGCTACAAGTAGTGGGCGATCTGACCATCCACGGAACCACGCACGAGGTCACGCTCGACGTTGATGGACCTACGCCGGAAATAAGCGATCCCTGGGGCAACTCGCGCCGTGGAATTTCGGCGACGACGACCATCAACCGCAAGGATTTCAATCTCATGTACAACAAGCTTCTCGGGACCGGCGAGGCCGCGGTCGGAGATATCGTAAAGATCCAGATTGACGCGGAAATAGTAAAGAAGAAGTAGGATCGATCCGTGGTGAGCAATCGCGTCGCAAAGAACAAACTACAACTTCTGCGTTCCGAGAAGCTGGGCAAACTGGCCTGGCTGGTGCATGCGTTTTCCACGCGGCCCGGCGGGGTTTCGCGCGCGTACGGCGGCAATGCGCTGAATCTTGGCTTTACGGAACTTGACTCGCGTGCAGCCGTCGAACGGAACCGCGAGCTCTTCCTCAAAGAACTGGGCGCTGCGAATGGACGAACAATCTGGCCGCTGGTTTCACTGCGGCAAATTCATTCCGATCTGATCCATCGAGTAGACGGAATACGAGTCGACCGACTGCCACTGCGGCTTCTGACCGGCGACGGGATAGTCACGGATACGCCGGGGGTGGTCTTAGCCGTGCAGACGGCCGACTGTCTTCCCGTCATTTTGGCGGACCGGAAGCGGCGCGCGGTCGGCGTTTTTCATGCAGGCTGGCGCGGCACGGTCAAGCGAATCGTCGAGAAGGGTATCGGCGAGATGCGCAAACATTTCAAGAGCGATCCGCGAGACCTGGTGGCGGCGATTGGGCCGGGCGTGCAGGGATGCTGCTACGAAGTCGGCGAGGAGGTGCGCACCAAATTCGAGGCTCAGTTTGCCTACGCCGGCAGCTTGTTCCGCGCGGTGAAGGAATCGGATCCGGTGCGGGAGAAATATCCGCTGCTGTTTCTGACGGCGCGCGCGCCGGGACACAGCGAATTACCGATGAAACTTTTTCTTGATCTGGTGGAAGCAAACCGGCGACAGCTGCTGGACGCTGGCATGATGGCGAAGAACATTGACATGTCGGGACCGTGCACGGCATGTCATACGGAGCTGCTGTTCAGCTTTCGGGCGGAGAAGGGCGTAACCGGCAGGATGATGGGGGCGGCAGGGATCAAGCCGGAATGAAAGGGGATATCGGGTGATCGGGGCATCGGGCGATCAAACCTGACCGATTTCTCGATGACTCGATGACCCTTCAGCCGATGTCATATCGCGTTGTGGCTTTCACCATGGCACAAGTGCGGCAAGGAGCGCTTGGCTTCCAACGTCAGCTGGGGGCTACGTTGCGTGAGCATGTCGAGATCAAAGTGTATTCAGTGAGCCCGTTCGACCTCGATGAACGCCGCCGAGTCAAGGATCGATTTGGCGGAGACATCGTCTACTTTCTCAACGACGCGGCCTGTCAGGAATGCGAGCGGCTGGGTCTTAACCTGCAATTCGTGGGGGAAATCTCCGATGGCGAACTGCCTCGGCGGCGAACTTTGGTTATCGGCATGCCTGAGGGGACGGGCAGATCCTCAGTGGTCTAGGAGCGCAATGAGAATGCAGACGAGAAGTGGTTAGTCTTTCTTGTGTTTTTTGTGCGAGGTTTCGGCCTTGGGCTTCTCGTCCTTCTTGGTATCTTTCGCGTCTTTGGTATCTTTCCCGTCCTTGGTCTCTTTCGCTTCTTTCGCGACGCTGTCGCCTTCAGAAGAAGAAGACGCCCCGGAACCAGCGCCCTTCTTCGGATAGTCGGTCACGTACCAGCCCGAGCCTTTGAATTGCACCGCTGGAGCCGAGATTACTTGCTCGATAAGGCCACCGCACTCGGGGCACTTTCGCAGCTGCTTATCGGAGAATTTGCGGATTTGTTCAAAGCGGTGTCCGCAGTTCTTACACAGGTATTCGTAGTTGGGCATGGGTGAGCTGATTTTAGAGGCGGAGATTCATTGGCGTCAATTTTGCGGATGCGCCGTTACTTACAAGCCGCCCTTTCGCCCGCAGCTCTCCGCGGGCGGGGAAGCCCGCGCCACACGTGCTCAGCGTTTCAACAGATCGACTGGCTCGCGGACGTCGTGCACCCGGAAATATTTCGTCAGCGCTGGACATTTTGCGGCGACGGCCTCGTACATGGCGTATGCCACGTTGCGGTAGGATGAGTGTCCGGCGGGGGTGGTGCGCAATTCAGAGATGTAAACGACCTCGGCGAAGTCCATCTTAAACAGGGTGCGCTTGCGGAATGCGAGCGGGATCGCGTACTGCGCGTTCTGCTGCGCTTCCTCGCCGCCGGCCGCAGAAAGTCTCTGCACCGCAGCTTCAGCGCGCTTCACGGCAGCTTCGTAGTCCGAGCACACTCCGGCGGCTTCGACCTCGGGCGGCGTATCGAAGCCGTGGGCGGTCGAGAAATCCTGCATGATCTGGACGCAGCGGCGATGGCGGTGCATATCGCGGAAGCCGCCGATGTCCATGAGGATGTCGAAGCGGAACTGCTGGCCAGCGGAGAAGGCACGCGGCAGTTCGTCATGGCGGCCACGATGGCGCAGGCCGAGGTCGATGATTTCGCGGCGGCGTGCTTCGCCGGCGGCTTCTATCGTCTTGCGAATCTGCCGATAGGAGTAATGGCAATGGGCGTAAAGCAGCGTGGCCGCGAGTTCGATTTCCATCGGATCGGCATCAATCAGATCGACGAGTGGTGCGGGTTCGATGGCGGCGTCTCGCATTAGTTCAGCCGCGGCTTGCTGGAGTTCGCGGCGCGTCTCGATTTCGTAGAGATTCGGGTCGGCGTACTTGACCAGCGTGGGCGCGACCCGCACTTCGCGCAGGAGTTCGCGTTCGGCACGATCGGCAATTTCGGGCGACACGGCGCGGATCTCGGCCACGAGCGCGCGCAACGATTCTTCGTTCGCGTTGTAAGCCGGGGAAATAGCGGCTTGTTTCAGCAACGCTCCCAGGTCGCGGACCTCTTTATGCGGCTGCGAAAGCAAGTGAGCAACCTGCGTTTCCAGCGTGCGGGCATTTACGATCTCCCCGAGTGAAGTGTTGGTGGCGAGAGGCAAGAGATAGCGCGAGATATCGAAGGCGCGGGCACGCAGAGTGCGCTCGTAAGCCTCCGGCTTCATTTCGGCGGGCCGGGGTGTGATGCTGGCGAGATATTCGAACGTCCGCTGTGAGACCTTTTCGTAGGCCGTGAACAAGGACTCGATGGTTTCGCGATAAAGAGCACGGGCGGACGACACGTCCGGGACGCCACCATCACTCTGAAAATTGGGCGTGTAGTAACCGCTCTTCCTGAAGTCCTGATAGCGAGTCGAGCGTTCCTGGCCGTCCCAGCGCTGCTCGTCGGCAACCACGATGGCAGCGAGGATGGAGAGGCGCTCGATGGCGAGCGCGATATGGGCCAGGTCGGCGATGGAGCGGTGCCCGTACTGGAAGTAGAAGGTGTTGAGAAATTTCTCAGCCTTCTGCGCGGTAATTTCCTTCAGCGACTCTTTCATCGAAAGGGATGAGCGCGAATACTTCGCCATAGCGTAGGCCTGGATCTCGGGCTCAACCCCGTAGACGGCGAATACCTCGACGGAAGTTTCGGGCGCCGGGGTAGAAACGGGATGCGAAGTCGTGGGCTCGGTTGAAATTACTTCAGACATGGGAGTGGAGAAATCTTAATCGTCCGCTGCGCCGCGCGCAATCGACCGGGCGGGGGATAGAATCGGAGGGAGCTACTTAGGCAACTGTAGAGTCCTTCCGTATCGAAAGCGCGTTCTGGATGGAGTTACTGCTGTAAATGTTCGCCTGCAGTGCTCACGACCTTGGGCTTGGGTGCGACAGTGGGAGACGGTTGCACTGTCTTCTTCGCGGATGGGAAGGCGGCTTGGGTCTGGACTTGGGATCGAGTCTCAACCATGGAAGCCTCCGTCAGGGTGTGTCCGAGGATGACGATATCCACGCGGCGGTTCATGCCCCGGCCTTCAGCGGTCAGATTGGTTGTGACCGGATGATACTCGGCGTATCCGGCAGCGCTCAAACGATCGGGAGCGAACCCGTTCCGGACGATGAGCAGCCGCACAATTTCGGTTGCCCGGGAAGTCGAAAGCTCCCAGTTCGAAGCAAATTGCGAGGTATGAATGGGGGCGTTGTCGGTGTGACCCTCGATTCGCAAGCGACACTCGCGCTGGTGGAGCATATCGGCGATGCGGTCGAAGGCAGCCTGCGAAGCAGCCTTCATCTGGGCTGATCCACTCTCGAAAAAACCTACCTCACGCAAACTGATGACCAGTCCGTCGGGATCGCGGCGCATGGCAATTTCCTTGCGTTCGATTTCCGCAGTGAGCACGCTTTCCAGTTCCTTCTGCAACTGAGCCAGATCGCCGTTCTCTGCGCTTGTGCCCAGCGAGCCATCGGGGTGAGACGCGATCCGGCCAAGGCTCGCAGTGCGGTCCGCGTTTTCGATCGCCTGCGCCGTACTGAAGGGCATGGGCGCTGTCCCATCGATCGGCACTTCTGTGGTCGAAGCCTGAAAGACTCCCATCTCCTGGAAGGCGACTTGAATTGCCATAGCCAGTTTTCCAACCTTTCGTTTGTCGACTTGCGAGGAGGCGTAGAGCACGACGAAGAAGGCAAACAGGAGGGTGATGAAATCGGCATAGGAAACCAGCCAGCGTTCGTGACTGACATGACTGCGACTTCGCTTCCGGCGGCTCATAGGTTGCTCTCCCCGGGCCCTTGGGCCTTGGTGAGAAACCCCAGGAGCTTCGCTTCCAGAATGCGGGGGTTCATTCCTTCGAGGATGGAAACGACACCCTCGATTGTCATTTCGCGGATGATCTGCTCACCGCGGATGCGGATTTTTAATTTTCCAGAGGCTGGCAACAAGATCAGGTTGGCAGCGCCTACTCCATAAAGCGTGGCCACGAAGGCAACGGCGATCCCTTTTCCAACTTCGTCGATTTTGTCCAGATGCTGCATGACCTGGATCAAACCGAGCACCGCCCCAATGATGCCGATGGTGGGAGAAAATCCGCCGGCCGATTCGAAGAGCTGAGGAATTTTCTCTTCCTGTTCTTCTTTGTTATCCAGTTCGAGTTCCATAATCTTGCGGAGTTCCTGCGGTTCCGTCCCGTCCACCGCCAACATGAGGGCGCGGCGCAGGAAGGGTTCGCGGATGGTGGCCAGTTCTTTGTCGAGCGAAATGATGCCTTCCCGGCGCGCCTGGTTGGCGTACTTGACCAGGAGTTCGATCGTCGATTGCGCAGTGTTCGCAGGCTCGACGAACACCTGTGCCAGCCGCCGGAACGCACTGAGCGCCACCGGCAACGGATACTGAATCAGGACCGCGCCCAGCGTGCCCCCAAAAACGATCATGGCTGCGGTGGGCTGAAGCACCTGGCCGATATTTCCACCCTCCAGCATCAAGCCAAGCAGGATGCCGCCGATAGCGAGCACCAGACCGCCGAGGGTTGCCTTATCCACGAACGGCTCCTATTCCTCGCCAGCGGGGTGGCCGTCACCCTCGGGGACCAGCGGGGGGGCGGGACGGTTCTCACCATATGGCGTCATCCCTTGCAGAACTGAGCGGCGAAACTGAACCACACGTTCGAGAACATCCTGAGCACTTTCGCGGACGACAATCTTGTCGCCATTCACCAGGGTGATGACGGTATCGGGGGCCTGCTCGACAAACTTGATCAGATCGGAATTGACCACCAGCGGGTGATTGTTGAGGCGGGTGAGCTGGATCATGTGTATCTCCTGATGTTTGACTGCAGGACGGAAGAACGCCGGCCACTTAATAAGGCTTCATCAATAAGGATCGGCAGAAACGGCGAGGGTGGGGAGAGATCACCAGAAAGGAGGGTCGTTACCTAGGAGCTATGTCGTTCGGCACTTGTGGAAATAAAGGTCAGACGTGCCACGCCGATGGGACATAGTGAAACGCAATTGGGTTCCGCAGGACAAACGGAACGAGCTCCGGGAAGGTTTCGGGGACGGATCCCAGAATCGGAACCAACAAGGAGCAGTTCAATGGCACTTACCATCCTAAATAATATTGCCGCGATCGCTGCGCAAAACCAACTCAACATCACCAGCAACAGTCTCAACTCAACCCTGGAGCAGTTGTCTTCAGGCTCACGCATCAATAGCGGCGCTGACGATCCGGCTGGTCTGGCCATCGCTAATGGCTTACAGGCGAACATCGCGGCGCTGACCCAATCGGCGAGCAACGCCACTGACGGCGTCGGCGAACTGCAGGTCGCAGACGGCGCACTGTCGCAGGTCACGACGCTGCTTGACCGCGCCGTCACGCTGGCCACTGAATCCGCCACCGGCACCGTCTCCAACTCGCAACGCACCGCGATCGACACCGAATATCAATCCATCAAAGCGGAGATTGACGGTATCGGTTCCACCACCAATTTCAATGGCGGGCAGGTATTCACCGCGAATACTCTCAATGTCTTCCTGAGTGATGGCAGCACTGCCGGCAGCAGCACCATTGGTGTAACTACCGGACTGTTGTCCTCCGCCGGCCTTAACTTAGGTGGAGCGGTCGCCGCCACCGGCACTCTGACGGAAGCAGCGGGCACGGCTGCCGTGGCTGCCGGCGACCTCCTGACCAACTCGGGCGTGATCGTGCAAGGTAGCGCTGCGCACTCTACGTTGACCGTCGCTGGCACCGGCCCCGCCGCCACCGACACCGTGACCGTCGGCACCACGCAATACACGTTCGTTGCGGCCCTCACTGCCGGAGGGACGGCAAATCAGGTTCTGGTCGGGGGTAGTGCCCAACAATCGCTTATCAACCTGGCGGCTGCGATCAACGCCACGTCCGGTCAGTCCGGAACGGAATATGGAATCGGAACCGTGGCCAATACTCTGGCCCATGCAGTCAATACAAACGCAACCGTAGACACGATTACGGCAAATATCAACGGCGTCGGCGGAGCCGGCACGGGCAGCGGTGTCATCCTGACTTCGGGGACACCCGGAGACCTAGTGGCCGGAGCGGCGACTCTAGGAGCCGGCACCGCTGGTGTCAATGGCGACACCGTCGCGGTCGGCGGCACAACCTATACGTTCGTGGCCGCGCTGGCCACCACACCAACGGCGAATGAGGTGTTGTATGGATCTTCAGTTACGACTGCCTTGGCGCATCTGGTAGAGGCGGTCAACCAGGGAACCAACGAGGGAACCGACTACGGCCCGGGAACGGTGGCCAATGCCAATGTTACCGCAGTCGGCGTTGCCGGACATCTGGCCACTGAGGTCCAATTTACGGCGAATGTGACGGGCACCTCCGGCAACGGAATTTCGGGTGTGGGCAGTGGTAACACTGCATTCGCCTCGCTGGACTTCACCGCCGGCGCCAATGCCGGGAACGCTCCGATCGCCACCGCAGGCGATACCGTGACGGTCGGTGGGCAAACCTACACCTTCGTGAACGCCCTCAGCACTACTGCCGTCGCAAACCAGGTCTTGGTGGAGGCTACGAATGCCGCCAGCCTTACCAACCTGGAAAACGCCGTCAACGGCGGGACCGGATTAGGCGCTACCTACTCAACCGGCACCGTCGCCAACACTAACGTCACGGCCGCGACCGGAACCACACCGGCCGGGCTGAACACGATCACATTCACTTCAGCAACCAAAGGCCTCGCCGGCAACAGTATCGCTACATCGTCAACGACATTGCAGACGGTCAATCCCAACACCTTTGCGGGTTCGGAATTGACTGGCGGCACGGCCGGATCGGTAAACGATCTGTTGACCCAATCCGACGCGCAGACTGCCTTGACGCTCATCAACGCCGCGGTCGCAACCATTGCCGCCCTACGCGGCAATATTGGATCGACCGTCAACCGCTTGCAAAGTGCTTCCAGTGTCATCAACAACCAGACACAGAACCTGACTTCGGCGGAAAACGACGTCACGGCCGCAAACATTCCGACGGTCGTAGCCAGCCTTTCCAGTTACTCAATTCTGGAGCAGACCGGAATTTCTGCGATCGCCCAGGCTAACCAGCAGCAGCAACTTGTTCTAAAGCTGTTGCAGTAAGACGAGGTTTTGGCACAAGCGGAGGCGGACAACCAACCGCCTCCTTTGTGCTATTCCGGGAGTAGTGGGCCATGAGCATCGGTCCGATTCAAAGCTTTCCGCCGGCAGAGAGTATGCAGGCAGTGAACCCAAGTGTGGGCTCGAGCCGCGCCGAACCACGTCCCGATTCAGGCACGGCAGCAGAAAAAGCGGCCCAGCCGGTTTCGGGAACTCTGCCAAAACAAGAAACGTCCATCGCGAAAAATGTGCCCTCAACCTACGAATTGCCAGCGGATGTCGTCGAAGTGCACCAGGATCCTGAGACTAAGAACCAGATAATCATTCAGTATCTGGACAAGGGCAGAAACGTGGTCCTGCAGGTGCCGAGCAACCAAGAACTTAGCGTGGAACGCGGAATCTCCCAGGATTTTCAACAAGCGGCGAAACTGCGCGCCAGCGCGGACACGGCAACAGCCAACGACGAAGGAGGAAAAACTCATGGGGATTAGCTTTAACGCGGCGAGCTTGTTGAGTGGCAACGGTATCGATGTGAATTCCATTGTGTCCGAGATTCAGGCTGCCCAGAGCGGGCAATTGACAGCCTGGCAGGCGGACCAGACCACGCTGCAAACGCAGGCGACCGCCATTGGCACCATTAATACCGACCTCTCAAACCTGGCGAGCGCTGTGCAAGGGCTTTCGAACGGGGCGCTTGGGCAGCTCACCGCCAACACATCGGAATCGGCGATTCTGACCGGCACGGCGCAGAGCGGGGCTACGCCCGCCAACTACACCATTGTGGTGAACGGTCTGGCGTCTACGGGAACCCTCTACACCGACGAGGTAGCGAACGCAACGACCTCGATTCTCCCCAGCGGGCAAACCACGGGAGAGCTCAATCTACTGATTGGAGGGACCGGGGGCACGGCGGCGAACATCGCCATCACGGCCGGCAGCAATGATACGCTCGCCACGCTCGCCAAGTCGATCAATACGCAGAGCGCTACCAACAAATGGGGCATCACGGCCAGCGTGGTCGCGGACGCTACCGGCGCGCGCCTCGCCATCTATAGCCAGTCGACAGGCAGTGCCGGGGCACTTTCCATTCCGACCGGCTCCGGCAACAACACCACGAGTCTGACGTTTGAGCCGCCAATCGGTGGATCGAATGCCGAAATCACGATCAACGGAATCCCCTACGCCAGCTCGACCAACACGGTCACCGGCGCGATCCCCGATGTGACCCTGAACCTGGTGAGCGCCGACGAGGCCACGCCGGTAACCTTGACGGTCGGCCCGGACACAACCGCTATCACCAACTCCATCAACAATTTTGTCACCGAGTACAACACGGTCATCGGCGATATCAACACCCAGTTCACCGTCAATGCCTCGACCGGCAACGAAGGCCCCCTGGGCGCCGATAATTACCTGCGGACCCTGCAATCCAGCCTGGCTGCGGACGTAACTTATGCGACTAGCGACCCAACATCGGTCAGCAACGGTTTGACCAGCCTGGCTTCGCTCGGAATCATCACCAACAGTGATGGAACTCTGACCGTGAACCAGACCCTGATCGATACCCCGGACAATTATTCCCCCGCATTCCCGGATGTGCTCACCGCCAACCTCAGCGGGGTGCTGAATTTCTTCACGAATTCGAACTCGACCGGGTTTGCCGACAACCTAAGCACCGCTCTCAACAGTCTGACGGACCCGTCGACGGGTGTTCTGAACGAGGATCTTGCCTCGAACCAGAGCCAGCAGAACGACCTTACGACCGAAATAACCAACTTCCAGACTCAGCTGGCGGCCCAAAAAGTACAGTTGGATCAGCAGTTCGACGCCGTCAACGCATCGCTCGAACAGTATCCCTTCACGCTGCTGGAAGTGACTGCGGCGCTGGGGTCACTGACGGTTGGCGGGACGAACACAGGCACACTTCCGAGCACGAATACGGCTCCGACGACCGGGGAGAGCGTGAGCGGATCGGGCAATATCGACAATTCTGGCAGCACTAGTAGCAGCACTTAACCGAAAGGGACATACAGGCATGAATATCCAACAGTCGTATCGAGAAGCGGCGGTCCGCGGAGCAAATCCCGTAGCGCTGGTCGTGCGGCTTTACGAACAGATGATTGAAGATATGCGGCAAGTCGCAATCGCTATCGAGCGGAACGACATCGAGCGGCGGACCAACCGCATCAATCACGCGATTCTGGTCATCGGGCATCTGCAGTCGTCGCTGGATTTTGCCCAGGGAGGCAAGGTCGCCCAGGATCTCGACAACTTCTACAACGCTCTGCGCCAGAACGTGGTGTGGGTGCAATTTCATCCTTCAAAACGCGACGGCACCCAGGTCATCACAGACCTGCTGGCGGTGCGAGCGGCATGGATCGAGGTTGAGCGAACTGAGCACCCATCGTCATCAACCGCGCCCGCGACGGTTACTCGTTCACCACAGCTATTTCATCCCGGTGCCGACGATCCCGATGCTGATTCCCCCCGGGCACACATGGATTGGCAGGGATAATGCCGCTGGACGCGCTGGAGACCCTGCGGCAGGTGAATATCTATCTCCGCTCCGCGCTGATCCGTCTCCGCCCGGAAATAAGACACTGTTCGACTATCAAGCCGCGAGACTTCTCTGACCTTCTCAGCCAGATTCGGCGGGCGTCAGCCTGTCTGCAGCGCTTGCCGCCATATTCCGAAGCGGCCGCCGCTGCGGAAAAGGAATCGCTGGAATACCGCAGCAGCCTGGAGAAACTCCGGCATTATCTACCTGGCGTGCACATTAGGCTGCTGGCCGAGAAGTCGCGTCTTGAAACCGCGCGCGACCATTTAGCGGCCGCAGCCTCCTGGGATCGGGCCAGCAAAGAGGCTCTTTGAAGCGGACCCTGTGCCTTGGACTCTCTGAACGCCGCCCGGCTGAGCAGGCTGCGGAACAACTCGAATGTGGCTCGGCTGTTCTCGCAACTGACCCGCAGCAAAACGCTCAGGCAGCGAGGCTATAGCGGCAATCGGCGTGGGCCAGAATGCCCATCATTTCGTGGAAGGTCGCAATCTCGAAGTTCAGAATTGAGCGATTGTGCACCAGGCCTTCCACTACTGCGCGAGAGGGGTTGAACAGCTTGAATTGAATATCGTGTTCGCGTGCCCAGCGCTCGAGAAACACGAGCATACCTAGACCCCCACCGCCAATTGCTTCGACTTCGGAAAGATCCAGTGCAACGATGCGTGAGGCGGCCTGTGCCAGCACGATATCGCGAAGCTTGAAAACAGAGTTACTGCGAATGATTCTGCCCTTGCACGCAACCACCGCCAAGTCACTCAAGTTCTCAACGTGTATGGTCGGCATGTGACCCCCTGCGGACTGATTCCACCCGTCGTTACTGATCACTTATCCCAAAAGCAAGAACGCTGCCAAAACGCGATGGCCTTATTTTTCAACTTGATACAGGACGGGAGGGTTGAAAACCTGGAATTTTCGGGAGGGCATCGGGTAATTGGTACCAGGGCGGATTACGGCGGTAAGCATAGAATGTTCTAGCCATTTGCACCCGAATATGTACAATTTAGGTGCGTTTGACTTTGCGGTTGTCAGCAGTACTCTGCTCTACAGCGTGACCTGCCTTACGGCGTGATCTGCATGAGCGTGATCTGCACTATCCTGCGAGTTCCAGCGCTACTTCAACACAAAAGGAACACAGCAACATCATGGAAACAGGAACAGTAAAGTGGTTCAACGATGCCAAGGGCTATGGTTTTATCAGCCGCCAGAATGGCGAAGATGTATTCGTGCACTTCTCCGCCATCCAGGCAAACGGGTTTCGCAGCCTGCAGGAAGGTCAACAGGTTCAGTTCGACGTAGTGAAGGGCCCCAAGGGCTGGCAGGCGGAGAACGTCAAAGGCGTCTAGGCCACAACCAAAATTCGGAAAAAGAAAGGCGGCCCGCGCAGGCCGCTTTTCTTTTTGGCGAAGACTTGGATTAATAAAGACTGGATTCAATGGAGCGACGGGCGTCTCGCCCGTCGACTTCACGCCGCCTGTTCCGCTTCGGCTACCGTTCCGTAGAAACGAAAGAAGTTTTCCACTCGGGTCACTTCCAAAGCATTGTGAATACGCTGGTTCACGCCCACCAACCCGAGGCTGCGTCCATCTTTTTGTCGCGTAACATAGGCCCCGACCAGCGCCCCAATGCCCGCCGAATCCGCCAGCGGGACCTCGGTGAAGTCCAGAATGAGCGCGCGCGAGTTGTCGGCGCGCACCTTGGACTGAAAGCCGAATAGATTGATTAGAGTCAGTGGCCCCGAAAGGCGCAGAATGCGGATTCCCTCCCGCGATCCGGGCAGATCTTCGATGTGCAACGGCTGCTCAGCCATGCGAGAAATGTTACCGGCGAATGACAGGGCAAATGTTAAAAACAGGTTAATTCGTCCAAATTGCAGATCTCTGGTTTACTCTCCGCCTACGGTTAATCCGTCGATGCGGATCGTCGGCGAGGCTACGCTGCCGCGGAATTCCAGATCGCTGCCTATCTCGGAAATGTTGCAGAACATGTCTTTGAGATTGCCGGCTACCGTGATCTCTTCGACGGGATAGGCCAGCTCGCCATTGACAATCCACATGCCGGAGGCGCCGCGGGAGTAGTCGCCGGTGACCAGATTTGCGCCGTGACCGAGAAACTCGGTTACATAAAGGCCGTCTTTGATGTCCGCGATAATCTGCTGTGGCGTTTTCGTCCCCGGATCGAGGAAGTAATTTCCCGGCCCGATGCCGGGCGTGCCGGCGAGTCCGCGAGAAGCGTTGGCGGTGGTCTCCAGGCCCAACTTTTTGGCGGTGTAGGTATTCAGCAGATACGACTTCAGAATTCCGCTCTCAATCACCACGGTGCGGCGCGTGGGAATGCCTTCACCATCGAAGGGCGTGGTGCCGAAGCCGCCGGGCATAGTTCCGTCATCGATTACGGTGACGTTCGCTTCGGCAATTTTCTCGCCGAGTTTACCGGCCAGGAACGAAGCTCCGCGATAGATCGAGTCGCCGTTCACGCCCTCGAAAATGTGTTCGAGCATGGAGCTGGCGACCATCGGATCAAGCACCACCGGCACATGCGCCGTCTTCACCTTGCGCGCACCGAGGCGGCGGAGGGTGCGGCGGGCGGCTTCTTTTCCGACCTGCTCCGCCGAGTCGAGCTTCGCCAGGCTGCGCGCAACGGAATACCAGTAATCGCGCTGCATGCGGCCTTGCTTGTCCTGCGCGATGGGAACCACCGCGACCGAGCAATACGACCGTCGGTATTCGCCGACAAAGCCGTGAGAATTCGCCAGCACTTTTCTGCCGGTGGCGGCGTCGAACGATCCGCCCTCGGAGTTCTTGATGCGCGGATCGGCGTCGAGCGCGGCCTTTTCGGCGCGGCGCGCGTACTCAATGCGCTCGGGGCCGGGCAACGAGTAAACGTCCTCGTGA
>Ga0181536_10001914_pt1 | contig 24136 bp, 19 predicted proteins | sample PEATcosm2014_Bin_41_FD_121105 | JGI IMG/M metagenome (GOLD analysis project Ga0181536, IMG submission 121105) | Peatland microbial communities from MTU Mesocosm Facility, Houghton, MI, USA - PEATcosm2014_Bin17_60_metaG | ecosystem: Environmental > Terrestrial > Soil > Wetlands > Peat | place...
AGCGACATAGCCCATAATTCATACTTCATACTTCGCAGTGACCCACCCTCTGCCAATGGCGTATTTGGTGAGGCCGGCGATGCTGTGGATGTTGAGCTTGCGCATGATGCGCTCGCGATGGGTTTCGACCGTGCGAACTCCCACGCTGAGGCGGCCGGCAATCTCCTTGTTGCTCAACCCGTCGGCGATCCGGATGAGCACCTCGCGCTCACGGGCGGTAAGCTCGCCGGCAGCTTTCTCCCCAACCCCGTCCACGAATTGATTGAGCGCCAGCCGCGCGGCCTCAGGGCTGAAGAAGGTCCCGCCCGTCTGGACAGTCTCGATGGCCCGGACCAGCTCCTCCGGCGAAGCGCCCTTGAGGACGTAACCGCGCGCCCCGGCCTTGATGAGCTGGAGAATGTATTCGGAACTGGCGTGCATCGAGAGGATGAGCACCTTGACCCTCGGCCGCTCGCGGCGCAGCATCTCGGTCACCGCCAGGCCGTCCATCTGCGGCAAGTCCAGGTCCATCACCACGATGTCCGGCGCCAACTCCCTGGCTTTGCTCAGAGCTGCCTGGCCGTCGCCCGCCTCGCCAACCACCTCGAAACCGGGATGCCGCCCCAGACAGAAGCTGATGCCCTTGCGGACGACGGGATGGTCGTCGACAACCAGCAACCGGATCCGCCGCTTGATCGCCGGAGTCCCTTGGCCAACGGCGCCTGGGCGGGGGAGGCCCGCTCCTCCTGCAGCGAGGGCGGAAACCGTTGACCGAGCGGACTTGGCCGCGCCTTTCACGGGTTTTTCCCTGCGGTCCATATTCATTCTCCCCGGCAACTCAGGCGGGGTTTTCCCGCTGCACCCAGGCGGTGGCGCGCTGGGTCAATTCGGCCGAGTTCTTGAGATTGAGCTTCCGTTTAATCTGCTCGCGGTAGTACTCGATGGTCTTGATGCTCAGATGCAGTTCCTGGGCAATCTCGCCGGTCTTCTTCCATTCCCCAAGCATCTGGAACACTTCCAGCTCCCGGTCGCTCAGACCTTCAACGGGCGATTGCTGCGGGTCGGTCTTGCCCAAAAACCGCTGTTGGAGCATCCGGGCGCCCAGGGCGTCGCTCACGTAGATGTTGCCGCTGAGCACCCTGCGAATGGCCGTAACGACTCTCTCCAGCGGGTCCCCCTTCATCAGGTAGCCCATGGCGCCGGCCCGAAATGCCACCTCGGCGTACACCGATTCGTCATGGGCGCTGACCACCAGCACCGGCAGCTTTTCATACTGCGCCTTGATGTTCCGCATCAACTCCAATCCGCTGCTGTCCTTGAGCGAAATGTCGGCGATGACAAGGTCCGGCTTGAGCCGCTCGATGGCGCTGAGCGCCTTGCCCGCATCCTCTTCTTCACCGCACACCGCCAGGTCCTTCTCCCGGTTTATGATCTGGGCAATCCCGTAGCGCACGACGGCGTGATCGTCCACCAGCAGAATCCGTGTTGGATTATTCCGCGCCTGACTTTGTTTCGCCGGGGCCATTGTCATTTGAGTTGAGTTGTTTATGCACGTTCCGGCACGGGGCGCCCAAACCCCGAGTCCTGAAATCCACCCAAGGATGCACAAACCGGCCCTGCGATGCAATGAAAATCGCCAAAACTCGATGTTGTAAGTCGTTGATTACCAATGGACACACTCCGGGGGTGTGGCATCCCTTTTGGACATTCTCGAGGTCCGTTGGTAGGTTGGCCTTCACGATGGCTGAGATTGTCCTGAGCACGCTCAATGCGAAGTATATTCACACGGCGTTCGGCCTGCGCTATTTGCTGGCCAACCTCGGGCCGCTGCGGCCCAGGGCGGCGATCATGGAGTTCGACATCCACCAGCGACCGGCGGACATTGCCGAACAACTGCTGGCGCGCAACCCGCGCATCATCGGGTTGGGCGTCTGCATCTGGAATGCCGCCCCCGCCACCGAAGTCGTTGCCATCCTAAAGCGCCTGCGGGCGGACATTCTCGTCATTGTCGGCGGGCCCGAAGTGAGCTACGAGGTTGAAGGGCAACCGATCGTGCAGTTGGCGGACTACGTCATCACCGGCGAAGCGGACTTGAAGTTCGCCGAGGTCTGCGGGCGGCTGCTTGCGGGAGAGCGGCCCGAGGGCAAGGTCATTTCGGCGGAACCGCCGGCCTTTTCCCGGCTCACCCTGCCTTATGACGATTACGATGCGGAGGACGTGGCGCACCGAATCATCTATGTGGAGGCCTCGCGCGGGTGCCCGTTCACGTGCGAGTTCTGTCTCTCCTCCCTGGACATCCCGGTGCGGCAGGCCCCGTTGCCGCTCTTGCTGGAGCACCTGGGGCGCCTGCTCCAGCGCGGCGTCCGGCAGTTCAAGTTCGTTGACCGCACCTTCAACCTCGATGTGGCCGCCAGCAGAGAGATTCTGGAGTTTCTCATCGGGCGCTATCAACCGGGCCACTTTTTCCATTTCGAGATGATTCCGGACCGGCTGCCCCAACCGCTGCGCGAGGTGATTGCGAAGTTTCCGCCAGGCGCTCTTCAAATCGAGGCGGGCATTCAGACCTTTAACCAGCAGGTCGCCGCGCGGATTGGGCGCCGGCAGAATTACCGGCGGTTGGAAGAGAATCTCCGCTTTCTCCGCCGCCACACAGGGGCGCATGTTCACGCGGATTTGATTGCGGGCTTGCCGGGCGAGTCTCTCGAGAGTTTCGCGGCGGGATTTGACCGCCTGGCGGGGCTGGGGCCGCAGGAAATTCAGGTGGGCATCCTCAAGCGGCTGCGGGGCGCCTCGATAGTCCGGCATGACGCCGAGTGGCAGATGATATACAACCCACATCCGCCTTACGAGGTCCTGCAGAACAAGCTGCTCGATTTCGCCACGTTGCAGGGTTTGCGCCGCTTCGCCCGCTACTGGGACCTGGTGGGCAACAGCGGCAATTTCCTGGAAACCACACCGCTGATCCGAAGCGGAGCCGAACCGGCCTCCCGGTCCCCGTTCCACAGCTTCATGCGGTGCAGTCAATCGTTGCACGCTCGCGCGGGCCGCACTGAGGGGATTGCCCTGGTTCGCTTGATGAAGCTGCTCTTCGATTACCTGGCGGGCGAACTTAGGCTGGACCCCAGGACGGTCGCCGAGTCGATGTGGAGGGATTACCAACGCGGCGGGCGGCGCGACCGGCCCGGCTTCCTCAATGACTACCTGCCCGTCGAGCCGCCTCAGCCCCCTCGCCGCTCGGATTTGCCCTCGGTCCCCAAGCGCCAGGCACGCCACAGCGCTGCCTGATCTTGCGCGCCATGGGAATGGAATTATGTTGCAGGCATGAAGTTGGTCTTGGCGATACTGGCGTATTTGATGATTGGGGTCGTTCTCGGCTGGGGCATCCTCCTGACGGTCAAGGGGCATCCGTGGCTGCTCATCGCGGGTCTCCTGGCATACGGGGTGGCTTTCGCGAAACTGGGCTGCCTGCCCAAGCAATCGCACTAACCGGGAGTTACTGCACCGCTTCAGTGCGGTAGAACCGGGCGGGGGGCGAGTTGGTCTCGGCGCCCTCCAGGAAGAGCAGCGTTCCGCTGTCGTCCTGGAATTCGAGCAGCGGGCCTTGGGTCCAAGTGGACAGGTTGGTGCTGGAATAGAGGAAGAACTGCTGGTCGAGCTGGCCGGTAAAGAGAAACAGGTTCTGGCCCGAGGACCGGCTGTATTGGGCGATGTTTACAGGGGTGGAAGGAGAGATAATCTGGCTGCGGAGGATAACGCCTTCGGCCCCAACGGTGATAAGCTGGCCCTGGTTGTGGGCCAGGCCGTAAAGGGACTTCGAGGTGACGGTGGGGAAGCTGACCCAGTTGGTCAGGTCCGGGCTGCCGAGGACGGTGCCCAGGTTGCCGGCGACGAACCAGGTGCCCGCCAGGTAGTCCACCGCGTTGAGCCAGTTGGTGGTGCCGCTGGCGCGCGGGAACCAGTTGGTGGCATCATAGCTGGTCAGAATCGTCCCGTTGTTGCCCACCGCCACCAAGGCGCCGTTGAGGTAGCCCACCTGCGAGAGCCAATTGGTCGTGACCGGCTCCAGAGAAGTCCAGTTAACGCTATTGGAGCTCGTGAGAATTGTGCCCTGACCCCCAACGGCGACCATCCGGCCGGGAAAGAGCGTGATGCTGGTGAGAAAGTCCGTGGTCGGCGTCGAAGCCCGGGTCCAGTTCGTTGCGTTGGTGCTGGTCAGAATTGTGCCGTTGTCCCCGCAGAGGACGAACTGCGTTCCATCGAAAAAGACGCCTTCCAGGTCGTTGGTCGTCGGCGCAGCCACCAGGTTCCAGAGATAGGCATTGGTCGCCCACAATACAGTTCCCCGCGTGCCGACTGCCAACTGCAGATTCGTGCTGCCGCCCACGCCCAGCAGGACCGAATTGGTGATTTGAAGCGGCACCAACTCCACCGACCAGGCGTAGCCGTCCGGGCTGCTGAGAATGGTGCCGTAATTGCCAACCGCCAGGTAGTAATCGGGCATTCGAGCCGTCTGCCAAAGCCAGGAGCGCACGGGCTGTGTGGGCGTGCGCCAACTGATTGTGTCGTTGGTTCTGGCCCCGATGGCCGTCATGCCCGAACCGCCGCAGACCACGTAAGCATTGGTGCTGTTAGTGGTGCAGATACTGGCATAGTAGGTCCAATTGGGCGCCGGGGCCCGCGACAGGGACAATTGATCGGCCCAACTCGAGGAATCTTTCACGCGCAGCTCGGAAGCGCCGGCGACCAACCAGTCATTGGTGTTGCCAGAAACGGCGTAGAGGAGATTTGTCGCTCCGGTGTTGATCGTCCCCCAGTTGGCGCCGTCGGCGCTGGTCACGGTCACGCCGTCATCGCCCACGGCCATGAACTGGTTGCCCTGCCAGGCAACCCAATTCAGGTTCTTGGTGGTCCCGCTCTTGGCCGTTTTCCAGACCGAACCGTCCGTGCTCGTCGCAATGAAGCCGCTTTCACCCACCGCAACAAAACTGGCGTGCCCATAGGCCACCCCGGCCAGCCAATTGTCAAAGTCCGTGGAAACGCTCTGCCAGGAGACACCGTTCGTGCTGGTGTAGATCACGCCGTTGTCGCCTGCGGCCACCGCCAGGTTGGTTGACACCGCCACGGATTCCAGCCAGTTGGACGTGTTGAGGTCCACGAGATAAAAGTCGAACAGGTCATCGGAAAAAAGCACCGTCCCCGCCTCTCCGACGATGATACAGCGGCCTCCGAGAAAGGCGGCCGCTTGGAGCGATGCGGTAGTGTGGCTGTTCTGTGCCCTCCAGGAATTGGAGGAGACCAAGTCATCGCTGGTGAATATCTGGCCCGCTTCTCCAACCTGAACGTAAGTGCCCAGGGAGCGGGCCACGCCGAAGATGTCGGCTCCATTTGGGGTCGGATTCGACCAATGCCACAGGGGCGGCAGGTCCACGCCGGCCAGCGCCCGGGCCCCCAGGCCAAGCAGCAGGACCGCCGCCCACGCGGCGACCGGCACGGCTTTTTTGAAGGGACTCCGGCGATTCATGGTTTCATTCCGCGCCGGAGGCTCGAGCCAGCACGCTCGACTCCGGCGAGGGCGAGGAAAACACCGCCGCCGGCAGGGTGAGGGCCATCGCGCACCCGGCCGGGCCGTTGCGCCTCAACTCCAAGCCGGCCTCGAGATGACCGGCCAATTGTTTGCTGATAGCCAGCCCCAAACCGGCCCCCCCCTTGGTGGAGCGACAGGGCATAAAAAGATTTCCCAAGGCGCTCTGGGGGAAACCCGGGCCCTCATCGGCGACTTCGCACACGATGCTCGGGCCGTCGTCGAAAAACGAAGTCCGAACCGTCTTGCCCCGTGGCGTGACCTGCAAGGCATTAAAGACCAGGTTCTCGAGTATCAACAAGACGACATTGGCCGGGTGGTTGGCGAGCCGGCCTTGGGCCGAGAGCTTGACCTCCCAATGCACGCCGAGGTCCCGCGCCATGGGGCGGACCTTGGACTCGAGCACATGGGCCAGTTCCTCGAGGGTGATTTCGTAGCACTCTCCAGAGTCCTGCTCGCCGAGGACACGAACCACTTCCTGGACCAACTTCTGCATCCGGCGCGTGGCGGACATCGCTCCCTGCCAATCGCTGTCCCCCGGATGGGCCTCCGCATGCATGGACATGAAGAGCTGCAGGCAGGCCAGCGGATTGTTCAGCCCATGAATGAGGTGGGCAATCAAAGCGCCCAGGGCAGTGGTTTTTGCGGCGAGGGTCAATTCATGGTTGGCCCGCAGCAGGCGCTCGGTTCGTTCGTGGAGCAGCCGGTTGATCCGCTCCAGCCGCCGGTAGGCCCAAACCAGCACTCCGCCCAGCAACGCGCCGCCACAAACAAAGACCTCGCACAACTCCGCCCTGAGCGAGGAATCCAAGGCGGCGAGCTTGGCCGCCAGGTCCTGGCCGTCCACCAGGAGTTGCGCGCAAGCCAGCAACTGCCCCTGGCCGCGCGCATGGATAGGTATATTGACCTCCAGCAGCGGCAGGGTATTGCTGCGCGCGCCGGCCGGGGGCGGCGCCATCAGGAACAACTCCGCCAAATCGGCGTGGCTGTAAAAGCGGCTTAACGGCCGCAGTTCTCTGAGGCTGGCGCAGGCGCGCGCGTCCAGAGTGGCCTTGGTCAGGTTGAGCGGAAGGGCGGTCACGAATCGTCCGGCGGCATCGAAGAGGCGAACGCCGAGGACGCCGCTGTGGAGTTGGTAAAGGGAGATCTGCAAGGCCAGGGCCAGTTGATCGATAGGGGTTTTGAGCTGCTGCTCGAGGTTCGTGACCGGACCGATGGACTGCTGGGCCTGGGCCACCGCGTAAAGAATCTCTCCATCCCGGTTCACCAGTTGGGCGCGAAGGACCCGGTGCAAATGCCAGAAGCCGGCCATGACTGCTCCGGCCAGGATGCCGAGCGCCAGCACCAGCACGAACGAGAACATCGCCTTTGGACCAAGCGGCCTTCTCGACATAAACAGCCTAGAATTGGAATTCCACACCCATGCTGATCGTATGCGTGTAATAGTCATCGATGTCAAGGTTGGAAAAAGAACGGTCGAGGCTGTAATTGGCCTCGAGGTTCAGGACCTTCGTGAGTTTCCATTCGGCGCGCGCGCGGAAGGAAAGCCAGGTCTTGCTGCGATGAGGGCCGCCTTCGGCCGGGACGGTCTGCACCGGGAATGCGTAGGCTGCCGCGGTCAGTGAGGCGCTCAATTTCCAAGGTCCCGCCCGGTAATCCAACTTTGGAGAAAGAGAGTACTCGGATTGGTTGAAGAAGCCCGAGCCGTTGTCCTGGTCGATGCCAAAGCCGGCGGTCAGGGTGGTGCGCCATCGGCTGCGCTGGTCCCAGGCATGGCTCCAAGCCAACTGGACGGTCTGCAACGCAAGGACAAGGTGAGTGTTGGTGAGCGTGTGGCCCTGGCTGTCCAGGTCCGGCTCGTGGTCATAAGAGAGCCGCGCCCACTGATAACTGAGAGTCAAATCGTCCCGAGGCCCGAATCGGGAGCCGAGCGAAACCTTGGGACCAAGTTGCCAATAATTGTCCAGGGGCGCCTCCAGCAATTGCCGTGTTCCGGCCATTTCCAATTCGCCCCAAGCGCGCCCGTATTCCCCCCGCCCCGACCAGCGTTCGGTGAAGGTGTCGCCGATGACACGCCCGGTGCCGAAATGGCCCGGCTCGATCTCGCTGAGGTCCAGGATCTGGTCCTGATAGGCGTAATTGGCCCCGAGGGCCGAGGTCCAATGCTGGCCGAACGAGCGGGTCGCCCGGGCCGCCGCCAGGGCGGTTCCTTCATCGGTGTCGATATGCGCCCCGAAGTAGCGGACATAGTCCCCCGAAATCAGGCCGTTAAAGGACCAGTTGCCGCTGGGCAGGCGAAAGGCCAGGATGTCGCCCCCTGAATCCCAGAAGGGTGAGTTCTGGACGTTGGAGTGGCTCAGCAAGACATTGTCTTTGTAGCCGATCAGGCCGCGCAGGTCTGCGCCGTAGTTCCAAAGACGGATTTTGAAGTCGTTTGTCAGATCGGCCGGCAACGGCTCTTGGGCCGGCGAGGAGAAGACGGCGCCGCCGGCGGCAATCAGCAACAGAAAGGCCAGCCGGTATTTCGATGATTGGCGCCGGTCACAATGCACAACAGATCAACAAAACCACCCTGCGGCCCTAAGCCGCATCGTGGTTTATATCGGCCTGACCGGAATCGTGTCAAGCCATCCGTCGTGCGCCCGCCAGGGGATCAGTCGCGCGGCCTGCCCCCGTGGCCGGACGAACCCGGGCCGCCTCCGGAGGAACCGCCTGGGGCAAAGTGGCCGCCAAACTGCGAGCGCATATTCACGGCCTGCTCCCTGGCCTGATCGGTTATGGCTTGCAATTGGCTCTGCAATTGGTCGCGCAGTTGCTGCAATTGTCCCAGGACTGCCTGTCGTTGCTCCTCGGTGAGGCCCTGGATGTTGTTCATGAGCTGGTTCCGCTGCTGCTGGAACTGCTGCAAGAGCGTTTGCACGCTGTTGGGCAGAGTCGGCGACGGCGTCTGACCGGGCGAAATGATTCCATGTGTGTTGTTAGTTGAAGACTTGGGCGGCGCCGATTTATTCGTGAATCTGGTCTGATTGGTCCACCAGCCGTTGGTCCGCTGGGGCGGATAGCTGCTGCTCCACCAGGTTATCGGCGGCGTGGTCGATTGAGCGCACACCTGGGACGGCGCCTGGGAGAGCACCAGTGCCAGCATGTGCAGGCAAACAATCGCAAATCTTTTCATAACCGTTTTCAGTAGTTCTTCAGTCCCCTGCCACAGACGATCTGTCTTGTCCTAAGACATCGCCATCTTGAAAGCACACTGGATGCCAACCAGGGTAATGATCTCCTAAGGCACTTGCTTTCAAGGCCTTACGAATGCGCTGTGAATCTGTGCCAAAGGCATTCAGCCGCAGGCTGGGGAATAATCCCCGATGCGACTGGGAACCAATTCCAATCTCAGCGGTCCGCGGCATGTCATTTCGATGGCTCATGGGAATCACGCACGGCGGCGCGTTGCTTCAGCCTGTAGCGGACGAAATCTCTGGGCATTCCAAGCAAGCGGGCGGCAGCCGAGATGTTGCCCTGGACTTGAGACATAGCGAGGTCAACCAGGCTGTCGATAGCGGCATTCAACGAGAAGCCTCGCTCCGGCAAGCGGAACGAGGAGTTGAGCCATCCGGACCCATCCCCGGCTGGCTGGCCCTGAGGGCTTGCGCCCAGGTGGATGAACTCGAGTTGGGGCTGGTCCTCGAAAACGATTGCCCTCTCCAGTTCGTGGGCCAGTTCCCGCACGTTCCCGGGCCAAGCGTATCTCATGAGCCGCTCCTTTCCCGCGTTGGAAACAGTCCGCGCCTCCAAGCGATGCTTCTCACAGAGGCGCAGCGCCAGGACTTCGGCCAAGTCCACAATATCTCGCCCTCGTTCTCTTAAAGGAGGCAAAAGGACCCGGAAAAGGTCCAAGCGTTGGAAAAGGTCTTGGCGAAAAAGGCCCTGGGCGACCGACTGTTTGAGGTCGCGGCTAGTGGCAGCAATCAGGCGCACATCGACTGCCAGGGGCCTGGTCGCGCCGACGCGGCGGATTTTGCGGTCTTCGATGGCAGTCAGGACCTTGGCCTGGATCGGCAGGGAAAGACTGGGCAATTCATCCAGGAACAGCGTGCCGCCGCTGGCGGCTTCAAAAAGGCCCATGCGTACCCGCCTGGCATCGGTAAAAGCGCCCGCCTCATGGCCGAAGAGTTCCGATTCGGCCAGGGATTCCGGGAGGGCAGAGCAGTTGACCTCGACCAGTTCCTTGCCGGAACGCGAACCGCGTTTGTGCAGCCAGCGGGCGATGGCAGTTTTGCCGGTGCCGGTCTCGCCCTGAATGAGAATTGGCGCCAAAGCCCCGCCGGTCCGCTCATCGGCCGCCAGGATTCGTTTGAGTTGGTCTTCCAGGCCGGCCAGGGACGGGCTGAAGAAAAAGTCATCTGCGGGCTTGCTGGCCTGGCGGTGTTTTTCGGCGCGGGCGGACTGGCGCGCGTGGCGAGTGCGCTCGATGACCAGGGCCAACTGATCGGCATCGAATGGCTTGAGCAGATAATCCAGGGCCCCCAGGCGCATGGCCTCGACTGCCCCGCCCACGCCGCCATGCGCGGTAAGCACCACCACGCCGGTGTCGGGTGAGAATGCCTTCTCTCTGAGCAACTCGGTGCCCAAACCATCGGGCAGGTTCACATCCAGCAAGGCGAAATCGAAGCCGCCGGCGGCGAGGAGCTGGCGAGCGGTTCGCAAGTCCTCGGCTGCGGCTACTTCGGCGCCAAGTCTCTCCAACTGAGCCGCCAGGCGCCGGCGGAGCATCGCCTCATCCTCCACGAGGAGGATGCTCAAACCCGATAGATCACAGCTTGACATGCGATGCCTGACTATAACCGCCGAACATCCAGCCCACAAGCCATTAGTAAGGCGTCAATGGTCGGTTACAGCAATTGTGTGTAATGGCTTGTCAAGGGCCAATGCCCTTGGGTACTTTCCAGAGGTTGAATGAATGTTCCCGAGCCTGTGCCGCTGTGCGTTGATCTCGACGGGACGGTCATCAGGACCGATTTGGTCTGGGAATCACTTGTGCGATTGCTCCGGCGCAATCCGCTCTATCTGGCGGCCCTGCCTTTCTGGTGGCTGCGCGGGCGGGCCTGGCTCAAGCGCCGGATTGCCGAGCGCACCGGCGTTGACGTTGCCGGTCTGCCTTGCAACCAGTCCTTCCTGGAGTTCCTGCGAGGCGAGCGCCGCCAGGGCCGGCAGGTCTGCCTGGTCACCGCCTCGGACGAGCGATTGGCCGGGGCCGTGGCCGCGCACCTGGGTTTGTTCACCGAAGTGCTCGCCAGCGATGGCCGGACCAACCTTCGCGGCAGGGCCAAGGCCGCCCGCCTGGTCGAGCGCTTCGGCGAGGGCGGATTTGACTACGCCGGCAATTCGTCAGTCGATTTGCCGGTTTGGTCCCGGGCCCGCCAGGCCCTGGTCGTGAACGCCTTCCCCGGGCTGGCCGCCCGGGTGGCTAAGGTCGCCACGGTCAGCCGTGTCTTCGACCCGCCCGATTCCCGGTGCAAGGCAGTGGTCCGGGCGTTGCGGCCCCACCAGTGGGTGAAGAATCTCATCCTGTTTGTGCCTTTGATCACGTCCCACCAAATCACCCGGCCGGTGTTGGTATTGAAGGCCCTCTGGGCCTTTGCCGCCTTCTGCCTCTGCGCCTCGGGGGTCTATGTCACCAACGATCTCCTGGACCTGGACGCCGACCGGCGTCATCCGGACAAATGCTCGCGCCCGTTTGCGGCGGGGAGCTTGCCCATCCCGGCAGGTCTGGCCGCCTTCCCGTTGCTGCTGGGGGCGGGCCTCTTTCTGGGCTGGCGCCTGGCCCCGAGTTTCGCCGCCGTCCTGGGGACCTACCTGGTCCTGACCGCCAGTTACTCGTGGCGCTTGAAACAGGTTGTGCTGCTGGACGTCTTCTGCCTGGCCGCCCTCTATACGATTCGGCTGATTGGCGGGCACGAGTCCACCGGGGTCGAGTATTCGTTTTGGCTGCTGGTCTTTTCGATGTTCATCTTCTTGAGCCTGGCCCTTGTGAAACGATTTGTGGAATTGGACGCCCTCCGCCGGCAGAACAAGCCCGCCCTCCAAGGTCGGGGCTACGCCGCCGGGGACGCGGAACCGGTGGCCGCTCTCGGTTTGACCACCGGCTGCCTGGCGGTGCTGGTGCTCGCCCTGTATGTGAACAGCGAGAAGGTCATTGTGCTCTATCGCCGCCCGATGCTCCTGTTGCTGGTCTGCCCGCTGCTGCTCTACTGGATCAGCCGGGTCTGGATGATTGCTTATCGAGGCCAAATGCACGGGGACCCGATCGTCTTTGCCCTCAGAGACCGCCCGAGCTATGTGGTCGGGCTGCTGACGCTGGCGGTGCTTTGGGTGGCGACAAGGTCTTAATGAGGACGGATGACGCAGTCTCGGCCCTGGCGTATTCGTTGGCGGAGGCCCACGCGGAGCCGGGGCCGGCCGATTTGCGGGCCCCCTACAACGACCTTGCCCGGTTCATTGTCTGCCAGCAGGCGAAACTGCCCGATTATCTGCGCCTGCCCATGCGCGCCGCCACCCTCGGCTTCGATCTCGCGGGCCTGGTTGTCACCGGACAGCGTTTTCATGCCCAGCCTCCAGCCAACCGCCGGCGCCAGGTGGAGGCCTGGAAAAGCTCCCGGCTCGGTTTTCGGCGCGACTTGATGCGCTACTACGAGAGCCTGGCCATGCTCGCCCTTTACAGCCGCCCGGCCGAAGGCCCTGAGAGCACCCCCCCTGCGTTGCCTGCCCCGGTGGCGCAGGCGGAGGGGGTCGTTTCAGTCCCGAGGCGGGAATTGCGATGCGCCGTTGCGGTCGTCGGTTCCGGGCCGGGTGGGGCCATCACCGCCTGCCTTCTGGCTGAGGGGGGCCGTGATGTTCTGCTGATTGAGGAGGGCCCCTTTTACGCCTTGGAATCGTGCCGGCCTTTCTCGAAAGAGGAAATGCTCCTGAAATACCGCAACGGCGGGCAGACCGTCGCGCTGGGCGCAAACAAGGTGGCCTACGTCGAGGGGTGTTGCGTCGGCGGCGGCAGCGAGATCAACAGCGGCATCTATCATCGCGCGCCCCCGGAGATTCTGGAGTTGTGGCGGCGCCAGTTCAAGGTCTCTGCTCTGACCGAGGCGGACCTGCGCCCGCATTTCGAGGCCTGTGAGGGCGATCTCTCGGTGTCCCTTTTGCCGGGAGCGGCCCCGGCGGCTTCCCTCAAGCTCCACCAGGGCGCCTCGAGGCTGGGCTGGGAGTCGCTCGAGGCGCCCCGCTGGTTTCGCCGCCGCCCCGGCATCGCGGCCGGGGGCGAGCGCCAGTCCATGACCCGGACCTTCGTGCCGCGCCTGCTCCAGGCCGGCGGGAAGCTCCTGCCCCAAACCCGCATCCAGCGCCTGCGGCGGCGGGATGGCAAGTGGCTCCTGGAGGGCCGCCATGCGGCGGCGGGGGCGTTGCGCATCGAGGCGGAAACCGTGTTCTTGTGCGGCGGCGCAGTGCAGACGCCGGCCCTGCTGCGCCGCAGCGGCATCACCCGCAACATCGGCAATGCCCTGCAGATTCACCCTACGGTCAAGATCGTCGCCCGCTTCGCTGAACCCGTCAACGGCGCAGACATGGGCGTGCCGGCGCACCAGGTCAAGGAATTTGCGCCCCGGCTCAGTTTCGGCTGCTCGATCAGCTCACCCCCCTACTTGGCCCTGGGCATGATCGATCACCCCGCCTGGGCCTCCGAAGTCCGCCGGGCCTGGACTTGCATGGCCAACTATTACGCCATGCTCGCGGGCCAGGGGCGCGGAACCGTGCGGTCCCTGCCCGGGTTTCGCGACCCGCTCGTCCGTTACCGGCTCAGCGAACCAGACCGCCGCCACCTGGCGGAGGGCCTTCGGAAACTGGCCGAGGTCCTCTTCGCCGCCGGAGCGGTCGCCCTCTATCCGGGCCTGGCCGGCGGCCCGCCCCTGCTCTCGAGCGACGACCTCGCCCGATTGCCCGAGACACTCCCCAGAGGCATGGCCTCCCTCATGACAGTCCATCTCTTCTCCTCCTGTCCAATGGGCGAAGATGAACGCCAGTGCGCCACGGATTCATTCGGCCGCCTTCACGGGTTGGACAACCTGTTCGTCAATGACGCCAGCCTCTTGTGCACGGCTCCCGGTGTGAATCCGCAAGGCTCGATCATGGCCTTGGCCCGTCGAAACGCACTTCATTTCCTCTGCGAGCCTTGAAAGACCCGGCGGTTGAATCCTCTGACGCAGGCTCGATGGAAGGCGACCCAACCAATCAAATCCTCGTCACCGGCGCGCTGGGCTGGCTGGGGTCGCGCCTGATTGAGGCCCTGGTTGGCGGGCTGCCGGACTGTGAGGCGCTCAAGCAGCCACGGCTCGAGGCGCGCATCCGCTGCCTGGTCCTGCCGGGCCAGGACGCCTCGGCGCTGCCCCGGCTCCCCGAGCGCATCGAGGTGGTCAGCGGCGACCTCCGAGAGCCGGCGGACTGCAACCGCTTTTGCCAGGGGGCAAAGGGCGCCATCCTCTTCCACACCGCCGGCCTCATCCACCCGCGCCGCACCGCCGAGTTCTACAGCGTCAATGTCCGGGGCGCCGCCCAACTGCTCGATGCGGCAGTCCGGGCCGGCGTCAGGCGCGCCGTCGTAGTCTCCTCGAACTCGCCCTGCGGCTGCAACCCGCACCCGGACCACCTGTTCGATGAGTTGTCGCCTTATCATCCGGCCCTGAACTATGGCCGCTCGAAGATGCAGATGGAACTCCTCGTCAATGAACGCGGGCAGCGCGGCGACATCGAGACCGTCCTGGTCCGCCCGCCCTGGTTCTATGGTCCAAAGCAGCCCCCTCGGCAAACCCTCTTCTTCCGAATGATTCGCGCCGGCAAGGCCCCCATTGTGGGCGACGGCGACAACCTGCGTTCGATGAGCTACATCGACAATCTCTGCCAGGGCCTTCTCCTGGCGGCGATGACCCCGGGCGCCAACGGCCAGACCTACTGGCTCGCTGACCGACGCCCTTACTCGATGAACGAAATCATCGATACCGTCGAGCGGCTGCTCGAGACGGAGTTTGGCCGCCCCTGCGCCCACAAGCGCCTCCGCCTCCCCGGGCTCGCCGCTTCCATCGCCTCCGTCCTGGACGCCGCAATCCAGGGGTCGGGCTTTTACAATCAGAAGCTCCATGTCCTGTCTGAGATGAACAAGACCATCGCCTGCTCCATCGCCAAGGCGCAGAAAGAGTTGGGCTACCGCCCCGCCATCGAGCTGGAAGAAGGCATGAGGCGGTCGCTGGCGTGGTGCCTGAGCCACGGATTGGAGATTTGAGGCCGCCGCGCCGCCAAGGAAACCTTGCGGCGTGGGAGTTGGTTGGACTATAGACCTATTCATGCAGCCGAATGCAGGCATTCCTCGTTCTCATCTTGTCACGGGCGGCTCAGGTTTCCTGGGCAACCTCATCGCCCGCCGGTTGCTGGAGCGCGGCGAGCGGGTCAAGGTCCTGGACATCTGGGAAGACCCGACCCGGCCCCGGGAGATAGAGTTCATCGCGTGCGACATTCGCGACCGCCAAGGGGTGTTCGAGGCCATGCGCGGCGTGGAAATCGTCCACCACAACGCCGCCCTGGTGCCGCTGACCAAGTCCGGGCACAAATTCCGGGAGGTCAACGTGGAAGGCAGCCGCATCGCCGCCGAGGCCGCCGCGCAGGCCGGCGCCCTGGCCTTCATTCACATGAGTTCCTCGGCCATCTTCGGCGTCCCCGGGCAATGTCCCATTACCGAGGCTGCGCCCTTGCGCCCGGTGGAGGTCTATGGGCGCGCCAAGCTTGCCGGCGAGATGGCGGTCCGGCAGGTCTGCGATCAAGCCCGTCTGCCCCTGATTGTCATTCGGCCCCGGACCATACTCGGCGAGGGCCGCTTGGGCATTTTCCAAATCCTCTTCGATTGGATTCGCGACGGCCGCAATGTCTATGTCATCGGCCCCGGCGACGGCCTGTTCCAGTTCGTCCACGCGCTGGACTTGATGGATGCCTACCTCCTGGCCCTGGACCATGGCCAACCCGGCACCTACAACGTCGGCGCCGAACGGTTCGGCTCCGTGCGGCAGGCCCTCCAGAACCTCATCTCCTACGCCGGCTCTTCCTCGAAGGTGAAGCCTCTTCCGGCCGCCCCGACCATTGGCTGCTTGCGCGCGCTGGATTTCCTCGGCCTGAGCCCCCTGGCCCCCTGGCATTATCTGACCTATCACAAACCGTTCTATTTCGATGTCTCAAAGCTCCTGGCCATGGGCTGGAAACCCCGCTTCTCCAACGACCAGATGTTCCGGCAGAGCTATGACTGGTTCCTGGCCAACTACGACCGGCTGGCCGCCCAAAAGGCCGGTTCCCCCCACCGCCGCCCCGTCCGCGAGGGTCTCCTTTGGCTTTTGAAAAGGCTGTCGTGAGGCTTCTCAGGCAATTCGAGACTGCGCACGACGAGCGGTTCATTTTCAAATCGCTGGACGAGGAATAGCTCCGTAGGAGCGGCATGTTTATAGCAACGCGTAACCGCTAAGCGCCTTTCAAGCTCCGTAGGAGCGGCATGTGCGGTCGCCCGCGCCGGTACGCCGCCCACATGCCGCTCCTACGGAGCTTGACCCCGGTCTTTTGGGCGGCGTTGCTACAAACATGACGCTCCTACGGAGCTTGGCGCTGCGCTTTTTGGCGGGGCTGCTACAAACATGACGCTCCTACGGAGCTTGATCCCGCTGTTGTGGACAGCGTTGCTTCAAAGATGATGCTCCTACGGAGCTTGACCCCGCTCGTATAGGCGGCGTTGCTACAAACATGGCGCTCCTACGGAGCTTAGCGCTGCGCTTTTTGGCCGCCTTGCTGCAAACATGGCGCTCCGCTGGAGCTTGACCGGCTTGCCACAGACGGGCAGTCTGGCGGCCCAATGGCCAACACTTACACGCAAATCTATATCCAGGTTGTCTTCGCCGTGCAGGAGCGGCAGAACCTCGTCCGCCCTGAACGCAGGGAGGAGCTCCAGAAACACATGGCGCGTCCTGTCCCGCCCAAGGCACAAGGAATCCCCATCAGGCCCAAACATGCCGTTCATCGAATTCCGCATGGTATTTCCGCAGCAGATTACGATATTCGTCCTGAAAGGGAGGCGGTCCTGGGTGCTGAAGACGATGTGAAGGATGACTTGGCTCAGGGACTGAGGCATAGGCGAGGCGCATTTGAGGATGATCCGTGCGGACTGACCACCCCAATGTTATGAGGCAGTCCGTTGGCCTGCAACTGAAGAAAACGGCGCGGAAACTTAGGGCGTTGCCCTGGTATAAGTCAGGCCCTTGGCCTGAGAGGACACCATCGGGTCCGCTCAATGAAAGCGGGAGGAGTGGGTAATGACAAGCCCTCTTAAGCCCCGGCTTGAATTCCGCTCCCCTTCAGGCAAGCTGCGGCCGTGAAGACACTCTGGGCGAGCCCTCTGCTCCGCAGCCGCATCCCGCTTGGGGTCCTGGCGGGAGTCTGCCTCGCTGCCGCCTTTCCCAAGCTCGGCATTACCGGCCTGGCGTGGATTGCCCCGGCCTTGATGCTGGCCGCCGCCCTGGGCAAACGCGGCGGCGAGGCCTTCCGCATCGGCTACGTGGCCGGCTTGACTTTTTACTTGGTCTCCCTCTATTGGCTGCTCCTCATCCCCTATCGCTGGCACGGAATCCCCCTGGGCCCGGCTGCCGGCTGGCTGGGCTTGAGCGCCTACCTGGCCCTCTTTCCCGCCGCCTGGGTGTGGCTGACTTCGGACCTCGGATTCCACCCTTCGCCTTTCCTGTCACGGACATGGCTGGGGCGGACAGCCTGGGCGCTTTGCGGAGCGGCAGTTTGGGTGGCGCTGGAGATCATCATGGCCCGGTTTTTGGGCGGGTTTCCTTGGGAACCGCTGGGCGTCTCGCAGTACCAATTGGCGCCGCTCATCCAAATCGCCTCTGTCACCGGGGTCTATGGCGTTTCGTTCCTGGTCGTGTGGTTTTCACTCTCGCTCTTGTCGGCGGGGCTGACGATCCTCCAACGACCGGCCTCGAGGTCTTTGTGGACTGCCGAGATTCTCCTGCCCACGCTCGTCGTCGCGCTGGCCTTCAGCTCCGGCTTCCGCCAAATCCGGCAGACCCCGCCCCCGGCCCGGACCCTCAAGGTAGCCCTCCTCCAGCCCAGCATCCCGCAGGCGGTCATCTGGAACTCCGACAAGAACGCCGAGCGGTTTCACGACATGCTCCGGCTCTGCGAACAGGCCCTGACCAACCGCGCCGATCTGCTCATCTGGCCCGAATCGGCCATACCCGAGTTGCTCCGCTACGACAAAGATACCGCCCTGGCCGTCCTCGGCATCGCCCGCCGGCATCACATCTGGATGATCGTCGACGCCGACGATTTCCAACCGCGTGAGAATGCCACCCGGGCAGGGGAGGGCGACTTTTACAACAGCAGCTTTCTCATCGCCCGCGACGGCAGGCTCGCAGGCCAGTATCGAAAGCGGAGCCTGGTCATTTTCGGGGAGTATGTCCCTTTGGCGCGCTGGCTTCCTTTTTTGAAATGGTTCACCCCCATCCAGGGCGGCTATACGCCCGGCGAGCGGGCCGCGCAGTTTCACCTGGACGACCTGGATGCGACTGCCTCGCCCCTGATTTGCTTTGAAGACGTCTTCCCCCAGCTTGGCCGCGACGATGCCCAGGCCAACACCGATTTCCTGGTGAACCTCACCAACGACGGCTGGTTCGGCCGGAGCGCCGAGCAGTGGCAGCATGCGGCCTCGGGCGTGTTTCGCGCGATTGAAAACGGCCTGCCGCTTATCCGCTGCACCAATAACGGCCTGACTTGCCTCATCGATCCCCAGGGGCGCATCTGCCAGATTTTCCGCGACCCCTCCGGCAGCGTTTATGGACCCGGCTTCATCACCCTCGATCTCCCCCTGCCTCCGCCGGGCCAAAAACACACGCCCACATTCTATAACCGCCATGGCGACTTGTTTGGCTGGACCTGCACGGCGATTGCCGGCCTGATGCTCGCCTGGACGCTCTTTGGGGCCCGCGCAGCAACAAAGCCCGAGGCCGAGGCGCAGTCCTAATCCTAACCAATTCCAGCCTCTGGCCCCGCCAGTCTCCACTGAGGCCCTCCGACAGACACCCCTTGGGCCTTGCCAATGGGCGGCGGCTTGAGCAGCATGCGGGCCGAGTTTTATGCGAATGACAACTGATCGTTTCGATGCCTGCGCCCTGGGCGCCACACTCCTGCTTTCACTGAGCGTCCCCGCGCTGGCGGCGCCGGGTGACTGGCCGCAATTCCGCGGGCCGAACCACGATGACGTTGCCCCCGAAACCGGCCTCCTCCAGGATTGGCCCGCAGAGGGACCGCCCCTGGTCTGGAAGGCCACGGGCCTGGGCGACGGTTACTCCGGCGTCGCTGTGGTTGGAGGCCGCATCTATTGCGCCGGGGACAAAGGCGATTCCAGTTTCGTCGTGGCCCTCGACGCCGCCGATGGCAAGCGGGTCTGGTCGGCCAAGCTCGGCAAAGCCGGCCCCGGAGGGGATGGAGAGCCCAAGTTCAACGGGCCTCGAGCCACCCCGACCGTCGATGGCAGCCGCCTCTATGCCGTCGGCCAATATGGCGAGATGGTTTGCCTGGCCACGGGCGACGGCAAGGAACTGTGGCGGAAAGATTACCAGAAGGACTTCGGCGGCGGCTGTCCAAAGTGGGGTTATGCCGAATCGGTGCTGCTGGACGGCGGCCGCGTGGTGGCTACCCCGGGCGGAGCGGACGGCTCCATGATCGCCCTGAACAAGGAGAGCGGGGCGCTGCTCTGGCGCAGCAAAGGGTTCACCGATGCGCCGGAGTACTCGACCCCGGTCATCGCTGAAATCCTCGGCGCCCGCCAATACATCCAACTGACCGCGAAAAGCGTGGCCGGCATCGCCGCCGCCGATGGCAAGCTGCTCTGGCGCGCCCCCCGGCGGGGCAACGTTGCCGTCATCCCCTCGCCGGTTTGTCGCGACAACCTGGTCTATGTCACCTCCGGCTATGGCGCCGGCTGCAACCTGTTCAAGATCACCGCCGCCGATGGCCAATTCTCGGCCGAGCAAGTCTATGCCAATAAGGTCATGGTCAACCAGCACGGCGGCGTCCTCCGCCTCGGCAATTATCTCTACGGCTATTCCGACAGCAAAGGCTGGACCTGCCAGGACCTCGAGACGGGCGATGCCAAGTGGCAGGAGAAGAAGTTCGCAAAGGGATCGCTGGTCTGTGCCGACGGCCGCCTCTATCTGCGCCAGGAAGACAACCGGGGCGCCCTTGCCCTCATCGAAGCCTCTCCCGAGGGCTACCGCGAGCATGGCCGCTTCGATCAGCCCAGCCGAAGCTCCCAAAATAGCTGGCCTCACCCGGTCATCGCAGGCGGAAAACTCTACCTCCGCGACCAGGACCTCTTGCTTTGCTACGATGTAAAGGCCAGGTGAGTGCGGAGGGCGGAGGGCGGAATTCCGACAAGGCAGGGCCGTTGACAAAGTGGCCGAAACCGGGCCCGTTCCCTGACTGTTGGAGAGGAGCGTAAGGAGTCTCTGATCGGCGGTCCCGCCGAAAGGCCGCAAAGGTTTGGGGTTTGCGTTTCCGGCGGAGTTCCTTCATCGTGAGGGCATGGCGCCAGCACTGATAGCGGCCGCGGTGGTGGTGATATTCGCCGGGGCGAGCTTCTTTTTTGGGCTTGCGGAGACGTCGCTCTTTTCTTTGAGCCAATGGCAGGGGCGGCAGTTGGCGGAGCGGGCGCCCCGGCTCGGAGGCATCGTCCTGCGTCTGCTCTCCAAGCCTCAGGACCTCCTGGCGGCGATGGTGCTGGGCAACACCCTGGCCAGCGCCGCGATGCTCGCCACCGCCTTGTGGATGGCCCTGGGGGGGCGCTGGCCCGTTGCGATCACCCTGGTTGGGTTGGCGGCCCTCATTCTCTTTGGCTGCGAGGTGTTGCCCAAGACCATGGCGGTGCGCGCGCCGGAGGTCTGGGCCCTGCGCGTGGCCTGGCCGCTCCAGTGGTTTCTCGCCTCGAGCCTGCCGCTGTGCCGCATCGGCCAGCAGCTCAATGCGGCCATCCTCAAGGCCCTGGCGCCAAAGACCGTCCAGTCCCAGAGCGGGTTGACCGACGCCGATTACCAGGAACTGCTCGAGATGGCTTATCAGCAAGGCGCCCTGGCCCAATCGGAAAAGGAGACCATCCTCCAGATCATCAGCCTGGACCGCCGGACCGCCGGCGAAGTCATGAGGCCGCGCACCCAAATGGCCGCCATTTCCGACGACTTGTCCGTCGAGGAGATGATCGCCGCCGCGCGCAAATTCAAATACCGCCGCCTGCCCATTTACGATGAAACGCCCGACACCATCGTCGGCATTCTCAACACGCGCGCCTTGTTGCTGGACCCGGAAATCGACCTCGCCGACGCCATCGAGTTCCCCTCGTTCGTGCCCGAAACCATGAACCTGCTGCAGCTCCTGAAAAGTTTCCAGCGCCAGCAACGCGGCCTGGCAATCGTGCTCGACGAATTCGGCGGCACCGCCGGCGTCGTCACCGTGGAGGACATCCTCGAGGAACTCATCGGCCACATCCGCAGCGAAGTGGAAACCGAGGGTTTCCTCATGGAAAAGCTCGGCCCTGGCCGCTGGCGCGTGGCGGGCAGCCTCCGGCTCGATGACTTCCGGCGCGAATACCCGCCGCTGGGCGACGTGAGCGAGGTCGAAACCATGGGCGGCCTCTTGATGTGGTTGCTGGACGTGGTCCCCAGCCCTGGCGATGCCGCCAACTTTCGCGGCCTCCGGCTCACCGCAAAGGCTGCCGATGAGCGGCGAGTCAGGGAGCTGACTGTGGAAACCGTTAAGTGATATGGGCCGCACCACCCTCATCTGGCTCGTCTTCGTCGTCTGCCTGGCGGTGTCGTTTCTCCTCTCGGGCATGGAAGCGGGGGTGTTTGCGCTGAACCGATTGCGCATTCGCCGGCGGATGCGCGCCGGACTGCCCTCCGCCAAGGTCCTCTACCATTATCTGGAACATCCCGAGAATTTTCTCTGGACCATCCTGGTGGGCAACACTCTGGCCAACTTCCTGATCCTGGGCTGGTTGGTGGCGATCCTCCACCGGGCGCTGGCCCGTCATCTCTTCGTCTTCATCCTCGTCTTTATCCCCGTCGTTTTGCTCTTCTACGGCTTGTTCGATCTGCTGCCCAAGATGTTCTTCCGCGCCGATCCAAACCGGCTCTGCATCCTCATGGCGAGGCCCTTTCGGGTCATGCACCTGCTGCTCAGTCCCCTGGTGGCCCTGGTCGAATCGGTATCGGGCGTCCTGCTCCGCTGGCGCGGCGGCAAGGCCCTCACCGGCTATCTTTTCGGCAACCGCGAAGAGTTGCGCCTGGTGATGCAGGAATCCGCCCAGGCCCTCACCTCCGAAGAGCGCCTCATGATCAACCGCGTGCTTGACCTCCAGGCACTGACGGTGCGCCAGACCATGAAACCGCTGGCCCAAGCGGTCACGGTCACCACCCGCACGCCCCTGAGCGAGGCCTTCGGCCTCTGCCGCCAACGCGACTTGAGCCGCCTGCCTGTCCGCGAAGAGCGCGAGGGCAAAAACCGAATCGTGGGCCTGCTCCCTTGCAACACCCTCCTTTACGAGGCCGGCCTGGACGCGGCAAAACCGGCCGGCGATTTCGTGAGGCCGGCCCTTTACCTCGACGAGGACCTGCGCCTGGAAGAGGCCCTGCGCCGAATGCAGCGCAGCGGCCAGCGCCTGGGCATCGTCCTTGGACGCGACCAGCGCGAAAGCGGCATCATCACCCTGTACGACGTGCTCAAAGTCATGTTCGGGGAAGTTGAATTGTGATTGTATCTTATCATGGGTTCCGAATCGCTCATCGGCATCGTTCTGAAGGTCCTCCTGGTGGCGGGGTTGATCGCGGTTAACGGGTTCTTTGTCGCGGCGGAATTTGCCCTGGTCAAGATCCGGGAAACGCAACTCGATGAACTCGTGCTCCAAGGCAACCGCCGCGCCAGGGTGGCGCGCGCCGTCCTTGGCAATCTCAACTCGTTCCTGAGCGCCACCCAGCTCGGCATCACCATGGCCAGTCTCGGCCTGGGCTGGGTTGGCCGGCCGCTCTTCTCCTCGCTGCTCTCGCCCCTGCTGCTCTCCCTGCATATCCAGTCGGAGGCGCTGCGGCATTCGATCTCCTTCGCCGTCGGGTTCTTCGCTTTGACCTTCCTGCACATCTCCGCCGGAGAACTGGCGCCCAAGTGGGCCGCCATTCAAAACGCCCTGCCGATCTCCCTCTGGGTCGCCCAGCCGCTCAAGTGGTTTTACCGGGTCTCCTATCCGCTGAACTGGCTGCTCAACATCACCGCGCGATGGCTCCTCCGCCAGGCGGGACTTGAAAGGGCCGGCGAAGCCAAGCGGGTCCATTCCGAGGAAGAGTTGCGCCTGCTCCTGACTGCCGCCCAGAAACACTCCGGCGGCACCATCCTGGGCCGCGACCTGGTGCTCAACGCCCTGGACCTGCCCCATCGTCTTGCCCGCGAGGTCATGCGGCCCCGCCAGGAAATCGTCTCCCTGGATACCCAAGCCAGCATCGCCCAATGCCTCGAGGTCGCCGAAAAAACCCGCTACTCCCGCTTCCCGCTCTGCGAAGGGGGCGACCCGGACAAGTCCCTGGGCGTCGTTCACATCAAGGACCTCTACGCGATGCGGCTCAAGGCCCGCTCCGGGGCCGACCTCCTGCCGGTCGCCCGCAAATTGGTCTATGTCCCGGAAACTGCCCGCCTGGAGAAACTCCTCCAGGTGCTCCTGGAAAGAAAAATACACCTGGCCATCGTGGTGGACGAATACGGCGGCACCCTCGGTATGCTGACTCTCGAGAACATCCTCGAGGAACTGGTCGGTCAGATCCAGGACGAGTTCGACCAGGAGAAACCGCTGCGGGTCCGCACGAGTGAAACCACCTGGGAAATCGCCGGCGCACTCCCGCTCCACGAATTGGAAGAACTCACCGGCCAACCCCACCGCCAGGAAAACATCACCACCGTCAGCGGCTGGGTCACCCATCGCCTCGGCGGCTTCCCCAAGGCTGGCGATACACTGGCCGCCGGCGCTTACGAATTGCGTGTCGAAGCCATGGACGGCATGCGTGTCGCCCGCCTCAAACTGACCAAGCGCGAAAGCGGGGGTGAGTAAGGGGCGAGGGGCGAAATCTGAAATCCGAAATCCAAAGGGCGAGGTGCACTTCACTTATTTGGTTAGGGTTAGGGTTAGGATGACGTGCATTCCTCGACACTCGGCCCTCGGCCCCTGTGTCCGGGTCGTTGCGACCCGGGCTGGAGTTTGGACCTCTTGCGGCACCGCGAAGCGGTGATTTGAAGGTAGCCGTGTGGCTTCAGCCCACGGAATCAGCGGCCCGTAGCCGCCGCGTCGCGCCAGCGACGCTTGCCCCCCCCGGCTTGCCTTGTCAATCCTCCTGCATGTCCAGCCGCAGCCAGGGCTCGCGGCCTTTGGTGCTGAAGACAACGTGGTAGTGGAGACTGGTGAAG
>Ga0181536_10001915_pt1 | contig 24127 bp, 16 predicted proteins | sample PEATcosm2014_Bin_41_FD_121105 | JGI IMG/M metagenome (GOLD analysis project Ga0181536, IMG submission 121105) | Peatland microbial communities from MTU Mesocosm Facility, Houghton, MI, USA - PEATcosm2014_Bin17_60_metaG | ecosystem: Environmental > Terrestrial > Soil > Wetlands > Peat | place...
ATTGCTGACTGATGAAAACCGCTCCCTGACGGTCGTGGCTCAGTAATCCTTGCGAAATCAACGCGACTGTTACCGAGCCGCGACCGTCAGGGAGCGGTTTCCCCAAAACGGTTAAGCACCCCGACACTCCGTACTGGCGGCTACGGCGGATTCCAGAGGGTACAATAGGGCTTTCATGCCGGTTCCCCCGTCTGCTACTGAGTTCATAGCGGCACAAGTCGCGCGCCTCCGCGGCCTGCGCGTCCGCAAGCGTGTCGTCTTTCCCGAAGGCGACGATGCCCGCGTGCAGGCCGCGGCGGAACGCCTTGCGCGCGACGGATTGCTGGAGCCGATTCTCATCGCTCAGAAGCCCGTGGCCGTTCCCGCCGGGGTGACCCTGATCCAGCCTGACCGCTGGCCGAAGATCGCGAGCTACGCGGCCATCTATCATGAACGGCGGCGTGCGCGAGGCGTCACCCTTATTGAAGCCGAGCGCGTGGCCCGGCAGCCGCTGCACTTCGCCAAGCTCATGGTCGCGGCTGGAGACGCGGACGGCAGCGTGGGCGGAGCGTCCACATCCACGGCCGAAGCGGTGCGCGCGGCGCTGCACATCATCGGCACGCGCGCCGACGTCCGGACCGTGTCCAGCGCCTTTGTGATGGCCGTCGAGGACCGCGGCTTCGGGCACAATGGTCTGCTGACCCTGGCCGACTGCGCCCTGGTCATCGAGCCCTCGGCGGTTCAATTGGCGGATATCGCCATCGCAACAGCCGAGACGACGCGCCTGCTTCTCAATACGCAACCGCTGGTCGCCCTGCTTTCGTTCTCGACCAAAGGCAGCGCCAAGCACAAGTCGGTCGACAAGGTGGTCGAGGCACTACGCGTCCTTCGTGTGCGCGCTCCCGAGATGGCAGTTGACGGAGAGCTTCAGGCCGACGCGGCCCTGGTGCCCGCGGTCGCGCATTCCAAGGCCCCCGGATCGCCGGTGGGCGGCCGTGCGAACACGCTCATCTTCCCCGATCTTGCCTCCGCAAACATTGCCTACAAAATGGTGGAGCGGCTGGGACATGCCGTTGCCATAGGGCCCTTTCTCCAGGGCCTGGCCAAGCCCGGTAACGACCTCTCCCGGGGGTGCTCGGCCGAAGACATCTACAACGTGGGTGTGGTTACCGCGCTTCAGGCTGCCGTGCGTTGATCACGGCGGCGTGCGTTTCACGGGCGATCATCAGTTCTTCCTGCGTCGGGATCACCCACACGCGCGTCGCGGCCGAATCGCACGAGATGTCCGCCTCGACTCCGATCGCCGCGCGGTTCTTCTCCGCGTCGATGGCGATTCCCAACCCGGAAAGCGATTCGCAGGCTAGCGCGCGGACTGCCGGGGCATTCTCACCGATGCCGGCGGTGAAGATGACGGCGTCGGCTCCGTTGAGGACGGCGAAATAAGCGCCGATGTACTTTCGGAGCCGGTAGCAGAAGACATTGATGGCAAGACGCGCGAGTTCATGGCCCTGTTCGCCAGCCGCCAGCAGTTCCCGCATGTCGTTGCCGATTCCCGACAGGCCCCGCAGGCCGCACTGGCGGTTCAGGAATTCGTTTGTCCTGGTAGTGTCGAGTCCTTCCCTCTCCATCAGGTGCAGGAGAGCACCCGAATCGAAATCGCCGCCCCGGCTGCCCATCACCAGGCCCTCCAGCGGCGTGAATCCCATGGAGGTGTCCACCGACTTGCCCCGATTGACAGCACACACCGAGCAGCCGTTGCCGAGGTGGCAGGTGATCAGCCTGAAATCCTCGATCGGCCGTCTCTGAATCCGGGCGTAGCGTTGCGCCACATAACTATGTGACGGGCCGTGGAACCCGTACCTGCGGAGCTGGTGCCGCCGGTACAACTCGTACGGGATGCCGTACAGGAACGCCCGGGGCGGTATCGTCCGATGGAAGACGGTATCGAAAACGGCGACATGCGGGCAATGCGGAAGCACCGCGCGCGCGGCCCGGTAGCCGGCGACATTGGGGGGATTGTGCAGGGGCGCGAGGTGGTTGAAGCGCTCGATTTCGCAGGCCACGGACTCGCTCAGCACGACTGCTTCCGTGAAGCGGTCGCATCCATGCACCACCCGGTGACCGACGGCGGCGACCTCCGAAGGACTTGAGACTGCACGGCCGATTATGGACCGCACCACCTCTTCATATGAGGTAATTCTCTCGACGATGCCGCGCGCGAACGAGGTTTCCGAGTCACTCTCGATCAACTGATACTTCACCGAAGCGCTACCGCAGTTGAGAACGAGAATCTTCATGAATGCGATCCATCATATCGTGAGAGGCGGGATCGGGCGGGACGCATTCTGCTTGCCCGGGTTTGTCCGCGCCGCAATCAGCATGGCACAATAGCGCTTCTGGGAATGTCGAAGTCCCTCATTCTTGGCGGCCGGGGTCTTGTGCCCCACCTGTTCGGGTACCGATTGTACGCCTTCCGTTCTCCGGGCAACTCGAAGTGACGGCAGCGGCTCGGGCCAGGATGACCGCAGAGCGCAAGAGGGGGCCGCTGGTGCGTTGCTCAGGGCCGGGGTGAAGGTTCTGTGTGCGCGTATAGTGTCGCCAAGTCTACGGTCCAGGAAATAGCAAAACACCGTCAGCCGCCCAACTCCTTCTCCAACTTCATCGAACTGGATTTTGACAAAATCCATGCCGGTGCCCCGGAAATAATCCAGGTGAGCCTTGACGGCCGCATCGCCCCGCAGCCCAAAGTGCATAAAGAAGCCGGCCGGAACATAACCAGGCTTGGCCTCCATATTCAGGACCTCCAGCATGAGATCCCGCTTCGATTTAGCAGGCCTGGCCGACTGAGTGCGTGCGGGCTGCGAACCTTGCGCACCGCCTGCCGATGGCGCCTGCTGGGCCAAGGCAGCTTTGAGTCCGGCCAGTGACCGAAGCGAGGCCACGGATGCGCCCTTGATGAGGGTCCTTCTGGTGAATGCAGTCAGGGGACGATCTCCATGTTCATTTGGTTGTCCAGGATATTCATGTTGCCGTCCTGGCCCGGTGTCGAATATAACACCCAACTGTCGCTTTGAGGGCTGGCGATCAGGCACAGCCATGGCGGCGCTTCACTGGATCGGAACTGATGGCAACTCAAAGTCTGCGTCCAACCGGTCAATGCCGCGTCCACCACGCAGCCGGTCACAATTACGCTCAGCGGCCTCGGCGGTGGAACTCATGCCGCCTTGCTTGATACCCTGAAGGCGAACACGATCCGGGCGACCAACACCATTACCCACCCTGACCGCATCGTGCCGGTCTGCTCGAAACTGGCTGTCAAGGGCGAGCGCTTGGAACACGTTCTGCCGTGGCGCATTCGATTCAGGTTCTGGAAATCGATTTGAACTAGACTCGGGAGAGAGGACAATCATGAGACAGACTAGGATATTTGTCGTTGCGATAACAGCGTTCTGTGCGGCTGCAGTTACTCAGGCTGAATCTGCGACTTCCTGCGCGAAACTCGCCGATCTCCGGATGGATGGCGTCGAGATCACGAAGGCAGCCCTGATTCCGGCCGGCGCAACTGTTCCGCCGGCGTATCCTGGCGCTCCGAGCTACAAGGGCGCCCTGCCTGGGCACTGCCGCGTGGACGGCGTGATCAACCGGCGCAAAGGAGCAGACGGCCAGGAGTTCGGTATCGGCTTCGCGCTGGCTCTCCCGGAACAAGAAGCATGGAATGGGGACTTCATGATGCAGGGAGGGGGCGGCGGAAACGGCGTGGTCGCCTACCCGATGGGTGCATCGTACTCGGGGGACAAACCTGCGCTTGTGCGCGGCTTCGCGGTGGCCAGCACGGACACAGGACACAAGGCGAAAACGGGTCCCTTCGATTTCTCGTTCATGCGCGATCAGCAGGCTTATCTCGATTTCGCGTATCTCGCTAACGCGGAGGTGGCAGGGGTGGCGAAGAAGATCATTGCGCAGTTCTACACCAAGCCTGCATCGTATTCTTATTTTGTTGGCTGCTCGACCGGCGGACGCGAAGGTATGATCCTGTCCCAGCGCTATCCCACGGTTTTCAACGGCATCGTCTCCGGAGATCCGGCTATGCGCACTGGCCTGTCGAATCTCGCCATCGGCAAATGGATTCCGGTGGCGTACAACCAGGCAGCGCCCAAGGATGCGTCCGGAAAGCCCCTCATCGACAAGTTGCTCACCGATGGCGAGCGCAAACTCTTCATGGACGCGCTGATGAATCGGTGCGACGCAAAAGACGGTGTGACCGATGGCATGATATCCGACCCGATGGGCTGCGATTTCGATCCAGCGATGCTGGCCTGCAAGAACGGCCAGAGCGATGGCTGCATTGCACCTGCGAAGGTAGCGGCCATCAAGAAAGGCTTTGCCGGACCAAAGAACTCCTACGGAACCCAGGTGTATCCGGGGTTTCTGTATGACGCAGGCATCGCGGTGACCGGTCCGGTCCCGGGGCTGCTCGCTCTAGACGCCAAGGGTCTCTTTGGTCCGTATCCGACGGCGACTGAGATCGATGTCGACAAGGAGGCACAGCATGCCTCCGATCCGCTGGTGGAGCCGGCATCAACTAATCTATCCACATTTTCTGCTAGCGGCGGCAAGATCCTCTTCTTCCATGGAGACAGCGATCCCTGGTTCTCGCCGCTGGATACGCTCGATTACTACAGGTCCCTTGCCGCGACCAACGGCGGTGCGGACAAGGTTGCGGAATGGAGCCGGATATTTCTGGTGCCGGGGATGCGCCATTGCGGCGGCGGGCCGGCGCTAGACCAGTTCGACATGCTCGGCGCGGTGGTGAACTGGACAGAGAAAGGCATTGCGCCGGAATCGGTCATCGCCACGGGAAATGCATTTCCGGGTCGAAGCCGGCCACTCTGCGCCTATCCCAAACACGCTCAGTATACGGGGCAGGGCGACCCGAACGACGCGCGTAACTTCAGGTGCCAATAGAGGCGGGGTGCTGCGGAATCATTGGGGACTGCATGGTGCGGCCAACCCGGCCGATTTCCTTCCAGTCGAATCGAACGCCTTCTGGTCCGTTGGCTCAGTCGCTGGCCTGTCGGCCCATAATCCACCAGTGTGGAAGTCAGCACGGAGATACGGTGCGTCGGGAGCGACAGGAGTGTGAGTTCACCCGTGAATGTCTCGATCCACTGGAACGTTCCCGCCGATCCCGCGTGCTCGGTGCTCACGGAAAGTACCAGAAGAAGAAGTTCAGGAATAGCGTCGCAAGCAACCGCTGGCTGGTCACCACCTCTATCGAATGACAACCTGTCCCGCAAGTCTTCTCGACCAATGCCTGGGCTTCGCCCGCTGGCAGCGCCGCCGGCCTGAACCCGCCGACTTTTGGCAACCCGCGCCTGGCCGCAGCGGCCTCGGCCACAGTCTTCGAAACCGAAACCGGCAAGGGCTTCCGGTCCATATCGGGCAAGGCAAAAGCAACCAAACTATTGCTGACCCCGCCGCCGAGAAACCCGCCGCCCCCCGCTGCCATCAGTGCCACGTACTGCCGCTCGTCTCTCCTCATGTATGCAATCGGGCTGGTGTGCCCACTCGCCTCCAACTTCACTTCCCAAAGCAGCTTCCCCGTCCGCGAATCAAACGCCCGGAAGCGGGAATCGTTCGTGGCCCCGATAAACACAAGCCCGCCCGCTGTCGCGATGCTACCGCCCAGGTTCAGTGTTCCCGCATCGCGTACCCCGATCGCTTCCAGCGCCTCGATCCTGCCCAGCACCGAGCGCCACGCAATGTCGCCCGAAGCCAAATCGACTGCGATCAGTTCTCCAAACGGCGGATTCTGGCACGGTATACGGGTTTCTCGATCCCAAAACCGTGCGTATGGCCCGTAGGCCGAGGACCGCATGTACTCTGAACCCCGTTTCTCCGGCCCGTTCCACCAAGTCGGCGGGCCGGCGCCACGGGACGCCTGGCCATCGGGGCCAGTTCCTCGCCGACCAATGCCGACGAGCTTTGCCCGAGTGGCAGACGGTACCACCAGAGCCCACAAGGGGGCCGTCATAGGCTAAACTGAGTCAATCGCGATGCCCCTCGCAGCCGGCCAAAGACTCGGGCCGTATGAACTTCTGTCACCGCTCGGCGCGGGCGGAATGGGTGTAGTGTGGAAAGCCCGCGATACCCGCCTCGGTCGCATCGTCGCTATCAAGGTTTCGCAAGAGCGTTTCAGCGAACGCTTCGACCGCGAAGCCCGCGCCATCGCCGCGCTGAACCATCCGCACATCTGCACCCTGTTCGACGTCGGCCCCGATTACCTCGTGATGGAGTACCTGGAAGGTCACGGTCTCCGCGGGCCGCTCCCCCTCAAAACCGCTCTGCAATATGCCGTTCAGGCGGCGGACGCGCTGCATGCAGCCCACGTCAAGAGCGTGATCCACCGCGATCTGAAGCCCGGCAATATTCTGGTAACCAAAGCCGGCATCAAACTGCTCGACTTCGGCCTCGCCAAAGTCGCTGCGCAATCTGCAGCGAGCGAATGCGCCAGTAGCACTACCGAAACACTCACGGAGGACAAGAGCATTCTCGGCACGCTTCAGTACATGTCGCCGGAGCAGTTGCAAGGCAAGGGCGCGGACCCGCGCAGCGACATTTTCGCTTTCGGACTGGTGCTCTACGAGGTCATCGCCGGCAAGCCTGCTTTCCAAGCAAGCAGCCAGGCTAGTCTTATCGCTGCGATCCTCAAGGAAGAACCGCCGCCGCTTTCGACTCTTCAGCCGCTCATGCCCGCCGCACTTGACCGCGTGGTGCGTAAGTGCATGGCCAAGGACCCGGATGCGCGCTGGCAATCGACAGCCGACCTCTGCGACGAACTGCGCTGGATTGCCCAGTCGTCTTCCGGGACGGATGCCGAATCCATTGCTTCTGCCGCTCGGCCTGCCCACCGCCCGGTCCGAAAGTGGCTTCCCGCGGCGCTCGCTCTCGCTGTCGCCATCGGTTTCGCCGGCGGCATCCTCTGGCACTCCTCCCGGGCGCCAGCGCCGACGGTCTGGTCCGGTGTCCTGCTGGGCGGGTCGGAGACCGCAATGGGGCCGCGCATTTCTCCCGATGGCCAAACACTCGCCTTCCAGGCCATGATCGACGGGCTCACCCAGGTTGCTGTGATGCAGCCTGAATCCGGGGAGTGGCAAGTGCGGACGCACGACCGCAGCCGCGGCACAGTGAGCGAGTTGAGCTGGTCGACCGACGGCGCCCGTATCTTTTACGATCGCTGGACCGACATTCCGCGCGGCGTCTTCAGCATTCCTGTGCTGGGCGGCGAAGAGAAACCGATTCTCGAAGACGCCGGCTGGCCGGAGGCGCTGCCCGATGGCAGCCTGATGGTCATGCGCGTCAACGCAGAGCGCAAGCGGCAGTTCTTCCGATATTGGCCCGAGACCGGTCGCCTGCAGGGTCTACCCGTACAGGCGAATAGTTCTTTTTACTCGGCCGCACGCGTGTCCCCCGATGGCCACGCCGCCGTCATCTCCGGCTCCGCCATGGGACAGGGCCAACCGGATCACCTTTTTCTCCTCGACTTTCATTCCGGCGAGTTACGCCGCCTGGCCGTCGGCATAAACGACGAATCCACGCTCCGCGGCCTCGCGATCACTCGCGACGGAAAGACCGTGCTCTACGCCAGCATGTCCGGCGACACGGCCCGTGTGAGCACCATCCCGATAACCGGCCGGAATGCGGCGCGCACCGTGCTCACCACGACGCACCTCGCGAGCTATCTCGATAGCGGCCCCGACGGTAGTCTGTACCTGGACCAGCACGACTACCTCACGGAACTGCGTCGCATACCGCCCGAAGGCGGCCGCCCGCGCCGAATTACGACGCTCTCTAGGCCCACCAACGACGTGGCGGTGCTGGCTGACGGGCGCACCGTGGTGGCTGGATCCGTGGGCGGCCGCTCCCGCCTGCTGGCGTTTGAAGCCAACAAGGAACCAGCGCTGCTGATCCAGACGAATGAAGCAAGCACCGGTCCTCTCGGTCTGGTAGGCACAGGCGAGATTGCATTTTTGATCGGGCCGGGGCCACGCCCTATGATCGGGCTGGCGGCAGTTGCAAACGGCCGTGTCACCCGCCGGATTCCGTTTGACCACGGCGAAATCCGCAGCCTGGCCGCCACGCCCGACGGCCGAACGCTGTTCTGCGCCGCCGATGGCGTGGTGTGGTCCATCCCGCTCGCCGGCGGCGACCCCAAAAAGCTGCACGCGGGCGATTTCGTCACCGTGGATCCCTCGGGACAGTACCTGGTGGTGCAGTTGATCGAATCACTGCAGATCCATCTGGTGAGCGTTCCACTGAACGGCGGCCCAGAGCGGGAAATCTCCTTAGCTGGTCCGGGGCCCGCACACCTTTCGGTCGCGCCGCTTTACTGCAATGCGATCAACAAGGCCGGGAAACTGCTGGCATCGTTGGTAACGCCCGATATGTGGGCCTATAGTCCCGGCATCATCGACCTTCGCACCGGCCGCATCAAGCTCCTCCCCAACGAGGACCGCGACGACTACCAGTATGTCGGCTGGACTCCGGATGGCCAGGTGATGGCGCTCGCAGTCACCACCCGCACGACCATGTGGAAGTTCCAACCGGAGAAGTAGTTTGGCGCTTACCCAAATCCCGACACGTCGATTTCTCCGATCAATGGACCAAGCTCCCCTACTCCGCTTACCGCGACGCGCCCGACTTTGCCCTCAAGATCAACACGCCTGCCTTCTGGCGCGCCAATCTCGCGCTTGCCGCGGCTACGGCCAACCCGGCGAGGGGAGGCAGCCACAACGCCTTGCACGACCCGCCCCGCAGGCCGGACCTCGCCGTGGCAGCACGCGAGGAGTTGGGCAGTTTGAAGGATGAAGTCCAGTTGGCCTGTCAAAACGCGGGGACCCATGCGGGCTGTGGAGCCAGTAGTCCCCCGTCACCAAGGGGTTAACCCTCGTCTGAGGATCTCCTCCTGGTGGCCTGCTGCATGCGGGAGCAAAGTGTGCAATTGCGCGGTTGTAGATACGAGTTTAATCACGGGGCGCAGATCTTCTGAGCGTACAAGGAAAGAAATGGGGGAGCGTAGGAATACGCATGCGCTTTGGATCCCGGTTCAGAGCACTCGTCGTGGTGCCCGTGCTCGGCGAAGTGAAGGATACGGAAACCTGCATCGCACAACCCTCCAATCTGGTCGGTCAGACTGTGTATGTAATGCCAGCACTCCGTATAGTCCTCGCCGTTCTCCCCAGCGCGGCGCCAAACGTGCGCTGATCCCGTAGGCCTTACGATCTCGTAGCCGCGCCCCGTCCAGGATAAGTCATCCGCGAGTTGCATATTGACGGGATTCCAATGCTCCACTCGATAGTAGCCACAGGGCCGAAGGACACGAGAAACTTCCGTATAGAGACGCCGAACGTCCGGAACATAACAGGCCGAGACAGCCTGATACACGAGATCGAAGTCACGGCCATGCAGGGCTGACAAGTCGAGCATGTCGGCCTCGATGCATTCGATCTCATAACCGTATCGGCGAGCGGATTCGCTATCTCGTCGGAGCTGTTCCGCGCAAAGATCTGCCGAGACAACCCGGCAATCGAGAGAAGCGAACATAGGCGCTTGCTGCCCGCCACCGGAAGCTAGGCAAAGGACTCGTTGTATCTCTGGCCAGACGATCCAGCCTTCCGGATCGAGCCAGTGCCGCGCTTGAGCGAACTCGTGTTCGTCGAAAGGCCGGGACGAATCGTTACCTTGGCCCGCCAGACGCGTCCAAGCTAGACGATTCACAAATTGGTAATTGCGCTCTTTGTCCTGGTCCGATTCAGTCATGATCGTTTGCGTCCACTAGCCTATGCTGGGATGGAACCACTCATAGGAGTTAGGGAACCGGAAATTGACGTAGGAGAGCATTATCGATACGTCCAGGGCCCTGACGTAGTGCCACCACCCCACAGGGATGAACAAGACGTCCCCCGGGCCGATTGTGACGTCAATGGGCGTAGCCTGGCGATAGAGAGGATGACGTGAGTCATCCGGTTCGCCGCAGTTGACCTCACCATACACTCCGACCTCGTTGTAGACAAATGGCGTCTGCTCCGGAGCGATGAGCGTGAATCGTTTTCTTCCAGAAATCTGCGCCACCAGAATATTCATCACATCGTGGTGAAGCGGCGTAACAGTGCCGGCGGGGCCAAACCAAAAAAACACTCTTCGCTTAGCATTGGCGGCATCGAGATATTCAGACAGTTGTGGAATCTCACTGAAGAGCGCTTGGGTTTCAGGCAAATCGAAAAATCCATTGTTGGCGACGAGGTAGTAATCGTTGCTTTCACCGCCATCGCGCACCATCCTGACGTACTCCGACATCTTCACCGCCCGCTTATGAGATTCGGAATTCACCTCGTAACGGAGATCGGACTGCCGTCCGGCCATAATCTGCACGATCGCGTCGCCGCAGACTTCCGCAAGGTATTCAGGCGTCCACCGCGTGCAGACCCCACTTCCGGTGAGCAGGCCGGTGAGGATCACGGGCCGGTTGACAGCGTAGTATCTTTCAAGAAACTCGCTTTGAGAGATGGAGCTTCGGCGCTCGATGGAATCAGCGGGGCACGACAGGTTCGTCAACGACCTGCGGATATCAAGGATCGACCTCAACTTCTTGAATCGTTGCGCTATACGGTCGGCGGCGAGGTAGAATGGATCGCCCCGCAACGCATCCATTGCGACTGCTGCGACTAAGGGGTCAAAGCCCGATTGGACCATCGTGGACGTAATTTGCTCATCCGATACGCCGACTAAGCGGCTCTCCGCCATCCATAAGCGCCACTCCGCCGACACCTCCGGCGGCTTGGCCGAGCCGCAATCAAGCGGCTCATGCAACACCGCACGCCCGTCCTGCGCATCGTCTTGCTGAAGCGTTTCCACCTCTTGCTCTGTGCTCATCGCGATAGCTGATTCGTAGGCTCCGGATGGTCGGGCCAAGTTAATAGTGGCGCCCGCCAACTTGGGAACCAAATTCGCACTGGCGATGCCTCCGGTCGCCATGATGTCAATTATCGTAGCCACTTAAGAGACAACGACTCCAATTTGGTCAAACGCTGGGCCCCTATACGGGCGTGGGATGCGGCGGCCGCGGATACGGCGGCTCGTGCGGCGGCGTTGGCGGCTCCTGCGGCGGCGGGGGGTGCGGCGGCCGCGGATACGGCGGCTCATGCGGTGGCGTGGGATGCGGAGGCGTTGGCGGCTCCGGCGGCGGCGGGGGATGCGGCGGCCGCGGATACGGCGGCTCATGCGGTGGCGTGGTGGGATGAGGCGGCGTTGGCGGCTCGTGCGGCGGCCGGCGATGCGGCGGCCGCGGATACGGCGGCTCATGCGGCGGCGTGGGATGTGGTGGCGTGGGATGAGGCGGCGTTGGCGGCTGATGCGGGGGATGCGGTGGCGTGGGACAAGGCGGCGTTGGCGGCTCGTGCGGCGGCCGCGGATGCGGTGGCGTGGGATGAGGCGGCGTTGGCGGCTGATGCGGCGGCCGCGGATGTGGCGGTTTGTGTTGAGCCATAATTAGGGCTGTAGAATATCACAATGGAATTGGCGGATGCAAGCTTACGAATTGCTGCGCTTAATTAAAATATGACTGACAGCGTATGGGTTGGGTCATTTAAGCCGGAAGCTTCTTTGTTGCCTTTTAGCTCCAAGAACCCTGTCTGAAATGTTGATTGGAGCGACTTCGCTTTCGGACCCATCTGGTCTACCTCGGTTGATGGACATGCCGCCGATCCGGTAATGTTGGTGCTGGAGTTGCGCGCTTGGAAATCCACCTCATCGACGGCACATACGAGTTGTTCCGGCACTACTACGCCCTGCCCTCCGCGCGGGATCGGGACGGCCGCGAGGTCGCCGCGGTGCGAGGCGTGCTCGGGTCAGTTCTGGGCATGATTCGCGGCGGCGCCACGCACGTTGGGGTTGCGACCGATCACGTCATCGAGTCCTTCCGCAATGGCCTATGGCCAGGCTACAAGACTGGCGAAGGGATCGCACCGGACCTCCTGGCCCAGTTCGAGTTGCTCGAAGAGGTCCTCTCGGCGGCCGGCATCGTGGTCTGGCCCATGGTGGAGTTCGAGGCGGACGACGCGCTGGCGTCCGGGGCGGGAACCGCGGCTCGGGATGCGCGTGTCGAACGCGTGATTATCTGTACGCCCGATAAGGACCTGGCACAATGCGTGCGCGGCACGCGGGTCGTCCAGTTGGATCGCCGGAGGCGTATTACGCTCGACGAGGCCGGCGTGATCGGAAAGTTCGGCGTCTCGCCGGAGTCGATTCCCGATTACCTGGCCCTGGTCGGCGACGCGGCGGACGGCTACCCCGGATTACCAGGCTGGGGCGCGAAGTCGTCGGCTGCGGTGCTCGCCAAGTTCGTCCACTTGGAATCGATCCCGGCGGACTGGCGCGAGTGGGGCGTGAACGCCGCCCACGCCAGCGCCGTCGCGCACACGCTCTCCAACGAGAGGGACCGGGCATTGCTGTTCCGGACGCTCGCAACGCTGCGGACCGACATCGCGCTGTTTGACGATGTGGACGAGCTACGATGGCACGGCCCAAAGGCTGGCTTCGACACCTTGGGGGCACGAATCGACGCGGCGGTGACCGGGACAAGGCAGCACGTGGGTCGTCGGTAGTCCGGAAAGTGAAATCGGATACAGTCTGCCCTGCGGAACTCGAGTGTCAATCGCCCCACGTACCACGCGTACCAGGCAGTCGAACGACTTTTTGAGGCATCAAGTGGCCGATTCGTCTCTCCGATCAATCCGACCGCGCACCGCCGGCCGACAAAGAACCACCACCCGTGTCTTATGGAGCGGGGATGGCGTCTTCCGATGTGAAGGGAGAAGCCGGCAAGCCTTCAGAGTTGTAAAGATTGACTACCGGCGCATTTGCCCAGCCGTACCTGACGGACTTCGGCTCGGCCACCCTTGCATTGCCGACCACGACGGTCTTGCCGTCAATGCGCGCCGTCGCGGTCACAAAGCGGCCATCGTCTCCGGCAATCTCAAACCCTTGGAGATCGCCTCCCCTGGCAACCAGTCCATTAGCAGCGTGATCGAACCAGACACGCACACCTTCACCATCGGGCGTTGCCTCTCGAAACAGCGGGCCGGAATACTCCACGTTTTCGCCATAGGCCAAGGCCCGCGCCGCCAACGCAAGGCGCGCGCCGACCGTCTGTTTGTCGGCTGGATGGACATTGTCCGGATCGCCGATATCGACGGTCACGACCATGGCTGTATTCGCCACCGAGAGGCTGCGGCGTTGTGCTTCGCGAATGATGGCCCATTCCTCGGTGGCGTTCGATTTGAAGTTGGCGATTTGCACGAAGAGGAATGGAAAATCCCCTTCATGCCATTGCGTGCGCCAGTCGGCGATGAGGGCCGGAAAGATTCTGGCGTACATAGGAGCGAAGGCTCGCCGGCTGTTGGACTCGCCCTGATACCAGATGACGCCCTTGATAGTGTAGGCCACTGCGGGGGCGACCATTCCGTTGAACAACGCGGCGGGAGCCCAGGACGCGGGGTCGGGGCGCCAGGGATGTTCCGGCGGGGTCCGGCCCGCCTGCCGGGCGGCCAGATCTTCGCGCCTTTCGCTCGCCAGGATTTCCGCGACTTCGCCTTGCGTCTGCATCATGTGGGCGCGCGTGGCGAAGACTGGCATGAGAGCGGCGTCGGCGGAGATGCTCTGGAGACTCACCCATGCTTCGGCCGGAGTGCCGCCCCAAGTGGCATCGATGAGTCCGATGGCAACGTGCTCCCGGGCGTTCAGCTCGCGTCCGAAGAAGTAGGCCACCGCCGAAAAGTTGGAAGCCGTCTGCGGAGAGCACACAGTCCATGATGCGTCGCTGTTCCTCAGAGGGAAGTCCGCGGCCTTGTTGGGGACGTGGAGCAGTCGAATCTGTGGCTGGCCGGCGTGTGCGATTTCCTCCGTCGAGTCTTTTAGAGGGGCGCCGCGAAAACCCTTCAAGGGCATTTCCATGTTTGATTGGCCCGAAGCGAACCAAACGTCGCCAATCAGAACATCATCTAGGACGATCTTGTTGCTGCTGGTCACGGTGAGTTGGTACGGGCCGCCAGCCGCCTCGGGAGGCAGGAAAACGCTCCAATTTCCCAGGCTGCTGCCGACGATGTCGCGGCTGACTCCATGGAACGCAACCGCGACCTGCTCGCCGGGTGCGGACCAGCCCCAGATGTGGATTGGCCGTTCGCGCTGCAACACCATATGACTGCTGAGAATCCCAGGCAGTCTGACTTCGCACTTTCCGTAGCGTGGGTGGCAGGCCAGCAGGAGGGCGAGGGCGAGAATGCGAAGAGTGGTGTGGATGGGCATAAATATATTCTGAAGCAAAGGGTGGCGCTTTGCACGGACCAATTTTCGCCTCGTTGGAGGCTTGGCGTCCTTCGCGACGCAGGTGGAGGCCCGGCTGTGCGAATCGTCGAAACCACGGAGCGGCCAGCCGGTTAAATTTAAGACCATGTCAAAGATTCTCGTGATCACGGGTGACGGCGGCGAATCGTACGAGGCGCTTTATGCGGTGCGCCGGTTGCAGGAGGAGGGATGGGAACCGGTTATTGCGGCTCCATCGCGCCGGCGGCTGAATCTGGTTATGCACGACTTTGAGCCTGGCTGGGACACCTATATCGAGCGGCCCGGTTATGGGCTGGAGGCCGATCTCGCCTTCGATCAGGTGAAAGTCGAGGAATACGCCGCCGTAGTTATGCTGGGCGGGAGAGCACCCGAGTACCGAACAATGCCAAGGTCCTGGACATTGTGAGGGCATTCGACCGGCATGGAAAGTGGATTTTCGCGATCTGCCACGGTGTCCAGGTGCTGGCTGCCGCGGGGTTGACGGCGGGCAAACGAGTGACCTGCTATGAACACGTGCGTCTGGAAGCGGAGCAGGCCGGCGCAAAGTACGTAGACGCCCAAACCGTGTGCGACGGGCGTATCGTAACCGCCCAGACGTGGCAGTCGCATCCCTCCTTCTATCGGGAGATCTTCGCACAGCTTTCGGGCCGGGCCAATGCCGCTCGATCCTGAAGTCGCCGCCCACCTGGAGCGGCAGAAACGTCAGCCGCCACATTCCTCTCTCGATGTTGCCGGCACGCGCGGGATGACGGGCCGCTCCGCGCGGTAGATTGCGGCAGGGCGGGTGCGCCGGCCAGGGCGCCAGCGGTCAGAAGCAAGTTGCGGCGGTTCACAACCGGATTGTACTGTTTATCGAGAATAAGCCACTCGACAATGAAAAGGATGGAAAAGGGGGTAGTCCGCTATTTGTACGTACCCCAGTGTCAGCAACCGTCCGCGAGGGCGTGCGCGCCGGGCGGCTCGGCTTGGCAACGCCCGGAAAAGTGGAAGGCGCGGCGGGAGTTGAACCCGCATTCTCTCGTTAGAAGCGAGCAGCCCTGTCCGTTGGACGACGCGCCCACTGGTATTCCCCCGGCGAATCGAACGCCGATCCCAGGCTTAGGAGTCCCGTGTCTTGTCCATTAGACGAGGGGAATGCTGGTGAGAGCGGCGGGAATCGAACCCGCCCGGTCCTGATTAAAAGTCAGGGGCCTCTCCTATTCGGCATCGCTCTCAAAGTTGGTACCGGGTCGGAGAATCGAACTCCACTCTGCCTCTTTGTAGGAGAGGTCTCCGCGACCAGCGGAGTTACCCGGCATGGTCCCTCCCCTTGGTGTCGATCCAAGATCCAGGCGCTAATCTGGCGCGACCGCTTATAAGGCGGCTTGAGGCCCCGGCCTCCCGAGAGGGATGCGAAATGGCTCCGGGGGCAGGAATCGAACCTGCGCGTGGGCACGGTAACAGCGTGCTGCCTTCCCAGCTTGGCTACCCCGGAATGGAATTGGTGCGCCGGGTGGGATTTGAACCCACACATCGTCCGATTAAGAGTCGGGAGCTTTAATCCAGTTTTAGCTACCGGCGCATGGTAGGGCCGAGGAGAATCGAACTCCCATCAAGAGATTGAAAGCCTCCTATCCTTGCCTTTAGACGACAGCCCCACATAAATAATTTGGCAGCGCTGGGGAGAATCGAACTCCCGTCGAGACCGTGAGAGGGTCCCATCCTTGCCGCTAGAAGACAGCGCCATGGCGCGGTGAACGGGAATCGGACCCGCCTAAGCCTGAGCGACAGTCAGGTGCCTCGCCAGTCGGCCTCCACCGCAAATCCGGTTCATGGGCGTCAAGCCAATCTACGCCGCTTGTTACTGCATAACCCCCGCATCATTGCCGGAAGCGCCCATGAAAACTTGGTCCAGCCATCCGGGGTCGAACCGGAATCTCGGCATTCGGAGCGCCGCGCCCTGTCCCATTGGACGATGGCCGGATGGTACGGGTACGTGGACTCGAACCACGGTCTGAACGTTCGTAGCGTTCTATCCTGTCCCCTGAACGATACCCGCACAAACATTTGGCTGGCCGCTCAGGGGTCGAACCTGAAACCTCTGCGTTCAGAGCGCAGCGCGCTGCCAGATTGCGCCAGCGGCCAGGAAGGGAGTCCAAGAATCGAACTTGGGTGCTCTGGGTCAAAGCCAGATGCCTAAGCCATTCGGCCAACTCCCCGAAAATTCTTGGCGGCAGTTCGCGGACCAAAACACTCCGCTCGATGCTTCCCTTCCTCTGCCGCCGCAGTGGGAAAGATTGGGGCGACGTGCGCGAGTCGGACGCGCCTGAACCGGGTCACAGCCGGTCTCCTAACCGCTCGGACAACGCCGCCATAAAACTTGGTGCCGCCGCCACGAATCGAACGTGAGTCGCCGGGGCTTCAGCCCGGTGCCTAACCTCTCGGCCACAACGGCTTGGTGGAAAAGGTGGGAATCGAACCCACATCTACTGGGTGCAGGCCAGTGATCCTCCCGTTGAACGACTTCCCCATGGTAGCGGGCATCGGAGTTGAACCGATCTATGGAGCTTATGAGACTCCCGACTGGGCCGCTAGTCTAGCCCGCAATAAAACTTGGTGCGTCCTCACCGACTCGAACGGTGGTTCCTCGCTAATCGGGCGAGTGTACTGGCCGCTGTACGAAGGGCGCATGGAGCCGAAGCTGGGAATCGAACCCAGGCCGGTCGCTTACCAAGCGACTGCTCTGCCACTGAGCTACAACGACTGGAGCCGAATATCGGATTCGAACCGATTTCTGGACTTTACGAGGGTCCCGTTCTTCCTATTGAACCAATTCGACTGGAGCCGAGTGTCAGAATCGAACGGACTTCACCGATTTACAGGACCGGCGCATCGCCATCAATGCTTACTCGACTTGAACCTTTGGTGCGGGGTACGGGACTCGAACCCGTGTCGCTGCCATGGCAAGGCAACATCCTGGCCGCTAGACGAACCCAGCATTGGAGCGAGATACGGGAGTCCAACCCGTCTGTTCTGTTTGGAAGACAGATGCCTAATGGCGCTCGGCCAATCCCGCTTATCCTGAAGACCACAACTTCAATTGTCAAAGAACATGGTCGGGGACCCCGGACTCGAACCGGGAATCTCCTGCTTCCGACGCAGGGAGGTTAGCCATTCCCACAGCCCCCGATGGTCTGGGCACTGTGAATCGAACACAGATCGTCGGTTCCCAAAACCGAAGCTAGACCTTCCAGCTATGCCCAGAAAAAACAAAAGCGACGAACCGTTGCCGATTCGCCGCTGTTCCTTCGTAAGAAATCTATGAGTCCAGAACAGCCCTACGGATCGGCGCACGTGGCGCGATTGAGTTCCGCGCCTTGTGGCCTTATCCCGAAATGGGTTGTCTGTTTCATCGAAATTAAATCATACACTAACCACCTCAAATCTGTCAAGAGGAAGATTGAAGAAGATTGAGAAGATTGACAGAGTGTCAAGCCTCGTTAGAAATGTCCCCTTCCTTACCTCGATAGAAGTGTCCCCTTTTTTCTTGGCCCGACGCACTCGGCTGCTTTTGGTTTTTCTTCCTTCAACCCACCAGAAGACGGTGTCGCCAACGCGGTGGCCTTCCTGGTTTCGCCCGAGTCGAGCTTCATCACTGCCCAAACCATTACCGTGGACGGCGGGCGCATGGACTACATCGCGCATCCGTGAGCGGTTGTTTTCACACGGCACAAGAGAGACAATTAGCGGCGGACACAGCATCCGATGACGCCCCGCCAACGCCTGCTTTGCGCCATCCGGCGCGAGACCCCGGATCGTCTGCCCGTGACCACGCATCACGTGATGCCAGCCTTCCTCGAATCGCATTTGGGCAGCATCTCCGCCGACGAGTTTTTCGACCGCTTTGGCCTGGACGCAATCCACTGGACCGTGCCGCACATGCCGGACGCCGAGGCCGGTGAGTACCCCGATCCGCTGCAAGGCGAGATCGGTTTCCTGGAGAGCCGGCGCGTGTCGTCTCCGGAGTGGCGCGTCGAGTCCGATGACTGTTCCGAGAGCGGGCGGCGCCTCACGCGCTATCGCTTCGGAACGCCGCGACGCGAGTTGAGCATGACGATCGAGGACGCCGGGTACACGGCCTGGGTCCGCGAGCCGTTGATCAGGCAAAGGTCGGACATCGAGGTGATCGGCGAGTTCGCCACAGCGCCGAAGTGCGACATCGCGGAGGTCAACCGAGCGGCCGAGGAGATGGGCGAGCGCGGCATCGTGCGCGGCCATATCTGCTGCTTCGACGTGTTCGGTCAACCGGGCTGCTGGCAGGATGCCTGCTGCCTGGCGGGCACCGAAGCGATGATCCTAGCCACGTACGACGACCCACAATGGGTACACGAGTTCCTCGGGGTCCTGCAGCGCCGCAAGCGCGTGTTCGTGCGGTCGCTGAAGGGCGCGCGCTACGACATTCTCGAACTGGGCGGCGGCGACGCCTCGTCCACGGTGATCTCGCCGCGCATCTTCGAGCGCTTCGTGGCGCCGTACGATTGCGAACTGATCGAAGAGGCCCATCGCGCCGGGCAGCGGATCGTCTATCACACCTGCGGGGGCATGATGCCGCTGCTGGAGCGCATAGCCGGCATGAACCCCGACGCCATGGAAACCTTCACGCCCCGAGGCATGGGCGGCGATGCAGACCTGGCCGAGGCCAAACGCCGCATCGGGGACCGCGTCTGCATGATCGGCGGGTTCGACCAGTTTCACTTCCTGAAAGGCTGCACGCCCGAGGAGACGCGCCGCGAAGTCCGCCGCTGCTTCGAACAGGCTGGCGGCGGTGGCGGCTATATTCTGAGCCCTTCGGACCATTTCTTCGAAGCCGATCTGCCTCTGCTGGAGGCATTCGCCAGCGAAGCGCGGAAATGCGCGTACTAAGCAAGGCCGAGATTCCCCTGGTCGGCGCCTGCGTTCCGCACGGCGCGTGGCGGCAGCCCTCTTGCCCGGTCAAGCCGGCGAAACGCAGCCCATCATTTGGCGGGGGCCGCGCTCCCCACGGCCTCTTCTCGCATCCAAGCCCTCTCGATTTCCTCCAGAGTCTTGTTCTTGGTTTCCGGAACCCATAGCCAGGTGACGGCGGCCTGCGCGATGGCCATCACCGCCAGAAATCCGAACGTGACGGCTTTGCCGATCTGGTTGAACGCGTACGGGAAGAAGAGCACGACCACGGCGTTGGCGATCCACTGCGTGAGCACGGGGACGGCCATGGCCGTGCCGCGGATGTTGTTGGGAAAGATCTCCGAGACGAGCGTCCAAAAAACCGGGCCGATGCACGACGCGAAGAACGCCAAATAACCAAGGATCAGGATGAGCACGACCGCGCCCTGGAAGCGGCCGGCCGCCACCGCCGTGGCGAGCAGCGACAGCGCGGCTGCCATGCCGAGCGAGCCGACTATATAGAGCGGCTTGCGCCCGTAGCGATCGATCACCCAGAACGACACCAGCGTGAATACAAGATTATTGAGCCCCACGATGAAGGTGGAAAACAGCGCGGCATTGAGCTTCCAGCCGGCGGAGCGCAGGATGGCGGGAGCATAGTCGATGATGGTGTTGATCCCAGAGACGTGCACCAGGATGGCCAGGGCAAAGCCGACCACCACCGCGCGCCGGATTCCCGGCCGGAGCAGATCGAGCCAGGCGTGGCGCTTCTGCGTCAGACTGGCACGGATTTCGACAGCTTCCGATTCGGCGCTCGCGCGCCCCGCGATGCGCTCCAGAATCGCCAACCCCTCGCGTTCCCGGCCAGCCAGAAACAGGTAGCGCGGCGTCTCTGGCGCGCGCAATAACAGCAGGAAGAAAATCACCGAGGGGAGCACACCGGTCATGAACATCCAGCGCCAATTGGCCGCGCCGGCGTTACGCAGCAGGTAGTTGATGCAATACGACATCAGAATGCCGACGACGATGGATAGCTGATATAGCGTCCCCATGCGCCCCCGTAGCGAAGGCGGCGAAACCTCCGCCACATACATGGGCGAAAGAATGGACGCGCCTCCCACCGCCAGCCCGCCGATGAAGCGTGCCAGCACGAAGGTGGTGAAAGTTGGCGCCACGCCGGTGGCGATGGAAGTGGTGAAGAACAGCGCCGCCACCCACAACAGAATTCTCCGCCGGCCATACAGGTTCGTGAGCCGCCCGGCCACCGTCGAGCCGATCACGCAGCCGAACAGGAGCGAACTGAAAGCCCAACCCAGGCTCAAGTCGTTCAATTGAAAACGCTGGGTCAGGAACGGGCCGGCGCCCGTGATGATGGCGATGTCGAAGCCGAACAGCAGTCCTCCCAACGCCGCCGTGGCAGCCAGGAAGATCAGGTAGCCGAGATTGATTTTTCCGTTCACGGCGCCTCCCATGGGTACTCCATTGTAGTAGCATTGCCGGCGCGCTTCTCTGAAACAGGCCGTGTCGTTTGCCAGCGGCGTGGTCCTCATAACATGCCGCAGAGCAGCCGCAACCCGGGGGGCTGGGAGGTTGAGACCGGCTTAGAAGGCCAAAAATTGGATCCTCGTAACGCCCCAGAGCTATGAGTTGACGCTTGTACGGCCGCGACCACTGCGCCGGCTTCCGGGCCCCAAGTCCGGCTGTTTGGAATCAACCCGCGAGGCGGAGCCGTAGCTGGTAACAGCCACACTACCAGCAGCGTATTTCGCTCTGTCAGCAGCGGCTGAACCTCCGTGCCGATGCGCCTGCCACCGTGCCTGCCACCGTGCGAACACGCAGTGGGCCAGTTGCCCGGATGATGCCCCGCCGCTTCGACCATGAGCGGAAGGTGAAATCCGGATTGTTCCCAGTCTCCTTAGAGAAGGCCTCGGGGTCGATGATTGTTCTCCCAGTCCTGGGGGAGGCCCGGCGCTGCGGGGACTGGCACGTCTTTGCTGAAATGCCGTCGCCGATGTATGCTTCTATTGACGATGGGCAATGGCACGGCGCCAGGCGATGATGCGCGGCTCGGTGCTCAAGCCCGGCTTCTCCAGGAGGCTTCATGAGAGTGCACCCGACGGCGGCCCTGCTGCTTGCCGCGACGTCTTTGGCTGCGGCTCCAATGCCCCGGCTCGTGAACGACAATGGCGGTTTCCAGTTTCTTGTGGACGACCGTCCCTTTCTGATTCTGGGAGTTCAAACCGGGAATTCCAGCGGATATCCCGGCGAACTGGAACGAACATGGCCGTTAGCCAGGCGCATCCATGTCAACACGGTGCAGGTTCCAATTCAATGGCAGACCGTGGAGCCGGAGGAAGGGCGCTTTGATTTCACGGTCGTCGACGGCTTGGTGGCCGGGGCGAAGGCGAACGGCCTGCGTCTGATTCTGGCCTGGTTCGGCGGTTTCAAGAACGGCGCCATGCACTTCGTTCCCGCCTGGGTCAAGGAAGACGTCAGGAAATACCCGCGCATGATCGACCAGACCGGCAGTCCCATCCGCACGCTCTCCACGCACGTCGAAGCGACTCAGGCCGCCGACGCGCGCGCATTCGCGGCCTTCATGCGCCATCTCAAGGAGATCGATGGCGAGCAGCACACGGTCATCGCCATTCAAGTGGAGAACGAAGCCGGCGTATTGGGAACCGATCGCGACCACTCCGACAGCGCCAACCGACTTTTTGCCCAGCCGGTGCCGGCCGCGGTGGCGAAAGCCTTCGGCGAGGCCAACAGCGGCGTCTGGAGCGAGGTGTTCGGCGCTTACGCCAGCGAGACCTTCGCCGCCTATTACCAGGCACGCTATCTCAACCGCGTGGCCGAGGCAGGCAAGCGCGAGTTCCCGTTGCCGATGTTCCTGAACGTCTGGACGGACATTCAGGACGGCTTCTATGAACCGGGCTTTTCGCACCCCAGCGGCGGTCCGACGACCAGAATGCTGCCTCTTTACAAGGCGATTGTGCCTGCAATTGACTGGATTGCCCCCGATATTTACAAGCAAAGCTACGTTCAATACATTGAGGAGGCCACGCCCTACAGCCGGCCCGACAACCCGCTGCTGATTCCCGAGACCGGCCACGACCTGGGCTTCTGCCGGCGCATGTTCTATGCTCTGGGCGATCTGAAAGGCATTGGCGTGTCGGCGTTCGGCGTCGAGGGGGCGCGCGAAGGCGACAACTCCACGATTCCGGAAGGCCTGAAAGACCTAGCCGCCACTTATCGTGTTGTGACCGCCGCCACGCCGCTGCTGGCCGAAGCGAAGAAGCACGGCAAGCTGCACGCAGTGGTGGAAGAACAGGGCATTGCTACGTTGGTGGTCGACTTTGGCGAGTACGAAGCCATGGCCCAATTCGGCCCATTGCGTTGGGGCTACGGCGGTGCCCGGGCGGCGGGAACGCCGCAGACTACCGGACGCGCGCTAATCGGGCAGATAGGGCCCGCGGAGTTCTTCGTGGCCGGCTTCGATACGACGGTGAGCTTTCGGCCGAGGTTTGGCTCGGCGGCGCCGCGCGCCGACTTCGTCAGTGTCGAAGAGGGCGGCTACGAGGACGGCGCGTGGAAGCCGCGCCGGCAGTTGAGCGGCGACGAGATCTTCTTCGGTCTGCGGTTGCCGGCGGCGGGAACCGTCGTCAAGCTGAAGTTAATGAAGTACTGATGGCGCGACGTGGACACTCAGCCTGAATTCGCCCGTTTGGACTTCTCTAGGTGAAGAAAGACGGGTTCTTGGTATTCCAAGGATGTCGAGTCTTCTAGCCCATCCGCGGCGGCGGCCGTTATACAGGGGGGATGGCTGAGCCGCAACCAAAACGTGCGTGCAGCGGGGCTGAAGCCCGCCCCCCAAAATCTTCTGCGAGAATCAGCAGCAGCAGACTACGCCACGCTCGGTGGCAGATCGGCCCTCTTCGTGGTGATGGTCAGCCGGACGGAAGGCAGCTTGGGCGGCGGCCAGTCCTCGGCGAACGCCTCGACGGTAATCGTTCCCGGAGTGCGGCTGGCCTGTATGATTACCTGGGCCAGACCGTTGAACAGGCTGCGCCGGGGCTCTTTGTCGGATTCCTGGCAGTTGGGGTCGCCGTTGCCCACGCCGATCAGCGCGCCTTCACCGGTGACCTTGAAGTCGATCATATTGTCCGCCGTGGGAACCGCGCGCCCTTCCTTGTCGAGCACCTCAACTCGCAGCGCGGCGACGTCTTGGCCGTCTGCGCTGATTTCGGTCCGGTCGGCGGTCAAGCGGATCGACTCCGGCTTGCCGGTCGTCTCGCGCTTTGCGACCAGCACGATTTTGCCGTCCTTCGTTCCGCGCGCCTCCAGCACGCCCGGCGCGTATGGCACTTTCCATTCGAGGTGGGTCAGCGGTTGCACTTTCTGCGATCCCTGGCTTTTGCCATTGAGGAACAGCTCCACCGAGTCGAGATTCGAGTGCACCCAAACGGAGATCGGTTCGCCTTCGCGCTGTTCCCAATTCCAGTGTGGAAACAGGTGCAGCACCGGCTCTCGGCCCCACCAGGCTTTGTAGTAATAGAAATTGTCTTTGGGGAAGCCGCACATATCCACGATGCCGAACTGCGAGCTGATCGAGGGCCAGCCGTAGGGCCAGGGTTCGCCGCGGTAGTCGAAGCCTGTCCAGGCGAAGCCCCCCGCCAGCCATTCGCGAGCGGCGTAGAACTTCCACCACTCCGCGGCGAGCTCGGCCCATTCGGGATGGTTCGCGTCATAGGCGCTCACCTGGTTGCGCAGCTTGTCGGTCGAGTAAATGCCGCGTGTGGCGGCCGTACCGGCGGTTTCCGAGCCCACGCACGGCTTTTGGGGATGC
>Ga0181536_10001918_pt1 | contig 24109 bp, 15 predicted proteins | sample PEATcosm2014_Bin_41_FD_121105 | JGI IMG/M metagenome (GOLD analysis project Ga0181536, IMG submission 121105) | Peatland microbial communities from MTU Mesocosm Facility, Houghton, MI, USA - PEATcosm2014_Bin17_60_metaG | ecosystem: Environmental > Terrestrial > Soil > Wetlands > Peat | place...
GCAACCCGGCGAGCAGGTGACCGTGACCGGAGAGTTTCTGACCGGCGCGACGCAAGTCTCGCTTACCAATGCGCGCTATAGCGTGCAACTGACGCCGCAGGTGGACAGCGCGCAGGCCGATATGCTCACCTTCACGCTTCCTTCGGAAACGATCAAGCCATATCCGGCGGGCATCTACGATCTGACGGTTCAGTTCATGGACGCAACCAACACATTTGCGCAGATGGCGACCAATACGCTGCCGCTGGCGATCGCTCCGAGCTTGCCGGCGCAAACCGCGACGACTGCGCCCAGCGGCAATGGCACGATGGTGACGATCAGCGGCTTCTCTCCGGCGGTGTGGGAGGGTCAGGATGTGGTGCTGGCGCTGAGTACGCTGAACGCGCCGCCGTTCCCGCCCAACGCGCCGCTAATCAGTGTCTCGGCACAGGCACAACAGTTCGTTGGCCCGCCCAACTCGCCCGCCCCGACGAGCCTCAGCTTCCTCTTCGACGACGGGCTGCCGACGGGCGTGGGGCTGCTGGGCAGGTTGCAGGTGGATGGCGTCACCAGTTTGGTGACGGTGGATACGAGTGTCTTTCCGCCCTTTATTGGGCCGTTGGTGACGTTATGAGCACAGCCGCCTCCATCTCGTGGACGGAGCAGAACCTGGCGCATCTTCTGCGCGGGTTCGCTCTGCTGCGCGCGCGATTGGGGGATGCGCCCGAAGGCGAGGAGCCTGCGGAGTGGGAGCCCGATTCGATGGAGCGGCCGGCGGCGATCGATGTACTCGCCGAGATATTCGGGTTGAGCAGCTTCGAGCGCGATCTATTGCTGCTGTGCGCGGGCGTGGAGATGGATTCGGCGCTGGGCGAACGGTGCGCGCAATTGGTCGGTCGTCCGCAGCGCGGCTTCGTGACCTTCGGGCTGGCGATGAGCGTGCTCTCCGATCCGCACTGGAGCGCGCTGGCGCCGTCATCGCCGCTGCGGCGCTTCCGGTTGATCGAGCTGGAGAGCGGCCATGGATTGACCGCCGCGCCGCTGCACATCGACGAGCGCATTCTGCACTACCTGGCCGGAGTGAACCGGATTGACCAACGGCTGGAGGGCCTGCTCCACGCCAAGACAGGCTTCGATGAGCTGGCCGAGGAGCACCGGCGGCTTGCGACCGAGACCATCGCAACCGTGGAGGGAGAACTTCCGCCGGCAACCGCGCTGCATTTCTATGGAGACGATGCTTCCGGGCAGGAGAGCGTGGCGGCATTGATCGCGCATCGCTGCGGCCGGGAACTGTACGTGCTGCGCATGGAGGAGATTCCCGCGGCGGGCGCGGAGTTGGACCAGTTTCTTGCGCTGTGGACGCGCGAGGCTTTGCTGCTCCCGGCGTTTCTGCTGCTGCAATGGGAGAGCGAAACGCCGACGGCTGCCGCGCGGCAGTTGGCGGAGCGCTTGCCGGAGCCGCTGCTGATCGCCAGCCGCGAACCGCTGCGCCTGCATCGCGTGATGGAGCACTACGAGGTGAACAAGGCAGCGCCGCCCGGTCAGAAACGTCTGTGGGAGATGGCGCTGGGGCCAGCAACCGGAGCGCTGAGCGGGGTAGTCGATCAGGTATCCGAACAGTTTCGTCTGAGCGCGGAGACGATCACTACGCTCAGCGCCGCGATGGTTGCCCGCGAGAACGGCGACCGCGAGCGGATAGCCGGGAAATTGTGGGATGCCTGCCGCTCAGTATCTCGTCCGCATCTGGAGGCGCTTGCCGAACGCATTGTGCCGGTTGCAAGCTGGGACGACCTGATCCTTCCGCCGTTGCAGATGCGGATGCTGCGCCAGCTTGCGGCGCAGTCGCGCAACCGGATGACAGTCTATGAGCGCTGGGGCTTCGCGGAGCGGGGCCGTCGCGGGCTGGGATTGAGCGCCCTGTTCTCCGGGCCGAGCGGCACCGGCAAGACGCTGGCGGCCGAGGTGCTAGCGTCGGACCTGCGGCTGGACATGTATCGCATCGACCTCTCCGCGGTGGTGAGCAAGTACATCGGCGAGACGGAGAAGAATCTGCGCCAGGTCTTCGATGCGGCGGAGACGGGCGGCGTGCTGCTGCTCTTCGATGAGGCGGACGCGATCTTCGGCAAGCGCGCCGAGGTGAAGGACAGTCACGACCGCTACGCCAATATCGAGGTCAGCTACCTATTGCAGCGCATGGAAAACTTCCAGGGGCTGGCGATTCTGACCACCAACGCAAAAACCGCGCTGGATAAGGCATTTCAGCGGCGGCTGCGTTTTACGGTGGACTTTCCGTTTCCCGCCGCAACCGAGCGCGAAGCAATCTGGACGTGCGCGTTTCCTTCACTGACGCCGACTGAGGGACTGGAGCCGGCGTTGCTGGCGAACCTGAATATGGCTGGAGGCAACATTCGCAACATCGCGCTGAACGCGGCGTTTTTGGCAGCGGAGCAGGACGCTCCGGTGCGGATGCGGCATCTGTTGCAGGCCACGCAACTTGAGGCGGCGAAGGTGGAGCGGCCGATCTCCGAGGCGGAGATCAGGAGGTGGGTATGAGCGACGCGCGTCTCACCGTTCATATCGACCGTCTGGTGCTGCGCGGCATCGATCCGGGCAACCGGCAGGCGTTTGCCAACGGTCTGAAGACCGAGTTGGTGCGTGTGCTCGGCGACCCGGCGGCGCGCGCGGCAATGACGCGCTCGCGCAGAACGCCGGTGATGTGGCTGGGCAGGATGCCGATGCAGCCGGGGCTGGCCGGGGCGCGCGCGCTGGGCGCGAGCGTGGCGCGGGCCATTGGAAAGGGGATGAAGCCATGAGCAAAGCGGCGTTTGCAAAAGCGAAGCAGGCGGAAGCGGGTCAGGCCCCCAGAGCCGGCAGGTTTGCCGGATTGAGTCGCATTCGTGTTGCAAACCACGATGTGGATCAAGAAAATCATGTTGCGGAGAGACAGGAACGCACTCTTGCCAAGCCGCGATGGTCGCTCTCCGGCGTCAAGCTGGGTTTGCCGAACAATCCCGGCGAGAAACAGGGAACAGGCCTTTCACCGGCGGTCGATCGGACTTTGCGCTCGCCGGGACGGCCGCTGGACGCAGCGACGCGCGCATGGATGGAGCCGCGTTTCGGCTTCGACTTCAGTAAGGTGCGGGTACATGCGGATGCAGAGGCCGGCGCCTCGGCCCGCGCCGTCAACGCAGCGGCCTACACGATTGGAAATCATATTGCGTTTGGGCATGGTCGATACGCGCCGTCCACCGTGAAGGGCAATCACCTTCTTGCGCATGAACTCGCGCACGTCGCGCAACAGGCGGGGTCTGAACCGGACGCGAAGGCCGGCGGAGCTATCAGGCGCGCCGGTATCTCCGAAGAGAGAGAAGCAAGCCAGATTTCCTTCCGTGTGCTTGGAGGGCAAAAGATTTCCCCGCCGCAGAGGGCGGGTTTGGCATTGGCTTGTTTTGGCGACGCTACCCACCACGTCATCGAGGAAGCCGCGCTTTCGGGCGCCGGGTTCACGCCGGAACAGATGAGTGAGATTGAGCGCGGCAATGTGCAGCGCGATTACAGCCAGGTCGGCGCCGTCGGAAACGCAGCGCTCCTCGGCCAGGCCAATAGCTTCGGGGGATATGCCCCGAAAGAGCATTTTGACAATTTCATCTTTGACGCGGTGACCAACCGGTGGCGCACGCGAGGTTTAGGCCAACAGAAATTCTTGCACCTCGATCCGAAGGAACTCGATACATCTCCGATCGACTACATCTCCAATCAGCTTTCGGATTTGGCCATCGCCGGCATGACCGAGAAGAGCCTCGTGCATCTTGGCAACGCTTTCCACACCGTGGAGGATTTCTTCGCCCATTCCAATTTCATGGAACTTACCCGCAACGACAATCGTTTCGGCACGGACCTGGTGACAGGCAGCTTTGAGGATAACCCGGCCAACTCTGCCGTATCGCTGGCGCATACACTGGGAGCCGTCAGCACGCCACAGATGCAAAGTTATTACGAGCGCCGGGCGGAAGAGCAGACGCAGTTGACGGAGCCGCGTTCTCATTCACGGCTGGCCAAAGATTCGCCATCGGAAGCCGGATTCGCCGAGGCGCGGCGTCTGGCGGCGTTGGTAATACAAGAATTGGGGGCGGACATCATCGCTGTCATGCGCAACCCCGATCCCGCCGTCAGGACGCGGCTCATGAATGAAACGGTCATGGCCAAGATACGCCGCTACCTCAGACCTCCCGACCCGAAAGACACGTGGTGGAAAACGCTTCTCAGTCAAGGTGGTTCTTCTATGGACACCAAGCTCGCCGAGGTGGAAAAGCGCACTCCGGTGACGGTCAATCAAGCTGTCTTTAGTCCGCTTCGCAATCTGGAGGCATCAAAGGATTCCAGCATGGCCATTCCCTTGGGGGTGGCCCTGCCTCTGGGCGGCCGGACGTGGCTCCAGGCCGGTGGGGGGGTGACCCGGCCATCGCCACTGGACCCGAATCTTCCCGAGCCGGAGCGCCGAGACGACCAGAAGCCGGGACTCTTCGGAGGGTTGCAGGTTACAGGGAGATTTTAGCGCAGCGGAGAGTCGAGTATGAGTTTCAACAATGAGTTAGGCAAGTTAAAAGGAGCAAGCCCGCAATGAGCGCAAACCCGATTTCGCCTCGCCTAGTCAAAGGCGGGATCGTCACCATGGACCAGGATACGTCTGTGGTGATGAGCGTGATTTCGTTCTATTACAACCCGGACTCGCTCTCGCGGACGCTACAAATCCAGGCGACGCCGGGCGGGGCCGATGGGGTACATGTAGATGCGCTCAGGCTGCGCGGGCCGGCCATCGAGACCATCAAGGTGGAGATCGAGATGGATGCGACCGATCAGCTTCAATTCCCCTCGCAGTTTCCGCTGGCCGTACAGTATGGGTTGCATCCGCAACTGGCGCAACTGGAGATGCTGGTGAACCCTACTGTCGAAACGCTGCTTGCCGACGATCAAATGGCCAGCGCCGGCACGCTGGAGATCATTCCGCTGGAGCAGCCGTTGACTTTGTTTGTTTGGAGCGCCAGCCGCGTGGTTCCCGTGCGGCTCACCGAGTTCACCATTACCGAGGAGGCCTTCGATCCTAACTTGAATCCGATCCGCGCCAAGGTCAGCCTGGGGATGCGGGTACTGAACGTGGACGATCTGGGCTTCGACAATCCGGGAGGACGGATGTTCCTGACTTATCTCACTAACAAGGAGACGCTGGCCTCGCAGGTGGCTTCGGCGGCTCTGACCACACTGGGACTGGGGAGTTAAGCGATGAATTATCCATTGGCAGCGATGGTGCAGTTGGGCGTGGTGCCGCCGGTGACCTTTCCCACCGATAGCCGCTATTACGGCTACGGAGTCTTGCAATACGCGGCGCCCAACGGGCAAACGATTCCGTATCTGATGCGGCGCATCGTGCCGCAGCCCGGAGCGCCGAATTACGCGACCATCAACCAATACACGGTGCAGCAAGGCGACCGGCTGGATCGCATCGCTGCCAAGTATCTCGGCGATCCGCTGATGGCTTGGCTAATCTGCGATGCCAACGGCGCGATGGCGCCGCATGACTTGGTGGCGACGCCGGGGCAAGTGCTGGCGATTACCACGCCGCAGGGCGTGCCCGGAGGCATGATTGCTCAGTAGCGTTCAATTGACGCTGATGATGGGGCCGGTGATTGCCGTGCCGGTGCCGTCGTCTGTGCTGGAGTCGCTGGCCGAGGTCGAGGTGAACGTCCACGACATCGAGCCGAGCGGCTTCAAGCTCACCTTCAGCGTCGATAAGGGTTCGCCTCTGCAACTGCTCTTCCTGCTCACCGGCGGCCTGCCGCTGCTGTTCATGCGCTGCATCCTGGTGGCCACGGTGAACGGCGTAGCGAATGTGCTGATCGACGGCGTAATCACGCAGAACGAGATCGCTCCGGGCGACAAAGGCTCCAACTCCACTCTGAGTTTGTTTGGCCGCGATCTGACAGCGCTGATGGACCAAGTGAATTGGAGCGGCTTTCCTTTTCCGGCCTGCCCGCGAGAAGCGCGCGTGGCGCTGCTGCTGGCCAAATATGCGTTCTTCGGCGTGCTGCCGCTCATTATTCCCAGCATCCTGTTCGATATTACGTTGCCCATCGAGCAGATTCCGGCGCAACAGGGCAGCGATCTCGCGTACATTCGTCAGCTTGCCGAGGAGGTGGGCTACGTCTTCTTCATCGCCGCCGGTCCCGCGCCCGGAACCAGCACCGCTTATTGGGGTCCGCAAGTGAAGGTCGGGCCGGTGCAGCCGGCGCTGAATGCGGATATGGATGCCTATACCAACGTCGAATCCTTGCACTTCAAATTCGATCAGGAGAAGAGCAAGATTCCGCTGGTCTATACCTACGTTCAGCAGATCGGCATCAGCATTCCGATCCCGATTCCGCCTATCAATCCCTTGCAGCCGCCGCTGGGAGCGATTCCGCCGATTCCAACCAATCTGCTTCCGCCGGACCTTACCTCTTTCCGCGACGACTTATCGAAGTTATCCGTCCCGCAAGCCATTATGATGGGCTTTGCGGCAGGCGCGGCTAGCTCCGAGGCGGTCACGTGCGAGGGATCGCTGGACGTGACGCGCTACGGAGGCGTGTTAAGCGCGCGCAAACTGGTGGGTGTGCGCGGCGCGGGATATTGCTTTGATGGACTGTACTATGTGAAGAGCGTGACCCACAAGATCAAGCGCGGCGAGTACAAGCAGAGCTTTACGCTAACGAGAAATGGACTGGTATCGACAGTGTCAACGGTGAGCCCATGAGTGTTGCATTGTCTCCAGCAGGGAACGCGACGCCCAAGCGATACTACGGAAAGTATCGCGGGCTGGTCGTCGAAAACATCGACCCGATGCAGATCGGGCGCATCCTCGCGCAAGTGCCGGACGCGCTGGGCGAGATACCGTCGAGCTGGGCGATGCCATGCGTTCCAGCGGCGGGAATTCAGGCGGGCTGCTTTATCGTTCCGCCCATCGGATCGCAGGTATGGATCGAGTTCGAGCAGGGCAATCCAGACTATCCGATCTGGACAGGCGGGTTTTGGGGCGTGGTTGCTGAAGTGCCCATCTTTGCGACCGCTCCGCCGGCCATTCCGCCGGGACAGAACATCGTGCTTCAAACCACGGGCCAGAACTCCATCATTCTCAGCGACGGTCCGCCCACGCCGGTTACCGGCGGCATCGTTCTCAAGGGCGCGAGCGGAGCCATGATCGTGGTCAACGAGACGGGCATTTACATCAGCAACGGACAGGGCGCAACGATCACGCTGATCGGCCCGGCCGTCGCCATCAATATGACCGCGCTAACTGTAGTTGGGCCTTGAGTTAGAAGCGACTAAGTTGTTCGGAGGGAGACTTATATGCCGGGACCTATCCTTCATGTTGGTGCGGTGGTGACCTGCGCGCACGGCGGCATGGCTGTGCCCACCGTGCCGAGTCCCACGGTGATGGTTTCCGGGATGCCGATTGCGACCATTGCCGCTCCGTATGCCATCGCCGGATGCGCCTTCGTTCCGCCGGCGGGCAACGGGCCGTGCGTGACGGGAATGTGGGTCGTGGGAGCGACGCAGGTGTTATCGAATGGGCAGCCGGTGGCGATTCTGAGCGGAGTTTCCACGTGCGTGCCGACGGGTACGCCGATGCTGCCGGTTTCGGCGCAAACATTGGTGATTGCAACGTAGGGCCGAGGTTGAAGCGATGAACGTCAACTTTCCATACCAGTTCGACGGCAGTGGCCGCACCCAAGACCCGCTGGCCGATTACGTGCGCCAGTTGGTGGAGCAGGTGCTCTTCACCACCCCGGGCGAGCGCGTGAACCTGCCCGACTTCGGCAGCGGCCTGCTGCAACTGACCTTCGCGCCCAACAGCGTGGAGATGGCGGCAGCCACGCAGTTCACGGTGCAGGGAGCCTTGCAGAAATGGTTGAGCGCATATATCAAGGTGCAGTCGGTGGTGGCCTCGGCGATCGATTCCACGCTGACTGTAACTGTGACTTATGCGCCGCTGAACACCAGTGTTACCCAGGTCCAGACCTTCGTCTACGGAGGCAACGGATGATCTTCAACTGCTGCAATGAAAACCGCAAAGCCGCCGTCCTGGGCAATCCCACGATCAATGGGATCGACTATCTGGAGGTGCTGGACCACGCGGCGATCCCGATTCCCAGCCCGCGGCAGAGGACGCTGCTGATCTATTGCCTGAAGGCCGCGCCTACGGGGCTGACGCCGAACAATGTGCAGATTGCCGGCGGCGAGAGCATCACGGGAATCACGGCTCAGTGGATCGGTCCGGCCTCCGCGCCGCCTCCGCAGGCTACCGCCGCCGAAGCCGCGTATTTCAAGGCGCTGACCAATGCGGCCAACATTCTTGTGGTGCGCACCAGCGAGTGGGGCGATTTTTCTCCCTATCTCTTCCGTTTGGTCAACAATGCCGAGAATGCGGCCGAGGATAACTTCGATGTTACCGAGGCGCTGACGGGATTCGATCCGCAACTGGCGGAAGTTACATTCTCTTTCAAAGTGGAATGCGGGCCGGAGTTCGACTGCGCGCCGGTAACTCCCGACTGTCCGCCGCAGTTGCCCGCGCCGCCGCCGATCAACTATTTGGCCAAAGACTGGAGCACCTTCCGGCAAGTAATGCTGGACCGGATGAACCAACTGCTTCCCTCATGGAACGCGACCAGCGAGGCCGACATCGGAGTAATGCTTGCCGAGTTGGTCTCCTACGCAGGCGATCAGTTGAGTTACCGGCAGGACGCGGTGACCACCGAGGCGTACCTGACGACCGCGCGCAGCCGCATCTCGCTACGCCGCCACGCGCGGCTGGTGGATTACTTCATCAGCGACGGCTGCAATGCGCGCGCGTGGGTGCAGATCGATGTAACTCAGCCGACCTTCCTCGACCGCTCGAAGACGCGCTTCTATACCACCGCGCCGGGAATGCCTGCGTCGCTGGAAGCGGGCGCGAACAACGAGGAGGCGGCGCTGGTTGCGGGCGTGGTGGTCTTCGAGCCGATGCAGAACGCGAACCTCTACCCCGAACTCAACTCAATGAGCTTCTATACCTGGGGCGATACAAACTGCTGCCTGCCGCAGGGCGCGACCGAGGCCACGCTTAAGGGAACGTTCTCCAATCTGCAAGTCGGCGATGTGCTGATCTTTCAAGAGATGATGGGTCCGCAGACCGGCTTTGCCGCCGATGCCGACATTCGCCATCGCTGCGCGGTACGGCTAACTGCGGTGACGACGCAAAACGCGCTGGGTGCGCCGCTTGTCGATCCGCTCTTCGACATTAACGGCAATGCGATCACCTCGGCGGCGCAAACGCCGCAGCCAGTGACCGAGATTCAGTGGTCGAGCGACGATGCGCTGCCCTTTCCGGTCTGCGTCTCTTCGCAGATTCAAGACTCGAATGGAATCGCGCAGCCGCTCTTGAATGTGAGCATGGTCTTCGGCAATGTGGTGCTGGCCGATCAGGGGCTCTCGATGCCCGCGACTGGAATGGGCACGGTGCCCGCTCCGACGCTCTTCTATCCGCCTAACCCAGCCGGCGACCGCTGCCAACCGCCGGTGAAGCAGCCCTTCCCTGCGCGCTTCCGTCCGGCAGTTCCGGACAGTCCGGTGACGCAGGCCGTTCCGCTGCCGCTGGCGGGCAGTCCGTCTACTTCGAGCGCGGTGCCGCTAACTGCCAGCGGTTTCGTGAGCCTGACGGACGGCAACGGGTTCATCACGCTGATGGTTGCGGCGGATTCGCCGCTGACCTGGCCGCAGTATTTCGGGATCGTGGCAAACGTGAATTCCGGCAACCCTTCGGAGTTCGATCTCTCCGTAGTTTTCAATCCTCCGGGCGGACCGGCGGGAGTTACAGGGCCGGTGGTGCTGGAGAAGTTTATCGGACTCTCGCCGACGACTGGAGCGCCTAACTATGCGGGCACGGTGCTTGCTAACTCGCAATTTGTAAATGTGCCGTCCGGCTCCCCATCGGAGCCGATGCCATCGGCGTTTCCCTTGGCGCCGACGATGCTTGCAAACTCTGAAACTATCGATCTCAAGGATACGAGCGGCAATACCTACTTGACGGTGCAGCCGACCAATCCACTGGGCTGGCCGCCGCTCTTCGGCGTCTTAGCGCAGGGCCAGATCGGTGATCCAGACAAATTCAATCTGCTGCTGCTCTACTCGCCGCTTTCCGGCGCGGAGGGCGTGACGCTGCCGGTCATTGTTGAACAGTTTGCTTCGATCTCGCTCCAGAACATCGCGTCAACCATCGATGCGGCCTCCGACCTGATTACCGTGCAAACCTTCGAGGAGGAACCCAGTCCCAGCTTGTCGGCCTACGACCTGATGGACTTCGCCGCCAATCAAGCAATTCCGGCGATTCAACTGACCAGCGTTGTGCCGGGTTCGGCGGCAAAGCCCGTCCAATGGACCGTGGAGCCGGACCTGCTGGCATCCTCGCCCGACGATACTCAGTTTGTTATGGAGGTCGATACCGACGGCACGGCCTATCTACGCTTCGGCGACGGCGCCAATGGAAAGTTGCCGGAGACCGGAGCCGTCTTTACGGCGAGCTATCGCATCGGCAACGGCGCCGCCGGCAATGTGGGCGCTAACAGTCTGACTAACTTCGCGGCAGGAGTGGTTGCGGATTCGACGATCACAGGCTGCACCAATCCGTTGCCCGCGACCGGCGGCATCGATCCGGAGACGAATGCGCAAATCTGCCGTCGCGCGCCGCAGGCGTTTCTGACCCAAGAACGCGCGGTGACCATGCAGGATTACGTCAATGAGATGGAACAGAATCCGCAGGTGGAGGACGCGGCGGCGACGCTGCGCTGGACCGGCAGTTGGTACACGGTGTTTATCACTGCGGAGCCGCTGGGCAATGGCGGCTTGAGTAAGTCGCTGCTTTCGAATCTAACGCAGACGGCGAACCAATATCGGCTGGCTGGCCAGGACGTGCTGATCGAGCCGCCGCAGTATGTCTCGCTGGAGATTGGACTCACTATCTGCGTCGCTTCTGGTTACTTTCAGCGCGACGTGCAGCAGGCGTTGCAACAGGCGCTGGGCAGCGGCACATTGGCGAACGGACAACCGGCGCTCTTTGCGCCGCAAAACTTCGAGATGGGGCAACCGGTATATCTCAGTCCGATTTACACGGCGGCGCGCGCGATTGCGGGAGTGCAAACTGTGACGGCGACAGTCTTCGAGCCGCAGGGCGAGAACACGCAGGTCTATTTGCAACAGGGATACATTCCGATGGGGTCGTTCCAGGTGGCGCGGATGGACAACGATCCCAGCCTGCCCGGCAACGGGCAACTGAGTCTGACCATGATGGGTGGGAGGTGATAGGCCGATGAGCTGCAACGATAACTCGAACTGCACTTGCGGCTGCTGCTCCGGCATCGCCGTGATGACGCCGCAGGGCGAGAACAATCTGCCGGGGCAATCGTCGATTGCCTATCGCACCGGAACCTGGGCGACCTTCAAGGAGTCTATGCTGGCGCGGCTCTCCAGCTCCGACTATCCGGCGCTGGCGGGGCTGAAGACGCGCGACGACGACGACTTCAGCATCGCGCTGCTCGATGCCAGCGCGGTAGTGCTGGATATACTTACCTTCTATCAGGAGCGGCTGGCCAACGAGAGTTATCTGCGCACCGCGACGCAGTTATACTCGCTGACGCAACTGAGCCAGTTGATCGGCTATCAGCCCTCGCCCGGAGTTTCGGCTTCCGTCTATCTGGCGTTCAATCTTTCGGCGTCACCGGGGCTGCCGACGAATCCAACTACCACGGCCATCACTATTCCCGCGGGCACTACGGTGCAGAGCGTACCGGCGCAGGGTCAGAAGCCGCAGTATTTTCAGACCTCGGCAGATATTCTGGGCAAGCCTGATTGGAATGCCTTGCCGGTGCAGACGGGAAACCCATGGACTGCGAACAATTCAGCGACCAGCGTATATCTTGAGGGCACGGCGACGCAGTTGCAGCCAGGCGATGCATTTCTGATTGTGGGCGATACCGGTGCTGCGGACCCGACGACCCAACCCTGGTATGTGGGCTTGGTAAACACGGTGCAGCCCGACTCGGTCAATCAACGAACGCTGGTGACATGGACCGGCCCGCTGGGTTCCTCCGGCACGCTGTCGGACGGGATTCCCACGTTTTACGCGCTTCGCCAGCGTGCTTCTCTCTTCGGCTATAACGCGATCAATCCGCAGATGCTGACAAAGAACACGCGGAAAGAGCTTGGTTCCCTGTTAACCGGGACACCGCCGGAATGGACGTTTGGAACGGAGAGCAGTGGAGGCGTAGTGCTGGCCGGTCAGTTTCTAGTCGATCTGGATGCGGTGTACTCCAAAGTCGTTGCGCCGGGTTGGCTGGTCGTGGTTTCTCAGGCCAGCGGCAGTTCCACTTCGTCTCCCTCTTCGGCCCAAGCCCTTGCTACACAATCGGTGTTTAGCACCACCCGTTCGGACTACGGGATAAGTGCGAAGATCACGCGCGTTGCCCTCACACAGCCCACCAATCCCATTGCTTCCTTGCTTATAGGTCTTGCCTTGGAAGAGTGCTACCAGAACACCCGAACGATCTCGGTGATCGCGCAGAGCGATGAGTTGGACGCGGCGGAACAGCCGTTGGATCATCCGCTCTATGGAACGCTGCTCGATCTGGAAGTTGTGCGCGACGATCTTGCTGGAGTTACTGCCGTGGCCATTACCGGCAAGAGCCAGACGGTGACGGTGAATGCCGGAGCCAAACTTACCTTCATTCCTTACGACAACAGCGGCGGAGTGCCCTTGAATCCAGGCGATGTTCTCACCATTCTTCAGCCGCCCACCGTCTTCAAGAAGGATGCAACCATTCCCACATGGACCACGTCGGACAGCACAATCACGCTGGTCGTGGCCGATGCGAGCGGACGTTCGGGGACCGTAAAGGCGGCACTGTCGGACTTTACGCTGGCGCTCGCCGCCACGAGCGCTCCCACGGTGCAGGAGTTCGCGCTAGTCTCTTCAGTGACGCTGGTTAATGCCACGGCAACAACGGCTGCATTCACGCGCATAGTGCTTGCTAATTCGCTGCTGAACTGCTATGACCGCACAGTAACTACGGTAAATTGCAACGTTGGAATTGCGACGGCGGGCAGCCCGGTGACTGAATTGCTGGGCAATGGCTCCGCGGCGACTCCCAATCAATCCTTCACGCTGAAGCAGTCGCCGTTGACCTACGTGCAGGCGCCGACGCCGAGTGGAAGTCTCAGTTCTTTGCAGGTGACGGCGAACGGCGCGGCTTGGACCGAGGTTCCTACCCTTTATAATCAGGCGCCCATCGCGCAGGTCTACGAGACAGTTAACCTGCAAGGCGGCTCGGCGCTGATACAGTTCGGCGATGGCGTGGAGGGAGCAACGCTGCCTACCGGACAGAGTAACATCGTGGCTAACTATCGCGTCGGCATCGGCGCGGCGGGCAACGTGGCGGCCGGGTCGATTACCACGCTGGTAGACAGGCCGCTGGGCGTCAACGGGGTGAACAATCCGATGGCCGCCACGGGCGGGCAGGACGCGCAATCGGCCGATGCTATCCGCATCAACGCGCCGCAGACCGTGCTCACGCTGGGGCGGGCCGTTTCGATCACCGACTACCAGAACTTCGCCGCCACCTTCGCGGGCATCGCGCAGGCCTATGCGATCTGGATTCCCAACGGCGTCAACCGCGGAGTTTTTGTTACTGTCGCCGCCACGGACGGAGTCGCGCTTCCGCCTGGAAATCTGACGTTGAGCAATCTGACGACCGCGTTGCGAAACTATGGCAATCCGCAGATCAACGTCCAGGCGCAGAGCTTCTACGAGACACTCTTCGGATTGAGCGCCAGCATTGCCTACGATCCGGCCTATAACTCCACGGTTGTCGAGGCCGCGGTGATGGCCCTGCTTACTTCGACTTACAGCTTCGCATCGCGGAGCTTTGGGCAAGGGGTTTCGGGCGATGAGATCGACGCGCTGATCCAGGGAGTTCCGGGCGTGGTCGCTGTCAATGTTGCCAGCCTCACGCTCGGCCCCACCAGCGCGGCGGGAGACTTAGGCAGCGCGGGCTACTCGCAGGCAGCGTGGAATAACTGGATCGCGCAGCAGGTGACCCTCAAGCGTCCTAACTCCGGCTCTCCAACCACAATTTGCCCGTATATTCCGGTTGCGACGATTGGGGCTCTGCCGCCGCCCGCGGAGATTCTGGTGCTGAATCCCGATCCAACGGCCGTGGTCCTGGAGGTGATGGCATGAGCTTCAATCTCTTTCAACTTGTGCCTGCCGTTTACCGGCTGCGCGATGCGCAGATCGCCGCGACGATGACCCTGCTGACTGCGGCGGAGCAGGCTGAGTTGGCAACGTTGCAGGCTTTGCCGCAACCGCTTCCCGCCGACCAGCAGGCGCAGTTCGATGCCTTGACGGCAAAGTCAGCGCGCGGGCCGCTTGAGTCTTTGCTGATGGTGATCGAGGAGCAGTTGGCCGCTTTTGCCGCAGACCTGGATCAGTTATACGACGATCAGTTCATCGAGACCTGCGCGCCGTGGGTAATTCCCTATATCGGCGATCTCATCGGCTATCAGTCGATTCAAGGCATCGCGGCGTCGGTTGACAATCCGCGCTCGGAGGTTGCGGATACTATCTCTCTGCGCCGCCGCAAGGGAACCGTGCTGGTGCTGGAGCAACTGGCGCGCGACGTAACCGGTTGGGGCGCGCACGCAGTCGAGTTCTTCCAGTTACTCGGAGACACTCAATATACGAAGCACGTTCGCCCGTGGAACTGCTACGCACCCGATGTGCGCGGCTGGCAGCCTCGATACTATCGCAACAGCGGCTTCAGCACGATGACGCGCAAAGTGGATGTGCATAACATGAACGCCGTCGGACTGCCGCGCTACAACCTTCAGAATATAGGCATCTTTCTCTGGTCGCTGGGCGCATACAGCATCACAAACGGCACACCGGCTCCGTCAACCGCCAACGCGACGGATGGGCCGTTCTGCTATCGGTTTAACTCGCTGGGCATGGATATGCCGCTCTTCCACGCGGCCATTTCGCAAGGAGAACAGATTGCGGCTACGGCCACGCCTGTGAATGTGCCCGATCGGCTTTCACGGCTGGTTCTCTGCGCGGATATGCAAAAGGGAGTAGGCGCGAGTTACTACGGACAGGGTGCGAGTCTGGCGCTCTATCTCAACAATCAGATACTCAACCCTTATCAGATACAGGTGGCCGATCTCTCCGGGAGCGACGGCTCGTGGAATAACTTACCCGCGGCGGCCAGTCCGTACTCCGCGCTGGTGGACCCTGAGTTAGGCAGAATTGCCTTGCCGCCGATAGCTTCGGGAGCCACTGCGCCCACTCTCAACGTCTCTTACTTCTACGGCTTCAACGCGGAGATGGGCGGGGGCGAGTATGAGCGCGAGGATGGCTTTACCGTAAACGACGAGGCGTGGATATTTCCCTATCCGGATACGGCCTCGACGCCGCGCTATAACAATCTCCAAGATGCGTTGAACTATGTCGTCGGCCAGCTCGGCGTGGAGGGCCAGGTTGCTCTGGAGATTACCAACAGCGATACGATCACGGTGACGACTGGCGGTGCGTTGAGCGTCGATCTTCCCGCCGGGACGACGGTGGAGTTTCGCGCGCAAGATGGTTGCCGGCCTACCATTCTGTTAGATGGGGAGTTATCGGTCACCGGAGATGCGAACAGCACCTTCTTAATGAACGGCCTGGTGATTGCCGCCAGCGCTGCGATGAAGCCGGGAGGGCCGGACTCCGCGGCGTTGATTTATGTGCCAACGCTGCGGCTTAATGGCAGCGCCAATCTGCTGGGAACGCTGAATCTGACCCACTGCACAGTGGTTCCTGGATGGTCGGTGGATACCAAGGGAGAGCCGCTGTATCCCAAAGAAGTCTCGCTGATTGCCAAGCCGTCCGGAGTGCAGATCGTTGCCGATTACTCGATCATGGGCGCCATTCGCGCGCCGGAGTTAGTGACCGTAAGCCTCACGAACAGCATTCTGGATGCTACGAATCGCACCTATGCAGCCTATGCGGCCCTGGATGAGCAGAGCGGCGGCGGGGCACTTACTCTGGTGGGATGCTCGGTCGTCGGCAAAGTCCACGCGCAACTGCTCACGCTGGTCTCCGACAGCATCGTTTGGGCAACGGCGAGCGATGGGTGGGTCTCCGGATTGATCGCCGATCGCTTGCAGGCGGGATGCGTGCGGTTCAGTTTTCTGCCTGTGAATGCCGTGATCCCGCGCCACTTTGAGTGCGTGGAGCAAGCGCTGGCCTCGGCGCAGCCCATCTTCTTTTCGCTGCGCTATGGAGACCCGCGCTATCTGAAGATGCTGGCTTGCACCGACGACAGCATCCGGCGCGGCGCCGACGACGGCGGCGAGATGGGGGCCTTCCACTTTGTGTTGGCCCCGCAACGGGAAAGCGACCTCGCGGTGAGGTTGCAGGAGTATCTGCCGGTTGGATTGGATGCCGGAATCGTCTATCAGACGTAGTTGGCAGAGTTAGTTTGCAAAGTTTGAGCACCGAAGAGATTGAAAGCGATAAGGAGTCTGCCGTGAGTTTCGATAACAGCCGTTTCACCTTTGATCCCTGGAAGAACTACTCCGGGGTTGTGATGGAGCAGGGCCGGGTTCAGACCGATGCCGACTGGAATGAGTGGCTATCCGAGAACTCGCGCCGCGTCCAGGCAGGCACGCTGGATACGATGGGTCATGCCGTCTTTCCGGCAACCACGCCTTACGCATTTCTGATAGCTGCAGACAACGCCGGGGGCAAGAACAGCGTCAGGATCGGCGATGGCCGCATGTATGTCGACGGCCTGCTGGTGGAGAACCGCGGCGATCGCGGGAAAGCCGTGTGGGACCCGGCGCTCGATGAGTTATCGAACACGCCGCAGCCGCCGCCCTCGCCACTGGAGAAGCTGGACGATTCAAACTCCATCGCGTTCGATCGTCAGCCGTACTATCCCGGCGCGTCCGTGCCATCGGGGAACGGAGAGTATCTAGCTTATCTCGATGTGTGGAGGCGGCCTGTCACTTATATCGAAGATGCGTCGCTGGTGGATGCGGCGATAGGCGTCGATACCACCGGGCGTATGCAGACGGTGTGGCAGGTGGGCCTTCATTTGCTGCCGGGGTCTACGGTTGCAGGCGCGGTGACCAGCGGCACGTTCGATTCCGATGAGGAAGTTATCCAAACTGGGACCGGAGCGAGCGCATACCTGATTGGGACAGTGGCAGGATCGGGTCCGATGAGCATTGGGCCTATTACCGGAAGCGCGGATGCGACGGATACCTGGGTCGGGCAAACCAGCGGCGCGATCTTCACACCATCCGCCGTGCCGGTCGGCTCCTGCTCCACCATCGCAGGATCGGTGACCAGTGGTACGTTCATTGCCCATGAAGAAGTAATACAAGAGAACAGCAATGCGAGCGCGAATCTAATTGGGGCCGTTTCCCAATCGGGTCCGATGCTGATCACGAAGATTACGGGAACAGCCGACGGCACGGATACCTGGGTCGGACAAACCAGCGGCGCGAAGTTCACTCCGACGGCCGCGCCCGTTCCGTCCACATGGAGTTGCGAGACGCCGGACGCTGCGATTCCGTGGCCCAGTACCTTCGGTATCCTCAGCAACGATACAGTCTCGAGCGGACCTTCGGGTCCGTGCTGCCTCACCACCGGGAGCGGTTACACCGGCGTCGAGAACCAATTCTATCGGGTGGAGATCCATCATCCCGGAGACCAGGGCGGCGCCAATGCCACCTTCAAGTGGTCGCGCGAAAATGCGTCGGTTCAGACCAGCGTGACGGCGATTGCGGACGGCAAGAATTCGCTGGGCGAACCGGCCAGCGTACTCACGGTGCAGAGCCTGGGCCGCGATCAGGTGCTTGGATTCGCGGCAGGGAACTGGATCGAGATCACCGATCAACGGGCCGACGATAAGTGCCGGCCGGGTGAGTTATACAAGATAGATAGTGTCGATGTGCCCAGCATGACGATCACGCTCACGACTCCCTTGTCGAGCAACTTTACCGAGAGTTCGATCAAGTCCAACGCATGGACGCGCATCATCCGCTGGGACCAGTCGGGAAAGATTCTCAGGAAAGACAATACGGTGTACTACGACCTGGATGCCATCGGGTCCGGGGGGCTTCCCAACGGGTGCAATGGCATTCCCGTGCCCACCGATGGCTCCTGGCTCATCCTTGAAAGCGGCATCGTCGTCGAGTTCGGTCTAACTCTGACAACGGGAGCCTATCAGAGTTTGAACTACTGGAACTTCGCTGCGCGGACGGCGGATGGTTCCATCGATCCGCTGCGCAAGGCGCCGCCTCGCGGGATTTATCACCACTTCACCAAGCTCGCTATTGTCAACTTTGAGACAGGCAACGCGACCGACTGCCGCACGCCCTGGGCTTCGTCGGACACGGGGGGCAGCGGAGGCTGCTGCACCTGCACGGTCGGCGAAGATGGCTTTGGGATGTATAGCTCCATCCAGCAGGCGATCCAATCGCTGCCCAAGAAGGGCGGCGCAATCGGCATTCTTCCCGGTAACTACTATGAAAACGTAGTGCTCGAGGGACTGAAAGATGTGGTTATATTCGGCTGCGGCTGGCAAACCCACATTTACTCGAAGTCTCTGCAACCCGGGGCGAGCGCGGGAGGAAGCGAAACCGGCGCATCGGCGAGCGGACTCCCCGCAGTCTTTACGATCGTGGATTGCGAAAATATCGAGTTGCGTTCGTTCTCCGTGACCGCCGCGGACAAGGAGATCGGGATTCTGCTGGATCGCGCGCCGAGTAACGACGCATTTCGGGTTCTGGATGTTATCTCCGATACCAATGTCTTGATCCAGGATATTGCTCTCAAGGCTTCGACGCTGCCGGCCATTGTGGCCAGGGATGTCTCGCAACTGAAGATCGCGGAGAACCGCATCGCGATGATGGATGTCGATAGCATCTACGCCGCTGTGTATATGAACGGCCGGAATATCTTCTTCGAGCGCAACCAGGTTGGCTTGGCTCCTGTGGAGACAGCCGCCGACCGCCTTCTGGAGACGGAGACCAACGCCGCGGCTATGCTTTCCACGGGCGCTTTCAGCACCCGCGCTCCCGGCGGGATTCAGATTGCTGGGCCGTCCAAAAACGTCTTCATAGTGGAGAACAAGATTGAGGGCGGCAGCCGCAATGGCATCACGTTGGGTAACTTCATCATCCTGGACAAGACTGGCGTGGATAGCGGCAAGCTTACCGGCGTGCAGACGCAACTGGAGGGTATCTGCTGCGGGGGCGGCACGGGCACGCTTCCAGGGAGCACCAGCTCCGGTTCCACCATCGACAAGATCGCGGCAGGTGGCGTGATTTGCAACCTGCACATCGACCGCAATCGCATCTCCAACATGGGGATGTGCGGCATTGGGCCGGTGGGCTTCTTCGATCTGAATACCACGCTGGAAATTATCTCGCTGGTGAATGTCGGTATCACTTCAAACATCATCTCGCGCACGCTGCTGCGAGCGATGCAGCCCTTCAACGAGAAGCAATCCAAATTCGGTTACGGTGCCATCAGCCTGCCGGACGTGCAGAACCTTACCGTCCGCGATAACACCGTAACCGACTTCGGTGTAACTCCGGGCGCGGAGGTATGCGGTGTTTTCGTGCTGCACGGCGAGGGGATCGAGATCAGCCGCAACCAGATACGGGAAACGCGGGATTTGGGAGGAAGCAGCAGTTCCGTGGAGGCGATGAGTTCTTTCGGGGGTATGCGCGCAGGCATCAGCATCTATCTGGCCACGCCGGCGCCGCTCGACAGTTCAAGCGACTCTGCATGGAATAAGTCGCTCTCCATGCTGAAAGTCGCGACCAACGAGAATTCGAGTTTCAATGCGCCCAGGTATGCGCCGGGACTTCCCGCACTGCGCATTCAGGAGAACCAGGTGCGGGTGGCGCTGGGATTGGCGCTGTTTGCGCGCGGCACCGGACCGTTCTCCATCGTGGACAACCACTTCAGCTCCGGCGGCGCAGTTACGGTCTCCTCCGACGGTGGGCGTAACTTCGATTTCAGCAAGCCGGATGTCGCAGCGGCTGGAACCTTCGCTGCTGCGTTGACCGTGGGGATACTCAACCTCGGAGTAGCCATCGAAGCGTTAAGCCTTATCCAAGGTTTCACCAAGACATTTACGGCAGCCGGGGATATCGACCTGGATAGGGTCGGCAACAACCTTGTGGATTCTTCCAGCGGCGCGGTGCTCTTCACCAATAACATCTGCCAATTGGAGGCCCAGGCAAGCGGCGTGCATGGATATTGCTCGGTGGTCATCGCCAGTCTGGACACCGTGCTGTTTGCCAACAATCTCCTTTGGATCGACGCGCCAAGCCACTGCGCGTTTTTGGACGGTCTGTTGTTCGGCGTCACAGTGCAGGCCACATCCAATCGCTTCCAGGAAGCATCGTATTATCCGGTGATCTACTCCGGCGCTACCCTCGGCTTGCTGAACATTACCTCGCAAAACATCTCCACCTACTGCATGAAAGCCGTAGGTCCAGCGCAACTGTTCGATACCCCGAATATCGTCATGTACCCACTGCTTTGCCGGAAGCGCGGATAGGACGTTGAAGCGAATCCGGCAGTCACAGGCGTGAAAGGATAACAAACGACATGAGTACAAACCCTAGTATCAGCGAACTCACCCAGGACAATGCCTCCGCGCTGTATGAGAGCAGTATCCCGGTCATACTTTCCTCGGTCGACACCGACGCGGCGGATGCCGTTCAAAACCTTGGCCTGGCGCATCAGGCGCGGCTCTCGCGACTGACGCGGACGGCTGCCAGCGCGACCGCGCAGTATGGCGCCGGCTCGACGCAAGCCGTTGCGGCTCAGGCTTCGGTGACTGCAACTAAAGCAACTATCTCTCGCATCGCGCTGGTGAACCGGCAGGTGACCACGCCGGAGCCGACGGTCACCGCGACCGGATGGGCGCTGTACGGCCGGGTCTATGACAGCAATCTCAATCCGCTGTCCAGTTACACGGTGTTTCTGGTCGACGGCGAAAAGAACTACCTCAGCGCGTATGGCTTTGCCTACACCGACAGCACCGGCTACTTCCTGCTCAACTATGCGGGCAGCGCGGCGAGCGGCGCGGCAACACAAACAGGAGCTACCGCCCAGCCGGCCGCTTCCTCGACGGAACTCTATCTGCAGGTTGCCGATGCCAATGCGAATCCGGTGTTTCTGAGCGCGACCGCTTTCCAGCCGGCGGCGGGCAATGCAACCTATCAGGTTGTAACTCTTCCCGCTGGAACGCCGACGCTTGGCGATCCGCCGGCCGCGGTGCGGACAGTTGCGCTTCCCCCAGTGAATAAGAAGGGGTAACGATAGCATACGAAGGCAACTCGTGGTAAGAGATTGCGCCGGAAGTCAAATATGCTTTGTTTCTCCGATTGTCAGTGCGGCGTTCGGAGAATTCTCTGAAGTATGATAGCGAAAAACGGCGGTCCTGGATCGAACTTACGTTGGCGTTCTCAGCAGCAGATAGCCGCCGACGAGGCCGAAGAGAATATCGGAGGACCATGCGGCCAGGGCGGCGGGCAGATAGTTGACGTTGCCCAGGGCCTCGAAGAAGCCGTTGAAGACAAAGTAGGCGAGCGCCACGCCGATCGCTACGGCGATGCCGGTGAGCGAGCCGCGGCGGCCCATCGAAAGCGCAAAGGGAATGGCCAGCACCGCCATGACCACGGCGATGAGCGGGTAGGCGAGCTTGCGCCATAACTCGACACGCAGGCGCATGGTGTCGAAGCCGCTCTGGCGCAGGTCGCCGATGTAGCGGTCGAGCTGGCCGAAGTTCATCTCTTGGGATTGCTTCTTTTCCTCCTTGAAGTAACTCGGATCTTCATGAATCTCGGAGAAGAAGGTTTGTTTAAACTCGTTATACTCGGAGACTTTGGGGCCATCGATATCGCGCTGCCAGCCGTCCTTGAAGCGCCACGCGCCGGTTCCGGAATCCCACGAGGCGCGAGTGGCAAAGATGCGCCGGGAAAGCGCGAAGGTGGAGGGATCGAACTCGAAGACCGAGAGGTTGGCGAACTGGTTGCTCTCGGGATCGAAAAACTGGTAGTGGAAGATGCGGCCCGGCTCGCCGGCGCGCGGCTCACCGAATATCCAGGTCTGCTCGGGATGCAGGAAGGTCTGCGGCGGACGGCCCTTGATGATGCTGCGCAGGGCCTCCTGGCGTTGGTTGGCCTGGGGCAGATAGAACTGGTCGAAGAGAAAGAGGCTCACGGCCAGAATAGCGGCTATGGAGACGACTGGAACCACCAGCCGGTAGAGGCTGATGCCGGTGGCCTTCATGGCGACGATCTCCGAGTTGCGGTTGAGCACGCCGAAGGTGACCAGTACGGCAATCAGCACCGCCAGCGGCGTGATCTGGTAGAGCATATCGGGGGTAAGATTGACCAGATACTCGCCGACCGTGGCCAGCGCAATGTGGTTACGCAGGATGTCGCCCAGCAACTCGAAGACGGTGAATACCAGCATGAGCAGTACGAAGCCCAGCAGCACAAGCAAGAACATGAAAAGAAACTCGCGCACCACATACTCGTCCAGGATGCGCGGAAAGACGCCGCGGGCTGTAGCGCGTTGGGGGCGTTGTTGAAACCTGTTCAATAAGCCGCTGAAGGGAGTGCCATTCGGCTTGGCCGCGAGTTTGAGTTTTGGCGCACGCGTGGTCCAACCCGTGATCGCGTTCAGGATGTGTCCGCCGCTGGCCATCTGCCAGAGCAGGAAGATACCGCCGGTGGCGAAGATCAGGTTGGCCGACCATACGGCGAGGAACGCGGGAATCCTGTTTTGCTGGCCCAGGGCAATGCCGAAAGAGGAGAGCAGGTAATACACGGAGACCAGCAGAATGGTAAATACCCATGCCGAGCTCTTGCCGCCGCGCCGCGAGGTCACGCCCAGCGGAACGCCCACCAGCATCAGTACCAGGCAGGCCGCGGGATAGGAAAAGCGGGTGTTCAACTCGATCAGGAAGCGTTTGCCGTCGGGACCGTGGATGCGCGCCTGCAATTCGTTCATGGGCAAAGCGTAGATGGGAGTGTCCAGGCGACCCAGATGGCCTTCGTTCTGCTGGCTGGCGGCGAAGGGCAGATCGTTTACGTCGAAGGTGGAGATGTTGTACTGTTGCGGCTGGCCGGCGACGGTTTCCTGCTCGGTTCCATTGCGCAGCCGCATCAGCAACTCTTGAGGCGCGTCGCTGATCACGGTGGCCGAGGCCGCGGTGGTAATCTTCGGCGCGATGGGGTCGGTGACGTCGGCGATGAAGACTTGGCGCCAGTTGGCCGCGCCGGTTCCCGAACGCACGTCCTGCACGTAGAGGACGTAGTCGCGAAAGTCCTCGTCGAAGACGCGGGGCTGAATCTCGTAGGAGGCCTGCGAGGCAAGGGCCTTGTCCAACTCCATGATGGCCTGATTGGCGCGCGGCTCGACAAACATCGAGTTAGCCAGCCCAATGAGCGTGCCGCTGACGGCCACGATGGCGGCGACGCGCACAAAGTAGCCGATGCCCAGGCCGGAGGCGCGCATGGCGATGATTTCGCTGTCGGCGGCCAGGCGGCTGAGTCCCAGCAGCACGCCCACCAGCACGGCCATGGGGATGGTGACTTTGAAAAAGTTGGGCAGCATGAAGACGACGATCTCCACCACGGCGGTGAAGGTCGAGCTGTTGCGGACCACCATCTCCAGAATGTGGGGCAGCTCCTTCATGAAGAGCACGAAGGTGAAAAGCGCGCAGCCGATGAGCGTTTGGAAGAGAATCTCGCCGAGGATGTAACGGGTCAGGATGCGCACAGAAAGGCTCTCAGCTTAGTTTAGCGTGTCCGGCTCTCGCACGGGCGAGGCATTTGTTGATCTTTATAAAGATTCGGCCAAAGCTTCCACATCAGCAGTTCTAAATGGGCGGTGCTTTTCCTGATGCGACCGTATAGATGAGGCTATGCCATGAGGGAAACAGGACGTAAGCCGTGATGGTGTTCAGATCCTGAAAGAATCGCGAGCGCCCCC
>Ga0181536_10001919_pt1 | contig 24107 bp, 17 predicted proteins | sample PEATcosm2014_Bin_41_FD_121105 | JGI IMG/M metagenome (GOLD analysis project Ga0181536, IMG submission 121105) | Peatland microbial communities from MTU Mesocosm Facility, Houghton, MI, USA - PEATcosm2014_Bin17_60_metaG | ecosystem: Environmental > Terrestrial > Soil > Wetlands > Peat | place...
CTCCAGCTTCACACGCGTTACGGCCTGCCAAGTTGCTCGCCCACCTTTCCGTGGACTTTGTCGCGAGGTTCCGGCCCGGCCAGTTTCCCGACCAAACCGCTCGCCAGCTATCGAATCTAACCACCAACTATTCGAGTGGGTCCTTCCCCCACTGGTAATCTGCCCCTTTAGGGCACACGCTTTAGCCCCGCTACTCTTTCAGCAGTTTCCGATCCACCATCCAATCCCGCAGCCGGTCCGGCCAGGTTGCCACCGGCAGGTGCGAGGGACGCATTCCCACACCGTGCGCGCCGCTGGCATAGATATGCATCTCCGCCGGCACTCCCTGTTTCTCCAGATCCAGGTACAGGTTGACGGTAGTCACCACGTGCGACCGGTCCTCATCGGTGCACATCAGGAAGGTCGGAGGCGCGTCTTTCGGCACGGTGATCGTTCCGGGCTTGAATCCGGGATAGATGGCCGCGGCAAAATCGGGACGTGAGCTGGCGCGCTCCACCGGATCGCCCGCGCCCGCATTGCCCGCGTCGAAGCGCGTCTCGATCAGAGCGGTCAGCTCCCCGCCCGCCGAAAAGCCCATGAATCCGATGCGCGCCGGATCCACGCCCCACTCCGCGGCGCGGCTTCGCACCGTGCGCACGGCGCGCGCCGCGTCCGCCAGCGCATCGCGCTCCACCGTGTAGTGCGAGCCCGCCGCGCGCGCCAAGCGGTACTTCAGCACGAACGCCGCGATCCCGTTCCCGTTCAGCCAATCGGCGATTTCCGAGCCCTCCTTATCGATGACAAGCTGCGAATGGCCGCCGCCCGGCGCGACCACCACCGCCATCCCGTTGGCTTTCTCCTGCGGCGCCAGGAAAACGTAGATCGCCGGGTAGTGCACCACTGCGAATCGTTTGGGCAGCTTGGAATTCGCCGCCGATTCGAACACCTCGGCCGCTGTTTCCCCTTCCGACCCCGGCGCGCCATTCGGCCAAAGCCGGACTTCCTCGCCGCGCTCGATGGCGAACCCGCACCCGCAAACCAGAACCAAACCGAGAATCAGTTTCGCGACCATAGCTGGAGGGCAGTGTATCACAAGCCTGCGCGCATGCCGCTAGACGCATCGGATTATGATGAAAAAACAATGCGAACCTGGTTCGTTCTTTCGGCCGCGTGCCTCACGGCCTTCGCGGCGGCCCCGTGTTACGGACAACCCGCCTCTGGCATTCCCCATCTCGAGAAACACGGCTCGGCGACCCGCTTGATCGTCGACGGCCAGCCCTTCCTCGCCCTCACCGGCGAACTGGGCAACAACTCCGCGACCAGCCTGGAGTATATGCAGCCCATCTGGCCCAAGCTGGCTGCCGGCAACTTGAACTGCGTCCTCGCGGCCATCTCCTGGGCGCAGATGGAACCCGCCGAAGGCCGCTACGAATTCACCCTGGTGGACGGGTTAATCGAGCAAGCCCGCTTCCACGATCTCAAGCTGGTGTTCCTCTGGTTCGGCAGTTGGAAGAACGGCCTCTCCAGCTACGCGCCCTATTGGGTCAAGCAGGACTTTCAGCGATTCCCGCGCATCCGCCTCGGGACCGGGAAAAGCATCGAACTCCTCAGCACCTTCGGCGACGCCGCGCGCGATGCCGACGCGCGCGCCTTTCGCGCCCTCATGCGCCACATCAAGGAGGTCGACGGCGCCCGGCACACCGTCGTCATGATGCAGGTCGAAAACGAAGTCGGCGTGCTGCGCGATTCGCGCGACCGGTCTCCCATCGCCAACCAGGCGTTCGCCGGTCCCGTGCCGCGCGAGCTCATGGGCTATCTCCAAGAGCACCGCGACACCCTGGCTCCCGAGCTCCGCGAAGTCTGGGCCGCCAACGGATCGCGCACCTCGGGCACTTGGGAGCAGGTCTTTGGACCGGGCAAGCCCGCGAGCGTCGCCATACCCATTCAAACCACCGCGCCGCCCATGACTCCCGAAGAACACGAATCGTCGTGGCGCAGTCTGCATTGGCCGTCCGACGAGATCTTCATGGCCTGGAACTACGCGCGCTACGTTGGCAAGGTCGTGGCCGAGGGAAAGCAGGAGTATGACATTCCGATGTTCGTCAACGCCTGGCTGCAACAGCCGAACCACGCGTGGCCCGGCACCTATCCGAGCGGCGGGCCGCTGCCCCAGGTGCACGATATCTGGCGAGCCGGCGCGCCCGCCATCGACATACTCGCCCCCGACCTCTACCTCCAATACTTCGACGAGGTTGCCGAACGCTTCACCCGCAATCGAAATCCGCTGTTCATCCCGGAGACGAGCGCCAACGCGTCGAATGTGCTGATGGCCTTCGGCAAGTTCAACGCCATCGGCTTCTCGCCTTTCTTTATCGAACGCATGGTGGGACCGGACACCGATCTCGCCGCCGCCTATCGCGTGGTATCCGGCCTGGCGCCCGCGATTGCAACGCACCAGGGCACTCCCGAAATCGCAGCCATCCGCACCCGGCAGGGCGACCCGCCCGCAAAACTCGCGCTCGGCGGGTACACGCTCGACTTGACCTTCACCGGCCGCGGCCGACCGCCCATAGCGCCCCCACCGACGACCGCCCAACCAACTCCCGCGCAGACCGCGCAGGCCGGTCAGCCGGAGTCCGTCCAGGGATCGGCCATCTTCGTGGCCGCCGGCCCCAACGAGTTCTTCATGGGCGCGGTCGGTGGCGGCGTGCGCATCGCGTTTACCCCAACCATGCCGGGCCCCTCGACGGTCGGGTTGGGCGATGTGCAGGAAGGCCGCTTCGTGGATGGCAAATGGACCGTCGTTCGCCAGTTGGGGGGCGACGACACCGGCCAGGGCGAGATCCTGACGCTGCGTCCCAATACCACCCTTCGCGTCACCGTGTACCGCTACGAATAGCTAGCCGAGACATGCGATTGGCCGCGGCCGAATTCCGGTGGCGGGTCTGTTTGAAAAGCCCTGGCAGCCCGTGGTAGAGGTCCTGGCAGACCGGTCGATTCCGGTGGTGGGCAGGCGCTTTCGGGCAGCGGCGCGCCATTCCTCAACGCTTCGTCGGCGTGTCAGACTTCTGGCCGGGACTGATGCGTCCGATCCAAGTCCACGTACTTGGGCATGATCCGACAAAGTGAGCTCGGTCGAGTTCTGTCTGGCCCGCTCGGATAAGTCGCCTTATCGGAGACGTGCCCGGAAGCGGGACTGGGAGTCCCGCGCAGGCTGGGAGCATGCCCCACCAAGTACTTCAACCGGCTATCACCAGCTTCCCCACGCCATCCGCGCGGTGCTCCACTTGATGGAACGCTTCCGCGATGCGCTCCAGCGGGCGCGTGTGTGTGATCATGGCGGCAAACCGCGGGAGATTGTCCGCCAGCATTTCGCGCGCGGCCTCCGTCTCGTGATTGGAGCGGCGCACGGTGTAGACGGCCAATTCCTTGCGGCGCATTGGCGAGAATTCCAGCGGCACTTCCGTCTCCACGGGGATTCCCGTAACGACCACGCGCCCTGCGTTGCGGGTGGCTCGCAGGCAGTGGTTCGTGGTGCCGGCGGTGGCGGCGCAATCGATGGTCACGTCCACGCCGCGGCCGCCCGTGTCGCGCAGGATCTCGCGGGAGGGGTCGATGGCGGAGGGGTCCAGAGCCGCGTCCGCGCCGGCCTGGCGCGCCAGTTCGCGGCGCGCGGCGACCGGCTCGATGGCCCAGACCCTGCCCGCGCCGGCCAGCTTCAGGCAGATGACCGTCATCAGCCCGATAGGCCCGGCGCCGAAGACCGCGGCGGTTTCCGACGGCCGTAGCGCCACGAACTGCATGGAGTGCAACACCACTGCGAGCGGCTCGATGATGGTGGCGTCGCGCGCGCTCATGCCCGGAGGAATCGCGATCAGGTTGCGCGCGGGAATGTTGGCGTAGCCGCGAAAGAACCCGGGATCGCCCGGCATGCTCATGAAGCGCAGGTTGGCGCAGACGTTGTGATGGCCCGTGCGGCAGAATTCGCAGTGGTAGCAGTAGATGGCCGGCTCGAACGCCGCGCGATCGCCGGCATTCCAGCCGGTCACGCCAGCGCCCACCCGCACGATTACGCCCGCCGGCTCGTGCCCCAGCACCATCGGATACTGGCACGGCGTATCGCCCACGCCGCCTTCGGCGTAAGAATGCAAGTCGGAGCCGCAGATGCCGACGGCATCGATGCGCACTTGCACCTCACCCGGACCGGGATCGGCCAGCGCCGCGTCCACCAACCGGAACTGGCGCAGTCCGCAAAGCTCGGCGACGCGCACGGTCATGGGCCGTCTTCCTTGGGCGGATGACGCAGGGTCAGCGAGGCAATGTGGTCCAGCACCGCGTGGAAATAGGCCATGTCGCGCTCTTTTTCAGGCATGTCGTCGCGCACCTCGGCTAACGCGCCGGGCAGGTAGCGGAAGGGAAATCGCTGCGCCTGAATCCAGGGCAGGTATCCCCAACCCGCGGCCCGGTGGAAGAAGATGTCGCAACTCGCCAGGTCGGCTGCCAGATGCTCCACCGTAGTGGCGCGGCCGTTGTCGTCCTCGGTCATCAGGACGGGGCGATCCGCGTCTTTCAGTTCGGCCACGCGGCGGGCTTTCTCCCGCTCGTCGCGGCCATCGCCGTGGACCAGCAGCAGATCCACCTGGCCCTGCAGCGATTGCGGATAGCGCATGCGGCCGTCGCTGGAAGTGCCGATCGGCAGCACGTAGTCGCTATGCTTGAAGCGTTCGCGCACATCGTCGATGAGCGGAATGATGTTTTGCGGAATGTAGCCCTTGAAATCCCACTGCGGGCCGGGCAGGTCGTACTCGTTGGCCACGTCCACAATCACGTTGCGGAAGTTATGCGCGATCAGCCAGTCGGTGATATTCACGGCGGCGTTGTGTATGGCGTCGGTGGACCGGAACTGCCCGGCCTGGCCGTGGTAGAAATACATCAGGTTGACGAACATGCCGCGCCGATCGGCGGCGCGCAGCAACCGTTCCAGGCGCGCGAGCCAATCCTGCTTGAGCGAGCCATCCGGCTGGAAAGCGCTCACGTAGGCCCCCCTGCCGGGGCCGAGGCGATAGGCGTTCTCGCGATCGATGCCGTTGACGGATTTGTCGTATCCGGCTTGCGCGCCTTGCAGGCTCACGTTGATCATGAGGACGCCGTGATTCTTGTAGAAATCCAGCGCCTGGATCACGGCATCGGTGTTGAATTCGGGATCGAAGGTCCGCTCGTGCATCCACTCGTCGAGAAACAGGGCGTTGGCCAGGCGCACGTTCATGAGCTTGCCCTGGGCTTCGTGCCGGTAGGCGGGGGCACTGTAGGTCTTCTGCCACTTGTCGCCGGGCCCAGAGGGGACCCCTTCGCGGACGTAGAAGGCGCGCGGATCGTAAGGCGGGCCAAGCATGAAACCGGTGCTGATCTCAGCGGCGCACAGGGCCGTGGCAAGGAACGGTAGGATGAGGAGCCGATTCACGACGACATTATCTCATTTGGTGGGGCGGGCCTCAGGCGAGCGTAGCTCCCCGTGGGGTGGATGGTGGCTGTGCAACCTGCGCCTCCGATCCCAGATTAACACTGCGTGGCCTCGGGGCAGCGAAGCCTGGAGCGGGATTTTGTTTCCGGCAGCGCGAGCGCTCCGCTGCCGGGTTCTGCCACGGCTTGACCTCACCCGAAGATGGCGAGCTGAAGCTCGCCACAGCACGCTGAAGCGTGCGCCACAGGATATAATGGCCGCGCGTATGAAGACGACCTTCCTTTGTCTCACTATTCTGGTTCTCGCCCCGGCGGCTGCGCCGGCCGCTACCGCGGGCCTGATTCCTCAGCCTGTCTCGGTTGAGATGCAGTCAGGCGCGTTTCGTTTGCATGCCGGCACCGCCATCGTGGCTCCGCCCGGCGTTTCCGAAGCGCGGCAGGTCGCCGACTACCTTGCCAGCGCCCTCGCGGCGCCCACCGGCTGGCAGTTGAAGGTGTCCGAATCGACCTATCCTCTCCTCCGCCGCAACGCCATCGTACTGGGCCTAAGCGGACAGTCCCCGGCCTCGGCCCAGCCCGAGAGCTACGCACTGATGGTCACCACGCGCGGCGTGCGCATCCAGTCGCCGACGGCGGCGGGCCTGTTCTACGGCGTGCAGACGCTGCTCCAACTGCTGCCTCCGGAAATCGAAAGCCAGACGCGCCGCGAGGCTGACTGGACCGTGCCCTGCGTGCACATCGTCGACTACCCGCGATTCGCGTGGCGCGGTCTGATGCTCGACGTCAGCCGCCACTTCTTCACCAAGGAATTCGTCAAGCAGTACATCGATCGGATGGCCCGGTACAAGATGAACGTCTTCCACTGGCACCTGACCGACGACAACGGCTGGCGCATCGAGATCAAGGGCCTGCCCCAACTGACCCAAGTCGGCGCGTGGCGCGTTCCGCGCCTCGCAAGATGGGGCAACCGCGAAGCGCCGCGCGAAGGCGAGGCCGCCACTGAGGGCGGGTTCTATACACAGGACGACATCCGCGAGGTGGTCGCCTATGCGCGGCAGCGCTTCGTCACAGTGGTTCCCGAGATCGAGATGCCCGGGCATTCGCTGGCGGCCTTGGCGGCGTATCCCGAGCTGTCTTGCACCGGCGGACCGTTTCAAGTGAACCCCGGCTCGGATTTCTACGCGAAGGTGGACAACGCCTTCTGCCCCGGCAACGAGAAGACCTTCGAGTTCATCGACAAGGTGTTCAGCGAAGTGGCGCCGCTGTTTCCATCGGAGTACGTTCACATCGGCGGCGACGAGTGTTTCAAAGGCTTCTGGAAGACTTGCGCGAAGTGCCAGCGGCGCATGGCCGACGAGCACCTCTCGAACGTCGAGGAACTGCAGAGCTACCTTGTCCGCCGCGCGGAAAAGATCCTGGAATCGAAGGGCAAGAAACTGATCGGATGGGACGAGATCCTGGAAGGCGGACTGGCGCCCAATGCGGCCGTGATGTCGTGGCGCGGAATGGACGGAGGCATCGCGGCGGCGAAGATGAATCACCAGGTGGTGATGACGCCCACGAATTTCGTCTACCTGGATTACTATCAGGGCGACCCCACGCTCGAACCCAGCACTTTCGGGCGGCTGCTGCTGAGCACCTGCTACCGTTTCGAGCCCACGCCCGAGGGAGTCGACCCGAAGTACATTCTGGGCGGGCAGGGCAACCTGTGGACTGAGTCCGTGCCCACCCCCAGGCATGCCGAGTACATGACTTGGCCGCGGGCGCTCGCGCTGGCGGAGGTTCTCTGGTCGCCCAAAGCGAGCCGGAATTGGGACGATTTCGCCAGCCGGGTGGAGACGCAATTCCAGCGGTTGGACGCCGCGCAAGTGAACTATGCGCGCACCATGTACGACGTGGCGCTGAGCGGTGCGCGGGATGCGGCCGGAAGGCCGGCCGTGCGCATGACGACGGAGCTGAGCGGCGGCGACATCTATTACACGTTCGATGGCACCAACCCGGACCCGTTCACGGCGAAATACTCCGGCGAGCCGGTGGCGATTCCCGGCGACGCGTCGGTGGTGAAAGCGATTGCCTGGCGCGGCGGACATCCTTCGGGGCGGATGCTGACGGTGAGCGTGAAGGATCTGACCGCGCACTGAAGTTCGCCGCACGGCGCGCGAAGCGCGCCTCTCACTTGAACCGTCTCTTATACACAAAGTTCAGCCCCACCAGCCCATTCTCCTCCCGTAGCGCCACCGCCGACCATTTCTTGCTGAATGCCCACTCCACCTGGATCACCAGCGGATTCGTGCTGGTCACATCCGTGATGTAAGTGAACGTGATCTCCGGAGTCACTTGCTGCTCGATAGTGAGCCGCGCCCCCGGGTTGTTCTCCACGCCCGTCAGGCCGGTCAGCGTCGGATCGATCTTCAGCCGCGTCACGCCGAAGAAGCGCTGCAGGCGGCCGGTGACCGGGCTGGCGAGGGCCTCGCCCAGCAGCGCCTGCGCGCCCATCTGCTGCATGGATTGCGGCGCGGCCGGACCCGACATCAGCGTCGCGTAGTCCGAGGTCGGAGAAACCCCGGTTGCCAGCAGCGCCACAATATCGGAAAAGGGCATCGGCGGGTCCGAGCGCGGCGTCAGCGCCAGCTTGTCGATCGGCCCGGATATGTTCAGGATCACGTCGATGCCGCGCGCCTTGGTATCCAGATCCATGTCCAGCACCGGCTCGATCTTCACCGGATTGTAGAACGCGATCGACCCTTGGTTCACCGTAAAAGGCGTGCCGAAGAAAACCAGCTTGCCCCCGGTGAGATTGATGCGGCCCAGCAGCGAGGGATTGGTGCCCGTGCCCCGCAGCCTCAGGCTGGCTTCCGCCTGCAGTCCCTGCGCCAGCGAGCTCTGGAACGTGAGGTCCGGCGCACTGTCGATCTCCACGTCGAAGTGCATGTTGGCCACCAAGCCGGTCTGCGCCGATGGCGTGCGCACCGGCTCGGCGGACTTCGCCAGGATCGAGCTGAAATCGGAGTGCGGATTGAATCCCGTGCGCAGAACCGTGATGTGGCCCGACAGCGTGCTGCTGTCGCTGGCGCCCGTCAGGCTCAGCGAAGCGTTGGCCACCGTGCTGAAATCCTCGGGATAGCGTATTCGCAGTTCGTGCGCCGTGGCCTGCAACCGGAACACCAATACGTCGCCGCCGTAGCCGGCGAATCCGGAAAGCGTCACCTTCCCGCCGCCGCTTTCGCCGGACAAGCTTTGTATGGTGGCGCGGCTGCCGTCGAACAGGATCACGCCGTTGGTCTTCGATACCACCACCGGAAGCTCGGCCAGGCTCAGCGTGGCATCTTTGATACTCATGCGGCCCGCGATCTGCGGTTGCGCCAACGGGCCGCGAATGGTGACGCCGGTTTCGATGGTGCCCGAGCCGTAAATGTCCTGGGTGAGATCTTTGAGGCTAGCCAGGTCGAGTGTGCCGCCGAGACGCAGGTCCAGCGCATTTTTCTGTTGCAGGTCGATTGTTCCGCTTAGCGACAGATCGGTGGCCCGGCCCACCAGGCGGGCGCTTTCCACCTTGACCACATTGCGCTCCATGCCGATCACAATGGGCGTGGCATTGTGCAGCGCCAGCGCGTTGCCCTCGGGAGCCAGGTCGGTGCCCGGTCCGGCTTCGAGCGATGGGATGCGCAACTGCGCCTTCCACAGATCCGGCTTCAGCGCCGGGCCGGCGATCGTCAGCGTGCCCTCGGCCGACCCCACGACCTGCATGCCGCCGGGAGGCTGCCTGCCTCTCAGCCAGCGCCGCAAGCGCTCCAGGTCGAGGCGCTTGAAGCTCAACTGCACGCTGCCCGGATAGTCGTCCGTCAGGCTCCACTTGCCATCGCCTTGGATGACGGAACCCGCCAGTTCGGAATCGAAGTGCGCCACCAACTCCGCACCTTTGGTCGTGACGGTCAGAGTTCCGTCGCGCACCGTCTGTTCGTTGATCCGCAAGCCCCTTCCGGCTAGCTTGCCGTCCAAGCTGATCAGCCGGAAGCCAGGCTGGCCGGGGTTGGCGGGCAATATATCCACCACCCCGGCGCCATGCAATTCGGCCGTGCCGCGGATGCCGGGATATTCCTTGCTCGCGATCTGAAACTCGTCGAGCGGCATGGCATTGCTGTCCACCTGCAAACGCAGTTGACCCCTTCCGAAGTTGCCGGGCTGGTGCTGGTAGCGCGCCTCGATCGTGATGCTCTTGCCACCCGCCGCCAGTTGCGCATGAGCCAACTCCACGGTTGTGCCCGAGTAATCCAGCGTGCCGGTGAAGCGGTCGAATGGTTCGCCCTCGAGCGCGCCTTTGGTGGCCGCGACCGTCGCTTCGATGTGCGGATCGCCGAAGGTTCCCGCAATCTTCCCTTCCGCGCTGACGGTCCCCTCCGCCGGAACGTTCTCGATCTCCGCGATCGCCATCAGCTCCGCCGCCGGGGCATTGCGGATGGAACCCGCGAACGAGACCGGGCTCGCGTTTTCCACCTTCCACTCGCGCATGCCCAGCGAGCCTGCGCCCCGCGCATGCAGTGCGCCTTGCTGCACGTTGCCGTTGCGCACGGTCAGACCCGCACTGCCCAGCTCGATATCCCCGCTCAGCGCCTCAAAAGTCCGGCCCTGCCAAACCAGGTTCGTAGCATTGCCGCGCCCCGTAATGCGCGGATCTTCCAGCTTGCCGGTAACCGAGCCATTGAACACCGCCTCGCCCGACTGCAACTTCACCGGGAGCGACGGGATATCGAAAGCCGGCAGCACTTCGTCCAGGTTCCGCGAATCGGCATGTACGCGCAACTGCCGTCCCAGCACGCCGGAAAAATCCAGGCGCGTGGATGGCAGCGCCAGCCATGACGTTCCCAGATCCAGTGTTTCGCTGGCTGCGTCGTAGCTCCCGTCGATCGAGCCGTGCACGGGCGCGCCGTTCCCCGCGGGCGAAATCGCCATGTGGCCTCCGATCTGAAACGTGCTGGTATTGCCAAATGTGACGCTCAACTGCATCGCGCCGGATGCGGCCCCATCCCAGGGCACGCTCTGCCCGTTGTAGACGCGCATGATTTTCCGCACGTCGAACCCGGCCACATCGCCTTCCACATGTACCCGCTGCAAGTCCGCGATCTGCGTCTTCCCCTCAAAAGATCCATCCAACATGTCGAGGTGAATGCCGCCGGCCTCCAATGTCTTGTGCCGCAGTACCACGCTTTCCATCCGCCCGCTCAGGGGGAACGGTTCCAGCGCCCGGTTGGTACCCGTCAGGGACGCCATGGCCAGCCCCGCAATCCGCAAGCCCGACACCGCGATCCGCCGCGGGTCGATGCTGAACCCACCGTCCGCGTTGCAGTCGCGCAAGACAAAGTGCGGGTCCGGGCCAAAAAGCACACCCGCCGCGTGCAGCGAGCCGCTGGCCTGGTAGTCAGTCGTGCCGTGGAATCTCGCCTTGCCAACCAGCGTCACCGGACCCTCCAGTACCGTGCGCAAGTCCAGCGTGCGCGTCACTTCGCCCAGCGACGCCCGGACCTTATATTGGAATGCGCCCGAGAAATCCGTCAGGCTCTCGATCACCCCTGAGAATTCCGCCCGCGACTGGCCCGTGGACACGCGCCCGGAATCGATCCGCACCCGGTTCTTCTCCACTGCCAGCGCCAGGCTCACATCCAGCGGCGCCGGCCGGTAGTCGCCCCAATGAAATTGAGCGGGCGCAACGGACACCTGTCCGCTATACCGCGGCCCCGCGACGTCATAAGCGAACTGCGCACGCAGATTGCGGCCTTGCGCGTCGAACGGCGTTTTCCCCTGGCCCGATATTTCAAAGCTGCCGTCTTGCAGGCTCAAACGGCCGATGGCCAGATCCAAGATGGTCTCTACCGTGCTCTTGCCCGCCCGCCGCACTTTCGGCGCAGGCACATTAGTGTGCCCATCCGGATATAGGATCACGTAAACCTGCGGATGCCGCACATCGAGGTATTGCAGATCGACTGAGCGCTCCACCACGGAAATGACTTTGATGCCCACCACGATAGCGTCCGCGCGCGCGAGCGGCGGCCCATCCGCCGGCTCGCTCCCGTGCAGCACGAAGCCATCCACCTCCGCGCGCAGATGTTTCCAGTCGAAGCGGAAAGCGCCGATCTCCGCGCGCCCGCCGGTGGCCTTTTCCACTTCCGTGATAATGCGCGCGCGCAGTTTCCCGCGAAACCAATGGCTGCGCAGGATCAGGATCGCGCTCAACGCCAGCACCACCGCCAGCGCCGCCAGGATACCCGCCAGGATCCCGAGTCTACGCACGCGGCGGCTCATCGGAAGACCTCGTCGTGGTATTGAATATGGGTGCGGCGGCGGGCCTCCTTCAGCCATTGCTCCACTTGCCGGTCGCCCGCCTGGCCGATCAGCGTTTGCTCGATGGCGGCGCGATGATCGTCCATCGAAGGCGTCTGGCCGGGATGCGCCTCGATCAGACCCGCGCGCATGTGCTCGTCGAAGTACTTGCGAATCTCCTCGTCGCCGATCTGGATGCCGGGCCGGAAGCGCACATCGATAAAGCGCAGCAGAGTCAGTTGCCACGCCAGCCGGGCCTTCAGATCGTCTTCGCTCACGCCGTACTCGGCCAGCGCGCGGCGGTACGCGGCATCGTTCCCGAAGCGGGCCTTCTCTTCTTCGAGCGCCGCTTGCGTGTCGGCCGCGGAGGGTGACAGGTACCGGCTGGCTTCCAGTTCGCTGCGCACCAGCGTCTGGTCCACCATGCGTTCCGCCGCCTCGCGCTTTTTGGCCGGGCTGAAATCGGGTTTCTCATTGTTCAATAGAGCCGTGATCCGTATCTCGCGATCCAGATCGGTTTCCGTGATCACGCGGCTGCCCACCGAGACGGCAATGCGGTCGATGATCTCGGCGCGTGCGCCCGCCGCGGCCACCAGGCCCGCCAAGCAGATCGCGATGGAGAACCGGCGCCGCATCAGAATGTCTGCCCTATCGAAAAGAAGAATTGGAAGTGGCTGATGCTCTGCGCCACGCAATTATAAGGCTGCGTATTGCACGGCAGCGGGCCGGCGCTCAGCAAGTCGTTCAAACTTCCCTTGAATCCGATGAAGCGTGGCGGATTGATGCTGTACGCGAAGTCCAACCGCACCGGACCAATCGGCGTGCGATAACGTATCCCGAAGCCTACCGTGTGGTTCATGTAATCGAAATCACTAAGCCCATGTTGATCCGTGCGGAACGAGATATTCGACGGGCCGCTGTAGACATTGCCCATATCGTGAAAAAGCACTCCGCCGATATCCTCGCCCAGCAGCGGGAAGCGCAGCTCGGTTTGGTTCATCAACAACGCCGTGCCCCCCAGCGGAAAGCCGGTGGTCAGGTCGCGCGGCCCGGCTTGCAGATCGGGGAAGCCGCGCTCTGAAGTGGCGCCGCCCGAGAAGAAGTGCTCCGGCAGCGGAATCGCCGTCAGCGGATTGGCGACATTCTGCAGGGGATGTACGATGCCGAAGCTGGTAGCGCGCGCCAGCACTAATTTCTTGCCGATCGGGTGATAGGTCGCATTGCGCCCCAGGAAGCGTCCGAACGAAAGCTCGGAGCCGAAAGCGCGCGGCGCCGCCGCGACGTCCATGGTGTTGTAGATGCCCTTGTGCGTATCGATGGGATCGTCGCGCCGGTCCTGAACCACGCTCCACGAGACTTCGCCCACGCGGTCCGGCTGCGAGAACAGCGGAATCAGGTAAGGCGAAATCTTCAGCGTCGATTGATCCACCGCGACGTGCCGGTAAGTGTATCGGTATAGAAACGTGACCGACTTGGAAAGCCGGTCTGAAAGCTGCACCGAGGCCTCTTCGCGTTGCGCAGTGAACGTGCGCACGTCCTTGCTGTTGTCGTACAGAATGGTGAACGAGAGAGTCAGCTTGTCGTTGCCGCGGACGCGCGGCGCCGTATAGTTGATGAGCGCGCGCTGGTCCAGGGTGGAAATGCGCCCCCGGAAACTGAGGCTCTGGCCTAGACCCCACAGGTTCAGGCGCGAAACGTCCAGCGTAGCATCCGGCGCAAAGCCGGTCTGGCCTTGGGGCGCCTCCAGACACGTCGTGCAACCGCCAATTCTGGCGAACTCAGCGCCGAAGCCGGTGGCGATCGAATACTTGTGCGCCTCCTCCATGTCGTAGAGCACGTACTTTTCGCCGCTGTCGCCGTCGGGATTCTGGATGGCCGTATCCACGCGCGCGAAAACGCCCAGATCGTACAATTTGCGTTGCGTGTCGCGCTCGGCGGTGGGCGACAGTGGATCGCCCGCCTTCAACAACATTTTGCTGTCCACCAGGCTGCGGCGCGTGTTTTGCAAGCCGCTGATCAGGACGTCGCGCACGAACTCCTGCTGCCCTTCGTGGATGACGTAAGTCAAGTCCATCTGGTGGGCATCGGACGCGGGCTTGGAGTTCCATTCAAACGTGGCGTTCGGGAACCCCCGCGCAGAGTACTGTTGCAGGATGCTGTCCCGATCGATGGCCACGTTGTACTCGCTGAAAGGCTGCCCTTCCACCGAGCTGAGCGCGGACAGCACCTGCGCCTTGTCCAACTTCGCGATGCCCTGCACCTCCAGGCTGTGTATGAAGTACTGCGGGCCTTCTTCAATATTGATGTAAACCGCCAACTGGTCGGGCTTGCCCTGATAGCCATCCACAATCTTGTGCGTGACCGCTGCGTCGCGAAATCCGTTGGATTGGTATAAGCTGGCGATGGATTGCTCGTCGCGCCGCAGCAGAGCCCCGCTATAACGGCCGCGCCGGAACTGCAGCAGCGATGCGCGCATCAGGAACATGCGCTCGCGGATGGCGTCCGTCCTGAAATACTTGTTGCCCTGAATGTCGATCAGCACCAGCTTGTGGCGCTTGCCGGGATTGATCAGATAGTCGATGGTTGCCTTATCGTTGACCACGCGCTGCGGTTTGAATTCGACTTCGGCGTCGAAATAACCTTGCGATTGAAAGTAGTCCCGCAAGTTGCGCTCGCCCTCGAGCAGCAGCGAGTCGTCCACGGTGTGCTCTTCAAAAACGGGCACCAGGCTTCGCAGCTTGCCTTGCGACACCTTGGCGCCCACGGCGTGCACCTCCACTTCGGGTCCGGCATCGATATCCAGCATTGGCCTGCTGCGATTGCTGTCCGCATCGTAGTCCATCGCCTTCAAAGACACGCGCGCTTCAAATCGCCCGCGCCGTTCGTACCTGGAACGCACATCCTCGACGCCCTTGCTCACGCGCGACTGCGTGACTGTGCGCCATCCCCCGATCAGCCAGCGGCGCCAGTGCGTGGCCTTCACGATATCTTCCAGCGGCATCTTGGGGTCGCCGCTGATCGCCGGTGTGGTGAAGTGGGCGCGCCGCCCGGAATCCACCAGGAAGTGGACGCTCACCTGTTGCGTGTGCGGATCGTAGGAGACCTCCGGCCGGATCTGGCTTGCGTGCAGGCCGTTGCTTTCGAGCAGATGCTCGATGGCGGTCTGTGCGGGAGCCACGTCCGTCTCCGTAAACGGCTGCCCCAGGTTCAGCCGCGTGACGTTCACCAGTTGGCCGGCGTTGGGCGGGTCTGAGATACGGCCCAGCACCGCTACGTTGCCCACGAACCAGCTATTCCTGGTGACGATGCGCACAGTCACGCCGCTGGCGGGCGCCGCTGCCGGCTCGCCCTCCACCTGGATATCATCGTAAGCGCCGGTGGCATACAGCCGCTCGATAGCCGCGTGCACATCCGCCAGCCGCAGCGGCGCCCCCTTCTTGAGCGGGATAATGTTAGCCAGTTCCGCGTCCGTCAGCGGCTGTTCCGGCGGGACGAACTGCACATCGGCGATGGGCTGCCCTTCGTACCTCGCCGTCTGCGCCCAAACCATCTGCGCGCAGGCCAACACCGACGTGGCTACGTAACGAGCAAAGCTCCGGTACACCGTCCCCATCATTATTACAGAGCCGCGACGGTTAGGGAGCGTTTCAAAATGTGCCCGCACGCACGATATGCCCACCCTTGGCGGGAGCGGAACCGACCCGCTGGGGAAAGTAGCGCGTCGCGATCTGCGGCGGACCCACGTCTTCGATCTCGGTGAAGCCCATTGCCGTGATCTCGGCGGCGAGCGCATCCGATTCAAAATAACTCACCCAGGCCTCCCCGATCCCGGCGACATGCGCTGCGCGCGCGTCGTGGACGGCGCGCATCTCGCCAGACAACGATTCCGGAGGGTTGCAATAGTCGAACACCACCTGGGCGCCGCCGCGCAGGCGACCGATGAAGCGCAGCGTGGCCAAGGCAGCCTCCTCCGTCAAATAAGGCACGACGCCGAGCCAGGTGAAGAAGGATCGCTGCGCCGGATCGAAGCCGGCACCGGCTAAGCCCTCACCCAAAGTCTCGCGCTCGAAATCCACCGGTGCGAAGGTGAGCGTGCGCGGGAGCGGGATGTCCGCCTCCGCGAGCCGCTGCCGTTTCCAGGCTTGCGTAGCCGGGTGGTCCACCTCAAAGATGCGCAGGCGGTCGCGCATTGCGCCGCGATAAGCATAGGTATCCAGGCCTGCGCCGAGTACCACAAGCTGGCGAACGCCGTGCGCCACCGCCTGCGTCAATGCATCTTCGGCGAAGCGTGTCCGCACGGCGATGAACAGACGCATCGCCCGTCTGTAGGGGTTTTGCCCGGCGTCGCGAACCAACGCCTCGGCATCTTCACCCAGAATGCGCAGCGCCAACGGATCGGCGAAGATGCGGCCCTTGTCCAGCACTTGGTGAACGGCGCGATGGACCGCCGCGGCGCGGGCTGTGCGGCTGGGTTGTCCCGACTGCATGTAGGACAGGCCTCCTGGCCTGTCGTGGCGGCGAGCTTCACTCGCCGAAGAGCGAGGCTAAAGCCTCGCGCGGGCTGAAGCCCGCCCTCCATCCTGTCTGCCCACTATCCCTCACTGGCTCCCTGTATTCACCTGCGGCTTTGTGTGCCGCTTGAGGTACCAGCACGGAACATCGCCGAAATGTGGGAACAGCGAATTGACGCACTCCTGCGGCGCCGGCGGGTCGAACGCATATTGGGTCTTGCCATCTTTCATCGGGATGACCCACATCCGCCGCACCGTCACGCTGCCGAACTGCGCCCGGTGGTTCGGAATCCGATAGCGCAGCGATGTGTAATCGCACACATACACCCCCGCGCCCGCCAGCAGCACCCACAGCACCGTAATGAGTAGTCTGCGCTTCAAATTTTAAGAAACAGCTTGCGCTTGTACATCCAGTATAGGATGATCCAGTAAGTCAGCAGCACCGCGGCGCCCAGCAGGAACGGCTCCAGGCCCGGGCCGAAGATACGGAACGCATCCGGACCCAGGTGAATGCGGAACGAGCTGGAAATGAAGTGCTCGAACAGGTGCGCAATCATGTAAGCCGCAATCGAGTTCATGCCGATCACCACCAGCGGGAAGGCCCACTTTCGGTAGCCCTTCACGTCGATCACCCAACTGAAGGCCGCCGTAAACAGGAAACAGACGCCGCCGCTGAATAGCGTCCAACTGGGGGTCCAGATGCGCTTCACTACCGGGCAGATGCCGGTGAAATGCAGCAGCAGACCCGCGGCGACACCGGTCACGCCGGCGATCAAGAGGCGCTCGATCGGTATGCGTGGCGCGCTGGCGCGCAGCCAGCGGCCGGCCGCCAGTCCCAGGATCATGGTGCCCAGCGTGGGAATGAAGCTCAGCGTCAGGTATCCGCCGTCATTGAAGACGAACGGGTGCGCGCGCGGGAAGAGATTCAAGAACCACTGATCGAAGGCGTTGCCCAGGTTGGCGTTCTTGTTCCAGTGCGCCGCGAACCCGGAGTAGAAATGCTGCCAGTTGGCGGGCACCCCCACGGATTGCCAATTGAATCCTGGGCCGGGCACGGGGTAGAGCGCCCAGGCCAGCCAGTAGCCGGTCAGGATCGCGGCCAGCGCGGTCCATTGCCAGCGCGGCTTGCGGAAGCCCAGCAGGAACAGGAACGGATAGCCCAGCCCGATTTGCGTCAGCGTATCTTCAAACGTGAAGTAGGTCCGCGGGCTGTACATCGACCGCAGAAAAATTCCGAGGGCGATCAGCAGAAACGAGCGCCAGATGGCGTGCGCCCACATTTTGCCGAAGGTGCCGCCCTTGGCCAGCCGGCTGGCGATGGAGTAAGGCAGCGCCACTCCCACCAGGAACGAAAACGACGGCTGGATCGTATCGTGCAGCGAGCAGCCGGCCCACGCTACGTGCGTCTGGTTATACCCCAGAAACGCCCAGAACCAGTTGCCGGGAAAAGCGTGCGCCACGCGCGCCAGTTCCAAAACTTCGGCCATCATCAGCAGCATCACAAAGCCGCGATAGGCGTCTACGGCGATGTTGCGAGTGACCGGTTGTGGCGCGCGGATCGACTCCTGCGCCGGGGACGCAGGATTGATGGTTGCTTGCAAGCGTCACCTCCCAAGATAACCTCGTGCGTGGCGCACCGTTCAGCGTGCCGTTGCCGGCTTCAGCCGGCAGTCCGCACCAGACTCGACGTTAGCACACCGGAGCCGGCTCCGTGCCGTACTACTGGAACGCGATCGTCACCGCATTGGCCGTCAGTTGATTGACAGTCACCGACACTATAACCTGACCGGCTCCGGCCAGCGAACTCGGCAGCGCCGCGTCGATCTGATCCTCTCCCGAAAAACCCGGCGCCGGGCCCGAGTACGTCACCGTCGTGGAGGTCTCGCCGACGGTCACCGTGGTGCCGCTCTTGGATGCCCCATCGAATCCAGTGCCGTACAGAAGCAGATAAAGGCTGTCGCCGTTGAACGCGATCGGAGAAGCGACGCCCTCGTAGTCGTATGTGCCGTCGGGATGCACGCGTTGGATCAGTGCCGCCGGCACGCCCGTTCCCTGTTCGTTCGCCGTGAAAATGGTGGGCGCGATGGATTGCACCTCCAGCAGCCCCGTCGCTACGGTGGTCGTACCGTTCAAAACCGTCGCCTTCACCACGCCCGCCGCCACGCCGCTTGGAACCTGGTAATTGATCTGCCCCGGCGAGACGAATAAGAGCGGCGCGAGCGACACATTCCCGCTGCTATCGGTCAACTGCACCTGGGCGCCCTCCAGCGTCGTGGGCAGGGGCAGTTGCGTGGCCGATCCGGTACTCGTCGCCAGTCCGCCGCCTGGGGCGTAACCGGCCACCAGTTCGCCCGGCGCGCTGGCCCACCCGTAATCGGCGGCGGTCGAAAGCGTCACCAACGTAGCCGGGGCCAGGTGCCCCAGCAGCGTCGGCAACTGCTCCGCGTCGGTCGTGAAACTGTTCGCCGGCTGCACCGAGAGGGGATAGTTATCCCATAACTCGCCCGCCGCCCAATAAGTGCCCGGCATACCCGCCGCATCCAAGGCTGTCAGGAAGTTGCTCAGCACCGTCAGCCATCGCGGGTCGGTGTCGGGTATGCCGTACTCCCCGACGTAACACGGGACGTTGTTGGCCGTGCACCAAGCCACGAACGGCTGGAGCCGCGTGACTCCCACTTGGGCCAGGTCTGAATTAGCGGCCAACTCCTGGTCGTAAGTTTCCGCATACGTGCCGCTGTAATCGGAGTCGAAATATTCGTGGGCCTCATAATAGTATTTGTTGGCAGGGTCGGCGATAAAAGGTGCAGCGCCGTTGTCGCTCACCCAGTCAGTCGCGTTGGCCCATCCGTCGCCCTCGATCATGATCGTCTTGTTATCGCCGTTGGCGCGGATAGCTGAGAGCACGGTTTGCGCGATCTGGTTCCAGTTTGCCACTCCCATGTCGTGCGGCTCGTTGGTTAAGTCGTAGGCCGTTACGGCCGGCTCGTTCATGAAGACGTTGGACATCTTGACCCAGAAGTCCACGAAATCGGCTGTCGTGACGTTGACCGGGCTGCCGGGGCATGGATTATCGATGATGCAGGCGTCCGAATCGTAATTGGCAACCTGGCTCTCGAGAGTGGCATACCGCGCCTCGTTGTGCGGACAGATACTGACGACTGCTCCGGACGCCTTGGCGTAAGCCACGTCCTGCTGCAGATACGCAAGCTGGGTGGGATCGAGATAGCCGCCCAACGTGGGCTGCAGCCGCTCCCACTTTACCACCAGGCGGATAAACGGCAATCCGCGTGCCGCGAAGTAGTTGAAAGTGGGCGCTGTGGCGTAGGTATAATTGCCGATGCCGTAAGTTCCGTTGAGCGGGTCGCCCCATTCCGCCTGGGATACATTGACGCCACGGAAGTATTGCCCGGCCGCCGTGCTCGTAACAGTTATGAACAGCGCCCCGATCGCGCCGGCCCGCATGGAAACTGCGCTTCTAGTCCGCATGATGCGCAGTATATCAAGGCCCACCCCTCACGATGCGCCGTCCCAGGAACCGCTCCCTGACGGTCGCGGCTCGGTAACAGTCGCGTTGATTTCGCAAGTGGTTTCCCCAAAACGGTTAAGCACGCCCTACGTGCGTCGCGATGTACCACCGGTTCCCGCAGAAGTCCTCGACGCCCGCCAGACGGTCGCCGTAGGGCTGATCCGCGGGTTCGGAAAGCGAAACCGCGCCGGCCGCTATGGCACTGCGGTACACGGCGTCTGCATCCGGGACATACAGATAAATCGCGGTGGGCATCGACGGCAGAACCGTGCTGGAGGAGTGGCGCCGCGAGTCGCCCATCTCGACGATCGAGTCGCCGATGCGTATCTTGGCGTGCAGCACGTCTCCCTCGGGCGAGTCGTAACGCACGAATTCCTCGGCCGCGAAGGCCCCCTTCAGGAAGTCGATCAGCTTCGGCGCCCCCTCCGGGTGCAGATAAATGGTCACGTCGCGCAGACCCTCGGGTACGTACCTCGGCCCCAGGTGCGTGCTGACGATCCATTCATTTCCAAACGGGTCCCTGACCGATCCAAACCGGTCTCCATGGTCTTCGGTAAGCCGCAACCGCTCGGTAGCGCCGGCCGCGATGGCGCGCGCATACACGTCGTCCACGTTCGGAACGTAGTATTGGAACATAGTGGGAGTGGGCGTGCCGCGGAATGCGCTGCCGCCGCCGATCATCATCATCGAGTCGCCGATCCGCACTTCCGCGTGGATGCCTCCGGCCGATCCGGTATCGCGAAATAGCTCTTGCGCGCCGAAGGCGTTCTTTACGAAATCGATCATCTCGGCGGCCTGCGGCACCGTCACATACGGCGTGATGGTGTGAAAGCCGGCCCGTATGTGGCCGACTGCTGTTGTACTCATGGATGCTCTCCTTTCCAAATCGTTCTTCAGGTGCGCCTTGAAGCTTGGGCGCGGCAAATCGCGCAGGTCGGCCGCCAGGCGCGCCAGCCCAGCGAGCCGCCGGTCCCTCGGGACAAACTCGGCGCCGTGCTCCGCAGCGAGCGTCTCCGCGATGAGCCGATCCAGCCGGTCCGCCAGAGAGCGCTTAGCCATCGGCCCTCCCCGCCAGCTCCCGCAGGCTCTTGAGCGCGCGCCATTGAAGCTGCTTGATGGCGCCTTCGCTGCGCCCCAGCTCCCGCGCCATCTCGGCCGTGCTCTGCTGCTCCACGAAACGCCCCACCACCACGCGCCGCTGATCCGCCGGCAGGGTGTTCACCAACTGAAACAGCATGGCGCGCCGCTCGATATCCTCCTCGCTAGCCGGCTCACTGGCCGGCTCAGCCGCCTCGTGCTCCGGTTCGCGCGATTCCCGCCGCGCCGCGTGCCACCGGTCCGCAATCGCGTTGGCGGCCATCCGCCGCAGCCACGCGGCAAAGGCCACGCCGCGCCATTCGAATCGCGGCAGATTGGCGAGCGCCTGATGAAACACTTCCGCCGTCACGTCCTCGGCCTCCGCGCGGCTTCCCACGCGGCGCGCCACGTACGCGTACAGACGCTCGAAGTTGCGTTCGTAAAGCTCCGCGAAGCGGCCCGGATTGCGCTGGGCTGCCTCGATCAGAAGACGCTCTTCCTCGCTGGCCGGATCGGCCTTCAACGGTTGCTCCGCAAAACTGCCTTCAATATAGTTAACCGCCGCGCGCCCCGGAAAGTCACGTCCGGGGATTACATCGCGATTCGAACATCTCAGTCAATGCCGGCTTTTTGATGGCGCCGCAAGCGACACCGAGAACCAGATCGACCAATTCCCGCTCACTGAAGGAAGGTTCCCAGTCGTTCATGAGCAAGAACGTAATGGCCGCGTTTGCGCCCACCCGCTTGTTGCCGTCGATGAACGCGTGGTTCTGGCAGAGATGAAAGAGGTAGGCCGCTGCCATCGCGGGAATGGAGGTGTGCAGGAACTCGCCGCCAAACGTCGCTTGGGGTGTGGCCACGGTCGATTCAAGCGCCGCCGCGTCGCGCAGTCCCGGAGATCCGCCGTATCGCTCTATCTGTTGCTCCTGGATCTCCAGGACTTCATCGAGCGACAGAAATACCGGCTCCATGAAGTTCCCCGCCAAAACTCACTCCGCCAGCTTCTGGAACGCCTTCCCATATCGCTTGTGCGCCCATTCCTGGGCTGCCTCGAACTTCTTCCGGCGCCGCGATGGTCTCGCCGGAGCGATGATCAGTTGCTTGCCATCGGTACTGATTTCCAGCGGCGTTTCGGAATCGATCTTCAGCAGTTCCAGAATCGGGCGATCGATCACCAGCGCCATGCTGTTTCCATGTTTCGTGAGCTTCTTGACCATGCGTATCTCCGTACTTCCAATGTATCACCCGTAGCCGGCTTCTGTTTCCTCAGCCGCTTCGCGGGATTGAACTGAACGTACCAAAGCCGAAGCGGGTAGTGGTCCGGGATTGCGATCCGCTGGTGAGCCAGTACCGACGTCTCCAGGATGATGCGACTGCCGGCGTGGTGCACCTTCGTGTACTGCCATCGCCGGCAAAGAGTCGCGGCGAGATGCGCGCCCGACACGTCGCGAGGATCTTTATGCGACGGACAAGATCTCGTCGCGGACAAGATGGAGGCGAATTCGCTCAGGGCGCGAGCGGTCGAAGAAAAACGCGGTGGCCGCTTCGGCGCAAGAGCCACCGTCGCCCTCCGGCACAACGCCGCGAGAAACCCGAGTTTGGCCATCTTCGTGGCGCGAGCTTTAACTTGCTGGCGTGGACTGCAGTCCGCGCCAGACCCGGTCCACCTTTTAGGCGGCCTGCGCGATGTGGGCCAGCTTTCCGCGCGCGTTTACACAATAACGGGTGAATTGATAGGATAGACTCGTGAATGCGACCCTCTCGCGCAGACGCCTCCTCTACCTGCTTTCCCTCACCCCTGGACTGGCGCTCCGTGGCGATCGGCCCGGCAAGAACCTGGTGGTCCGCTCCGCCAACCCGGAAGATTTCGAAATGCCGCTTTCCGGGTTCGCTGCCTGGCTGACCCCAGCCGAAAACTTTTTCGTACGCACCCACATCTACAAGCCGAAGGTGGAACTGGCCGAATGGCGCTTGCGCGTGGACGGCCTGGTCGAGCGCGAACTCACCCTCGATATGGCGCAGATCGAAAAGTTCCCGCGCGTGGAACAGGTGGCCGTGATGGAGTGCGCCGGCAATGGCCGCAGCTTCTACGAGCCGGGCGTCGCCGGTATGCAATGGCTCTATGGCGCAGTCGGGAACGCCCGCTGGACCGGCGTGCGCCTGGCGGACGTCCTCAAGCGCGCCGGCGTGAAGGCCGGGGCCGCGCACGTCCTGTTCAACGGCGCAGACGTGCCCATGGGCAAGGCGCCGGATTTCGTGCGCAGCGTGCCGCTCGAAAAGGCCCTCCATCCCGATACCCTGCTGGCCTTCCACATGAACGGCGCGCCGCTGCCCTCCTCGCACGGGTTTCCGCTGCGGCTTGTTCCGTCCGGCTGGGCCGGCGATTCCTGGGTCAAGTGGGTCACCAACATCAGCCTGCTCGACAAGGAGTACGACGGCTTCTTCATGAAGACGGCCTATCGCCGCCCCGTCCACACGGTGGCCCCGGGCGCCCCCGTCGATCCTTCGGCCATGGTCCCGGTCACCGCTATCAAGCCGAAATCCGTCATCGCGACTCCGCTGGCGGGTGAGCGCCTGGCCGCCGGACCGGTTACTATTCGCGGCGCGGCGTGGGCCGGCGAATCGCCCGTCGCGCGCGTCGACGTCTCCACCGATAGCGGCCGCACGTGGCGGCCCGCCAAACTCGGCGCGGACCGCGCCCGCTACGCCTGGCGCCTTTGGGAAGCCACTTGGACGCCGCCCGGCGAAGGCTCCTACGTCCTCATGGCCAAGACCACCGATGAAAAAGGTGAGACCCAGCCGTTCCTGGAGGACTGGAATCCATCCGGCTATCTATGGAACGTGGTGCCCGCGGTGCGCGTGGACGTGGGAGGCGGCCCGCCCGGATTAGCGCCGCCACCGGCCGCCGCCGAGGTCCCGCCGTTCCCGGACAAGGTGAAACAGACGTGCGTGGGCTGCCATGGCCAGGACATGATCGCCGGGCAACATCTGACCCGCCCCCAATGGGAGCGCGAAGTAGACAAAATGACCCGCTGGGGCGCGCCGGTCAAGCCGGACGACCGCTCGGAATTCGTCGATTTCCTGTTCCGCGCATTCGGCCCGCGGTGAGCGGCACCGGCGCAAGCTTTAGCATGAAAGAGGCCTTGAAACGAGAATTATGTTCTCGTTACCTTCATGGAACCTCAGGCCGCCACTTCGAGACCGATTTCCCGGACCAGGTTGTCGAGTGCTTGGCCAAC
>Ga0181536_10001920_pt1 | contig 24075 bp, 17 predicted proteins | sample PEATcosm2014_Bin_41_FD_121105 | JGI IMG/M metagenome (GOLD analysis project Ga0181536, IMG submission 121105) | Peatland microbial communities from MTU Mesocosm Facility, Houghton, MI, USA - PEATcosm2014_Bin17_60_metaG | ecosystem: Environmental > Terrestrial > Soil > Wetlands > Peat | place...
GCCCACCCCGGACAGGAGGATCTCCTTGGTTTCGGCGTTGCGGCTGAGGGACAGGGAGGGATCCTCTTCGATCAACTTGAAGAAGGAGGAGAAGACCTTGTCCTCCTCCCCCTGCTTCTTGGGTTCCACCGCAAAGGTGACCATGGTCTGGGAAGGCATCAGGGGCGGCAGCAGGATGGGGTTGGCCTCGGTGGCCAGGGTGTCGCCGGTCACCGTCTCCTTGAGCTTGGCCACCGCGGCGAAGGCCCCGGGACCGAGGCTGGTCACCGCCTTCTGGCCCTTGCCTTCCAGCAGAAAGAGCTGGCCGTATCTTTCCGGGACGGCCCGGTTCACGTTGAACACGGTGGAGTCAGCCTTCATGGTGCCGCAGTAGATCCGAAAGATGGAGAGGCGGCCGGCGTAAGGGTCGGCCACCGTCTTGAAGACCTGGGCCGCCAGGGGGCCGTCCGGGTCCGGCGAAAGATTCACCCTGGCATCGGCGCCGGGTTTGCGGCCCGTGATCGCGCCTCTCTCCTCCGGGGCGGGAAGGAAGAGATTAATGGCGTCCAACAGAAGGCTGGGGCCCAGGTTGGAGGCCGCCGAGCCGCACAACACCGGGACGAAGGCCCCCTTGAGGACCCCCAGCTTCAGGCCGCGGTAAATCTCCTCCGGGGTGAGCTCCCCTTCTTCCAGGAATTTTTCGATCAAGGCGTCGTCGCTTTCGGCGGCGTAATTCATCAGATCGCCCCGCAGCTCCGCGACTTCGTCCTGCAACTCATCGGGGATGGGCCCGCCCGCCTGTGAGCCGGTCGGGGCCCCGGTGTAGGCCTTCAGATTGATGAGGTCCACCACCCCCTTAAAGCCGGCCTCCTTGCCGATGGGAAGCTGGAGGGGCACGGCCTGCACTTCCAGGATATCCTTAATACTCTTGATTGCCGTGGCCAAGTCGGCCCGTTCCCGGTCCAGCTTATTGATAAAGAGCAAGCGGGGCAATTGATAGTGGTTGGCGGTCTGCCAGACCTTTTCAGTGCCCACCTTGACGCCGTCCACCGCGTCGACCACCACCACCGCCCCGTCCCCCACGTGGAGGGCGGCTCGGGCATCCGCCAGAAAGTTGTCGTCCCCGGGGGTGTCGGCCAGGTAGACTGTGTGTTTTTTCCACTGGTAATGGTGGAAGGCGCTGGAAATGGTGATCTTGCGTTTAATTTCCTCGGGTTCGTAGTCGAGGACGGAGGAGCCGTCATCCACCCGCCCCAGCCGGGAAGTGGCCCCGGCGCTGAATAGCAGGGCCTCTGCCAGCGAGGTCTTGCCACAGCCGCCGTGCCCGATGAGGACCAGATTGCGGATATTTGCCGTTTTGCCGGACATTAAACTCTCCTTCCCTCTCAGCTGGCCCTCACGGCCAGGTAAAGCTGCCACTGCCCAGGGCAATCGTTTTTAGTTATCAGATTTCCCCACCGATCTCAAGATACGGTTTTCGCTTTTTGGTTTTTGGTTTTTGGCTTTTGGTTTTTGGTTTTTGGTTAAAATATAATCCTGGGTCTCGTGACTTCTTGCTAGGGGCATTAACCAGTAGTGTCCGGCTCACGAAATTGCCTGGAGAAGATTACCCTATCTCGCCGTTAAACTCTAGACCATTTTAATTTCAGCGATATCAATATATTATACCGATGCAACTAAATCCCCTCTCCCCTGCGAAGGGAGAGCAATTCCCCAAATTCCCTCTCCCCCGCCGCAGGGGCGGGGTTTCGGGTGGGGCAGGCGTCCCTGCCTGCCCTGGTTGGCGGGCACGGAGGCCCGCCCCTGGGGGGAATCCTGCTGATCCTGGCACATTCTTACACCTCCAAGGGAAACTAAGATATGTGTCGGGGATACTTTGTTAATATACAAGGGTGCGCACTGTGTACCGATTCCTTAAAAATCTATTCCTCTTTGCCGTAGGGGCGGACCCAGGTGTCCGCCCTCCAGGGGCAGGTTTGAACCCCGCCCCTACTGCCCAACATTTCGTAGGGGGCGCACCCATGGGTGCGCCCCTACAAGACGTCCATATCCCCCCTCCCCCTGCCCTCTCCCCGGTCCAAACACCCCGATGGGGGAGAGGGTTAGAGTGAGGGGAGGATAATCTCTTTGCCGCGCACCTTGATTTAAATGAGGCGTGGGAGGCCTGGCACGGGAACCGGGTTGAGCCCGCGGCCGGGAGCCGGAGTCCCCCCGGCGCCCCAATGGTTGACAGATTCCGGGCCGGTTTGCTATATTAAAACCTCTGGGCACCTGCAAAGGGGAGTTTTTTATTTTTTTTTGGTTTTTTGGTCAGGGGCCGCCCCCGGCGGTCATCCGCCGGGATCAGGGAAATTATTTGGAGGTTCTCAGAGGCCGCGGATTAGCAAGCGTCGGGACGTGGCGCAGACTGGTAGCGCACCTGAATGGGGTTCAGGGGGTCGGAGGTTCAAATCCTCTCGTCCCGACCATAAATTAGCAAGTAATCAAAAGGGGTTGGCGGAGACGAGGCCGTCAGCCTCTTTCCGTTTGGGGGCTTTTGATGTCCAAAAGGTGTCCATTACCGATTTTGTTGAGCACGGCTACAGCCTCTTTCAGATGGGCACGGGAGAGGTGGGCGTACCTCATGGTCATCTTGAGGTCGGAGTGCCCCAGGAGCTCCTGTACCGCCTTCAGGCCGACGCCGTTCATCACCAGGTGCGATGCGAAGGTGTGTCTGAGGTCGTGAAACCGGAAAGCCTCAATCTCGGCCCGGCGGCAAGCTGACGCAAAGGATCGCTTCACTTCCCAAAGCCGCCGCCCTTTCGAATCGCAAAACACATAAGGCGCTTCCAGCTGATTGACCCGGCGCACCCCCCGGAACACTTCGGCCAGCCGGTCATTAATGGGGATTTGCCGGGCCTTGCCGCTCTTGGTTTTGGTCAGGTAGATAAGGCCGTTCCTGATTTGCTCCCATTTCAGGGAGAGCAATTCGCCCCGCCTCATGCCGGTCAGCAGGGCGGTCTCCACCAGGGGTCGCAGATAAGGGCTATGCGCCTTCAAATCATCACAGGCCTTCAGCAGGACCTCTATTTCCGGGTCGGTAAGGAATCTCAGCCTGTGGTTATTCTCTTTAAACATGAGCCTCTTACCTTTTTTGAAGGGGGAGTTTTCCAACAACTCCCACTCCACCGCCTTGCTCAGCATGTGTCCGAAAATGGCCATGTCCCGGTTAACGCTGGCATCTGTCCGGGGCTTGCCGTTTCTGGTGGGGGTCGCCTTGCGCCGATTCCGGTAGGTTTCCAAATCAAGGTAAGTGATTTCGGAGAGACGCTTGTCGCCAAAGGATTTCCGTAAGTCTCTGATCACGTGGCTTTTAAATCCCTTGAAGGCCCTCTGGGTTTTGAAGTTTTCAACATACCGGTCTGCCAGTTCATTGAAGGTGGTCAAGCACTCCTTTTTCACGTCAAACACTTCGTGATAGCGCTTTTCCTTTTTGGATGTGTCAACCTTGCCCCGCCATGCATCGGCGTCTTTTTTGAGTTCGAAATCTTTCCGGTGGCGAATCCCTTCCGGATCATACCAGTCAACCCGCCACACCGTGCCTTTCTTATTGACCTTCTTCCTGATGTTGGCCATGGTTCCTCGCCCTCATTATGGCTTCGCCATCCGTGCCATCCGCTCTTCAAAGTCTTTGATCGGCCCAAGGATCGGTGGGAAAAGCTCGTGAAACGCGCCGTGAACATTGCGGGCCATCTTTACCAGTAAGCTTAAGAGCCTATGCGCGTCTTCCTGAGCCTCGTGTATGTGCTGCTTCAGACACACAGTGGTGTCGCCACTGTCATCGATGTACTTTTGATCCACCTCGCCGCCGTGGTGTTCATACACGTGCCGGCGATGAAACCTTCGGACAACAAAACCGTACTCCTCTTCCTTCATACCGGCGCACACATCGATGTCAAACCATTCCTTGAAAGTCGCGCGCACCTCTTTAAGATCGTGAAATCGCTGCTTCGATAATCGGTTCTTTCGTCGATTTGTCATCGGCACCAATTCCACCAGTTGCTTTGCAACCTGGGCCATGAAAGAATCGAATGAAGCGACGGCATCCCTGACGCAATCCTCGGGTGCGGTGCCGCTGTTCAAGCGATCGCGGATGGTCGATACAGTCTGCCCTTCGAAGTCTGCCAGGTCATTTCTCATCCCACATAAGGAACAATAGCCAAATCGCCCTAAAATATCATTAAATTCCCCACAGGCCTTGCAAGTAAATTTGCACTGCTGGCTTTTCTCAGAAACGTAGAAAGCGGGTTTTTCACCTTCCTTGCCGACAGCATCTGCAACCACATCCATGTCAATCACAACTTCACCGTCGTCCCCACAACTTAAAGCCTCGGATAGGATATCACAGTATTGGCGCACATATCTTAATTGAGCCTCTGAGAGAAACTGATAGCTATGGCCAGTGATAGCACAATAAGGACATAAGCTTGGCAATGGGCCACTGCGCCAATAGCCTTTGCACCGTGGGCATCGGTGTCCAAACTTCCCTTGGCTATCGGAGGCAATGAACACAGGAAAGCAGTCAGGGAAAGGCGCAGGGTCCGATGATTGTCCCATCCCCCCAAATTTGATTGTCGCAACTGGCACACCTTGGGGTAAGGCATAGACTGCGGTCAAAACTAATGGCACTGGGCGGCTTCCGCTGTACCCCGCGTAATACGTACGCATACCTTCATCATTGGTTTCAATGGTGAAGGTAATTTTGCCCCCCGAATGCCCGATTTCCTCAAATTCGCTGGCCACGTAGCTACCCTTTAAATTATGGATTTTTCCTTTCTTGCCGACGGTGATATAACTTCATCGATCCGTCCAAGCTGTTCTAGCACGGCGGCCAACTGCTGGTAGACCGGCGCCGGATCTCCTGTCTGGTGGGGCATCTTGCCGGCTTGCACGGCCGCCAGGGCGAGCCTCACCAGCACGTCCGGGATTGCCTGCTCAGGGATTCCCGATATCTTGACTCCCCGGTAGTTGCTCAAGATCGCCTGGATTGCCTTGGGAAGGCGTTTTGTATCGGGGGCCCCGTCTGAGTTGCAGTAGGGCAGCTTCCAGGTGGCGGGTTTGCCCGGGTGCCCCACATACCCGAAGCACTCGGCCGGGAGTTTGTATTTCGGATGGAGCAGGGCGCCGCTATCGGGAAGGGCAATTTCAGACTCCTGCGAGGTGGGAGCGTCGGGAAGCAGGCCCAGGGCTCCATGGCATCCAATGTCATTTCTCTCCCGGTAAATCCCATGGACACTGAGCCACCACAGATCATCCGGAGACTCCGGGGCGTCCAGGCGCACCACGACCCGGTCCTTAAGCCCACCGTGGATCATGTCGGCGGCATAGAGCATGTAGCCGTCGCTCACGGCCACGCATTGCACCTTCTGCTCGCCGGCGTATCTTACCGCCTGGTTAAGAGCAGCTTCCACCGCCTTCCGGTGCCAGGCGAGGGCCCCGGGGCGCTTGATTTCGATGAGAAGGTATTTTATACCCAGGCTGGTAAGAAGCAGGTCCGCATACTCCACCTGGTTGTTGAGGTCCGAAATCGGCCAGTCCAGGACTTCCGTAAAGAGATCCTCAATGATGTTTTCCGCGACCTTTTCCGCCGCCACTCCGTGCCGATCCTGCTGTACCAGCCGGGCTTGGCGCTTCTCGGTAAAACCCGGCCAGGTCGAATAAATACGTTTTACGCAGCGACGATATGAAGCAAGCTCTTTAAACATGAGGGCTTACCTCCAGCGAAACCCGTGAGAACTTCTGGAAATGTCGCAAGCGATGTCGTAAGTCTGTCGCAAGTTATGTCGCAAGATTGTCGTGAGTTAGCCTACCCCTGGAGCCGATAAATCAACTGATTGGTGGCGCCTTCCGAAACCAGCAACCCCTTATTGACCATGGCCTTCAAATCCCTCTGCAGAGTCCGGCGGTTGACCTCAGGGCATAGGCGCTCGAATTCCTGAATAGTTAGGCTGCCATGCTCCAAGATATGTTGTACTGCCTTGGCCTGGCGATCTGAAAGGCCATGCTGTTTGACGAGCACGTCTCGACGAATGGCCTGCTCTCCACGCTGTCTGACCTCCGCAAGCTGGGTAGTCAGACCTTCAACAAAGTATTCCAGCCAGCCAGTCATATCCATGTCGCTTTCCCGGACGCTCTGAATTGCCCGGTAAAAGGACTGCCGATCCTGGTCGTAATACTCGCTGATCGTGAATAAACGCTTGAAGTCATAGCCAGCCCGGTAAAGGCATAGGGTTGAGAGCAGCCGGGAGGTGCGGCCGTTGCCGTCCAGGAACGGATGGATATGTACGAGCCGGAATTGGCCAACGCCGCTCACCACTACTGGATGGGTTTCCTCGGCGCGGTTGAGCCAGTCCACCAACTCCTTCATCATGATGGGAACGTCAAGCGCCGGGGGCGGTGTGTAGATGACCTTCCCGGTGACGGAGTTGACTACATAATTCTGGACCTTGCGGTATTCACCGGGAGCTGCAGAGCCTCCCCGGACGCCTTCGACCAGCCGCTTATGGATTTCACGGATCAGACCCTCGGTAATCGGGCTACCGCTCTCCAGGTATTCGGAGACGAAATCAAAGGCTTTTCGGTAGTTGAGTAGCTCTCGGGCATCGTCGGGATCGGCCTCGGGAACCGACTTCCCCTCCAGCAAACGCTCGGCCTGTTCAAGGGTCAGCCGAGTCCCTTCGATATGGGTAGTGTGGTGGGCTTCCAGGATCAGAGCTCTACGACCCATCTCCCGGACCCAGGCTTCAGAAAGAGTGGCGGCCTCCAAGAACCCCCGAGCCCGCTCAATAAGGGTCAGACCGGCGGTTATCCGATTGGTAATATTGAATTTTGGCTCAAACCTATTCTTCAATTCTAATTGCCCCTAAGCACCAAAATGAACAGTTTTTCCGACCCATTTTGCCTTAAGCTGATCCTACTAAGAAATCTTAGGAACCCTTTCCCATTCCCCATCTTGGATCCTGCAAGGCCGCATCAACCTCTCTTCCCAGGCATCTCGCTTTAACCTGGTTGTCGTTCAGGTTTCGGAAGAATCTCCTCAATTCCCATTGGAGGTCGGCGGTCCAATCCAGATAGCTTCCCAGCCTTTCCAGGCATTGCTGAAGTCTGGTGGCCGTAGCAGTTTCGCGAGCCATCTGGCTCTGCCAGGTCTGGTTCAGGTCGGTTTCTCCACCAGCCAGACACATCAGGAATCGGCCTAATTCACGGGTGAGTCTCAAACGGGCTGCTGCCAATTGCCGTTTTGTCTTGCTCTTAGAAGAGACAATAGCCCTTAACGCCATCGCCTGGGCCGCCTTTTTAGCAGTCTGGGTGGCTTTTTTAACAGCACGTTGCCACTGACCCGGATCAGGGTACGTCCCATCCCAGCCCTTGATCAGCCCTTCCAATTGTTCTACGCTGCCTATCGGTTTGATCTGCTTGTCGCTGACCCAGTAGGCCACCGAGACCCGAAAAGCACCTTGTTGATGGGTATTCACCACCAAGGGCAGACGCTCTCCTGGGCGCAAGAGTTTCTCCGTAACTTCTCGCAGGTCCGGATCGAAAGGCGAAAGTGGACGTAGCTTGGGGTCTTTTTCTAATGCCTCCACCTGAGCGCCATAAGCAAGCTTTTTTTGCCCCGAAATGGTCACCTTATAGGTACCGGTTGCCTTCATAGCATGAACTGCTGGGCCAACTTGGCCGTCAAGCAAAGCCAGAGCCTGCTCCATCTGTTTCAGGGTAATCCCCTGGGTAACCTCTTCATCCCCCAATGGTTCGCTTTCCATGTAGGTCTCTGAGGCCAGGGGGTCATACTCCACCTGGTCTGCCAAATGAACCAGGTTTTCGGTAATGGGTTGTTCCTGTCCCATCAGCATGCGCCGGGCCCGGGCAAGTACTGGCTGCATGGCGCCCACGAAGTGCTCAAACAAACCGCAGCGGTGTCGCAAGGCCCGATAGACTTTGTCATCGACACTGTCCTTCAAGAATAGATTGACCACTAAAACTTCGGCAAGCTTTTGCCCGATGCGATCAATGCGGCCGATGCGCTGCTCCACCTTACTGGGACTCCAGGGCAGGTCGTAGTTAATAATTGCTCCGGCGGCTTGAAGGTTCAAACCTTCGCTGGCAGCGTCAGTGCATAAGAGGATGCGCAGTTTTCCTTGATTTAATGCTTCTGTGATTTCCCCCTTGGATACTGGCCGCCATTTTTCCTTATCCCACACCTGGCCACCAGCGCCGCGGTAACAACCTAATGTCGTCCCGTAATAAGGGACCAACCTCTCCCGCAGGTATTCCACAGTGTCGGTGTATTCTGAAAATACCAGGACTATCTTGCCTTCAGAGGTAAGGCCATTTATCACCCCGAAAAAGTAATTGAGCTTGCTATCAGTGGTCACGCGCTCCAGGCCTTTTAGCAACCCTTCCACTTCCTGTAACTCGGCCAGGGCTTGTGGACGGTCCATGGGGAGCGCCAGAGAAATCTTACTGCTCACCTCCCCCTCTGGCAGGTCCTCATCGCCCAGAGCTTCCGGGGTTTCTTCTGGAGGGAGATACCAATCCGACGCCTTATCTTCCGCTACGCGGCGCAGCGCCGTTTCTCTTTTCTTCAGGCTCCGTTCCAGAGATAGCGGGGAACTGGTGGCCCGGCGGCGATAGATGGTCATGACAAACCCTTTGCCGGGCTTCTCCCTTTCTAGGAGTTCATAACGCTTGTCAATATAGCGTTTGATGTCCTGATAGACTTTTCGTTCTGCCGGGTCCTGATAATCGAACTCCAGATCATCCACTCGACGTTTGGGTGGGACTGTGCTCAAAAGTCCTAAATCATAATAGCGGCTCAAGGTGTGGCGGGTGTTCCGGTGCATCCGCCGGGCCAGGGGTGAACCCTGACGTAGCCAGTTAACCAAAGCACCACGCTGGGAGGAAGGGGCAAAGGCCAACTTCTGGGCCACTGTCATAGTGTGACGCAGGTCCAGATTCCCCATGAGTGGGGGCGGGAATTCAGGGTCGGTCGCGATCATCACTGCGGCTTCCCGGGCCGCCTCCAAATCTACCTGGCCTCGACGCAACGCTGCCAGAGTACGATAATAGTTGCGCACGCCGGCAAAATCCGACAGCCAGGATCCGCCTTCCCCCAAAATGGCCAACAGATCCCAGGGCTCCCAGGGCTGGGTCTGCATGGGGGTGGCGCTGAGCAGCAAGAATCCGCGAGCCCTTTCTTTAAGCTGAAGCTCCCGGAGAAGTCGAAGCAGCAAAGTGGCGCTGTTGTATTCCCCCTCTTCCTGGCGGCCCCGGCGGGCGGCGTGGGCTTCATCCAGCAGCACCAAATCCCAGGGCTCTGCCTGCAGGAGGGTGACCCGGTGATCATCTGCCCGGGCCGTCTCCCGGCTCAGAAGGAGGAAGTCATGACGCAAGGCTTCCGCCAAACCGATGACCTTCTGGCTCCGGCCGTCAGGCCACACCAGGAGATTGATGCCCTCCAGGCGCGGCACGATGAGGCCGCCCTTTTCCCGCAGTTCCCCCTGCCACTGTTTCAGCAGGCCCGCCGGGGTAAGAAGCAGCGCTCGGCGCACTCCTCGCCCGGCCAAGAGCCTTCTCAGGATCAGGATCGCCTCAATAGTCTTCCCCAGGCCTACTTCGTCGCACAGCAGCCGCCCTTCGGGCCAGGCCCTAGCCGCCTCATCTACCACCCGGCGCTGGTGCGGCCACATCTCCACCGGGGCAGTGCCGTCGCAGTGGGGGCCGCCTTCTGGAAAATACGGCGCCTCCAGGAGGAAGCGCCAGACCATGGCCGCCTTCTGCCGGGCCTGGGCCTGAGTCGGCTCAGCCACAGGTGGCTCCAGCGGCGCAAACTTGATGAGCTTAAGGCGCACCGCCTCGGGGAGGGGCACAGTGTGCACCGCCGCGTCACGATCCGCCCACAGGTCCTCAAACTTTTGGCGGTACACCTGGTAGCGCTCCGGGTCGCCCCAAGAGGTGGACAATTCCAGGCACTCGAAGTTGGCCACTAACCCTTTGGCCGTCTCGTTGTCGGTGCCCATGAAGACCACCGCGTCCCCTTGGGCGTCAGCCATGATCCCAAATTTGGCGTGGACGATGCCGGCGCCGAAACGCATCACGCCCACCCGCACCTCCAGGAAGCCTTCCCGGGCCAGCCATGCCAGCATGCCTAGGCGCTGCTTTTCCAGCAGCTCCCGGGGCGACTTGAGGCGCTTCAGGAGATGCTTCGTAATCCTTGTGGTGTCTCCTGTCTCCAGCAAGGCCCGCACGTCGTCCTGGTCCAGTTCTTCATTGACCACCAGCCGCACCGCCGGGCGGGGGGCCTCTTTCCCCATGGAGAGAATCCGTTCGATGAGTTTGCCGAAGCCCCGAGCCGCGGCTGCCAGGACCGAACTGGAGAAGTAAGCGCAACAGCGGTCGTAGCCTACCGCTTCGCCCAAGGCTGGCACATAGAGCTGTTCCAGCACTTCCGGGTCCGGACCCCACAGAAAACGTTGCCAGGAATATTGCTTGAGGTTGCCCGGCGGCATGGGCCCACCGGCGCCAAGTCCAGGGGGCTTTTTCTTTGAGGGAGCCTTCACTCCTCGGTCTCCGACTCTTCCTCTGTTTCCAGGTCTTCTAGATCTTCTTCCAGGGAGCCTCTGCCTGCCATACCCTTGAAAAGAGGCAGTTCAGGAGGCGCCTTCTCAGTCCAGTCCGGCGGCTCCACCTCAAATAGGGGCTTCAGCAGGCTGTGCCAGGCCCGGAACTCCGGAAACTTGGCCGCGGCGGATTGCTTTCCTTTCTCATGACGCACCGCCTCCGGGGCCGATTGCACCAGGGCCGCCATGAGTTTGGCCACCAATGAATCTTTGGTCCACCCCTGTTGCCGCATCAGGGCCCGAGCCGAGCCGATCCCCCCGGCCCCGCCCTCGGCCTCCAGGTAGCGCAAAGCCAGGGCTTGGCAGGCGTCCAGCACCGTGCGGAAAGTAGGGTCATTGGGGTGGATTTTCAGGACCTGCTTCTTCGTGCGTTTCTGGGGCACGGTCACCGGTCCGAACAGAGTGTCCATCACCTCCTCGGGCTTGAGGGCCTGGTCCCGGCGCCGTTCTTTGGCCGGAAGGATTTTAATCTTGTCTCCTTCCTTGGTTACCAACCCAGCCACCACCAGTTGCTCCACGTCCATGCCCACCGCATGCCCCAGGAGTTTGGCTTCATTGAAGCGGAATTCTGCGGCGGCCAGCACGTCCCAGCACAGGAGATAGAAGCGGCCTTCCCCTTCCACTCCCTCCAGGCCCCGGGGGGCCAGCTCTTCCAAGCGCCAGGCACTCACCGCGATCGCCGCTTCCTCCAGGGCCTGAATCACCCCCACGGCCAGGCCAGTGTCCGTCCGCACCTGAGCGAAGCGGCTGAAGACCTCCATGGCCGGGCCGAAGGCCCCCACCAACTGGTCCACCCGGTTGAGCCCTTCCTTAGATAGGCGGGCTGCGGCGGTCCTGGCCTCACGGCGGATGGCTTCCTGCATGGTGCCGTCAAAATAACCCACGCCGGCATCCAGCGGGCGTTTCCGGGCCACCAGGATGACAGTGCTCTGGGCCGCGTTCTTGTTGGCCTGGTTCAGACTGTGCTCACTTTCCGTCTTCACTGGCCAGGTGGCAGTGATCATGAAGCCGGCCTCAATGAGCGAATTGAAGAGGGACGCCCAAGCCTCCTGCTTCTTGTGGGTGAACATCACCGTTAGCACCCCGTCGTCCCGGAGAATACGGCGGCACTCCTGGAAGACCCGGGTCATCATCTCTTGGTAAAAAACCTGGGCTTGGGCTTTGGCAGCGGCCGCCGCTTTCCTGCTGGCCCCCAGCGTACGATGGCGGCTGACGTTCACCACTGCTTCCTGGTCGTGTTCGCAGAGATAAGTGGAGAACCATTCGGGCCGGCGGTGCCCCTGGGTGCGCTTCAGCCAGACGTAGAAGAAATCCGCCAGTTCGGAGTACTGCACGTTGTCGGCATAGGGGGGGTCCACCACCACCGCGGTGATGCTGCCATCGGCAATCTGGGGCAAATTGGCGGCGGAGCCTTGATGAATCTCCACCGGTCGGGCCTGGGGATGCCGGGGGAGTTTGGTCAGGTTCTCATAGGCCTCCAGGACGCTCTCTAAGGCCCAGGCCAGGCCCGCCCCGGCATGGCAGGGGGCCAGTTCCGCGAAGGTGGATTTGAAGGCGTAGTCATGCCGGTCCATTTTTCCTTTTATGACTGCCCGGGTGTTTTCCCATCTACTTTGGGAACAATTATGATTACCAAATTTATCAATAACCATCGAAAGAAGCTGGACTACCGCCTCCCCCAACTCTTCCCCTTCGGCATTGATAATCTCTGGGCGCAGGCGCTGCAACTCCTCCACCAGCACCCCCATGGCCAGGAGCTGGCGGGGGGAGAATAGGTCGGCCCAGCGGGGCATACCATAAAGCCGGGGCCGTTCATCGCTCGAAACTTCGGGATATAATTCTGTAGGGATGATATTCGCTTGCTCCCAACTAGGGCGTAGGCGGGCCAGTTCCTGCACGGCCGCGTCCAGGGCCGCCAGGTCCTCCGGCGCGGGGGGCCCGAAGGCCAGCCCCTGGGGGGTTTTGAACAGCGGCGGCTTCAACTCCATGCCCCGGGGAACTTTGAGGACCACGGCGTAAAGAGCGCTTCCCAGCTTGCCCTGCTGGGCCATGGCCTTGATATAGTCCGCCGGGATTTGGAGATTGGTAAACAGGGAGACCCCTTTACCGTCGCTGTACGTGGGCTTGGGAGCCTCCTTCAGTTGTCCTTTGGCGTCTCCCACCTCCTTAACCTCAATCCACCAGGCGCCGGTTTCTTTATTGACCTTTGGCTGGGCCGCGATGTGCCTACCGCTCTTAGGCTTCAGCAGGTGCCAGTCAGGCACCAAGGGTGTCTCCCACCCCGTCTCCGGACAGGGCACCGTCCGGGCGAAAACGTAAGCATGGATCGCCCCTTCTTTTTTTGGGTAAAAAGTGGCTAACCGCTTCTCAATTTTTTCTAATAGCACCTTGCCCCATTTATAAGCGGCCTGTCCTAAACGGAGCCCCAAGGAAAGTGGATAACTTACTGTGGCCTCCAGAATGGAGCAGGCCACGGGGTTGTATTCATTGGCTATGGTCGGCAAACCCAGTCGAGCACCTTCAAGAGGAATCGACCCCCCACCCGCCATGGGGTCGATGATAAGAATGTCATCACCCCATAATTTGTTAATTTCCTGGTGCAGTCGGTCCAAATCTTCAGGCAAGAATTTGTTCTTGAAAGCCCGATCGCAGTTAAAGCCCCCTGGAATTCGGTAGCCGGTATCCATCAAATGCCGGATATCAACCAGTTCATTTCCAGGCTTGCCGAACCCTATCAGCCGCTCAAAAACCTCCCGTGGAAAGTCCGCTGGCAGCAGCGACCCCAGGACTGCGGCTCGTGAGACCACCAGGGGCCGCCGGGCCCACCAGACATGGAGCCGCTTATCCGGAGGCTGTTGGCCGGTGGAGCGCTCCCGGATGCACTCCACCCCGATGGCCGCGGCAGGGAGCCATTCTTCCAGGAGGACCCGAGGGGGCTGTTTCATTTGACTGCCTCCACCAGGATGCGTAGGGCCCGCAAGGCCCTATCCCCATGACTATTGGTGAGCAGTCCCAGCCACCAGCCGGCCTCGCTGCCGTCGGCCTGGGCCAGGTGCTGGGCGGCCCGAGTGAGGCGCTGTGGTTCTCTTAAGCCCGCCGCCACCAGGGCATAGCAGGCCACCCGGGTGCCCCAGTCGGCGTCCAGAGGATGGAAGGGGCCGGCGGCCAGAGTGGCCTGGGAACCGGAGGTGGCCCGCACCGCCGCCCGGAGCAGGGGCGCTGCGGCAGTAAAGGCCAGAGGCGAGATGGCCGACAGCCGGGTCAGGCGCTCCCGGTGCTGAGCGTCCAGGTCCCGCCGGTAGATGATTGCCGCGTCTCCCCCGGTCCGGCGCACCACCCGCAGGGCAAAGGAGGCTTCCCGGATTTTCATGATAAGCCCCCACCCGGTTTGCCGAAGCGGGCTTCCAGGCTTACGTCCTCCGTGGCCTTGTCAGCCGCTTGCTGCAAGAGGGATTGCATGGCTTGACGCCCACCGTCGCCAAAGTTGAGACTGAGGGTCGCCTCATAGCTAACACTCTCGGCATCGATAGAGTTATATATGGTCTGAGCCATGAACAAGGGCTTGGCGGGATGGGTGGGCTTTACCTCGCCAGCTAAGAAATTCATGGTGCCACCGTCTTTCAGGGGTCCGGTGACGGTGACATCCAGGGTGAGGCCGGCGGCCCCCATAGGTTGGGCCAGAGCGAGCAATTTGTTGGCGGTCACCGGATTGGGGGCCCGGAGTTGAAGCTGCACCAGAGGGCGCTCACCTGCATATTGCACCGCGTCCTCCCAATTGTAGGCGGTCACTTCCCCCGGCGGACGCGGCGGTGGGGGCGGCTCCCCCCCACCGGGATCATCCGGGGGGCCCATGGGCTCAACTTTGACCCACTCCTGTCCGATGGCGGAATCAGGCAGGGTAAGAAGGGTGGCCTCATCCAGGGCCAGGCTGGTGAGGCTGCCGGAAGCCCGGCGGCGCTTCCCTTTCACCGGCTGGATGTAACCCTGGTCATCATAGACCCGGCCGTCGGTCAATTGCACCAGGACCTTACCATCTTGCAGGGCCTTTAAAATGCTTTGGCGGACAATGGTGTCGTCCCGCAGCAGCTTTAAGCCGGGTGCGGCCCAAAACCGGTCTTTGACAGCCTTGGCGGCGACCACCTCGGGATTGTCCGCCAGGGGAATGGCTTTCGTCATGATCTCGGTGACAAATAGATCAACGTCCAAACTATCGGTGGGCTGGTAGATCAGGGTCTTGTCCTGGAAAAAGTTGAGCAACTGGGTCAGCCCCTGGCCTTTCTGCAAGGCCGTTTCTTCCTTTACCTGATACTTTTCCACCAGGGTATAAGGGCTTTTGTCGGCTAGCACCACGGTGTTGAAAACCTGGCAGGCCCTAAGGCGTAAGTCCCTTTTCAGGGTGGGCATTAGGGAGCGCAATTGCTCCCGAAGAAGCTTGTAGGCCTCGCCGGTTTTGTGCTCCAGTTCGATTTCCTCAGCGGCCAGTACCTTGCGGGCCCGGGTGACAGCCTCCTGGAAGGCGTCGGCTTTGGCAGTGACCGCTGCCACCCCGTTTCTGAATCGGCGGGGCATGGGAGCCTCAGGATTGGTGTCATCGGCATACCGGCAAACCGCTTGAGCCACGGCTTCAGTCTCGCACAGGGCCACTTGCATTTGCGGCGTATCCGGCACCTGCTGAGGGGCAGTGGGCCAAGCCGCCATCTTCAAGCCCGGCCCAGCAAAATACCCCTGGACTTCGGCCTGGACCCGACTTTTGGCGTCCTCTATAGGGATGTTGGGCATTCTTTCTTCAATAAGCTTGATGACGTTGGGTTCGTAACGGAACTGCCAGCCCCGACCACCAGGCATTGGGTAGGTATGCCAGCAGACTCCCAGGAGTCGGTCCAAGGCTTCAGCGGCTTCAGGGCCGGCCTCCTCGGGGCGCAGCACCGCCAGGGTCAGGTCTGGCTTGTCTAAGCCGCTATTGGAATGAAGGGGAAGGCTCTCCAAAAGGAGGGCCGAAGCCACTCGACGGTGGAGGCCGTGAGGAGCGCCGCCGTCCAAGTCTCCCGCATGCCGCTCCACATCCGCAGAGACTGCGGCCTTGAAGCTGTCTTTGTTGAGGCGGTGCAAGAGGTCCGCCTGAATGCGCGGACTTGACCAGTTGAGGTTCCCAGCAGTGATCAGTTCCAGATCTTCGTTGGCCTCCCAAACATCCCGGAGAATGCGCGCAAAGAGACGTAGTACGCCACGGCTCTTATGAAACTGCTGCAAGGCGCCCAGGCGGTCTTGGGCTGTATCCATAAGGCGGGGATGAAAGGGATAACACTCTTCCAAGCGCCTGGCATAATCCATCGTGGTAACGTAAGTGGGCAGGCTGCCGGGATGATCCTGGGAGACCCGCTGGTAAAGCGAGTGAAACAGAGCCGCAGTTTTCTGGGCGGCTTGAGTGAACGCTTTGTCGCCTTTAGGGTTCCCTTTCTCGAACAGGCGACGAGCAATGACCAGGGGAGCTTCCGAGCCGATGGGGTCAAAATCCGTATCCACCCGGCGCCCCAGAACATCACCCAGCTTGGCTGCCGCAGTGTTCAGGGCATCGCCCAATTGCGCTGCTTCCGGGGCATAGGCCACTTGGCCGGCGGGATCGGTAATTAGCAGCATGGTCTGGGGACGGCGCTTTACCACCACTGCCAGGGAATTGAGAAAGCCCAGCAGATTCCCTTGTCCCCGCTCGGAGAGTTTGGCCATGTAGACCACCAGCTCGTCCAGGAGAATTAGCACGGGTCCTGAGGGAAAGACTGTCTCCAGCTGGGATTCGCTGGGCGACCCCTCGGCATCGTCCGCCGGTCCGAGAATTTCTAAAGCCTTCTCTTTCCCCAGCTGATAGAAGATTTCACCCCAGAGACTCTTAACCTGCCTGGGGCCATGGATGGCAAAAATAGGCACCCCGGGCTGTCTGGCGTCCACTGCCACAGCCTTCACTTGAGACGGCCGACCCGCCGAGGGCAAGAGTTCCGTTCCCAGGTCGAGGTCCTTAATATTATTACTCAGGTGCCAGAGGGCCATGAGGGTGTGGGTCTTACCGCCCCCAAACCCGGTGCTGAGACGGATGGTAGCCCCTTCTTCCTTGGGATTGGCCAGGCGCTGGAAGACCATCTGCACAAGCTTTTTCAGGTGTTTGGCCGGGTGGGTGTTCTGGAAAAAGGTTTTTGCTTCTTGGTAGACCTTGGGGGCGTTGCCGTTGATTACTTGTCCAAAGTCGGCGGCGAAGATGGCGTCATCCAATTCGCCTTCCAAGACATCCCGACGAGGTTTACAGGCTGATAAAACGCCCATGGGGTGCTCCTCATTCTGTATCTTAGGCCCTGCTTACGGAAAAGGACTGTTATGGGAATCCAAGGTGATACAAAGGCATAATAGCTGAAAACCTTACCATAAGCAAAGAGACATTGGCCCCATGCGGATGCTTCGAAAAAGTTAGGTTTCAGGTGGGGACATCTGGCGGCCAGCAGGCTTCCCATTCGTTTGAGTCTTATTTTTCATCTTATCAGGTAGTCTTGTTGATCAAGATCAGCCTGCAATTGCCCCTCGGTGGAGGAAGCAATCCACGCAATTAATAGGCTGTACCGCCTTGGAGGCCCTCCCTGTATTGCTCTCCTTCGGCCAAGAGAGGCGGCGCCAGCACTGGGGACACCGACACCGAAAAACCAGAATGTTTTCGATTCACCCCTCTTGCCACATCACCGCCCGACAAACTTTTCCTCCCCCCACTCCGGAACCCTTATCCCAAGGTGCTCCTCCAGCCATTCGGCCACCATGCCCCGGTGACAAAAGTCACCTGGCTTCTCCCAACATAAGAGTATCGCCTCCTGCCCTAAATCCTCGTAAACCTTTCTGGGATCCAAGTTGTCCAGAATCTTCTTATACTCAAGCCTATACGCCTCTTCCCCCATCTTGAGCATTTTCTGACGGGGGACAAGGGCTGGATAAGACCGGCCTTTGTACCACTTTGGTGGATAAAGGCAGATGGCCACCAGGGTGTTGGGGTTGATCTCTTTATCTTTCGCCGCTCGAGAGAAATTACTGGTGAACATCCTTACCCTTTTCCGGGGCCGCTGCCTCCGAACCCTTCAAGAAGGCCTCCAGATCGCTCTCCTTAATTCGCCAGAGTCGGCCGGCAACTTTTGTACCCTTCAGCTTGCCTTGCTTTAACCATTCTCGCACAGCCGCAGCCGTCACTTGCAAGACCTCAGCCGCCTGTTCCGGAGTATAGAGTTTTTCCATCTCAGGCCTCTGCGTAAAGGTTATTTTGCAGCAGATATCGAACAGTGCAGGGATACCAGGCGCCGCCCCGTTTGGTGGGGATCGCCAGCCGGTTTAGCTCTTCCACGATCCGGCGAAACGTCCAGCCGGCCCGCCTCCATCCCTTGATCTTGTCGACCACCCCTTGCTCCTGGTGGTTCGTGGCCAGGGCATCGCCCTCCCGGTCGAAGCCGTAGGGAGTGGGCCCGTAGGCTTCACCATGGGCCTTCTTGTGGGCCAGGGCTGTTGAGGTACGCTCAGCAATCAGGTTGCGCTCGAGCTCGGCAAATGAGGCGGTCATGCTCAGGAAGAAGCGACCCATGGGGGAGGCCGTGTTCAAGGTCTGGCCGCCAATGTCCACCAGGTGGAGGGCGACCCCGGCCTTGTCCCAGGCTTTGGTCTGGTTCAGGGCGTCGGCGGCGTCCCGGAAGAGGCGGTCGAGCTTCAGGGCCACGATATGCTTGACTTCCTTCCTGGCCACCTGCTTGAGAAGTTCGGCGCCGCCGGGCCGGGTCCCCAGGGGCTTCCCTCCGGAGACGCCCTCTTCCTTGACCATGGCCATGGGCTCCAAGCCGCTCAGGCGGCAGTAAGCCAGCAACTTTTCCTCTTGGGCCGCCAGGGAGACACCATGTCTTGCCTGCTCTTCCGTGGAAACCCTGAGATAACAAACCGCTTTTTCCATTGAAGGGCTCCTGAAATGATCTTGATCTTATGTTATTACATATTTATATATATTTCCAGATATTTTTATATCGTTTCGTATAAAAAGGGTGGGTTTTATACGTTTTCTGTCGAGATAGTCTCCGGATAGACTCCGGATATTGGTCAGCGCCGAACTGACGATCGACTTTTTTTACTTTTTAGGTTGGGGATTGGGTAAGGGTGATGGCCAATCGCCCCATGGCGGGCCCCAGGCGAAGCCTATTTCGGCATATAAGGAAAGGATATCAGCACCTCAAACGGCGGAAGGAGAACTGCGGAGATATAGCAGTGATCACTCTTTCTGCGATAAGTAGCGGGTGATATGAAGATTGCCAACGAAAATTCACCGCTTTGGCATTTGGAAACTGACCCCTCGCGAGAAAGGTATAAAAAAAATGATCCCTGAACGATTTTCCTCTTGACAGGGGGGCAGAGGTATGCTTTATATTTTATCAAATATATTTTATAAAATCGGTGGGAACAAAAATTTGAAAATAATTGCAAAGAGGATCATGTACCCCTTTTGAGCCAAATCGCCTTGAACGAAATCACCGAAGACATCGTACAAGAGCTTTTTAGACCGGGCATGCGCCTAATTACTGGAAATTTAGAGCTAAACCTTGGGGGGTTGGCTATTCGGAAGCCGATCGAGGAACTCACTCTCACCGGCCTCGTTACTTTTTCCTCGTAGCTCATAAGCGATTCTCTGAAAGATCATGAAAAAATCATGAAAAAATCATGAAAAAGTCAATTACAACCGCCTAAAGGCGGTGGCTTGAAACAATGGCAGCCTGAAGGCGGCTCACGGGGCTAATGTGAAGTCGCCATCGTGGGCACGCTCTTCAAGATCTTGCATGGCTATATATTGCATGATCACCTCGTCAGTGACGTTGCCGGAAGATGCCGCAAAATACCCGCGTGCCCACAGATGGCGACCCCAGAACTCTTTCGCCAAGCGACGGTATTCGCTTAGCATCTTCCGCGATGTTTTCCCCTTGATCCGGCCCATCACCTTGCTGATGGACAGTTGCGACGGAACTGAAACGAACAGGTGAACATGATCTTTGGAGACCTGGCCTTTGATGATTTCAATATCCAGGGACTTGCATATCTCCCGGATGAGCTCACGTAAACGAATGGCCACGTCTCCAAAGATAACCGGCTTGCGGTACTTGGTGATCCAAACCAGATGGTACTTCAGATCGTAAACGGAATGTGAGGTCTTGCGGTAGTTTTCCATGGCGCCGCAAGCCTACTAAAGTCTTCGCCTGAAGGCGAGGGTTTTTCTCCCATTCCCCGAAGGGGACAATAAATGACTTTATCAAGCGGCGAGATTCTCAAGTGGCCAAGGAACCCATGGTTTTCAACTGTAGAAGGCCTTTGAATATTTAAGAGCGTTGTGGGCCCGAAATAAGAGGAATGATGAAATAACGATGCAGGGATGCAAATGCTGAACTACCGGATGGAAAGAACCCTTATACCAGATGCGTATTCGGGTATCACTTCAATTTTGGGATGGAGGTTTAACAATGGCTAGAATTCTGGAGCATCATACCAAGGCTTTATTAGAAGCCGAAGGCATTCCTGTTCCTAAAGGTGTAGCGATCGACTCGTGTGAAGCCTTAGAAGCAGTTGAGGAGTGCCTGCCATTTCCATGGGTCCTTAAAGCGCTTGTTCCAAAAGGCAAGAAAGGAAAGGCGGGCCTGATAAAAAAAGCTCCGAACCAGATAGCAGCCCTTCAAATCACGTCTGATATTCTGGGCCTTCGGATGGACGGCTTCGAGATCAAGAATGTCCTCATCGAGGAGCAAATAGATATCCACAAAGAAATTTTCGTGTCCATTACATATGATAACCGATTGAGGTCTCCAGTTATGCTCCTTTCTCCCTTGGGGGGCATCGATGTTGAGGAATTGACTCAAAAACACCCTGATTCTGTATTTCGCCACAATATTAACATCGTCGAAGGTTTCTATACATTTCAGGCACGGTCGCTTTGTTACGAAGCCGGGTTTACCACAGAAGAAACGAAGAAAATCAGTCCGGTCCTCGTTTCCCTATATCGGCTCTTCCACCGCACAGATGCGCGGATTCTTGAGATCAACCCCCTGGCTATGGATGGAGCCGGCCAGGTATGGGCCGTTGGAGCTCTCTTGAATGTGGATGATGAGGCCCTGTTTCGACACCCGGAACTAAAAGACATTGCGGCTTACGGAATGGAACGAAGCCTTGGAAATTTTACTGAGAGAGAAAGGAAAGTATTGGAAGCCGACATGAAGAAGCCTGGTGGCGGCGCAACCCGATACACGGAATTTCCTGATGGAGATATTGCTATCAATGTTATCGGAGGCGGGGCAAGCCTCGTGGTGTTGGACGCGATCGTTAACGCAGGCGGTAAACCAGCTAATTACAGTGATCTTGGACCTGGAAAAGGAATTGAGGATAAATGGCAGGCCCTGCTGGACGCTACTTTGACAAGACCCGGCATCAGGGCCGTTTTTTCAGGCGGCAATATTATAGGCGCGCTTGATGTTTCCGAGTTTGCCAAATTGATTGTTCACTCTCTGAAAGAATTCGGCATTGATCCTCAAAAGATTCCGGTAGTAGCCAGATGGGCTGGTTTAGGAGAAAACGAAGCCCGCCGTTTGTTCGAAGCCGTCCCTGGAATTCATTATTACGGGTCCGAGGTGAGCATCCAGGCTGCAGCGGAAAAAGTCGTGGAAATTCTGAAATCCCGAGACTCTCGAAAGGAGGGGGAGGAATCATGAGCATATTGATCGATGAAAACACGCGTGTCGTCGTGCAAGGGATCACAGGACATCAGGCCCAGTTTGACACTCACTATAGTCTTAAATACGGGACAAAGGTTGTTGCCGGAGTGGTGCCGGGCCGGGAAGGACAAGTTATTTTAGGCCTCCCTATTTACAATTCAGTGGCCAGAGCTGTGAGCGAGTGCGGTGCCAATGCCTCTGTTCTCTATATCCCGGCGGCAGGTGTCAAAGATGCCATTATTGAAGCGGTTTACGCGGGCATCCTATTTGCGGTCATTATCACCGATAAGGTCCCGAGCCGTGACTTCTCGGAAGCATTTCATATTGCACGCTCTAGAGGAGTGCGGCTGATCGGACCCAATTGCAATGGATTGATCAGTCCCGGTAAGAGCAAAATGGGAATCCTCGGAAACCCCGGACACTATTTCATGGAAGGCCCGGTTGGCGTACTTTCGCGCTCCGGGGGCATCAACCATGAAATCGGCAGCCTCCTGACCAGGGCTGGAATCGGCCAGAGTACGGTAATATCTGTAGGCGGTGATCCCATGATTGGTACCACATTTAGTGAGGGTCTGGAGTTGTTTGAAAAAGACGACCAAACCTTGGCGGTAGTTCTGTTCTGCGAACCGGGGGGTTGTATGGAGGAGGATGCCGCAGATTTCATTTGCCAGGGAGGTTTCACAAAGCCAGTGGTGGCTTATGTGGCTGGACAATTCATGGAAAATCTGCCCGAGGGGATTCCGTTCGGACATGCCGGCGCCATCATAGAGCGCGGCTTCGGCCGCCCTTCATCCAAAAAAGCGGTCTTGGCAGAAGCTGGTGTTACTGTTGTGGATCACTTAGACCAAATCCCGGTTGTCATCGCACAGCTTCTATCAAAGGATGGCTCTATGACAAAAAAAGCGCTTTAACCCGCAATAGAGAAAGGACAAGGATAAAACATGGAAACCCCCACCTACCGAACAATGACCCAGATCGCTATCGACTCAATCAAAGACATGATCATCAGCGGCATCTATCCACCGGGAACACGTCTTATCCCACAGAAGCTCGAAGTCGAACTCAACCTGGGCCGGGTGGCCATTAGGGAAGCCCTGCGAGACCTTCAGGGCCAGGGCTTAGTGATGTCGGAGCCCAACAAAGGGGTGGTTGTAGCCATGGGCATTGACCTTACGGAGATCCTGGAGATCTTTCAAATACGATATGAACTCGAAGGTCGTGCCACTGAGCTTGCCGCCATGAAGATCAGTGAGGCCGAGATCGACAAGTTGGAACGCCTTAACTTCGATTTGGCTGGCTTCAGCGAGGACACCCATGAGTATTTACTCCTCAACCGCAAGTTCCACATGGATTTTTACAGAGCATCGCAACTTAATTTTTTATGCCAGCTGATCCGTCAGATATACGACAGGATCGTCGCTTGGCGGAGCATGAATTATTACCGTGGAAAAAAGATCCCGGAGTTCTTGAAAGCTCATCAGGAAATGCTTAATGCCGCGCGCGACCGTGATGGGAAGAAGGCGCGTCAAGTCGTCATTGAGCACTTGCGTTCGGGATACGACTCCTTCGTAGATTTAAAGAAGTCCCGAGAAAATAAACCCTAATTACCAAAGGAGAAATGCAGGGAATACATATACTGGATTTCGCTTAAATTATCCTCTCCATATGGAAGACCATGCTGCTCGTTGATGTTGGTGCCGATCTCAGCGGGAGGAAAGTGTCTGAGGAGTGACGGGCTCAGAAACACTCCGCCCCGGAAGAATACGTTAAGCTCCTACAATTTATACGCCAAAGGAGAGGACTTAATATGTATAGCCAAACGGGTAAACAAACTGTTCCTGATGACAAGCCTGAGATGGATATTTCCTTAGGGAGGGCCAATCTCTGGTTTATAGTGCTCTGGCTGCTATTTCTACTCGACCTGGCTGATAGGTCGGCGGTCAGTTCCGTTCTCCCACTATTGAAGAAACAATTTGGGCTCACAGACGCCCAGTCGGGCCTTGTTAGTTCAATACTCGGCTTGTCTCTCGGTTTGCTGGTCTTACCGACGGCAATTTTGGCGGACAAGTGGAGTCGCAGGAAAATAGTCAGTATAATGGCGGCGACATGGAGTTTGGCTACTTATTTTATGGGCGTGGCGGTGGGGTACAAAACCCTTCTTCTTGCGCGCCTGGGCGTAGGAGGTGGTGAATCGGGTTACGTCCCGGCGGGTAATGCCTTGATCAGCGCCTGGTATCCTAAAAAAATGAGAGGGACCATGATAGGTCTTTTCTATTCTGCCTCTCAACTCGGAACTTCCATTGGCATAGCGGCAGCGGGATATATAGGCTATCATTACGGATGGCGATGGTGTTTCGGGGTGCTTGCTATTCCTGGTTTGATACTGGCTGCCCTGTCCTGGTTCATGCCTGATTATAAAAGTGTGGAGATCGAAAAGGAAAGTCATGCAACCGACATCTGGCGAACCTTAAAATTCATTTTGAAATCACCCACACTTGTTTTTGTATATCTGGGGTCCGGTATGGCAGTAATGGTACAGTATACTTTCACCACCTGGGGAGTCACTTTGTGAACGGAAAATCAATAGGGAACCAGTCGTGGCAGTTCAAAAGGGACCCACCCGATTCCAAAAATGATGTCATATCCCGCAGTCGAGCCAGCCGCCGGCCGGGCTAAGCAAGCGCAGA
>Ga0181536_10001923_pt1 | contig 24060 bp, 26 predicted proteins | sample PEATcosm2014_Bin_41_FD_121105 | JGI IMG/M metagenome (GOLD analysis project Ga0181536, IMG submission 121105) | Peatland microbial communities from MTU Mesocosm Facility, Houghton, MI, USA - PEATcosm2014_Bin17_60_metaG | ecosystem: Environmental > Terrestrial > Soil > Wetlands > Peat | place...
CCGGCTCATGTACGGGTTCTTGGCCATGATGCCCGAGGTCGTCGCGTTGACGATGAAGGTCGGAACCTTCGCTTGCGTCGAGACCGTGCCGACCGCCATCGCGTTGGGCGTGAAGATCAACCCCGCCAACAGGTCGACGTGCTGCTGCACGATCAGCTCCTGCGCCAGCCGCCGGGCATTGTCGGGGGCGATGCCGCCGTCGTCACGTTCGACCAGCTCGATCTTCCGGCCGGCAACCGTATCGCCGTGCTGCTTCTGGAAGAGGGCGACGACGTCGTTGAATTCCTTGCCCGCGGTTCCGCCGGCGCCGGAGAACGAGTAGACGATCCCGATCCGAATCGGCGGCTGCTGCCCGAGCACGGTGCCCGAGCCGAACAGCAGTGTCGCGACCGCCATCGCAATGGCTAAGCGAGAACGTTTCATGGGCTGAACCTCCCGGAGCCGCGGCGGGCGTGGCCGGTGTGATTGAGCGGACGGAAATTTTCTTCCTGCGCAAGCGGCAAGAAGGTTCCACCCGAGCGCCGCGCGCAACGAGAGGGCGATGCGCCTCGACGTTCACGCTCACTACTTCTCTAAAGAGTACGTCGAGTTATTGGCAAGCTATGGCTTCAGCGCGGACCGGCTCGAGCCGGGCTACCGCCTGTTGCATCCGACGCGTGAGGCCGACTTCGCCGAACGGTTCGCCGCCATGGACCGCGCCCATGTCGACAAACAGATCCTCTCGGTTTCCGGCGTCGCGCCGTATACGTTAGAGGAGCGGCAAGCCGTCGAGGGCGCGCGCTTCGCCAACGATCTCTACGCCGGGCTCGCGCGCGAGCTGCCGGCGCGGTTTGCCGCCTTCGGGATCCTGCCGTTGCCGCACATCAAACCGGCGCTGGCCGAGTTGGCGCGCATGCTCGACGAGCTCGACATGTGGGGCGTCTCGATGAACACGTCGGTCCTCGGCACGAGCATGGCCGATCCGTCGTTCGACCCGATCTACGCCGAGCTGGACAAACGCGGTGCGGTGCTGTTCATCCATCCGGCCGGCTTGGCGTGCGGCTCGGCCGAGTTGGTGGCCACCGGACTCACCTGGCCGCTGGGCGCGCCGTTCGAAGACTCGATGGCGATCCTCGAGCTGTTGCAGTCCGGCTTCACGCAGCGGTTTCCGCGCATCCGCACGATCGTGCCGCACCTCGGGGGGACGCTGCCCTTCCTCATCCAACGGCTCGATCACATGGCGCAGCGCTTCATGCCGGGCAAAGGCGTGCCGCGCGAAGTCTTGCGGTCGTTCTGGTACGACACGGTCAACGGCTACCCGCCGTCGTTGCGCCTCGCGATCGAGACGTACGGTTTGGACCGCATCGTCTTCGGCACGGACTGGCCGTTTTGGAAGGGCGAGGCCCATCAGCTCGCGGCGGACTACATCTCGCAGTCCGGCCTCACGCCGGCCGAGATCGCGGCGATCGATTCCGGCAACGCGCGCGCCTTGTTCGGCGACCGGATTTAGTGGATTCGCTTCAAGCGAATCCTTCGCGTTCGGCCCCTCACGATATTCGCAGCGGAGTATTTCCCGGGGGCCGAGCCGCCGCCGCTTCGGCCGGGGCGAAGCCGCCGCGCACGGCGGCGTCGACGACGAGCTGCCGGATCGCGCTGAACACGCGCTCGATCGGTGCGCGCCGGTACGCGAAATGCTCCTCCGGCGGCGGCGCGAACACGGCCATCGTCGCGTTGGCCTCGTAGAGCAGGATGTTCCCCGCCGCGTCGCGCCCGAAGTCGATCCCGCCATAGTCGAGGCCGAGCGTCGCGGCGATCTCTTCCAGCGCCGCGATCGTGCGCGCGCCGAGCACGGCGGACATGTCGGCGAGAAACTCCGCTTCTTCCGCGCGGTGGTCCGGACGGTCGGCCATATCGGCGGAGAAATAATGGACTTTCCAGCGCGGTGAAATCGCCAGGTGCAACGGGTAGAGCTTTCCGCCGATGAACAGCACGCGATACTTGCGATACATCCCGTCGGCGCCGCGGCCGTCGAGGTAGGAGATCGCCAGCAATTCGAGACCGGGCAGCGAATCGCGCACCGCCGGCAACTCGGCGGCGTCCTCGACCCACGCGAAGTGATTGCCGGTGTGGTGCCCCGGCGAACGCAGCAACAGCGGAAACGTGAAGCCGCGCCGCGCCAGCTCGTCGGCCGTGACGGCGTTGCGCGGCAGCGCGATCGTACGCGCCGTGATGACGGCGGGGACGCGCGCCAGCCGCTCCGAGATGTCGGCGCGCCCGCTGGCCAGCACGGCATCGGGGTGGTTGATCACCGGCGCGTTCGAGTGAGCCACGACCTCGCGCGCGGCGCGCAGCGGCACGATCGACCGGTCGACGTCGCCGATGCCGTTGAAGATGACGTGATGCGGCGGCAGCTCGAGCCACGGCTGATAGCCTTCGGTGACGAGCGTGTACAAGCGCACGACGCGGCGATCGAAGAACGGGTGCGTCACCACGTTGCCGCCGTGCGCGGCGAGCAGCAGCAACACGTCGACGGGCGGTCCGTCGCCGAAGTAGGGCGCGCACGTGACGAGGGGTTTGACGAACGTCAGCTGGTGGTGTTTGAGCGCGCCGTCGTGGTCGCCGATGTGCCGGTAGTAGAGGTGCAGCGCGAAGTGCAGGTTCGGGTAATCCGGGCGCACGCGCAGCCCGGCTTGATAGGTCGCCTCGGCCGCCGCGATCTGCCCGTCCTCGAGCAGCGCGTTGCCGAGGTTGACGTAGCCCATCGGCTCGTCCGGATGCTCGACCACCGCCTTCGTGTACAGCGCCCGCGACACGACCTGCTGGCCGTGCATGTGCAGCAACGAGCCGAGGTTCGTCAACGCGCCGAAGTTCGTCGGGTCGCGCTGCAGCACGTCGGAATAGCCGCGCTTCGCGGATTCGTAGCGCCCCAGGTCTTCCAAGCAGCACGCGCGTGCAAAAAGCAGCTTCACATCGTCGGGATGCGCCGCGATCAGCGCGTCGATGCGCGCGAGGCTCTCCTCATCGGTGAAGGCCCCTGCGCTGACGCGCATGGCCATCGTGCCGGGGTCCATCAATTGATCATCGGCGCCGAGAGGCGCCGGGATTACGCGTCGAGCGAGCGGGCGCCCGTAAAGGTGAACAGCGGCTCGCGCTCACCGGAGAAGAACGCAATCATATCCGAGACCATCGCCCGGCAGCTCTCGGCGGTGAGCTGGTAGCGGCGCTCGGCGGTACGGCGGTAGACGGCCGACGCGGTCGCGCCGCTGACGTGGTCCAGCGCCGGTGCATCGACGAACGACGCGGTCGCCGCGCCGTCGGCCTGTTGGGCCACGATGACGGTCTGGCCGTCGTACGACCAATGCACAACGTTGCCGTCGCGCCAGAGCGTGAGGTCGTCGCCGAAGTTCGAGAACAGCGGGGCGGCGGCGGCAGCGAACGTGGTGGGCGTCGGGGCGTTGTACACGACTACAGCGTACGCCGGCGCTACCCTCGCCGCATCGGCCACGTGGTTAGCGCGAGGGCCTGAAAACTAGAAAACGGTCGCATCCGCCCGTTGGAGGGCGAAGTCGGCCGTTTTGCCTATCCCTTTGAGGAAGCGGGTCTAGCGCAGGTGCTGAGCGATTGCCTGCCCGACGACTTCCGGCGCGCCCGAGGGCTGCTGGAAAGCGACCGTCATGCGTTCGCCGTTGTCGAAGGCGATCGTCGCGGCCGTTTCGTTCTCATCGAGCGAAGCGACGACGTCGTGATCGGCGCACACCCAGTGCGCGGAATCCCACGAAAGCTCTTCGGTGCGGACTTGACGACCGAGGCGGGCGTGGACTTGATCGTTTACCGAGTCGATCCATTGATCGAAGTTCATCATTTTCTCCTTAGGTCGTTGTCCGTTTGGATAAGACCTCACTCATCTTAGCGCTACTGCTGGCCAATTGCAAGGCCGCCGAGCGGCAATCTGCGGATTTCTTATCCACTTGTATAACGAGTGAGCTTGCTCACGCGTTCCACCTTCGGTTTGTACCCCAAATGGTAGGTTCCAACCCGGCCGCTGCCCTTGCCGCGGGGCTCGCCGTCGTGATCGACCCACGATGGAAAGCAGGCCATGATCCGGCCGGTCGCCGCCCTGGACCGGCCGCCGGCCCGCTTGTGGGCCGCCAGTGTTATCCGTTTGTCCAACGGTCCTGGGACGGCGGGACTCACGGGCGATGTCATCGCCCCGTCGCGTGGGTCGGCAGCCGGCGGCCTGCAGGCACCGCCGCCGGGCATCCTCCGCCACACGCCCGCCGGCCCGGCGATCGCCCTCAAGACCACGCCGTCCGCGGCGGCCCGGATCGCCGCGGGCCTCCATCAGGTCCGCATCGTCGACGGCGCCCCGCTCGCCTACCCGAGCCAAGACCTGCGCGCGATCGAATCCGCCGACCCGTTCGAGCACGGCCAGACCCACGGGTTGACCGAGCACGTCGGCAACGATCTGGCGGCCAACGTGCGGCGGCTCGAGGCCCAGCCGCAGATCCGGGCCGCCGGCGGCTACGCGACCGAACCCCTGGCGCAGGTCGCCACCGACCGGACGATCGCCAACCCGGCCAATCAGCGCGCCATCGGCGCCTTCCTGAACGACCCCGAGCGGCTCAAGATCGCGCTCGATCGGGTCGACGTTGGCCAAACGGTGGGCACGACGACGACCCGCGCGGACCTCGAGGCGGGCCGCCCGGCGCTGCTACCGGGCCGCACCGCGACCGTGGTCCTCATCAAAGACGCCACGTTCCCCGAGGGCTACCGCGTCCTCACCACCTATCCTGACACCCGGCCCGCCGAGGTCGATGCCCGAGGACATCGCCAACCATGATCCACGTGGACAACCCGGTCTATCCCGAGCTGCGCCAGCTCTTCGGTGCCTACCTCAACGCGGAGTTCGCCGCGCAGTACGGCTCGGTCGCCGCGGCCCTAGCCGCCTACCGGCGCGAGACCGGTCCCGGCCATCGGGCGGCGGCCCGCGCCGAGCTCGACCGGCTGACCGCCGTGCCGGGCGCCGCGACGCGCCTCGCGGCCGACCTGACCGCGCTCGGGTGCGAGGTCGCGCTCGGATCCGCCGGCGAGGCCTGGGGCCTCGCCGCCACGATCCGGCGCGCGCTCGACGACGGCTAGTCCGACATCGCCGCGCTCATGCGCTCGACCCACGCGGGGTCGTCGTGCAACGTGCGCAGCTCGTCCATCGAGCTCTTGCGGTAGACCCGCATCAGGTCGAGGACGTGGATGTCCTCGCCGTCCAACGGCCGCCAGCTGAACTCCAGCCGAATGCCGTTGGGGTCGTAAAAGTAGACCGACATCAAGCCGGGTGCCGCCTCGACCGGGCCCTGCAGCGGGACGCCGTGCGCTTTCAACCGGCGCATCAACGTTTCGGCACTCTCGCTGTTCACCGCAAACGAAACGTGCTGCATCGTGCCGATCGCGTCCCGGTCGCCCCTCGGTTTCGCGCCCTTCGGAATCTCGAAAAACCCGACGATGCTGTCGTTCCCCATGTCGAAGAAATAGTGGCGAATGTTTTCGAACGGCGGATTGCCGCGATTGCCGGGGCCGGTTCCAAGGCCCGCCGGCACGCGTGATGCGTAAATCAGCGGCATCCCGAGCACGTCGGTGTAGAACTCCGCCGTCACCTTCATGTCGTCGGTGTTGAGCTCGAGATGATGAACGCCACGCGTCGTCGCGATGGCCTGTTCTGCGGCGTCCGGAACAGCAGAGGTCTGCAGCATGTTCGTCTCCCCGCTTGCGCGTCAAAATCGCTTCGGGTGACGCTCCGCATACCCTTTCCACCGCACGCCCGGACGACGGCAGGGCGGCCGCTGCGGTGCGCGGTACGTGGCGCGCACGTCTCGCCTCGCGGTCGTCCTCGGTTTGGCTTTGCTCATCGGCGCGTTGCCGCAACCGGGGCTGCCGGCGGCCACCGGAGCGCCGCTGGAAGTCTACGCGTCGCTCTCGATGACCGGCAACGCCGCGTTCCTCGGCGCGGGCGAACAGGACGCGCTGCATAAGGTCGAAGCGCTCACGAACGCGTCCGGCGGCATCAACGGACGGCCGCTCAAGTTCATCGTCGAGGACAATCAGTCGAGCCCCCAAGTGGACGTGCAACTCATGAGCGCGGCGTTGGCTACCCATCCGGTCGTCGTGATCGACGGCGGCCCGCTGGCGGGTTGCCGCGCCAACGTGCCGCTGCTGACGAACGGTCCGGTAGTGTACTGCCTGAGCAACTCGCTGCCGACCGTACCGGGCAGCTGGGTCTTCTCGACGGCCTATGCGACGCGCGACGCGCTCGCCGTTGCGATGAGCCGCTTCCGCCAGATGAAGATCGAACGCATCGCCGTGCTGAGCCCGACCGATGCGACGGGCCAAGAAACGGATCAGCTGCTGCGCGACGCCGCGCAGGCGCCGGAGAACGTCAACGACGTGTCGTTCGTGGCCTTCGAACACTTCAACCCGACGGACATCTCGGTCAGCGCGCAGCTCGCGCACATCAAGGAGACGAACCCGCAACTGCTGATCTCGTACACCACCGGGACCGCGCTGGGAACCGTCTTCCGCGGCATGCAGACACTGGGCCTCGACGATCTGCCGGTGTTCCCGTCTTCCGGCAGCATGTCGTGGGGCCAGCTCACCGCGGAGAAGGACATCATTTTGAAAGACGTCGTCTTTGCGGGGCCGCCGCTCAGCTCGGCGGGCGTCAAGGATCCGGACGTCAAGAAGGCCGTCGAAACGTTCTTGCGCGCGTTTCCGCCCTCGAGCACGGCGCATGCGGATTTCATCTCCGCGCTCGCTTGGGACCCGGCCATGATCGTCGTTTACATGCTGCGCAAGATCGGCCCCAACGGGACGGCGGCGCAACTCCACGACGGCCTCATGTCGTTGCGCGGCTACCCGGGCGTCTTCGGCCGCTACGATTTCCCCGCATCACCGCAGCGCGGCCTGACCGGGCAAGGCGTCCTGCTGCAACGCTGGGACAAAGATCTGCAAACGTGGGTACCCTTGGCGAAGTGAGTCACGCTTCGTCGACGCCTTGGCGGACGTAGAACTCGGTAATCGCCTTGATGCCGCTCTGGCGCGCGAGATACGTTTCGGGCGTTCCGGAGTCGAGCATCTCCTTGAGGAGTTCGGCTTGCGCATGTAGCGCCGCGATCGACAGCGCCTGCGGAATCAGCGCGCAGCGGGCACCGCAGGATTCGTATTCACCGATCGTCATGCCGGCGGGCGGGACGCCGATGCCGGGCTTGCCGGCAAAAGCGGTGCACAGCTCACGGATGCGCTCGGGTTCACGCAGCACGAGCCAAAACGCATCCGCACCGGCTTCGAGGCATTCGTACAGGCGCGCTTTCATCTCGTCGAAGTCGCTCGGCATCTGCGAACGCGCGATGATCAGAAAGTCGGGATCCGTGCGCGCTTTGACCGCCGCGCGAATCTTGTCGACCATCTCCGCACGCGAGATCGTCGACTCGGCGAAGCCCATGTGCAGGGGCCGCTTCGGGATCGTCGAGTCCTCGATGTGAATCGCCGCGGCACCGGTTCGTTCGAACTCCTCGATCGTTCGCGCGACGTGCAGGCTGCTGCCGAATCCCTCTTCGCCGTCGGCAATCACCGGAATGTTCACCGCCGCGGCCATCGCGGTGGTTCGCGCCGCCATTTCGGTCAACGTCAGGAGGCCGACGTCGGCATAACCGTTGACGCGGTGCATCACGCTGCCCGATGCGTGCACGGCGGCGCAACCGGCCCGTTCGACCAGCCGCGCCGTGATCGGATCGGCGCATCCCGGCGCCACGACGATCGGCCCGCTCGCGAGGCTCGCTCGCAGCCGGCGCCGCTTTTCGGCTACCCCGACCGTCATGCGCGGAGGCTAGCTGATGTTCTGCGCGGCCAGCATCGACGTGTCGACGTAGCCGGTCGAGCCGTACTTCTCCACCAGCTCGTTCACACGCGCGAGGATGACGTCGGGCGGCTGCTGCAAGTCGATCGCATCGAGGAACGGTTGGCGCGCCGCGAGACCGGTCGGCCAATACACCTCGCACCGGTTGCCTTCGGGATCGTAGAAGTAGATGCCGATCGCGTTGCCGTGCGTCACGACCATGTCGAACGGCACGCGGTGCGCTTTGAAGCGCGAGTAGAATTGCAGCACGTCGCCGAGGGTGTTGCAGCGGAACGAGATCTGCTGCAGCATCAACCCTTCGCGCGGCACGTCGCGCCCGCGCATCAGCACGAGCTCGTGATGTTCGTGTTCGGGTTGTGCGCTCAGAAAGACCATACCGGCCTGCGGGTCTTCGTCGGTGACGGTCAAGCCGAGAACGTCGCGGTAGAACGCCTTCTCGACGTCGAGGTCGCCGCAGTGGATGCCGACGTGGCCGAGTTTTGCAATGCCCATGGGCGAGAGTCCGACGCCGCCCGGAAAAACCCCCGCCGGAACGGGGTTTGCGCGGCCCGGCAGATAACGTCGCCGGTTGTGAAAACGCGCTTGCTCGGCGCCACGGGGCTGCACGTCTCCGAGATCGGGTTCGGTTGCGGCACCGGCGCGCGCCTGATGATCGACGGTGCGCCCGACGCGCAAGTCGGCGCCGTACGCTCCGCGCTCGACGCCGGGATCACGTATTTCGACACCGCGCCGATCTACGGCGCCGGCCGATCGGAGACGTCGCTCGGCCGCGCGTTGCGCGTGCTCGGCGCGAACGTCACCGTCGCAACCAAAGTGGCGCTCGAACTCGGCGACCTGGACGATATCGCCGGCGCCACGGTCGCGTCGATCGAAGCGAGCCTGCGCCGGCTGGGGCGCGAGCACGTCAACGTCGTGCACCTGCACAATCGCGTCGCACGGCAGCGCTCGGCGAAATCGGACCTCGGTGTGGGCGCGATGCTCACCATCGACGATATCCTCGGACCGAACGGCGTCGTAGCCGGCTTCCGGATCGCCAAGCAGCGCGGCTGGGCGGACTGGTTCGGATGCTGCTCGTACGGCGGCGAGACGGCGGGACTCGAGGTGCTGATCGACAGCGGCATGTTCGACACGATGCTCGTGCACTACAGCATGCTCAACCAAACCGCGTTCATCCGCGGCGGCGAGAGCGGCGAACGCGACTACGGCGGCGTCGCCGCCCGGGCCGCCGCCCGCGGCATGGGGATCTCCAATTTGCGCGTGCTGGAAGCGGGTCTGCTGGCCGACAATTCGCGCGAACGCGCGAAGCCGGAGTACGCGCGCGAAGCCGAGCGCGCGCGCTCGCTCGATCCGCTGCGCGAGAACGGCTCGCTCACCGAAACCGCGATCCGATTTGCCTTGAGCAACCCGGCCGTATCGACCGTGTTGATCGGGGTATCGGAAGTCGCACACGTCGAAGCCGCAGTGGCGGCCGAAGCGTGCGGACCGTTACCCGCGTCGACGCTGGCGGAGATCGAACGCCGGCGGGCGGCCGGATTCCCAAGCTCCCCTTCCCGAGGTGCATTGTGCTAACCAAAGCGATGAACGAACGGCTGACGCAGGTCGGCCGCGGCACGCCGTGCGGCGAGCTGATGCGGCGGTATTGGATTCCGATCGCACCGCTGGCGCAGCTGCTTGAGAATCCGGTCAAGAAAGTGCGCATCCTCGGCGAAGACCTCGTGCTCTACCAGATGCGCGGCGGGAAGCTCGGCTTGATCGGCGATCGCTGTCTGCACCGCCGGGTCGACTTGCAGTTCGGCATTCCCGACGAGTGCGGCTTGCGCTGCCCGTATCACGGCTGGCTCTTCGATGAAACGGGCACCTGCATCGAACGGCCGCTCGAAGCGGATCCCAAGCGTTCGCCGCAGCAGAAGCTCACCGGCTATCCGGTGCAAGAACTGGGCGGCCTCGTGTTTGCGTACCTCGGCCCGCTGCCCGCGCCGGCGCTGCCGCGCTGGGATTTGTTCGTGTGGCCGAACGCGATCCGTCAGATCGCGGTCAACGTGCTGGACTGTAATTGGCTGCAGTGTCAAGAGAACACCGGCGATCCGTTGCACAGCGTCTGGACGCACGGCCGCCTCTTCCAATACGCGCTCGAGCGTGAAAATCAGGCCGAACGCGCCGAAGCGTTCGATCACACGATCCACGTCCGGCTGCGCATGGGCGTCGGCGTCAAAGACATCTTTGCCGAGCCGACCCGGTACGGCATCCGCAAGGGCGTCGTCTACTCCAAAGAGCTCGGCGCCGACGCCGATCGGGTCTCCGACCATTCGACCGTGATGTTCCCGTTCTACACGCAGACCGGCATCTGCGGTTCGCCGCGCAGCGAGTTTCAGATTCGCGTGCCGATCGACGACACGCACACGCTGCACTTCTGTTATCAGTGCTACGCGGCGCCGCCCGAAATCGAGGTGCCGCAGCAAGCCGTCATCCCGTGGTACTCCCCGCCGACCAAACACGCCGACGGGAGCCCGATCCTGGATTACGTGCTGGCGCAAGACGCGATGATGTGGACGGCGCAAGGCGATATCGTCGACCGCTCGGAGGAGCTGCTCGGCCGCACCGACATCCCGGTCGTGCTGCTGCGCCGCCAGCTCGAAGAGCAGATCGCTCTGGTCGAGGCGGGCAAGACGCCGATGAACGTGTTCGCCGAGTCCCCGCCGGTCTTACACGGCATGGGCCACAATCCCGAAGAGGACCGTTCCGATCGAGCGCTGCGCATGAAGTATCGCCGGATGTATCACAAGGGCTATGCGAGCGACGATGCCGACGGCTTCGGTCCGGCTCTCGAGTTGGTGAAAGACCTGCACCGGCGCATCGAAGAGCACGAGCTCGCGCAACTGCCGTCGAGCGAGGCGGCGCGCGTATGAACCGGCCGCAGTTCGTGCGCGGGATGGCCGCTGCGTCGGCCGCGCTCGCCGCCGCCCGCGCCGAGTCCGCGTTCGGGCAAGCGCTACCGGCGGTGCGCGTGATGATGGCGGAGGGCGACGATGCGACGCCGACGCTGTACGCCGCGCAAAGCGGGTTGTTTCGCAAATACGGCCTCGACGTGCACGTCGACGCGGCGCCGAGCGGCGCGGTCGCGCTCGCGGCCGTCGCAGGCGGCTCGGCCGACATCGTCGGCTCGAGCATGCTGCCGATCCTGTCCGCGCATCAGCGTAACGTGCCGCTACAGATCATCGCACCGTTGGCCGTGTCGACGCCGTCGGGTCAGTACGCGGCGCTGCTGGTGAAGAAAGATTCGGCCTATCGTACCGGCCGCGACTTCGCCGGCACCACCATCGCATCGCCCGCCCTGCGCGATCTCAACTGGGTCGCGACGATGGCCTGGATCGACGCCAACGGCGGCAACTCGGCCAACGTGCAGTCGGTCGAACTGCCGCCGTCCGCCATTCCGGCCGCACTCGCGGCGGGGCGCATCTCCGCCTCGACGGTCACCACCCCGCGCTACGTGCAAGCGCTGAAGGCCGGCGACGTACGCAGCCTCGGGGATCCGTACGATGCGATCGGCCCCCGCTTTCTGTTCGCCGCGATCGTCACGACGGCAGCCTTCGCGCAAGCCCACCCCGACGTCGTGCTGAATTACGGCCGAGCGATTCGCGACGCATCGCGCTACGCCAACACGCATCACGCCGACACCCTCGCCCTCTACGCCTCGTTCGCGAAGCTCGAGGTCGCCGATATCGGCGACGCACCGCGCGCGCAGAGCGCCGACTACGTCGATCCCAAAGATCTGATGCCGATGATCGACGTCGCCGTCCGCTACAAAGTGCTCGACGCCCCGTTCGACCCGCGCACGCTGCTCGCGCCGGGCATCCTCAAACCCGGCACCTAACGGACCACGTTTCGGGTTCGACTTGCGGCGGTGGTTCCTCGGCTGCCGGCTCCTCCACGGGCGCTTCGCCGGCGAGGCCGCTCCCGAAAATCAACGGCTTCGCGGACGGTGAGGCCGTCTCTTCGGTTTCCGGTTTCGGCGGCGCCGCCGCGTGGCGCGTGATGTTGTAAAGCTTGTCCAGGAGCGGGCCCTTCTCGAGGTGACTGAAGGGCGAGACACACGAAAATGATCTAAATCGCTGATCTGGCACTGGTGCGCTAGATGAGCGGAGCGACCTCGTCGGTAAACCGGCCGCCGTCCTGAATGCGATCCCAACCGCACCGAGCGGCATGGTTGGCCTGACGCGGAAAGCGCGCCGTGCGGACTAGCGCGTCGGCGTCGATGAGATGAACCGCGAGGGCGCGGCGCGGCCTGCCGCCGGCGTGGTTGCGAGCGGCGCCGTGTAGCGTCTCGTAATGGTGCACGGCGGCGTCACCTAGGCGAAGTGGCGAGGAACTCACGCGGTAGCGGAGCGGAATACACGCCGTTTGGAGCGGGCGCAGTGGTCGCGTATCCGTCACGAGATGGGAACCCGTAGCGTACCGTAGCGGACTCATCGTCAGTGGCGTGTCCTGTAAGGGGATCCAGATCGTCAACGCCCCGGCTCCGGAAAACGACCAGAACTCCGAATCGCGATGCCACGGCGTATGCCGTTGGTCGGGTACCTCGTGCAGGACGTCTTGCATGAAGCGGATCCGCCGGCACCCCAGCAGTGCCGCCGCCAGTTCACCGATGCGCGGATCCATGACGAACGTGGCGACGTCCGCTGAGCTCTGCGAGAGGAACACATTACGCGCAAACGAGTCGCCGTCGGCGACGTCCGTCCGGTTTTCGCGTGCCCGAAAGAGCGCGTCGGCGAGCCGGGCGATTTCATCGGGCTCGAAAAAGGCGTCTAGCCGCACGTGACCGGCGCTTTGAAAACTTTGGACAACACCACCAAGATCGGACCGTACATGTTCGCTCACGACTCTTGCGCTCCGTTTCGCTCGGCACATGCCGAGGCCTGAAGGATAGAGGCGGGCGCCGCTGTCGTCAAGGGACCAACAACCCAAGAGCGGGCGTACCGGCACGCAGCCGCCGGCAATTCGCCAGGCAGCAACGTACTGAGCAGCGCCAAAACGAACGAAGCCATTGCCCCGGTCACGACTCCCGGCGTCACGCGATAGCGAAGCGCATCTCGATAGTCTCGCGCAGCCTCGCGGAAATCTCCGGAACGGAATCGCAGCGACCCCGCCTGCGCCAGCCATACGGGAAGACGGCTGCGAAAAACCTCGAGCGCGCCGACTGGATACCGGCTGGGATGCTTTTCGATGCGCGCCGCAATATCGGCATACGCGCGATACGAACCCGGGACATCTTCCGTCAGCCGTGGCGAGTGCATGCGCCGTGCGTGGACCAGCGGCATCTCGACCACGCTCGCCGTCGTTGCAACCGCAAGCCGCAGGAACAGCTCCCAGTCCTCAGCAGTTCGGAGATGGGCATCGAATATACCGAGCGAAAGCAGCAGGTCGCGCCGGACGATCATCGTCTCGACCGAGGTGAACAGACCCTGAACGAGTGCTCTCCCAAATGAATTCGGCTCGCATGAAAATGAAGCCGAACCGATGCGTTGTCGCGCGACGTCGGCATAGTGCGCTTCCCTCAGTAGCTTTGTCGTGCCCATCGTTTCGCCCGTGGCGTCGTCGAAGTAACTGAAGTCCGAAAAGACCATTCCTGTTTCGGGACAGGCTTCCAACACTTCCCACTGCACCTCGAGTTTATTCACTGCCCACAAATCATCGGAATCGAGAAAAGCGATCCATGGACTCCTCGCAATGCGCACGCCGGCGTTGCGCGCGGCCGAGACGCCGGCATTCGACTGCCGCAGAACGCTTGCGCCAAATGACTCTGCCACGGCGGCAGTGTCATCCGTCGACCCGTCGTCGACGACGATAATCTCGGCGGGCGCTCGCGTCTGGGCAAGAACGCTTTTGAGGGCCGAGGCGACATGCCGTGCGCGATTGTATGCCGGAATGACGACGGCGATGGGAAGCGTGGGACGCGATCGAGTGTGGTTCAACAATGGCCCTTTTACCTTGGCGTGCCAGGGAGTAGCAAGGCGGGACGGCAGTCGGGAGACGGCCGCCGAGTTCATCGTGGCGGCAAATCGTCGTCGGGACTGACACCCGGAAGCGTTCACGTTCCTCTCACGGGTCGATCACGATATAACGGGTCCCGTAGCAAGACGTTACCTGACCGTGACCACGGCGTACGTGAGACGAACGTCCCTGCACCATGGGCACTCGTACAATCTTGAGCTTCGTGGCTCCGGGAGACGTTTAAGCTTAAGCAAATATGCTGCTTAAGACGCATCGGGCCGGCCTTGATTACGGGTTAGTGCCACGCGCCGGCATCAAGGGGTTTGAGGTAAAGCGTTACCGGAGGCTGCAATTAAGCTGGCTAGCCGTGTTTGGCGCTCGCAACAGCGGCACGCAGGCTACGTTGAAATCTCTCAATATTGGGTTCATCTCCGACGACGCGATAATCGACGCGGCGATCGATTAAGCCGTAAGAGGTATGAAGCTCGATTTCGAGTCCGAGTTTCTAGTCATGACGTGCGCTAGCGCGCATCAGCGGTGAACGAGCTCGAATGCCGCTTGGACGACTTTAGCAAAAGTTTCAGGTTCATTGCCGTCGCGTAATGTGAGGATGGGCGACTCAAGATTGAGGTGCGGGTTGCACCCGCTGAACCAAGCTTGTGCGACGTTCCGTCCCTCGATATCTGCCACAATTCGCGCCGCCACTAATGCCGCCCTCAGCGCTTCGGGTCGCTGCGGGGTCGCCTCGGCGCGAATCCACTGCTGAACGAAACGCGTGTGCTTGACACCTCCTATAACCGCAGTCTTTTTCGAGCCGAGAATACTCACCAGATCCTCGGCAACAGCTGCGATGGATAGGCGGGCGACCTCATCCAGCGGGCCACCTTGACGTTCTCGCCGGCCATCAGGGAGTTGAGGTCCCATGCTCGCTATCGTATCACGATCATAATAACGGGGCAAATCACGAAGCCTTCGGTCTTAGCTTCTTTGGACAGGCGAGGCTGGCGATTGTTTTCGCCGTATCTGTTTGTAGTGGGTCCCGAAAACATAGTCCCAAAAAGGAGTGATCACGCCGAAATTGGTCCGCTCGATACGATGATGCACGCTATGGAACGCCCATGTCTTCTGCAGCCAGCGGAATGGAATCTGGTTGATCCGGATCGTGTGCTCCACATGATGGAGCGTGTCGAAGTAAAAGTACCCGCACGATAACCCCATCAGAAAATACACTGCCTGCTGAAAGTGCAGCCCCCGCGTCAACAGAAACCATGCCGGCATAAGCAGCAGCAAGCTCGTGGGGAATAAGAATGCCGAGGTTCTTTCGGGGTTATTGTGATGCGCATCGTGCAGGTAGAAAAGAAGGCTTCTCCGATCGTGAAGGAGCCAACGATGGACGACATATTCGATTAGGCTGAAGAAGATCAGTCCAACGAGCGCACTGAACGTTATCGCCGGCCAGCTCGATGCATGGTGCATTCCAAGATAAGCAAAGATGCATGGGCAACTGAAATCGCACGCGTAAGCTGCCCAGTAGTTGATACGGCTCTCGCAGATTGCCCCGACCATAGACCCCGTCGTACTCCCAATCTGCCTGACTCTCTCGGTTATTCTTAACGCGGTGCCGACTTCAATCAATTCGCTCATCCTCGTTCTACATGTCAGGCGAGACCCTCCGGAGCACCGTGCTTAGGTGAATGTTTGAGCAATTCGCTTTGCAGCTGCGAGCCGCGCGGCGGACTCCTTACCCATGAGCTGTTGAAAGCGACTGACAATGGCAGCCGGTGCGGTAAGCGGCGATCCTGCGTTGTAAGGAGGTTGCGGATTGTACTCACTGCCGAGCTGGATCAACTCCGCCAACTCGGTTCCCCAGATTCGGCCGATAACGGTTAAGCCATAGTCGATGCCGGCGGTGACGCCGCCCCCGGTAATCCGGTTACGATCGATCACGACCCGCTGATGGATGGGTGTGGCGCCGAGAATCGGGAGAACATCCATCGCGGTCCAATGCGTGGCGGCGTTGTATCCGCGCAGGAGGCCGGCCGCGCCAAGCACGAGCGCACCGGTGCAGACCGATGTGATCCATTTTGCGTGCGCCGCCTGGGCGCGTAAGAAGTCGAGCATTTCAGCGTCTTCCATCAGCGGCGTGGTTCCGGGGCCCCCGCCGATAAAGACCAAATCGAGTTGCGGTGCGTCGTGTAACGTCAGATCGGCGAGAACGCGGGTACCCGTATCTGTAGTGATCGGATCCAACGTCTTTGCCAAGACGTAGACCTTGGCCGCTCGCACGCGCGCAAACGCATCGCTCGGTCCGGCAAAGTCGAGATGCGTCATATTCGGGAAGAGGATCATCCCGATGCGGAACGGTGCCGGCGCTTCGGACGCGCCCGTCGTGCCCGTCTGCGCTAATGCCGCGCCGGAACTCACCGCCACCGCGGAGGCCGCGAGACCGATCGTCGTTGTAAATGAGCCTCTGTTCATCTTAAGCTCTTCTCTTATGCCTTTTGAAGGCTTCTCGCCCGGATTAATGTTGCGGTCCCTCATATCGACCGGATCGCGAACGCGACGGTCGCCTTCCCGTTAGCGGTGACGAATACCGTGTAGTGTCCCGGTTGCAAGGCGACGTTGTTTCCGTAATGCGTGGATTTCGCACCACCACCGACCGCTTGCATTTCGACGATCGGAACGCGCACTCGTCTCGTTGCCGGCGCCGGCCCGACTACGCTCATCTCAACCTTCGCCCCGAGTACGGGGTGACCGGTCGCGGCATCATACACGTGTACAACCAAGTGATGATTCGGATGCGCGGGATCGTTTGGTTGAACGGGTCTCGCTCCGCGAACCACGAGCATTCCTTCAGTTAGATGACGCCGGCGGACGTCAGCCGCCGTGACATATGGCTCTGCCGGAAGCATCACGAGTTCGAACCGGTACGAACCAGATATCTGCGTAAGGTGTACGGCGTGCGGGGGAGTTTGCATCGCGGCGATGCTGAGCGATGGTGCGGCTGCAGTCGCGATCATGACCAAGGCTAGAATCGTCCCGATGATGGCAGTTGTCATTTCATCTCCCTGTCGTGCATGCGTGCTAAAAAAGGTCGGTTCGCACAATGATTACATCGCCCGCACGTGCACCGTCGTGGCGATCCGTCCAGCCTGGGCAAAGTGCAGACGTAGCGGAAAGGTTTGGCTCGCGTGTAGATCGTGATGGAGTCCGATCAGCATGATGTGATGGCTACCCGGACTGATATGGGCAGTCCCATGGGCGGGAACCGGAATGTAGGCGACCCGGTGCATCGAGGCAACGCCGCTCATCGCCATCCCGTTCATCGAACTCATCGAACCGTTCGTTTCCGTCGATTCGTGCAGCTCGACAGCGGTAGCTTAGGTTCGGTTGTTTCGGACATGGTAATTCCTTAAAGTCGCACGTCGTTGGCGCGGCCGCTTCCATCGGCGGCGCGGGTGCGCTCGGCGACGGCGCGGGAGTAGTACAGAAGCTCCTGCGCTTCGCGGAAGAGCACTTTACCTGGGCCGGTCATCCGTACGCCGCCTCCGTAGCGCTCGAAAAGACGAACTCCGATTGTGTCTTCGAGCCTGGCGATTTGCCGGCTAAGCGGTGAGGCGGCCATCGAGAGCCGGTGGGCGGCACGGCCGATCTGGCCTTCTTCGGCGACGGCTAGGAAAGCGCGCAGCAAGCGCAGATCGATATGCCATTCCGTGAATGAAGCGGAATTTGACCGCCGCCGCGGCCGCAGCGGCGGCTGGGGCGGTAGAGAAAACGCGGACAAGAAAACCTCCGGTAATAGGCAGTGACGACGCCCGCCACCGGAGCGTTTATACGGTGACGAACCTCGTCGAAGCGGTCAAATGCAGAAGATCGCAGGCCCGGCGCGGAGGACCGCGTGCGGCCAGTCGATCGGCTGCAATGAGTGACCGGAAGATGCGTCCGTCGTCGGCAAGCCACGCGCCGGCGATTTCCGGCGGACATGCCGAGAGACGCGCGATCGCTTTCACGATGGTGGTCAGCGTCGCGCCGATCCATCCCAGTATCTCTCGACCGAGGAACAGCACCGCAATCGTTACGATCGCGCCCAGTACTGCGACCGCTGCCGTCATCCAGCACGCGCAGCCGTGCGCACCGCGCTCGGTCGCGTGGAAGCCGGTGCAGAGGTCGTAGGCCGTGAGGCCGGCCGTAACGGTGGCCGCGATCGCGAGGCCGCTGCGCGCGATCGGTACCCCGAGGACGGTGCGCCAGGAGCCCGCAAAGCGCCAAAGCGCGAACGGGATCGCCGCAACGAGCACCGCCGTCAGCACGATCTTCCCATGTACCGCACCATCGATGAGTCCGGTGTCGCTCAAGTGCTGTAACCCGCAGATGAACCCGCTGTAGGGTATGAGCTCACGGACGATCGGCGCGACCGCGATGGCCATCGTCGCGGCAAATATGAGAAGGTCGCACACTCCGAGCTTGCTACTCGTGAGTCGGCTTTGCAGGCGCACGCGCTCCGGAGGTTCGGGGTCGCAGCCGTGATTCCGTGCCGCGGACCGAAATGGTCCGGCCTGGCAATACGGACCCATTCGAGCTATGATCGTCGCACATCCGAAACCTTCGGCCAACCGGCTTCGGCCGGCTCGTTAAGGAGAAAGTCCATGCTCGCACGCTACCTTTTCATCGCGCTGCTGTGCCTAGCGTTCACCGGAACCGCCGTGGCACAGACGAAACTTGTCACACCATCGGCCGTCAAAGTCGCGACGATGGGTTCGTCGTCGATGTTGACCGGGGCCAATGGGATGACGCTCTACACCGAAGACACCGATACCGGCGGCAAGTCCATGTGCAACGGGGCCTGCGCACAAAACTGGCCACCCTTGACCGCCGCCTCCGACGCTAAGCCGGTCGGCAACTTCACGATCATCACCCGCGACGACGGAACGCTACAGTGGGCTTACAAAGACAAGCCGCTATACTTTTGGAAAAACGACAAGCAGCCCGGCGACATGACGGGTGAGGGCGTGGCCGGAAGATGGCACGCCGCGCAGCCCTAGGGGCGCTGCAGTGTAAGCCATCTTACATGCTAATGTCCTCTGGGCACCGTATACCAGGGATATGAAGTTTGTAGCAACGCTTGGCCTCGTCGCGCTCCTCTCGACTCAAACCCTTCCCGCCTTCGCAATGGACAGCATGTCGATGTCCCATGGCAGCATGGCGATGGGCGGCACAATGGCGAAGTGCGCCCCGTCTAATCCTGCCGTCATCGTGAATACGACGAAGATGACGTACATGATGGACACGCATGCCAATCGCATGGCGATGAAAGGCATGATGGCTCACGATAAGTTCGTGTGCAAATCAACTGCCGAGCACATGGGCGCCAAGATGAGTCACATGGCGATGAGCGGCACGATGCACAGCCATATGTAAGCACCAGCTGTCAGCGCAAGCAGCAGGCAGCTATACACTTGCGCAGGCAAAAGCCGGCGCGATCCTTTTTGCGACGAAATGCTCGATCTGTCACGGCGCTCAGCTGCAAGGAAAGATCGGCCCGACCCTCGCCGGTCCCGACTTCCTCACGGCCCACGACGGTCAGTCCGCCGACGACCTTCGCGACTTTATCGCGACCGCTATGCCACTCAATGCGCCGGGCAGCCTCACGGACGATCGTTGACACCAGCGGGACAAAAAACCCCGCCGTAGCGGGGTTTGACTTGGTAGCGCCAACGAGAATCGAACTCGTCTCTCCGCCTTGAAAGGGCAGCGTCCTAACCGATAGACTATGGCGCCTTAGACTTACCTTTGGTCGGATCGGGGCAGAGCCCCGACCCGTTACAGATTCGGCGTGAGCCGAATCCAAGTGGGCCCGGCTGGATTCGAACCAGCGCGCGACCAGTTATGAGCCGGCTGCTCTACCGCTGAGCTACGGGCCCAAGCCCGCCCAGCTTGTTCTACTGCAGGGCCCGGAATGCCGTTTTACCCGGATATTTGGCCGTCGCGTGGCCCAGATCGTCGGCGATCGCCATCAGGCGGTTGTACTTGGCGATCCGGTCGCTGCGTGCGAGCGAGCCGGTCTTGATCTGGCCGGCGGCCGTCGCCACGGCGAGATCGGCGATCGTGGTGTCCTCGGTCTCGCCCGAGCGGTGCGAGATGACCGAACGGAAGCCGGCTTTGTGAGCCATCTCCACCGCGTCGAGCGTCTCGGTCAGCGTCCCGATCTGGTTGAGCTTCACCAGGATCGCGTTGGCCGACTCTTCCTTGATCCCGCGCTCGAGCCGTTGCATGTTGGTCACGAAGAGGTCGTCGCCGACCAACTGCACCCGTTTGCCCAGCCGCTGGGTGAGCAGCGCCCACCCGCTCCAATCGTCCTCAGCGAGCCCGTCCTCGATCGACACGATCGGGTAGTTGTTGCAGAGCCCTTCGTAGAGCGCGACCATCTCGGCCGAGTTCATCGGGTGATCGGGAAGGTGCGGGTAGTACTTGCCGTCGCGGAAGAACTCGGTCGACGCCGGATCGAGCGCGATGCCGACCTCGTCGCCGGGCTTGTAGCCGGCGCGTTCGATCGCTTTCAGCAACAGTTTGAGCGCGTCGTCGATCGAATCGAGCCGCGGCGCGAAGCCGCCCTCATCGCCGACCAGCGTCGGCTGCCCCATCTCGTGCAGCGTCTTGCTCAGCGCGGCGAAGATCTCGGCGCCGCAGCGAACCGCGTCGGCGATATTGGTCGCGCCGTACGGCACGATCATGATTTCCTGAAACTGCAACGCGCCTTCGGCGTGTTTGCCGCCGTTGATCACGTTCATCATCGGCACCGGCAGCGTGCTCGCCGACGGGCCGCCGAGATACCGGTAGAGCGGCATGCCGAGCGACATCGCCGCTGCGCGCGCGACCGCGAGCGACACGCCGAGCAGCGCGTTCGCGCCGAGGTTCTCTTTATTCGGCGTGCCGTCGAGTTCGATCATCGCGTTGTCGATCTCGCGCTGCGCGGTCGCATCGAGCCCTTCGAGCGCCGGCCCGAGGATTTCGTTGACGGCCGACACCGCTTTGAGCACGCCCTTGCCGTTGAAGCGCTTCGGATCGCCGTCGCGTTTCTCGACCGCTTCGTGCGCACCGGTCGACGCGCCCGACGGAACCATCGCTTCTTCGACCGCACCGAAGCTCGTCGCCACCGCGACCGCAACGGTCGGGTTGCCGCGCGAATCGAGGATTTCGCGCGCCCGCACGCTCTCGATCGTCGGCCGGCCGCTGCCGCGCAGTGCTTCGAGCGACATCGTCACTAGTTGCTCACGAGCATGTCGGCCAACGGGTGCGCGCGCGGGTAGAGTTCCTTGTCGGTGAACCAGATCGCGATCTCACGCGCGGCGCTGTCGGCCGAATCGCTGCCGTGCACGAGATTGCGCCCGATCGTCTGCGCGTAGTCGCCCCGGATCGTGCCCGGCCCGGCCTTGATCGGATTGGTGGCCCCGATCGTCGCCCGGCAGCCCTCGATGGCGTCGTTGCCCTCGATCACCAGCGCCACGATCGGCGAGGCCGTGAGGTATTCGACCAAGCCGGTGAAGAACGGCTTTCCTTCGTGCTCGGCGTAATGCTTGCGGGCCCGCTCGGGCTCGACGATCAACATTTTCATGCCGACGATCGTGTAACCGCGGCGCTCGAAGCGCGAAAGAATTTCCCCGACCAGGCCGCGCACCACGGCATCGGCTTTTGCGAGAATGAGCGTCCGTTCGTTAGCCATAGCAGAGGAGGGTGATACGTGCCGGAGGAGACCGCACCTTTTCGGCCGCTCGACGTCGCGCACGTTCGCGCGGCCCTGGACGGCTCGATGTTCGCCGACGTTCGCTACCAGGTCCGGACCGGCTCGACCAACGACGACGCGCTGCCGCTGCTCGCGCGCAGCGATGCGTTGGGTACGACGTTGGTCGCCGACGAGCAAACGGCCGGGCGCGGACGCAAGGCCGACCGCAGTTGGATCGCCGCGCCGGGGACTGCGCTCTTGTTCACGACCATCCTGCCGGCAGCGCTACCGGCCGCCGACCTGTGGTCGGTCCCCTTTTGGGTCGCGCTGTGCGTGGCCGACGGGATCTCGCGTGCCTGTCCGGTGCAAGCGGAGCTGCGCTGGCCCAACGATCTGTTCGTTCAAAATCGGAAAGTCGCGGGTATACTCTGCACATCGCGGGTTGCAGGCGACGTCGCGCACGTCGCCTGCGGAGTCGGGATCAACGTTTTCCACCCGGCTGCAGGCACGCTTGCTGCGATCCAACCGCCCCCCGCGTTCCTTTCCGACGTCGCTCCGGGCGTGCGGCGCGAAGCCGTGCTGACCGAGGTCCTGGCCGCGTTCGAGCGGCGCCTCGCCGCGCTGCATGCGCCGCAGGCCATCGCCCGCACCTACGAAGAGCGCGCCGGCCTCGTGGGCGCACCCTATCGCGTGCTGGTCGATTTCGATCAGACCGAGCTGGACGGCATCGCCCGGGGACTCGGGCCCGAGGGCGCGCTACGCCTCGACGTCGGCGGCGTCGAGCACGCGATCGCCCTGGCCGACGCGCACCGCCTATAGGGGCCCGGCTGCACGAAGGCGGAAAGTGGCCCCCATGGGCGAGATCTTGGGACTGGGCATTTCACACTGGCCGCGGCTGGGTCAGAAAAACGAGCAACTCTCATACTGGCTGCGCCGGACGTTGCAAGATCCCGACATCCCGGCGAACTTGAAAGACCCGGCGAATTGGCCGGCCCGTGCGCAGGAGGAGTGGGGCAGCGACGAAGGCCTCTCGCACGCGCAAGAGCACCGCGACTCGATGGCCACCGGATTGCGCGAGGTGCGCAAAGCGCTCGATGCGTTCAAGCCCGATGCGATCGTGGTGTGGGGCGACGACCAGTACGAAAACTTTCGCGAGGATCTGATCCCCGCGTTCTCGGTGCTGGCGTATCAAGACGATCTCGTGTGTCAGCCGTGGGGCGCGACGCCCAACTACTGGGACGAAACGAAAGAGACGACGTTCACCGTCAAGAGCGCGCCCGAAATTTCGAAGTACCTCGCGACCGGGATGCTCGAGGCCGAATTCGACATCGCCTACGCCTACCGGCCGCTGCACTTTCCGCACCTCCCGCACGCGTTCATGAACACGGTGCTCTACCTCGACTACGACCGCGCCGGCTTTCCGTATCCGCTCATCCCGTTCCAGGTCAACTGCTACGGCCGCTACGTGATCAGCCACAAAGGCTTCGGATTTCCGTATTCCGAGGCCGACAAACCGCTCGACCCGCCCTCGCCCTCGCCCAAGCGCTGTTTCGACTTGGGCCGCGCGGCCGCGCGGGTGCTCGCCGCCAGCCCGTGGCGGATCGCGCTGGTCGCGTCGTCGAGCTGGTCGCACGCGTTCTTATCGGAGAAGTCGAAGCATCTGTGGCCCGACGTCGCCTCCGACCGGAACCTCTACGACGCGATGGTCCGCGGCGACGACGCGGTGTGGCGCAACACCAAGCTGGCCGACATCGAGTATTCCGGCCAACACGAGCTATTGAACTGGTTCTGCCTCGTCGGCGCGATGACCGAACTCAACAAAAAAGTCGTGTGGTCGCACTTCACCGAGACGTACGTCTACAACTCGGACAAAGTCGCCGCAATTTTTGGCTAACTCCTTATAATCCTGAGCTTGTCGAAGGATGGATAACGGTTAGCGGTTGGCCCGGCTCCGCTTCTCGCAGGCTTCGCAGAAGTTCGAGAACTTGTTGTCGGTGTCGAAGACGGAGTTCGAATAGTACATCGGGCAGCGCGCGTTGTAGCAGTGCTTGAGGCCCATCGCGTGACCGATCTCGTGCACCGACTCTTTCAGCAGCCGCTGGAAGAGCTGGTTGTCGTCGGCCGGTTCGCCGTAGAACTCGGGCCGCAACCGGTGCAGCGAGACGACCGCGCAGCGGTGCGATTCGCTCGATCCGCCGAAGATGAAATGATGCGAGGTCTTGTAGAGGTCGAACTCGGTGATCCCGAGGACCGCGCCTTCGCCGCTCTCGTGAGCGGCGGCGAGCTTCGTCGCCAGCGAACCGAAGAAGAGCTGCTTGCGCACGCTGTTGAGCGCGCTCTTCGGAATGGGCAGCGAGGCGCGCACGATGCAAGTGGCGAGGAACCGCTCCTCCAGACACAAGGCAAGACGCGTCAGCACTTGGTGGTCGATCACGTTGATCGGGACGACGCTGATCTCGCTCATCGGCGA
>Ga0181536_10001924_pt1 | contig 24052 bp, 19 predicted proteins | sample PEATcosm2014_Bin_41_FD_121105 | JGI IMG/M metagenome (GOLD analysis project Ga0181536, IMG submission 121105) | Peatland microbial communities from MTU Mesocosm Facility, Houghton, MI, USA - PEATcosm2014_Bin17_60_metaG | ecosystem: Environmental > Terrestrial > Soil > Wetlands > Peat | place...
AGCTCGGCGATCTTCATCTTCAGCTCCGGCAGCGGCGCGAACAGGGCCACCGGGTCCAGATTGCCCTGCACCGCCGAGCGATAGCTGATATCGGTCCAGGCCTGGTCGATATTGACGCGCCAGTCCACTCCCATCACGTCGCCGCCGGCGGCGTGCAGTTCGCGGAAGAAGCCCGAAGCGCCGGTGCCGAAGTGGATCACCGGCACGCCGGTGGCGCGGATGCGCTCGATGAGCGCGCGCGAATAAGGCTGCACGAAGCGCACGTAATCGTCCGGTCCCAGCGCGCCCACCCAACTGTCGAAGACCTGTATGCATCTGGCGCCGGCGGTCACCTGCAGGCTGGCGAAGGGGGCCTGCACGTCCACGATCTTGCCCATCAGGCGGCGCCACAGGATCTCGTCGGAATACATCATGCGCTTGGTGCGGATGTAATTGCGCGACGCGCCGCCTTCGATCATGTAACTGGCGAGGGTAAACGGCGCGCCCACGAAGCCGATCACCGGCACTTTGCCGGCCAGCGCGCGCACCACGCTCTGAATGGCCTCTCCGACATAGCCCAGGTCGTCGGTATTGGCCGTGGAAAGGCTGTCCACGTCGGCATTGGTGTGGACCGGATTATCGATACGCGGTCCTTCTCCAGTGGCAAAGCGCAGCTTCAAGCCCATGGGCTCCACGGGCAAGAGCAGGTCGGCGAAGATGATGGCGGCATCCACGTCCAATATTTCGACCGGTTGCAGGGTGACTGCAGCGGCCAGGTCCGGGCGCTTGCAGATTTCCAGGATGCCATGCCTGGACCGGATCTCCCGGTACTGGCGCAGATAGCGGCCCGCCTGGCGCATGAACCATACGGGGCGAACATCGGTGGGTCTGCGCTTGCACGCATCCAAAAAGCGGCTTGTCATGGGAGCCACGCGCATGGCTGTTCCGTCCTGTCTTCGCAAAAAAAAGCGTGAAATCGGTGGGGATTATGTTGGGCCGCCCATTGGCGGCCGTTGATGAAAAACGGCTTCGCCCAAGCCTCGCTGTCGATGGTGCGCGGGGTGATGAGCGATACCGATAACATGCCCGGCGCCGGAAAGCCGGTGCGCGGGTCCATAATGTGGCTGTATACGTGACCTTCGGCGCGAAAGAACTTCTCGTAGCTGCCGGATGTGGACATCGACTCGTTTTTCAGAAAAACCTCGGCTACGCTCGCGCGCTCGTTGCGGGGGTCGCGGATGGTGATGCGCCAGCCGCGCGGTTCGTTGGGCGGTGCGCCCAGCCCATAGATACTGCTGCCGGAGGCCGCGACCAACGCGATGGCGACGCCCTTGCCTTTCAGGACGTCAACCATGCGGTCCACGGCGTAGCCTTTACCGATGCCGCCGGGATCCAGTTCCACGCCCGGCCGGTCGAAGCTTACGGTCTGGTTGGCGGGGTCGAGATGCACGTGCCGGTAGCCGACGCTCTGCATGGCGGCCATCACCTCGGCGCGGTGCGGCAGGTGGCCGGTTCCTTTATAGAAGCCCCAGACCTTCATCAGCGGCCCGACCGAGATATCGAAAGCCCCTTCGCTCTGGCGGCTGTACTCCTGGCAGGCGGCCAGCAACTGGAACAGCTCGGGCGAGACCTGCACCGGGTGGCGGGCAGCCTCCCGATTTACCTCGCTCCACTCGCTATCGGGCTTATAGTTGGAAAGCATACTGTCCAGTTGCCGTACTTCGTCGAAGGCGGCCTCGACGGCGGTCTCCATCTGTTCCCTGTCGTAACCATAGACGGCGATGGAATAGGCGGAGCCCATCGCCTCGGCGCTCTGTTCCAGGCGCAAAAGTTCCGGAACCGCTCCCTTACGGTCGCGGCTCGGTGTAGCTCCGCCGGTCGCTGTAGCACCGCCGGTCGGTGAAGCGCCGCCGGCCGGTGCAGCGTCGCGGCTTTGCGCAACCCCGGCTTGGGGAAGCGCGGCCGAAGCCGTCAACAAAAACAAAACTACCACAGTTTGTTTGACTTTAGGGCTGATTTTCCGTAGGCGCACGCTTTTTTTTCGCCCTCTTTAACAGAATCTCGACCCGCGTGGCGGCGTCGGGGTAGTGGTCCGGCTCGAAATGCAGCTCGGGAATCTTCCTGAGGTTCAAACGGCTGGCCAGTTCATGCCGCAGGTAGTTACGGGCATGGTCCAGGGCGGCCATGGCTTGGTTCTGCTCGTGCTCGCCGCCGCCCAGGCTGACCTTGACCAGAGCGTGGCGCGAGTCCGGACTCACGGTCACGTCGGTAACATCCACCAAGGCCAAACGGGGATCGGAAAGCTCAAACCCGATGATCTCGGAAAGTTCCTCCCTGACGGCTACGGAAACTCGGCGGGAACGATGCTGCTGCATAAAGACGGTTATGGGTTGTGGGTGGTGGGTGATGGCAAACCTTTCAACTGTTTGCGGTGAGTACGCCATAACCTATCACCCATAACCCATCACCGCTTTTCACATCCATTCGACCGTCGCGCCGGCCAGTTCCGAGCCCAGTAACGCGGCCGCTTCGTCTTCGACCGACTGCAATAGCTTTTGGGCGTGTCCGTGGTCGGAGGACACGGTCACCGCCGCCACCACCGCCCGCTGCCACAGGTCCTGGCAGTCGATCTCCGCCACCGCCACGTTGAACTTGGCGCGCAGCCGGTCCTTCAGGCTCTTCACCACGTGGCGCTTGTCCTTCAAGGAGTGCGAGTTTTCGAGGACGATTTCGAGCGTCAGCACACCGATCGCGGCCACGGCGCCTCAGGCGAAAACTTCGGTGGCCATGCGCTCGGTGACGAACGCCTCGATGATATCGTTCTGCTTGATATCCCCGAAGTTCTCCAGCGTGATGCCACACTCCATGCCGCTCTTCACCTCGCTGACGTCGTCCTTGAAGCGGCGCAACGAACTGATCTTGCCGGTGTAGACCACCACGTTGTCGCGCAGCAGGCGCACTTCGCTGTCGCGCGTGATGGAGCCATCCTGAACCTGGCATCCGGCCACGTTGCCGACCTTGGTAATGCGGAAGGTTTCGCGCACTTCGGCCTTGCCCTTGTAGACTTCTTTGAACACAGGCTCCAGCAGGCCGGACATGGCGCGCTTGATCTCGTCGGTCAGGTTGTAAATGATGGTGTGCAGCCGGATATCCACTTTCTCCTGCTCCGCCAAAGTCGAGGTGTTGCGCTCCGGGCGCACGTTGAAGCCGATGATGATGGCATCGGAGGCCGAGGCCAGGAGCACGTCGGACTCATTGATGGCGCCCACGCCGGAGCGCAGCACGCGGATCCTAACCTTGTCGTTGGACATCTTGTGCAGCGTATCGGTGAGCACCTCGGCGGAGCCGCCCACGTCGGCCTTGAGGATGATGGGCAGTTCGGTGACCTCGCCGGCCGCCAACTTCTTGTGCAACATCTCCAGGGTGATCCGGCTGCTCTTGGCCAGCGTGGCTTCGCGCACTTTGGCTTCGCGGAAAAGCACGATCTGCTTGGCCTTGGCGGTGTCGGTCACGACCTGGAAATCGTCGCCGGCTTCAGGCATGGACTCCAGACCTAACACTTCGACGGGCGTGGAGGGCTCGGCCTCGCGAATCGGTTCGCCGCGGTCGTTCAGCATGGCGCGCACTTTGCCGAAGACGGCGCCGCAGATGAAATAGTCGCCCACGCGCAGCGTGCCGTTGCGCACCAGCACGGTGGCGACCGGCCCGCGGCCCCGATCGAGTTTGGCTTCCAGCACATTGCCCATAGCCGGGCGGGCCGGATTGGCTTTGAGATCCTGAAGATCGGCCACCAGGAGAATCATCTCCAGCAGCAGATCCAGGTTGATCTTTATCTTGGCGGAGACGGGCACCATCACGGTATCGCCGCCCCAATCCTCGGCCAGCAGGCCGCGGTCGGAGAGTTGCTGCTTGATGCGCTCGGGCTGCGCGTCGGGCTTGTCGATCTTGTTAATGGCGACGACAATGGGGACCTTGGCCGCGCGGGCGTGGTCGATGGCCTCCAGGGTTTGGGGCATCACGCCATCATCGGCCGCCACCACCAGCACGACGATGTCGGTCACCTTGGCGCCGCGGGCGCGCATGCGAGTGAACGCCTCGTGGCCCGGGGTGTCGATGAAGACCACTTTGCGGCCGTCTTTTTCGACGTAGTACGCGCCGATGTGCTGGGTGATTCCGCCAGCCTCCTTGCCGGCCACGTTGGCTTCGCGGATAGCGTCCAACAACGAAGTCTTGCCGTGATCCACGTGGCCCATGATGGTGACCACGGGGGCCCGTTTGACCAGATCTTTCTGCTCTTCGGCGACCTCCACTTTTTGCTGAGATTCCTCTTCGTAGGTAATGGTGCTGGTGGAGGCGCCAAACTCGCGCGCAATCTCGGTCGCCAGCTTGGAATCCAGCGTTTGATTGATGGTGGCAAGGATGTTGCGGTCCATCAGTTTCTTGATGACGATGCCGGCCTTGACATCCAGCTTCTCGGAAAGTTCCTTGACCGTGATCCCTTCGGTAACGGTGATCTCCCGGCTGACGGGCGGGGGTCCGGAGGGAGTCTGGCGGCGCGTGGAAGGGCGCAGAATCTTCTCTTCCGGCTCGGCGCTGCGATCGCGCTGCGGACGGCCGCGCTTGTCGCCGGGGCGGCGCTGCTGATCGGGCGGCGGCGGCGCGACGGCTGGCTCCATGCCGGGACGCCGCGACGTGGGATGCATGGGGCGCGGCCCACCGCCGGGGCGCATGGGGGTACCTGGGCGGATGGCCGGCCCCGGGCCTTGCCTGGCGACGACGGGTTGGCCCGGACGGAGCGGTCCACGATAGATGGGTTGTCCCGGGGCTGGAGCGCTCTGCGGCCGCGGGGGACCAGGGCTGAGAGGCCGGCCGGGCGAGGGAGGCGCGGGCATGCCGGGCGCTGCGGCGCGGGGCTGGCTGAGCTTGGCCGCCAAATCCGCACGCGGCGGCACCACGGGACGCGCGGCCGGCTGTCCGGCAAGCGGGCGTGCAGCAGGCGGTCTGGGCGCGGCGGGCATGGGAGTGCTGGGCGCCGCGGGTAGGGTGGGGCTTCCCAGCGATGCGGGCGCAATTGGCGCGCGCGCTGCCACACCGGGCCGGGTGAGAATCGGAGCCGATGGAGAGAGGGGTTCGGCGAGGCCGGGCGGCATCGGCTGACGCGGTCCGGACAGCACTTGGCCGGGCCGCGGCTGCGGAACCGGCCGGGCCATGGGCGGCGTCGGACGGCCGGGTGCAATCACCGCGGCGGGTGCCGTCATGGGCGTGAGCGCGGCGCGCGGGGCGACCGGCGCGGGGGGCTGTGCGGCTGGCGGCGAACTGCCCGCCAATGGCGGACGAATGGGATGCGCCGGGCGGCCTGCCGGACGATCCAGCGCGATCTTTCCCGCAGCCGGCTCCGCGGCCTGCTCTTCGATGGCAGCGGGGGTGGGCGGCTGGCCCAAGCCAACCGGCGCAGCTTCCGGGGCCGACGGCGTCTGGACTGCCGCGACCGGCTGCGCGGGAGGCGTGGCGGCGCGCTCTTCCGGTTCCGCGTACTCCTCGGGGACCTCATGGCCGAAGAGCCGCCGCAGTTTGATGGCGACATCTTCGTCGATCGAGCTGGAGTGGGTCTTCTTCTCGGTTACGCCCAACTCCGGGAGCCTGTCGAGGATCTCGTGCGCTTTGACCTCCAGCTCCCGAGCCAGCTCATTAATACGAATCTTGTTCATAGATACAAAACTGTCCGGCGGAGACGCACCTCACTCGTTATGCGAACCGCTGTCTTCCGACTCGTCGTGAGAAACGCGCCCCGAGTCTATTATGGTATCAGACTCGCCCGAAGAGGGTGCTGGGTCCTGGGTGCCGGGCGCCAAGTCATGGGTTATGGGTGTTGGGTCATGGGTTATGGGTGCTGGCTCCAACTCCTGGGCAGGTGGCACAGGGGTGGGTGCTGGGTCCTGGGTGCCGGGTGCTGGCTCCAGCTCCAAGGCGAGTGGCACAGCTTCGCCGTCCGCTATTTCCAATTCCGTAGCCGCGAAAACTTCCTCTGCCTCTTCTGCATCCTGCCCGGCCGGCGCGGCTTCTTCAAACTGGCTGTAGTAACCGGTCACCGAATCCCGAATGCTCTCCACCATTTCCGGATCGATGCCCGGAATCTCCTGCAACTGCTCCGGCGTCATGCCGCCCAGCTTTTCGATGGTGCCCACACCGGCCTCCGCCAGTCTGCCGGCCAATTCTTCGCCTAATCCATACGCGATCAGCACGGACACCGGCTCCGGCGGATTGACCAGGGCGGCCATGGCGGACTCCACTTCCTGGCGCTTCTCCTCTTCGCTCTTAATGTCCACCTTCCACCCAAGCAGCTTGGCCGCCAGGCGGACGTTCTGGCCCTTCTTGCCGATGGCGAGCGAAAGCTGCGAATCGTCCACGATGACTTCCATGTGCTTTTCGATCGCGTCGATGATGGTCACGCGGCTGATCTTCGCCGGGCTCAATGCATGCGTGGCGAAGGTGACCGGATCCTCCGAGTACTCGATGATGTCGATCTTTTCGCCGCGCAACTCGCGGATGATGGATTGCACGCGCATGCCTTTCATGCCCACGCAAGCGCCCACGCTATCCACGTCGCGGTCGCGGCTCTGCACGGCGATCTTGGTGCGCTCGCCGGCTTCCCGCGCGCAGCCCTTGATGGTCACGGTGCTGTCGTAGATCTCCGGAACCTCCTGCTCGAACAGGCGCATCACCAGCTCGGGAGCGGCGCGAGATACCACCACGCCCGGACCTTTGCTGGACTTGTCCACGACGCGAATGACACAACGCACGCGGTCGCCCACGCTGTAACTTTCAAGGCGGGACTGCTCCTTCTTCGGCAAGCGCGCTTCCGTCTTGCCGAGATCCAGGATGTAATCCGGACCTTCCACCCGCTTTACGGTGCAGTTTACGAGTTCGCCGGTGCGGCCGGAGTACTCGTTAAAGACCGTTTCGCGCTCGGCCTCGCGCACCTTTTGAAAAATCACCTGCTTGGCGGTCTGCGCCGAGATGCGGCCGAGCAAGTCGGTCTTTTTGGGAATACGGATCTCCGTGCCGACCTCGGCTTCCGGATTGATGCGGCGCGCTTCGGCCAGGGTCATTTCCTTAGCCGGGTCTTCCACGGCCTCGACCGCCTTCTTGACGGCGAAGAGCTGCAGGGCGCCGGTCTTCTCGTGCAACTCGGCGACATAGTCCTCCGTGGTGCGGAAGTGCTTGCGCGCGGCGATGAGCATGGCGTCTTTGACGGCATCCAGCACGATCTGCGGATCGATGCCCTTTTCCTTGCTCAGTATCTCGATGGACTGAAAAATCGTTTCCAAAGTGTTCCTCTTCTATTCTGTCGCTGGATTGTTAACCCGATGGCGAGGAGGGGCTTACCACTCAAACTTCAAATTCGCCTTTTCCACCTGTTCGAACGGGAAGCGGATCTCGCGGCCGGCGGCTTCCAGGCTGATGACACCATCGGTGAAGCCCGCCAGGGTGCCCTCCCAATGGCGCTGGTTTTCGACCGGCGCGCGCAGGGTGACCTTCGCCTTCTTGCCCTGGAACCGCTCGTAGTCGCGCGGCTTGAGCAGCTTGCGCTCGACGCCCGGCGAGCTGACTTCCAGCGTGTAATGGCCGGGCACCACATCCTCGACGTCCAGAATGGCGCCGACCTGCTGCGAGATCAGCTCGCAGTCGCCGTGGGTTACGCCCTCGGGCTTGTCGATAGAAATGCGCACAAATTGGTTTTTCCCGCCGCCTTTGACTTCCACTTCGACGACTTCAACGCCTTCGGAGAGCGCCACGCGCTCGGCGATCTCCTGGATGCGTGACGATATTGCCGGCCGCATATGTTAATTTCGATCTACGCCACCCCGCGGGCGGCGCCTGCCCAACAAAAAAGTGGGCTTTCGCCCACTCGACAGGTTCGACACTCCAAGAACTATTGTACCGCGGATGGGGGGAAATGCAAGTTGGGGGTGATGGAAGATACCGGTCACGGGCCGCCGAATGTCTCGGGGGCGCTCTGTAAACCATCGTCAGCCTCAGGCCAACTTCCGTTTGGCTCGTTCTATCTGCGTTCATCTGCGGCCAATATCGGGTTCTGACGTTCCCGGTGGACCCAAGAAAAGCATATCTGGCTGCAGATGATCGCAGATAAAACTAAGGGTGCGCGAATCCGTCGGCTAGACTCGCGTTGCGGTAATCTTCCACTCTTGTGTCGCGAACCCGCGACCTGTGATGGATGGGTGGTTAACCGTATTGGGGATTCCTGACTGACAGAAACCACTCCCTGACGGACCCAGAGGGTGCCCCGGCTCAATAAGCGTTGCGAAATCAACACGACTGTCCGGGCGGCGTTCCCGGGCCGCGCATTCAGCGCTTCGACGAACACCCACAGGGCCGCCATACAGCCCGTAACCCCGAAGGTGGCATGCGCCACTCCCGGCCCTATGTTCGCCCCATAAGCCCGGGAGCCATGGGGTTGAATGCGGCGCTTGCGGGCTTATCCCGATCGCCAGGCTTGTCGCCATCGGCCTTCTTCTTGCCCCAGGTCCAATAGAGCCCCAGGTAGGCGTAGTTCTCTTTTTGCCCGATGGCGGTGTGGCCGTAACAGAACAGCAACTGAAACCCAGGGTCGCGGAATTTGTAGTAACCGCCGACATCGACCAGCGTCGCCGGTCTCGTTTGCGCTGTCGCCAACCCTTCCGGTCCGTGATAAAAGATCTCGGTTCCGAGCGTCACGTTTTTGCTGAGATCCCGCTGAACCAGCCAGCCGGCAAACGGGTAATTACGATAGCCGGGTGCGTTCACCAGCGTCACGCCGCCGCCCCCATAGGTGGTCCACGGGCCAAAGCTTTTCTGCACCCAAAGCGGCACCTTGTACCATGTCTTGCCCACTCCCAGACCTTTCGCCGCGTTGCCGGCCGGCATCTCGAACATTGTAAATGTGCCGATCATGGGACGATGCTTCGTTTCCTGCACAAATCGATATTTGATTCCCAGTTCGATGTCCCCTAAGCCAAAAGCTCGCGGGCCTACGCCGGCAGGGGCTAAGTTGGGATTGTTTTCGGGCAGAATCGTAGCGGCGGGGATGATGACGTGGAGGTGAACATTCGGAAGAGCTCCCCAGTTGAACTCCACGGCAGGCCCAAACAGGTCGGTTTCCACCGGAGTGCCATCCGAAGTGGCGAAGGTATAAAACTCGTAGTTTCTGAAGTCAATTGGCTCCGGATCGTCTGTTTGAAACGGAGGACCGGCCAGTGCAGCCGTCGAGGCGGAACCCAGCACGGCAAGCACAAATATTCTTGCTGCGGCGATCTCGTACATCCGGCTACCTGGCTGCAATTAGCTCTCCAAATAATTCACTCACCCTTCCCTTCATCGCCTCTAAAGCTTTTTCCCGAGGGCCGTCGCCCGGCGGACCTTACGAATCGATTGCCAGGTACGCTTCTCGGCCGAGCACAGGTGCCCCTTCTTTTCCAGCCCGAAGGCGTGCGCCATTAGGCAAGGTCTTCGGGCGGCTTAGTCCCGGTGGCGCGCATCCGTTGGCGCGCGTGATGATGGATCTCGCCGATGTTCAATCCGGTGAGCGCGGTGGCGATGGCTCCGCCGATGAGCAGCGGCAGCGTCAGGGCCAGGAACAGCACGATCGAAAAGTCACTCGCATCCTTCCGTTCCACGCCGAAAACATCGTACAAGGCGATCAGGCACGCCACGTTGATCAGACCGATGTTGCCGGGCGCGTTGGGGACCGCCGTGCCCAGCCGCACAATCGCCAGCACGGCGGCGGCATCCCAGATGGAAAGGTCCAACTGAAAGGACTTCATCAGCGCCCAATAGGAGAACACCTGCAAAACAAGGTATAGGAAGCTTACCGGCATCACGCGCGCGAGCGTCCGCCAGTTGCCCATGGTGTGCAAGCCCTCCACTACGTGGCGCAAGGTGGCGGCCCAACGGCTCTCCTTCACCATGGCGTGCGCATGACTCTTGTGGATCATCACGTAAGCCAGCAGTACGGTTCCCACGATCACCACGACCTCCATCAGGCGCACCGTGTAAGTCAGCCAGGTGGGGATGCCTTTGAGGTGTTGGGCTGCGACGATGAACGACAGAATCATAAAGAAGCCGTCGATAAGCCGCTCGAGGGCGGCCGAGGCGAAGACCACGGAGAGCATTTGGTCGTTCCAGTGCGCCACCAGATAACAGCGGATCAGCTCGCCGACACGCAGCGGCAATACCTCGTTGGCAAACAGGCCGATGTAGATGGCCTGGGCCGTGCGCCAGAACGGCAAGCGGTCCACGGGCCGGTAGAGCAGGATCCAGCGCCAGGCATGGCTGAAATACACCGAGAGGTCCAGAATCACTCCGAGCGCCAGCCATTTCCAGTCGAGCTGGCGGAGCTGCGGGAGCAAATCGCCGATTTTGTAACTGTGGAACACCAGGATAAGGCAGCCGGCGGAAACCGCGTAGCCCAGGAATTGCGGCACCCAGTGGGGCACTTTGCGGCGCGTGGCCCAGATGCGGGCTGCCCAGGACGGCGCGCGGCGATGGAGATCGTTTGGGCGGGAGTGCTCGATTGGTGGAGGCCCCAAGTGCCTATCATAGCTGGGCGCTTGCGCGCCGTGGCTGGTGGGACCCAGAGGATACCTGGGTTGGTGGCTGGCGGTCAGTTTTCCCCTCGCGGCGAGCGCGTGGACCGGAGGTTGCGCAGAACTCGGGCTGAAAGCTGACTGCTTCTTGCCCCGCAGTGCGTCAAGCCTTACGCGTAGCGGCCTCTGATCTGGTTCCACCGCACCCGCCACGGATCCAGAAACCCGAGCAGGCCTCGCCACGCGCTGACCTTGGTGCCCGGGACGTCGTTCCACTTCACCGGCACTTCGATTTCGCGGTAGCCCAGGCGCCGCCCGATGAACAGCACCTCCACGTCGAAGCCGAGGCCGTCCAGCAACTGCCGGCGGAAGATCTCGCGGGCCGCGCGGGCTTCGAACAGCTTGAAACCGCACTGCGTATCGTGGAACGGCAGCCCGGTCGCGAGGCGCATCAACAGGTTGAAAACCCGCCCTACGTTTTCGCGGAAGAACGATTGGTGCACGCCGATCAGTCGCCGGTCGAGCGCGCGCGATCCCACGGCCACCTGGGCGGCATCCCGCTCGATGGCCTGCCACAGCGTGTCCAGTTCTTCGATGGGCGTGGAAAGGTCCGCATCGCTGTACAGCGCCCATTCCCCGCGGCACTCCAGCATGCCGTGCCGCACGGCGTAGCCCTTGCCGCGGTTGCCCGGATTGCGCAGCAGGCGCAGGTCCGGGTACTCGGCCCGCGCCTGCTCGGCCACCTGCACGGTGCCATCGGTGGACCCATCGTCCACCACCAGAATCTCGGCGAACGGCCAGCCGCCGCGCCGCAGGTAGGCGATCACCAGCCGCAGCGTGGCGGGCAAGCGCTTCTCTTCGTTGTAGGCTGGAATAATAATGGAGATTGATCGGGTCAAGGAAGACTTATAATACCTAAATTCCCATAGGAGAACGATTTGTCCCTGGAAGACGAGCTGTTGCAGCAACGCCTGGAGCGGATTCGCGAGATCGAGGCGCTGGGTTTCCGGCCTTACGGCCAGCGCTTCGAATTCAGCCACACGATCCCCGCCATTCTGGCTGAATATGCCGCGAAGACCGCGGAAGAACTTGCCGGACCGGTGCGCGTCCGCATCGCCGGGCGCGTCAAAACCTTGCGCCGCATGGGCAAGGCCGGGTTCGCGCATCTGGCGCAGTCGGGCGAGCGCCTACAGATCTACGTCAAGAAGGACGGCATCCCCGAGCGCGATTTCGCCATCTACCAGTTAATCGATGTGGGAGACATCATTGGCGTGGAAGGCTACCTCTTCCGCACGCGCACAGGCGAATTGAGCGTACACGTCGAACATCTGGAATACCTCGCGAAAACGCTGCTCTCGATGCCCGAGAAATGGCACGGTCTGGAGGACGTGGAAACGCGTTACCGGCAGCGCTACCTGGATCTGATCGCGAACCCCGAAGTGCGCCAGGTCTTCCTTACGCGCAGCCGCATTATCGCTTCGTTGCGCCGCCAACTGGAAAGCCACGGCTTCGTGGAAGTGGAAACGCCCATGATGCAGCCGCTCTATGGCGGCGCAACGGCGCGCCCCTTCGTCACGCATCACAACACCCTGGACGTCGACCTGTACCTGCGCATCGCGCCGGAGCTGTACCTGAAGCGTCTGCTGGTGGGCGGGTTGGAGCGTGTCTACGAGATCAATCGCAACTTCCGCAACGAAGGGCTGTCCACGCAGCACAACCCCGAGTTCACGATGCTGGAGTTTTACCAGGCTTATAGCGACTACCGGGGCATGATCGACCTTTCGGCGGAGCTGCTGGCGCAGGTGGCGCGCGACGCGACGGGCGGCGTGGAAGTGGAGTACCTCGGCCACAAGCTGAACTTCGGCTGCCTGCGGCGATTCAGCATGCGCGACGCGATCGTGGAATTCTGGCGGGGCGACGGGCGGCCTACAGCCGAGCAGGTGCGCGACGCCGAATGGCTGCTGAGCAACTCCGGGAAGGTTACGCCCGGCGAGGCGCTGGCCGATATCTTCGAGCGCGTGGTGGAGGATCAACTCATCCAGCCCACCATCATCTACGACTATCCGGTGGAGACGTCGCCTCTCTCGAAGAAGAAGCCCGACGATCCGGCCTTCGTGGAGCGCTTCGAGATTTACATGGCGGGCATGGAGGTGGCCAACGGCTACACCGAGTTAAACGATCCGCAAGAGCAGCGGCGCCGCTTCGACATGCAACGCGCCATGCGCGAGCGTGGCGATGAAGAAGCGCACCAGATGGACGAGGACTACGTGCGCGCCCTCAGCTACGGCATGCCGCCCGCGGGTGGCGAGGGCATCGGCATCGATCGCCTGACCATGATCCTGACCGGCTCGCGGTCGATCCGCGACGTGATCCTGTTTCCGCTGCTGCGTCCGGAAGGCGCCATCGATCTGGTGGCCCGTTTGCGGGAATTGGACGGGGCTGCTGAGCCGGGCGTTACCGAGCCGGGCGTTACCGAGCCGGGCGTTACCGAGCCGCGACCGTCAGGGAGCGGTTGCTGATCCGTGCCTTCCTCATTCGAGCTGTTTGTGGCGCGGCGCTATTTGAAGGCGCGCCGCAAGGAGGCGGTCATCTCCGTCATCACGGCCATCTCCATTTTGGGCGTGGCCGCGGGCGTGATGGCGCTGGTGGTGGCGCTGGCCATTAACAACGGATTCCGCGATACGCTGCAGCGCAACCTGCTGGGCGCCATGGCACACATCAATGTGCAGGAGAAGGAGCCGCGTAACGGCATCGAGAACTGGGAAGCGCTGGCGGCCAGGATCCGTCAGGTGCCGCATGTCACTGCCGCGGGGCCCGCGCTCTACACTCCGATCTTCTTCTCCGGCCCGGTCCAGTCGCAGGGCGGCATTTTGAAGGGCGTGGACATCCGCGCCGAGATGCAGATCAGCGATACGCTGCGCCACCTGAAGGCCGGTTCGGTGGACCGCTTGCGCGCGGCGGCGGATGGCGGAGTGCCCGGCGTCGGCGTTCCCGGCATAGTCCTGGGCGCGCGCCTCGCCGAAGATATCGGCATGCTGCTCAACAGCATGGTGAATGTGACCAGCCCGCAAGGCGAGCTGACGCCGTTCGGTCCGCGTCCGAGTATTCGCCGCTTCCGCGTGGTGGGGATTTTCGAGTCCGGCTTTTACGATATCGACGACAGGTGGGCGTACACATCGCTCGGGGCCGCGCAGCAGGCGCTGTCGCTCCAGGACGTCGTCAACCAGATCGAGGTGAAGCTGGACGACCTGAACCGCGCGCCGGAGGTGGCGCGAACGATCGAGAAGATCGCCGGGCCGAAATACGCCACCACCACCTGGATGGAGCGCAACCGGCAACTGCTGAACGCGCTGAAGATGGAGAAAGCGGTCACGGTGGTCACCATCGGGTTGATCGAGCTGGTGGCCGCGTTGAACATCCTGATCACACTGGTAATGATGGTGATGGAGAAGTACCGCGACATAGCCGTGCTGATGTCGATGGGCGCGCGGCGCGCGCAGATCCGCGGCATCTTCATGTTGCAGGGTGTGTTGATCGGCGTGGTGGGCACCGCGATCGGGTTGGTTGCCGGATACGGGCTCTGCTATTTCGCCGACCGCTACCGCTGGATCCGCCTGGACGAGCAGGTCTACGCGCTGAGCTTCGTGCCGTTCGAGCCGCGCTGGGTGGATGGCGTGTGGGTGGCGGCGGCGGCGATCCTGGTGAGCTTCCTAGCGACGATTTATCCGGCGCGCAACGCTACGCGCATTGCGCCGGCGGAAGTGCTGCGATACGAGTAGGCTCTTCCCGAGTGCTGAAAGGAGGGCCGCGGCTAGGAACATCCCGTTTCCGTTCGTGAGCAACTGGGCACTCCCCTACCGCGACAGGCTTGGCGGGGCACCGTCGAAAACCTCTCGCGAGCTATTGAAAATGCAGTCGGGCGGCCTGAGAGGCCGCCGCAGGCCGAGGGTCCGCCCCACCAGTCACTCATAGCGCAGCGCTTCCATCGGGCTCATCCGCGCGGCTTTGATGGCCGGCAGCAGCCCCGCGATCAGCCCCACAAACTCCAGCAGCAACGTCGAAGTCATCACCGCAAATTGCGAGATCTGCAAGTGAATGTCGCCCGTGCCGCTGGTGTCTTTGAACAGCGGCCCGAGCAGCGGCAGCGTCTGTAGCGTAGCGGTGACTGCGTACCCGCACGCCACACCCACTACGCCGCCAAGGGTGACAATCGCCATGGCCTCCAGCAGGAATTGGAACAGGATCGAACGGCTGGTGGCGCCGATCGATTTCAACATGCCGATCTCCCGCGTGCGCTGCGTCACGGAAACCAGCATGATGTTGGCCAGGCCGACGCCGCCGATGGCCAGCGTCAGCGTGCCCACGAAGCCCAGCAGGATGCGCAACGCCATCCCCATGGTATCCACGATGCGCAGGAATTCGTTGAAGACGATGATCTGTATGGCGCGCTCGTCGTTCGCCGAGAAGTTATGCACGCGCGCCAGCGTCTCGCGCACCTGCCGCACCGCTTCTACGCGAAACAGCGGGTTCACCGGCATCCAGACGATGAAATCCGGGTACTTGATATCGCGCAGCAGCGAGCCGGTGTCATACGGGATAAAAATGCATTCGTTATCGGGCTCGTTGTAGTTGGAGATCTGCGTCTTGGTCTTCAGCACGCCGATTACGGTGAAGTGCAGCCCGTTGATGGTGATGTCTTCGCCTTCGGGCGGGATCTCGCCGAACATCTTGGTGGCCGCTTCGCCGCCCATCACCGCCACGCGCTGCTTCTGGGCTTCGTCTTCCGGTCCCAGCCATCGGCCGGCGGCCAGCGTCTGGTTGCGGATGCGGCCGTAAATCGGATAAACGGCGCGCACGGCGATGGATTGCGTGCGGTAGCCGCGCACCACCGAGGCGCCATGCACCATCACCTCGGGCGAGACGGCGGCCGCCATCGGCACAGCGTCGCGAATGGCGTCCACATCCGAGCGCTCCATGCGGATCTTGCGGCCGGCCCTTTCGCCGCCGGCCTGGGTGGAGGTCTGACCGTCGAACATCAGCACCAGGTCCTGGCCGACCGCCATGAAAGCTTTGCGCAGCGCGAAATGGAAGCCGTCGCCGTAGGAGTACAGAATGACGAAACAGGCCACGCCCCACGCCAGGCTGATAGTGGTCAGGATGCTGCGCTGCCGGTTGAACTTCAGCGCCGCGGCGGCTTCGGTGAAGATGGAGTTAATGTGCATGTAGGACAGGCCTCCTGGCCTGTCTTCCGGCCTGCCTTTTTCCAGGACAGGCCGGGAGGCCTGTCCTACCGCTCATATCTCAGCGCCTCCACTGGAGTCAGCGACGCCGCGCGCCAGGCCGGGAACAGAGCGGAAGCAATCGCCACCACTGCCAGCGCGCCGAACGACCACGCCGTGGTGGCGCCCTTCACCGGCAGTCCCGCGAACATGTCCGATTGCAGCGGCAACGAATTCACCAGCGACGCCAAGCCATACGCGCCCAGAAATCCCACCACTCCGCTGAGCCCCGCCAGGATCACTCCCTCCGCCAGAAAATCCATCATGATACGCCGCCGCGTGGCGCCGATGGCCTTGCGCAGGCCGATTTCGCGCGTCCGCTCGGTGACCGAAACCAGCATGATGTTCAGGACCCCGACGCCGCCCAGCGTCAGCGTGGTCAGCGCGATGGCTCCCAGGAACGCGGTCATCGAAATGAAAATCTGGTCGACCAGTTCCGCGCTCTCCACGGTATCCCAGATGTACACCGCGCCTTTGTCGTCCGCATCGAATTGGTGATTGCGCCCCAGCACCCGCAGAACCTGCCGGCGCGCCGCCTTCCACTCCGTCAGCGAGGAAGGCACGTAGATGATGTCGTTGACGATGCCGGGATGGAAATTATCGTCCTTGGGCGGCAGGTCGCGGACCATGGTCGCGTAAGGCACATAGATCTTATCGCCGTCCAGTCCGTTGTAGCTGCTGTTCTGGTTCTTGGCCGGCATCAGGCCGACGATGCGGTACGGCAGGCCATTCAGGAAGATCTGCGAGCCGAGCGCGGTGTTCCGCTCGCCGAACAACTGCTTGCGGACGTTGTCGCCCAGCACGGCCACGCGCTCCGCGCCGGTTTCGTCGGGGTCTATCAGGAAGCGGCCCTGCGCGATGGGTATGGTGCGGATCTTGGAATACAGCGGTTCGACGCCATTTACGGTGAACGATCCGCTGTTGTAAGCACTGGCTACCTTCGCGCCATTCTGCAGCTCGCCGATCGTCCGGCTGACTAAGTAACATTCGGTGCGGATGTCGTCTATGTCGTCATAAGTGAAGCGAATCCGCCGGCCCGCGCGCTGCCCGCCTACCTGCTTCTCCGTGCGGCCGGGAAACAGCAGCACAATGTTCTCGCCAAGCTGCTTGGTGTTATTGCGCTGGCCCTGCTTGAAGCCGTCCCCCATGGCCACGATCAAAACGATCGAAGCCACGCCCCAGGCGATGCCTGCCATAGTCAGGAAACTGCGGAGCTTGTTGCGAAGGAGGCTGGAGGCGACTTGTGACAGTAATTCGTGAAGATAGCCCATGGCAAAACCGCTCCCTCACGGTCGCGGCTCGGTAACCTTTGCTATTGTAGAATGACTTGCTGCCCCACGTTGACTCCCTTGGCAATCTCTGTCTTGGAGCCGTTGCTGATCCCCATGACCACCGGGATTTTGCGCTTGCCTGTCTCGCTCGTTGAATCGGGTATCTCAACTGACGTGGACTTATCCTTGTTATACAGAATCGCGCCTTCCGGCACGGCGATGACGCCCTTGCGCTCCTCCAGGATGATCTCCGCGTTGGCGGTCATCTCCGCGCGCAGTTTCCGCGATTCGTTGGAGATCGACACGCGCACCTCGAAAGTGGTCACGTTGTCCTTCTCCACGCCCATCGGGGAAATCTTAGTCACCTTGCCGTTGAACTTCTCGTCCTTGAACGACTCCACGGTAATGCGCGCGGGCTGGCCTAAGTAGATCTTACCTACATCGCTCTCATCCACTTTGCCTTTGACATACACTTCCGACAGATCGCCGAGAGTCATAACCAGTGTAGCGCCGGAACCCATAGTTAGAATCGAGCTGACGGCGTCGCCCACTTCGCGGTCCCGCGACAACACTACGCCGTCGATGGGCGAGATGATGGTCGTATTGCGCAGGTCTTCCTCCGACTGCGCCAGCGCCGCGCGGGCCTGCTCGATGGACGCTTGCGCCTTGGCGATGGCCGCCTGCGCCACGCCCAGGTTCACGGTGGCGGACCTCTGCCGGTTCACGGCCATGTCGTAGTTCTTCTCCGCGTCGTCCACCAGGTTGCGCGCGAGCAACTGCTCCTGATACAGGCCGCGCGCGCGGTCCATGTCGCGCTTGAGGAACGGCACATCCGGTCCGGCGGCGTCCACTTTGTAGCGCTCGTAGTCGGCCTGGGTGCTCTGCAGGTTGGCTTCCGCCATGGTGAGAGCCGCCTGGAATTGTCGCACCTGGGGCAACACGTTGTTCTCGTCCAGCTTACAAATGACCTGACCCTTGTGCACGATCTCGCCGAAGTTGACGGGCAGGCTCTGAATGATGCCGCTGGCCTTGGACTTGATTTCGACCTTGGTGACAGCCTCGATTTTCCCGGTGGCCACCACCGAGCGGGCCAGGTCGATGCGCTCCGCTTTTACCAGCTTCTCAGGGTCGATCTTAGGCGAACTTCGGCCGATCGCCTTCAGGGTAAATAATGCCGCGCCCCCTAACAGGGGCACCAGAAGAAACAGGACCCACTTCAATGAGCGCTTCTTGCGCGAGGTTGCCATAATGCGTGCCTAAAGGAGATACGAGCAGATACGGCCGATAGTTCCGTTTTCCGAGCCGCGCTGGGGGCGGAGGCGAGCTTCGCTCGCCGAAAGCGTGGACTAAGGTCCCCGCCAGCAAGCAAGCTTGCGCCACGTGGCTGCAAAGTGCGGAGGACAAGGATGAGTCTGGGCACGGCTTGCAGGAGCGCGCACATCAGGAGGACCAGCGCGGACCCAAAGGGTACCTCGGATCGGGCGAGACCCTCATTTTTTGGGTTCGAATGGTAATTCGCTGATTTTGGGGGCGTTACGGCGGGCGCCGCAACGAGGCGCCCTCGCCGGTCGGTTCCGCCAGGTGGCATTCATGAAATCGGCATGCGGCCGCCAATCCGCTTGCCCCTCCAGCGGCAACGAATCGTTCCAGACCGCGCCGCGCGACCGGACGACGGCGAACAGTCGTTTCACGGATGTGCCCTCCAACGGGGTCCATTCTGCGGCGTCCCGCGCATCGCCGTGCTACATTGTAGAATCTAAAATCCAGATGCGAAATGTATTGATTATAGGGTCCGGCTGCGCCGGAAACACGGCGGCGGTGTACGCGGCGCGCGCCAACTTGAAGCCCCTGGTGGTGTCCGGGAAACATGCCGGCGGGCAGTTGTCGCTGACCACCCTGGTGGAGAATTTTCCCGGCTTTCCGGAAGGCATCCACGGTCCCGAACTGGTCGAAAACATCAAGAAGCAGGCCGAGAATTTCGGTGCGGAATACGTCCATGGCGACGTCCTGGACGCCCAGCTTTCCGGCTACCCGTTCCGCATCGACGTGGAGGGCAAATGGATCGAAACGCGCACGGTGATCGTGGCCTCGGGCGCGTCGGCGCGCTGGCTGGGCCTGGAGTCTGAGCAAAAGCTCATCGGCCACGGCGTGAGCTCCTGTGCCACATGCGACGGCTTTTTTTATCGCGGCAAGAAGATCATGGTAGTGGGCGGCGGCGATTCGGCGATGGAGGAGGCCAACTTCCTCACGCGCTTCGGCTCCGAGGTGGCGCTGGTGCACCGGCGCGATCAGTTCCGGGCTTCCAAGATCATGCTCGATCGGGTGCGCCATAATCCCAAAATCAAGCTCCTCACCAACACGGTGGTGGAAGATGTTTTCGACGCCAGTCAACACCTGGTCACCGGCGTGCGGCTGAAGAACATCGCCACGGGCGCGGTGTGGGAGCAGGAAGTGGACGGCTTTTTCGTGGCGATCGGACACATCCCCAATACCGCGGTATTCAAGGGGCAGATCGACACGGACGCCGACGGTTACATCATTTCCAGAGGCGGCGCCCGGACCAACATTCCGGGCGTGTTCCATGCCGGAGACGTGCAGGATCGTGTCTACCGGCAGGCCATCACCGCGGCGGGCGCGGGTTGCATGGCGGCCATTGAAGCGGAGCGGTACCTGGAAGCGGAGGGACATTGATGATCGAACGGTTGAGTCCGCCGGGCGTGCCGGCGCCGCGCGGGCCTTATTCGCCGGCGGTGCGCGCGGGCGATTTCATTTTTGTGTCGGGGCAGGTGCCGGTGGACCCGGCGACCAACCAGGTGGAGCTGGGCGATATCCGCCACGAGACGCGACTGGTGTTGACGAACATCAGCCGGATTCTGGAAGGCTGCGGCGCGACGATGGCGGACGTGGTGAAGTGCTCCGTGTTTCTGGCCGACGGCAAGGATTTCGGCGCCATGAACGAGGTTTATGCCGAATTCTTTGGCGCACACAAGCCTGCGCGCACGACGGTAGCGTGCCAGTTTGCGCTGCCGGGGCTGAAGGTGGAGATCGACTGCATCGCGTATAAGCGCGAGTGATTAACTTGAGTGGGCGGCCTAAGAGGCCGCCGCAGACCGAGGGCCCGCCCCACAACGTGTATCAGATCCTTATCGCCCCGACAATACCGGGTTGAGGTCGGCGGGTTTCATCGCGAAGTCTTCCGGCCGCAGGCCGCGGTTCACCTTGATCTCCTCAGTCGCGATGTCCGCCAGACGGATGCCATCGTGCAAGATCAACACGCGGCGCGGGAACTTAGTTCCGTCAATGGTCATCCACTCTTTGAACTGAGTTTCGCTGGGCGTCGGATGGACCGGATCTGCGGACGAGATTGACGTCTGCTTTACCGGGAGCCACGAGGCAGAGTCCAGCGTGATGTCGAGTTGGTCGTCGGCGATTCTGCGGGCTGAGAGGCGGATGACATTCCGGGCCGGCGATGTGACCTCATAATCCGGATTGCGGTCCGCCAGCCAAATGTTGACCACGAAATAGAAGAGATACCTTTTCGCGAACTCCATTTCGCCGCCCGCGAGAGCCGCCAGGCGTTTTCCGGGCAAGATTTCCCAACCCGAGGCTCCATCGAAGTAAAGCGCGCAGGTATCGCCTGGCCCCCACCTGGTCGAGACGCAGGTGGTTGGTTTGATCCAGCGGGTGCGCTTTCGGACTAGGCCGATTGGATTGCTCTTGCGGTCCCAGGTCTCTGCCCGGACAAGTTGCTCGAAATCGCGAATCTGCGCGATTTTGTCCGCGCCCCCTAAGGCCCGCTGCATCTCTTGCAGCAAGGCTTGCCCGTCCTGGCCGAAGGCTGCTGCGCAGGCCAGGGGCCCGTGAAACATCCCTTTATGCCCGTCGCACGGACCATCGCAACGGCGCTCCGGGCGCGCTGCCGCCGCGGAGTTCGATTGCGCCATCCGCCGTTCGGGTTGTACGGGCCCTGGCGCCGTTGATCTCGGATCGCGGTAAGCGGCGTGCTTCCTCGCCAGGCAGCCAGAGCCGGATGTGCCACTCGCCCGCCTGCGATGGCGCGTACCACCCCTCGTAGCCCGCGGGTGATTTGACCAGGCCTACCAGCGGCGAATCGAAGCGATACGAATCCAACGGCAGGCGCGGCGCCAGATCCACACCGTGTCCCGTGAATTCGAGGCCGAGGAGCTTGGCCGCTGAATAGAGCGTGCAGGCGTGCGAATGCAGATTGCCGATGGGAAAGTCCGTATAGCGCAGAAAACCGCTGTTGACGGTTTCGCCGGGGTGTTTGCTCACCGTGGAGTTGAGAGTGTCGGGGCCGCTCCAGGTGTTGTACCAGATGTCCGGATACACCTCGGCATGCCGCGCCAGCGTGTTCTTCTTCCACTCGTCCCAAGCCATTTCGCCGTTCACCTGCGCCAGGGCCCAAACCAACGTGGCATTGAGCGAAGGCCAGATGCCGCCGCTGATCGACGTGCCGGGCTCCGCCATGGCCTGCGACGCGGTGTCGGGACTCTGATTCATCTGCATGGCGCCGATCGGAGAATCGCGCCGCAGCAGCTCATCCATCGTGGCGATCAGTTCGTTGGTTTGTTCCGGGTCAGTCACTCCACCGATAATGGCCCACGGCTGCGGCTCGAGCCACAGTCCCTTTTCGCCCAGCCAGCCCGCGGTGGGGCCGAGCCAGGCCCGCCGCAGCCATTTGCCGGTCCACTGGGCGCGCGCCGCTTTGCGGTTTTCGTCGGCTTTCTGGCGGACGTGCGCGATGGGCGCGGCGTCATCGCCCGAGTAGGCCAGCATGCGGGCGTAATAGTCGAACACCCACGCCGCCATGGCGGAGTTCAGGACGCTCTCGCCCTTCGTCACGGTCTCTTTCATGGTGCGCTGCCCCCAGAAAATGACCAGCGCGTCGTTCCAATCGTCGTTAAGCATGCGCATCACGCCGTGCTCGCCGGCGCCGACATCTTCCACCAGGTGCTTGTAACAGCGGGCCAGCAACTTGCGCACCGCCTCTTTGCCCGCCGCGGGGCCACGGAGCGGCAAAGTGCGGATTTCTTCGTCGAGGAAGGCTGTGTCGCGCGTCGAGAGCACATACTCGCTGGCCGCCCACAGCAGCCATAGCGGCATGTCGCTGGAGTTATCCATGGCCGCCGGCATGATGGTGCCGTGCCCCACGATGCCGTACGGGATGGAGCCGTCCGGACGGACTTCTTTCAGCGTGTAGCGCAGAATCTCCTTGACGATTTCGGGATCGCTGAACAGAAACGGGAGCGCGTGTTGCAGCGGGTCGCGCGCGGCGCCCTGAAATCCCATGGAGTATTGATAGATGCCGCCTTGCGACAGGATGTGCTCGCCGAAGAAATCGTCGTAAGTGAGGCTGCTGCGCAGGTAGTAGTAATGCCAGGCGGTCTCGCGTTTCACCCACGGCTCGGATTTGGTTTCGAAGCGCAGGCCTTTGTCCTTCCACTGTTGGCTCGAATCCTCCCAGGTATGGGCGGCGCTGCCCCGGTACTTTTTGACGAGCGGCTCGACTGCGGACACTTGCGGAAGATAGCCATACAGGAAATAGAGGGTGCGGCGCTCGCCGGGCGCGAGCGTGATTTTGCGCTCCAGGAGCAACCCGCTTTCCGGTCCTTCGGCTTTGAGGCTGCCGTCGAGAGCGCTCGAAAGGCCGCTGGGCTGGGCCACGCCTCCGGCTCCGAAGAAACTCTTGGCGTCCGTCGTGAAGCTGCCGGCGGGCGCATCCAATGAGACCAGAAATGTGGCTGGCGGGTTGAGGTCGTCGAAGGCAGCTTCCGACACAGGCTCTTCGATAGGCGCCAGAAACGGATTGGCACGGGTCGCCAGGGCCGTCTTCATGCGTTGAAACAGTTGCTCTTCTTCGGGGGCGCGGCCGGTGAACTGCTTGCTCTCCAGCAGGCCGGCGTTGGTTTCGAGCGCGCGAAAGAAGTGCGTAAACCGATCGCCGAACTTGCGGCGCAGATCCACCGCGCTCCCGCCGCCGAATTGTTCGATGTAGGAGCGGAAGGAAAACTGATAGACGTGGCATCCCCAGTATTCGATCCAGCGCAGGTTCGCGCGGGACTGACTGTGGTTGGCGATGGTTACCTGGGAGAGCAGCACGGGATCGTCGCCGAAGGGCGCGATAATCGCCTGGTCGATGGAGTAGTTGCCGCTCGCGACTTTCTTGCGAAAGTAGCCCACGCCGAAGACACGATCGAAGCTCTTTGCGCCGCCCGGATAGAACGTGCTCAGCGTTTCCGTGCCATCGGTGAGGTAGCCGATGCCGCCGCCGAATTGGCTTCGTTCGGGCGAATACGCGTTGAGAAACTTCGGGGCGCCTTCGTCCTGGCGCACCTGGACGTGGCCATAGTTGGAGACGATGGCGACGAGCCGGTCGTTGCCCACCTGGTGCACGTGGTCGGTGGACGAGAGAATCCCGGGGCCGCCATGACCAAGATCGGTGACCGCCTTGGGGTCGCGAGTCTGGTCGCATGTGTAACGGAATGCGGGAAGACCGAATTCATCTTCGATCCATTCCCCGAAGGAGCCTGAGCCGTAAGGCTTCTGGTTGGGGCTGGCTTGCGCTGCGAGCCACGGGGATGCTCCCGCTGCGGCGAGGGTGGATCCGAACGCGGCTACAAATTGTCTGCGATCGATGGGCATGGGTATCAACAGCAAGGTTAGCGCCAAATGGGTAGGCGACGGGCGCCCCGGACGGCGAACTGAAGTTCGCCGCGGCCCGCTCCGTTGAAAATCACCCCCCCGGTTCCGATGCTGGTGCGTGGTTGATCGCGTTGAAGATCACGTGTTGGCCTCTGCCACCAGTCGGGAGTTGATTTCGGTGAGAGTGACGCTATACCCCAGTTTCCGTAGCGCCCGCGTCAACTTCCGGGCACGCTGCTGCCGGGCGCGAGGGTCGCTGTCCTGACCCTGCTCGACG
>Ga0181536_10001926_pt1 | contig 24040 bp, 24 predicted proteins | sample PEATcosm2014_Bin_41_FD_121105 | JGI IMG/M metagenome (GOLD analysis project Ga0181536, IMG submission 121105) | Peatland microbial communities from MTU Mesocosm Facility, Houghton, MI, USA - PEATcosm2014_Bin17_60_metaG | ecosystem: Environmental > Terrestrial > Soil > Wetlands > Peat | place...
ACGACGGCGCACTTGACACGGCGAGAAGTCGCCGGGATCATCACCTCAGCCGGTCGACGTGGGCGCGAGGTGGTCCCATGCTTCTGGCAACGAGGTGGTCCCTTAGGGCTGGCAAGCGACACAATACCGAGGGTCCGCGGTGTCCTCTGCCGGCCCGTTGCCCTACGCGCAAGCGGCAGGTACCGAGTAGGTGTCTCCCAGCCGATCCGATTCTCTTGTCAGATAACGTTCAGGACTTTTGACGAGTCAAGCGAAGCGGATGACGCTGATGGCACCGGCGGCCAGGCAGTAGAAGGCGAAGGGCCACAGCGTCCGAGTATGGAACCAGCGGACGAGAAATCGCACCGAGATGTAGGCGCCGATGGCTGCGCAGATGCTTCCGACGAGGATCTGCCCGCGCACGCCACGGCCAAGGGGGCCGGTGAGGTCACCGATCTTGTACACGCCTGCGGCAAGGATGATCGGCGTCGCCAGCAGGAACGAAAACCGGGCTGCGTCCTCGTGGTCAAGGCCACGAGCCAGGCCCGCGGCCATGGTGATCCCGGACCGGCTGATGCCGGCGATAAGGGCGAAGATCTGGGCCACGCCGACGACGCCCGCCTCCTTGAAGCTCAGGGTGTCGAGGCGGCGTCCAGGCTCGGCCAAGGACCTGGTCTGTGGGGTGATCGCTGCCAGCTCTCGAACCTCGGCGCGTTGGCGGAAGCGCTCGGCCGCCATGAGGATGAGGCCGTTGACCATGAGGAAGATGGCGGCCGAAAGCGGCTTGGCGAATTGCGTCCTCAGGACGTGCTCGAAGGCGAGACCCATGATGCCTGCCGGGATAGTGGCCACGACCAAGAGCCATGCCAGTCGCTGCGACGGCGTCTCGATGCGACGAGTTCGCAGGGTGGTGATGAATCCACCGATGATCCGTACCCATTCGGCCCGGAAGTACCAGAGCAAGGCCAGCGCCGTAGCCACGTGAAGGCCGACGAGGAACGCAAGGTAGAACGATTCCCCCGATTCTGCATGCACCAGATTGTTCCAACCGAGCCAGGCCGGCACCAGGACGGAGTGCCCGAGGCTGGAGACCGGGAAGAGCTCGCTGAAACCCTGCAAGAAGCCGATCACGATGGCCTGTAGATAGCTCAGCATGCTGTTTCGGTCCTCTTCCGGCGCATCGTTGTCATCGTGCCACGCGCCCGGAGGAAGAAGTGGGGACAGGTCCCTGTCGGCTCCGACTCGGGCGGTTAAGAAGGCCAACCGGCCGGCACGAGCCGTACGCACCGGACTGGGGATTCTGCTTGGGTCGCCCTCGGGCCAAGGCTTTGAAGAACAACACCCGAATGCGCGGTCCCTTCACGATCTTCTGGACGGCCGTCTGCGCCACAGCATCACGATCACCACGCCCACAATGGCGACTGCCAGCGCTACCAACGACCAACGGCCGGCAGTCGCCGCAACCCTGGCGTAGGAAAGCCCGGCTGCGTAGCCAACCGACACCCAGGTGATGCCCCAGATGATGGCGGCAGAGGTGGCGAAGATGGCAAAGGGAACGCGTTTCATGCCTGACATTCCTGCCACCCCGGGAATGACGGCCCGCACCACGGCTATCCAGCGGCCGATGAACACCGCTGGGGCACCTCTGTCGGCGATGAGCTGTTCGGTGCGTGCCACCCCGGCGTTGCCCCGAAGAGGCCGGTGGCTCGTCAACCATGGCCCAAGCACAACGCCGAACTCATAGCCCACCACGTTCCCGATTGATGCCGCGAAGACCACTACCACGGCCATGGCCACCACGTTTGCGTGGTGCTGGCTGGCTATGACTCCCCCGATGATCGATGCGATCTCCCCGGGTATGAAGAATCCGATGACGATGGCGGACTCCGTGAAGACAAGGAGGGCGACGGCAAAGTACACACTCAGGCCGTGCAAGTGGAGAAGCCAGGACTGGATGCCGGCGATCACGATTCCCTCACCGTATCGAGGTGACGCTCGATTTGTCTGAGGTGCGCTTACGGTCCAGCGGAACCCCGGAGGACGGGCCACCGACATGGCCAGCTCTGCTCGGGGCCGGATCACGCCCTGTTGGATCGAACCGTCCGGAAATCCGCCGGGGTGCCGTTATGGATCGGGTCGTCCTGGTGCTTAGTTAGGCGCTGCAGAACGAGGTACATATCCTTGCAGCGGGGATCGCCAGTTACGGGATCCGAGATGAACGAGTCCGCAACCGCAGATCTGCGTGGCGGGGCGGCGTCTTGCTGCATTCAGCTTTAGATGAGTTGTTCGCTCTCAATTCGGAGGTAGCGGGAGGCTGGGTCGTCGGCCGGCGGATTACCGGTGGCCGCATTCGCCCGCGCCAGCTTGGGTCAGCCCCAGGCCGGGGTGCGCGCTCCCGGCACGTGTAGGACGCTTTGGTCAATCCCATCAGTCATCGGGATCACCAAAGTGGCGCCTCGCAATTACCCGACCAGGGACGGGGTAAGCGAGCTTACGGGGCCGAGAGCGCGTGTCGGCAGCGGTGTTCGGTCCTGGTCAGCCGACCTGCTGGTCGAGCCGACCACGGGGCCGACGGGTCGCGTCCGGCGATCGCTCTCGACGCGACAGAATGGTGGGATGACCGAGCACACCATTCTCTCGCGCCTGACGGTCCGCGGCGCCCTGCGGGTTCCGGAGATTACGGTCTACTTCTGGGCGCTCAAGCTCCTGTCGACAGCGATGGGCGAATCGACGTCCGACTACCTGGTCCACAAGCTGCACCCCGTGCCTGCCGTTGGATTCGGATTCGTCGCGTTCGCCGCCGCGCTGGTGTTGCAGTTCTCGATGCGGCGCTATCTGGCGTGGACGTATTGGTTCGCCGTCGTCATGGTTGGTGTGTTTGGCACCATGGCCGCCGATGTCCTCCACGTGGGCTTCGGGGTTCCATATCCAGTGTCGAGTCTCCTCTATGGCGGCATCTTGGCGGCTGTGTTCGTCGGTTGGCAGAACATCGAGAAGACCCTGTCGATCCACAGCATCGACACGCATCGTCGGGAGGCTTTCTACTGGGCCGCCGTGGTAGCGACCTTCGCCATGGGCACGGCGGTCGGTGACCTCACAGCGACGACCTTTCACTTGGGGTACCTGGCATCCGCCGTTCTCTTCGCCGGGCTGATCGCTGTTCCCGCCATCGGGTACTGGCGATTCAACTGGAATCCGATCTTCGCCTTCTGGTTTGCCTATGTCGTTACCCGACCACTCGGCGCGTCACTCGCGGACTGGATGGGCAAGTCGACGACTGTGGGAGGCCTCGGATGGGGATCGGGATCGGTTGCCGCGGCCTTGACCCTCGCCATCTTCGCCTTGGTCGCCTACCTGGCCATGACTCGCCGGGACGTGCAGAGCGTCAAGCGCGTCCCGCTCGTTGACGCCAAAGCTAGTCAGGGGGTCATCGAGGCGTCGGCCGAAGGCCTCGACTGAAGAACGCAGTACGGGCAACGCCTGCCGGTCGTCGAGTTCTTCGATGATTGCGGGTCGCTGCACGCGTCTTTAGGCGCAGTGCACCGGCCCTTGCGCCAGTCCGCTAATGCCGGCGGTCGCTCGGGACACCAACCGGGGTCGCGGAGCCCGTCCAAGCAGTATCCGCTCTGGGCCGCGATCATCGCTCGGATCGACTCTGGGCCGGGGTGCGCGCTCCCGGCACCTTGCGGTCGGAGATTGGGCTCATCTCCCGGGACGAGGTAACTCGAAGGAGGCCCCCTGGGTCAGGGTTCTCCCCGATACCCAAATGGCACGGTGCCGTGCAAGGCTGACGCGGTGATCGCGGCCCGAGGGCTCTCAAAGAGTTTCGGCAACGTGGTGGCGGTCGACGACCTGTCCTTCGACGTGCGTCCGGGGACCGTGACCGGCTTCCTCGGGCCCAACGGGTCGGGCAAGTCGACCACGATGCGCATGATCATGGGCCTCGACTGGCCGGCCTCGGGCTCGGTCACCGTGCTGGGTCGCCGCTACCACGACCTCCCCTGGCCGCTGCGGGAGGTGGGCGCCCTCCTCGAAGCGCGGTCCATCCATCCCGGTCGCTCCGCCCGTGCCCACCTGCTCACCCTGGCCCGGAGCAATGCCATCGCCCGGGCGCGCGTCGAGGAGGTGCTCGATCTCGTGGGTCTTACTTCGGTGGCCGGCAAACGGGTGGGCAAGTTCTCGCTCGGCATGGGCCAGCGCCTGGGCATCGCCGCCGCCCTGCTCGGCGACCCCGGAGTGCTGCTGTTCGACGAGCCGGTGAACGGCCTCGATCCCGAGGGCATCCGGTGGGTGCGCACGCTGTGCAAGCGGCTCGCCGGTGAAGGTCGCACGGTGTTCGTGTCGAGCCACCTGATGGCCGAGATGGCGCTCACCGCCGACCACCTGGTGGTCATCGGCAAGGGCAAGCTGATCGCCGAGACCTCGGTCGCCGATTTCGTGGCCGGCAGCTCGCGTCAATCGGTCAAGGTGCGCACGCCGGCTCCGCACCAGTTGTCCGATGCCGTGACCAACGCGGGCGGAACGGTCATCTCCGATCCCGACGGGTCCATGACGGTCACCGGCCTGGCGGCAGCAGAGGTGGGTGACCTGGCCGCGTCGATGGGCATCGCTGTCCATGAACTCACCCCCGTCGCCTCGCTGGAGGACGCCTTCATGGAGCTGACCGACGAAGCCGTCGAGTTCCGGGGTGGATCGTGACCGCGGTGGTCGGGGCTCCGACCCCGTTCGCCATCGAGGAGCCGCCGGGTCGCGTCGGCCTGCGCCGAGCCATGGTGGCCGAGTGGACCAAGCTCTGGTCGGTCCGCTCGACTGCGTGGACGCTTGTCGGCACCGGCGTGGCCGTGGTGGGCTTGTGCGCACTGGGCACCGGCACGGTGAGCCCCTCCGAGATCATCGACGACCCGACCCGCCGGAGCCTGATCGGAGTCTTTCTCGGCCAGCTCATCTTCGGGGTCCTGGGTGTGCTGGTCATGAGCGCCGAATACGGAACGGGCACCATCCGCGCCACGTTGTCGGCCGTGCCCCGCCGTCCCGTTGTGCTCACGGCCAAGGTCGTCGTGTTCGGAGTGGTGGCGGTGGTGGTGAGCGAGATCCTCACCTTCAGCGCCTTCGCCATGGGCCAGGCCATCTTGTCGGCCAAGCACGCCGCCGGGACCAAGGCGGCGGCCGCGCAGCGCGCCCAGCAACTCGGGCTGAAGATCCCCCACAACATTCAGGCCCTCCTCACGAACGGCTCCGCGTCGTTGGGGCAGCCGGGCGTCCTTCGAGCCGTGATCGGTGCCGGTCTCTATCTGGCCGTGCTCGGGCTATTGGCTCTGGGGCTGGCCACCATCATCCGGCACACCGCCGGAGCCATTTCGGCCTTCGTCGGGGTGGTGCTCGTCCTGCCCCTCATCGTCGAGGCATTGCCCACGGGTCTGAGCAACGCCCTGGCCCGATATCTGCCGGCTAACATCGGTCTGGTCATGTTCTCCACCAACGGTGCGCTCGATCGCGTCGCATCCGCTTTCAGCCCATGGATGGGCTTCGCCCTGCTCGTGTTCTACACCGTCGTGACCCTGGTGATCGGCTGCTGGATCCTCGTGCGTCGCGACGCCTAAGCGCCGGCAACGCGCCCGCAACTGGCGGATCGTCAGACCCCGGCGATATAGAGCGGTTTCGCCCGAGCCCTGGGGGCGATGTAACGGCACTTTGAGCGCGGTGTCGCTGCTACCTGTTATCCAGCTGGAACGATGCCAGGATGGCCCGGTCGGTCGAGGCGTCCATGTTGGTGTGAACCATGAACAAAGTCGTGTCATCCAACACGGCAAGGACAGCGACGTTTCCGGGGCATGAACCCGCAGGCGTGAAGCACGGCACGCTCTCTATCGCCGCAGGAAAACCGGAGCGAGTAACGATCCGGCCCCCATGGGATGTCGGCAGATAGCTGCGGAGGAACCCATCTACGCGGTCCGCCGGTACCGGCACGGTCAGCTGGTCGACCCACACATCAGCGTTACCCCCGGACCAGATGGATCGATGGGCGATTGCGGTTCCATATTGCGTCTCAGTTAGCGGTGTGGTTATGGCCACCACCTCCTTGGTCGGTGGCTGGGCGAAGCTGATGGCGAATCGGTAGCCGGGGCTTCCGTAGTGCCCAGGAGGCGCCAGTCCTCCACCGCAGGCGACGCAGGTGAGACCGATGACCATGGCAGCAACAGCCCCCGACGTTCGGCGCACCAGCTCGATGATCTCACTCGGGAGCGCGGGACCGAGCGAATGTGCCGCGGGTCGGGCGGGGTGCCAGGAGGGCCATCCGACCTCACCCGAGCAGGGTTACTCAGGCCTGGCGATACCCCTCGGTGCGGTGCCCTACCGAACCGAGCGACGACGGCACATCCAAAGCGGCCTCGTAGGGTCGACTGGTGCCGAAGGACAAGCGGTATCTGCTCGGTCGTGATGGTCGAACGACCGGTCCAACCAGCGGCGGGAGGTTCCGATCGTCTGGAAGACTTCTCCAAAACCGGGGGCGCCGTCACCTCCCGCCTGACCGATCAATGAAGAGCGAAGGAGAGGGACGTGGGGTTCTTCGATCGCAAGAAGCCTGACACCGATCACGGCTCGACTGACGACCACAGATTCGACGTGCCAGGCCTGGCGGAGTTCGCCTCCACCGCGGGATGGAAGCCCCTGGGCGCCCAGCCGCTCAAGGCGCCGTTCGACGAGTTCGTCAACTGGGCCTCGAAGGACATAGTCGGCGAGTTCGCCGAAGGAAGCCTCAACTCGACCGTTCGCGCCGTGACCTCGTTCTACGGTGCCTTCGGGGGCGACATCGTTGGGCGCAGGTTCACCGTCTCGAACGCCTACACCTCCGGGTACAAGGGATCGTGGGTCTCGGTCGCCCAGCTGTGGTTCCCCACCATGCCCCAGATCAATGTCTTCCCCCGAAGAGGCCCGAGGAGGATCCGGTTCCTGGCACTTGGTGCCCACAAGACCGGAGATGTCGAGTTCGATCGTCGGTTCACCGTCGAGACCAGCGATCCCGCCCTGGCGGACCGAGTGCTCGCGCCGGCGGTTCGCGCCGTGCTCCAGCGCCGTGACGACTGGTATTTCGAGATGTTCGGCTACGAGGTCGTCTGCGTCTGTCCCAAGCGCTACGAGTCTGTGGCCGAGGTCCAGGATCGGCTCTCGGTCCTGGAGTCGCTCCTGGCCGCACTGCCAGCCGGAATCGTCCAGGAATTGCCGAGCACGCTCTTGACACTTCCCCACGGGACGGCAATTGACTTCACCCACCCGGAGGAACTCGTGGCTGCCATCAAGCACCTCACGCCGGAACAGCAGGCTCAGGCATTCCAGCAGTTCAAGCAGCTCGACCCCGAGCAAGGCCGCCAGTTGATGATGCAGCTTGTACAGCACAAGGATCGAAACGGTCACTGACTCGACAGGAGCAGCTGGAGCACCGCAGGCTGAAGACCTGGTGCGCGCTATTGCCGGGGGTTGCTCGGCCGCCGGGGAGGGCCTGACTGGCCCGACCAATCGCAATCCGCCGGGCTTGGGCTCAAGTGGTGATCGCGACATCTCCCGACCTGGAGGTGTCAGATGGAAACCCGAGGACGGAAGCGCCGCTCTCGTCAGTCGGATCTCGACGCAGCAGTCGAGGCGGTGCTCGCCGGAGCGAGCTATAGGAGTGCCGAGGCGTTGACCGGGGTTCCTTCTTCGACGGTGAGGGACTACGTTTCGCGGGGGGGTTTCGTGCGACGACGCGTTCCCCGGGACGGCCCCAAGCGGGTTGTTGACGGGGTGAAGGTATCCACCCTCACCCCGAATCTGGGCGATGAGCGTGGGGCCATGCCACGCGAACGCAAACGGCGCCCCGGTTCGCTGAGCGCGTCCGAGCGCGAGGAGATCAGGGTCGGCATCGAGGTCGGAGCCTCCGACGAAGCCATCGCCTCGCGCATCGGCCGGCACCGCTCGACCATCTGGCGTGAGATCGCGGCCAACGGTGGGCGGGGGCGCTACCGGGCAGCGGCGGCCGAGGAGCGAGCGGCACGATTCGCCCGACGGCCCAAGGACCCCTGGACCGAGGAACGCCCCTGGCTGTGGGGGGGAGGTCCAGGGACTGCTGCGCACCAAGAAGTGGTCGCCCGAGCAGATCGCCCACCGGTTCCGCAAGGAGCACCCCGACCAGCCAGAGTGGTGGGTGTCGCACGAGGCCATCTACCAGGCGGTCTTCGTCCAGGCGAAGGGCGAGCTGCGAAAGGAGCTCACCGCCTGCCTGCGCTCGGGCCGGGCTCGGAGGCGTCCTCGCTCGCGAGCCTCCTCTGGACGTAGCCAAGTCCTCGGGATGGTCAACATCTCCGAACGCCCCCCCGAGGTCGAAGACCGGGCCGTGCCGGGCCACTGGGAGGGTGACTTGATCATCGGGGAGAGCGGCGCCAGCGCCGTCGCCACGTTGGTGGAGCGCACCACCCGCATGGGCATGCTGATCAAGCTCGACAACCGCACCGCCGAGCATGTCGCGTCGGCGGTGGCGGACAACATCCTGCATCTACCCGACCACCTGGCCAAGTCCCTCACCTGGGATCAGGGGATAGAGATGGCAACGCACGGCGCGTTCAAGGTTGCCACCGGCGTCTCGGTCTACTTCTGCGACCCCCATTCGCCCTGGCAGCGCGGGAGCAACGAGAACTGGAACGGCCTCGTCCGTCAGTTCCTGCCGAAGGGCACGGACCTGTCGGTCCACTCCCAAGAGGACCTTGACGGAATCGCCGCCTTGCTCAACGAGCGTCCGCGCAAGACCCTCGCATGGGAGACTCCAGCGGAACGATTCAACCGACTTGTCGCGGCCAGCGGGCGGTTCCTCCGAGCAGTCCGCACGATCCTGGCAGTACCGATCGGTTCGCTATGAAGAAGCGTCCGCCGCGGGCGGATCCACCCTGCAGGGGTCAGCTCGACGGCCCGCGCACCGAGGTCCGGCAATGTTGACGGGCTTTTCACCACATCTCGCAACCGGGAGCGTCAACCGAAGAAACGTTCGACCTCCGCTTGGCTACTGAAGAACACTTCGATCTCCATGATCTTGTCGTCCCTGGACATGGTTATCAGGAAAATCGCCTTGAAGGTGTCGATGGCCCCATCTCGTTGAACCCGCATGTTGACAAGGCCGGCAAGGTTGTTGACGCCGATCATCCAGTCCTCCCACTGGAGGACATTCATGGTGTGGTGAGTCTGCCGCAGCAGCTCTTCGAAGTGCCCTGCCACTTCCTGCGGGCCCTCGAAGGTGCCTGCGAGCCGATGCGAACCCGGAACTCGGTAGGTCACCTTCGGGTCAAGAAGCTCAGCTGCCGCAGAGAAGTCGCCGCGGAAGCACTTCTGGAGGAAGTCCTGGGCCACTGCGCTCGGGTTGTCAAGGGTCACCTGCACCTCCTCGTCACCGAATACCCTGCAGAACACCCTGGCCGGGAGTCGGCCCGGAGTGGGACGGCGCCCGTCGTGCCCCGACCAGTCGGTCGAACGGCGCCCTATGATTGATCCTATGAGCGAGCCCCCTGATTCGCCAAGGATCGAACAAGAGTTAAGGCACCTAAAGGAGAAGCTGGAGACCTACACCAAGGGTCATACGAACCCGACGCCAGCCGTATTGGCTGATCTCGCAAAAGGGTTCGATAGGTTGGGTGACCACGTGATCGCGCTGCACCGACGCCTTGAGAAGCTGGAAGCGAACACGCCACAGTGGACAACCCGCGGATGGGAGCCTCCGCCGGGGACAGACCTTGGGAGCTTCATTGTACGAGAGGACTAACGTGTTCCCCTTTGGGACCGCGAAACCCGTACCGTCGACCATCCGGGAAGTGTCTGGGCGACTCGGAATGACCGGGCGATGCGACAGGCCACACTGTCCCAGCAATGCCGATCAGTCGGACGAGCTGGTTCGATCGACGGCCCGATCAGCTCCACGCGATTCGTTTGGTAGATAGGTTGGCCCCGTGCATTACGGGACAGCCGCGGCGCGGTGGGTCATCCTCGCTACCGTGCTCGGGTCGGGCATGGCGGCCATCGATGCCACGGTCGTGGGGATCGCGCTTCCGACCATCGGGCGCGAATTCCACTCGTCGCTCGGGGCGCTGCAGTGGGTCGTAACCGGTTACACCCTGACGCTCGCGTCCTTGCTGCTCATGGGCGGATCTTTAGGCGACCACTACGGCCGGAGGCGGGTGTTCAGCGTCGGCGTCGTCTGGTTCGCTGTGTCTTCGGCGGCGTGTGCCCTGGCCCCCGGAACGACAGCACTCATCGTCACGCGCATCCTCCAGGGCGTCGGTGCCGCGCTCCTCACTCCTGGGAGCCTGGCCATCTTGCAGGCCTCGTTCGACCCCGACGACCGCGGGCGGGCTATTGGAGCCTGGTCGGGCCTTGGCGGCGTAGCCACTGCGGCGGGGCCGCTCGTCGGGGGGTACCTCATCACGGCGGCTTCCTGGCGCTGGATCTTTCTCATCAACGTCCCGATCGGCGCACTCGTGCTCGTGGTCTCGGCCCGCCATGTTCCCGAGTCGCATGACCCGACGGCAGGCCGACACATCGACGTCGCCGGAGCCGCTCTGGCCATGGTGGCGTTGGCGGGGCTTACCTATGGCCTGATCGAAGGACCGACGCGAGGTTGGACCAACCCCTGGGTTATAGGGATGCTGGCCATCGGGATCTTGGGCACAGTCAGCTTCGTTCTTGTCGAGCAGGCATCGTCGGCACCCATACTCCCGCTCGGCGTTTTCCGGGTGCGCCAGTTCACGGTCACGAACGCCGTCACGTTTATCGTCTACGCCGCTCTCGGTGGTGTGTTGTTCCTTCTCCCTGTCGAATTGCAGGTGGTAGACGGCTACACGCCGCTCGAATCCGGTGTGGCCTTGCTCCCTCTTACCGCGGTCATGCTCCTGTTGTCAGCACGGTCAGGGCGACTTGCATCGAGGATCGGGCCCCGATTGCAGATGAGCGTTGGGCCGGTCGTCGTCGGTGCCGGTCTGGCCCTCTTGGCCCGAACCGCCACCGACGCCTCCTACGGGACCGGCGTGCTTCCGGCAGTCCTCGTCTTCGGACTCGGACTCGCCATCACGGTGGCACCGCTCACGGCGACCGCCCTCGGCACCATCCCTGATGAGCGTGCCGGAGTGGCCTCAGCCGTGAACAACGATGTGGCAAGGGTCGGAGGCCTCATCGCGGTGGCGGTGCTCCCTGCACTTTCTGGTATATCCGGGAGCAGTTACCTCCACCCCACGGAGCTATCAGGCGGTTTTCGCACCGCTGTTTTCATCGCCGCGTGGCTGTGCGTTGCTGGTGGCGTGGTGGCGGCCTTCGGGATCCGGAACCCTGCACGGGCACCAGCGATAGCGGCGGGGGTCATAGACGGTTCCTCATCGGTTGCGTGCTTCCACTGCGCGCTCGATGCCGCACCGCTCACGACCGAGGCATAGCGCACGGTAGCGCTTCATGCCCGACTCGCCGATCACGAGCAGCGCTTGACCCGTCGACAAATATCGACGCGGTGAGATCGTCGGGTGTCCATGGCGACCAGCTGGGTATTTGGCCATCGGCCTGTTCCAAAGCAACGAGAGGCCTAAATTATCGATGGCACGTCGAACGGAGTATTCAGGTGGGCGACGAAGATATCTTGAGACAGATCGGTCGGTTGGCCGACGAGGAACGAGAACTCGAGGCCACACACGTCGGTGAGGGACTGTCCGACGATGACCGGGATCGCTTGCGCACGGTCCAGGTATCGCTCGATCAATGCTGGGACCTACTTCGCCAACGCGAGGCGCGTCGCAATGCCGGTCAGAATCCCGATGGGGCGCAGGTGCGATCCGAAGGGGTGGTAGAGGGCTACCAGCAGTGAAGAACCCCTCGAGCGCGCGCGTCGCCGCCTGGCCCGAGCTCGAGCTCGTGAACTGGGAGGGCACCCGCGACACATTGCAACTGTGGACGCAGGTCGTGGGCAAAGCCCGGTTAGCACTGGAACCGAAGATCAATCACCGGTGGCAACTCCCGCTCTACGTATCGGCGCGTGGGCTCACAACGTCGCTGATGCACGCTGGAGGCGTCGGGGTTGAGATCGAGTTCGACTTCATCAACCATAGCCTCGACATCCAGACCACCGATGGTCAAGTGCGTCCAATCAATCTCCAACCTCGGTCTGTGGCCAGCTTCTATGCCATGACCCCGTGGATCTGCGCTCACGATCGGTCGAGCGGTGATCGAGCGGTTTCCGATCGACTGGCGAGCCAACGGCTTCGACAGTAGCGATCTCGACGAGCTGGTGGAGCACATGTTGCGTATGACCCAGTCGCTCGTCGTCGACCCGGGAACACCTCCCCGCACCGGGGTCGCTCTCCGTAGCTATCTCAACCGGTGGCTTGCTCCGGCGATCACAACGACCGATCGTTCGGTCTAACCCTGGTCGCTAACGGCATCCCGATGATGGGTCGACCCCATCATGCAATGCCGGGTCCTGCTCGGGTCATCGGGGGCGGGTTTGGCCAAAACCCGAGCAGGATCACTCTCGGCCACGAATACCGGGCAGGCCATCCGATGGTTACGACGTCGCCTGAGGGGCGTCGGGTCCACGTCCGGATCGAGTAGTCCGATCGACGTCTTGGTGCTTGTCAGCTAACTCACCCGCGAGGGCATCGGCCCACGCCACGATGGCATCGGCCGTGTTCTGATCGAAGATCACGCGCAGATGCCCGACGTTCGGCACCTCCAGGAGAGTGTGTGGCCGGTTTGGTCGAGTGGCACGCTTCGGTACAAACCTGTCTTTCGCCGCTGTGACCACAAGGATTGGTGGGCGTGCCCCAGGGATAGCTGCCACGCGTCTTAGATAGGCGCTGTTCGTCCCCATCTCCCTCATGACCGGTAACGGGCCGAAGCGTGACAGATTGTGGCCCTGGTGCGGTGTGCCGATAGTGACGAGTCCATCGATTGGTGCTCCCAGGGCTGCGGCGTGCTCCGCGACCAGACCCCCCATCGAATGCCCGATCACCACGATGGTGTCGTGGGTTTGATCCAGTTCATCGATCAACTTGACTAGACGCCCCGCAGATTTAGTGATTGGCCCGAAAGCCAATCGCTCATTGAAATACTTGGTTCGCCAGCCCTGTTTACGAGCACTGCGCCGAATCGGGGTGAGTGGCCATTCGTTACCGGGAGCGGCGAAGCCTCCTACGAAGACGAGAGCCTTACTCATCGTTCAGCACCCCGAATAGTTGAGCTGTGTTCTCGTCGTTCTCGTGTTTCGCTGCATTGATGTAGGTGTCACTGCCATGCCCCATTATTCAGGAGTCATAGCCGGCACCTGCGGATCCACCACCGGGGCGCGGGTCCGATCGTCTTGCCTCGTCGGGTTCGCTCCGCCCGGTCCCCGCCCTGTATGGGACGACGTAATGCGCTGCTCGCCACCCGATATCACCCCGTCATACGCTTGGACGAGCAGACCGAGCGTAAATGCCGGGTCCTGCTCGGGGCGTCTGAAGAGGCCACCGAGCCGGTCCGAGCAGTATCGCTCCGGGCCGCGATTATCGCTCCGGTCGACTCCTGACCGGGGTGCGCGCACTCGTCCTGCCCGCGTTCCTGTCGATACGGTGCGACCGGGATCCCCGAATATGGGCGGCCTCGACGCCTCGCCGAAGGCCCGACCCCCGGTCGGCACCGGTTACGGACGGGTAGTGCTGTCATCATGGCCTGGTGGACTCCGAGATCCTCACCCCTCGCCTACGGATTCGCCCCTGGAACATCGAGGACTTGACGCCCCTGTCTGAGGTCTTCGAGAAGCCCGAAGTGTGGTGGTATCCGTTCGGTCGAGGATTCACCCGTGATGAGACCGAGGCCTTTCTGCGCCGAAAGATCGACGCTCAGAAGAGAGACGGCGTCAGACCCGGTGCGGCCGAGGAACGTGGCACCGGGCGCTTGCTCGGATACATCACCCTGTCCCCACCTGACTGGCTGCCCGAGGTCATGCCAACGGTCGAGATCGGATGGCGCCTTGACCCCACTGTGTGGGGCCAGGGCCTCGCATCGGAGGGCGCGGCAGCTTTGCTCGCCTACGGCTTTGACGAACTCGCCCTGCCGGAGATTTTGTCCATCTACGAGCCAGACAATGTCGCCTCCGGGCGAGTGATGGAGAAGATCGGGATGAGGTTTGAGCGCGACACAGTGCACCCGTTCTTTGGTCGACCTCTACGCATCTATCGATTATCCCGACAGCAGTGGCAGACGCTAAACACAGTCTCGCTAGGCGGATAGTCGATCAGGACCGCTCCGGGTTGTCTGATACCGCTGGGAGTGTCCGAACATGGGGTAACCGGGCTCGGCACATGTCGCCCAGCGCGGACGGATACATGGTGCGAGCAGGAACCCCGGCTTGCGTAATGATTGGCCGAGACAGCTCGGACCCGGAGCTGCGCGGTAACGCTCTCGGCCGCGAATACCGAGCTGCCTCCTCACGAGCCGCGTTACTGGCATCGAGAGCGCCGTGCCTACCGTCCATTTGGTGCTTAGGCGAGTTCGGCTAGCAGCGATTTGGCTGCCAGCACAACGTCGGCTGCTCCCATCCGCTCGGCGCCCTCTCGTGCTTGTGCGAGCAGGGTTCGGGCGCGATTTGGTTCACCGGCGTCAAGAAGGAATCGGCCCCATTCGAGCTCAGTCCGGGCCAACCATTCGGGGGCGCCGAGACGTTCGTGTTCCTCCTTGGCCCGGGCGAAGTGCTCCTCGGCGAGCTCGGATCGACCTGCGCGCGCCGCCAAATTGGCGAGCACGCGACTGACCGACATCGTGGTGCAGACTCCGACGTAGGGGATCCGCCCCGCGTACGGCGCCAAGCGGGCATACTCTTCGGCCGCCTGCTCGGGGGTGCCCACTGATGCCACTGCTTCTCCCAAGGCCGCATGGCCGAACAGCCAAACCGGGTCGTTCGGAAAGACACTCGAGGAGTCAACCATCATTTCGGCCACCAGGTCGGCCGCCTCGCCCTGCTCGCCAATGCGCACGAGCGTGACCGCCAATCCGGCGCGCCAAGCGGGCAGGCCGGGGTTCTCCGTGATCTGCCGGCGAACCAAGTCGAGGATCTCGGCTAGGCGCCCCTGCGCCGCGCGGGCGAACCAGAACTGCGGGGCGAACCAGACGAAGGCATCGGGCTGTCCGGCGTCCTGACCGATCTCAAGGGTTCTCGTGGCCGATCGTTCGATCTCGTCTCCGCTCGCTGACACCATCAGGCGGCCACAGCGGTAGTTGGCCTCCAGCCACCGGAACATTGGGTTGTTTACCTCGGCCGCGATCTTGCCCAGGCGCTCGAGGAGACTGTCGGCTCGGTCGAGATCACCCACCTCCAAGCTGTGGACGAAGCCCCCGGAGCAAACGAGGACGATCTGCTGCGTGTCGCCGATTCTCTCGGCCAGTTCCAACATGGCCGGCAGCTCGGCGGCCAGTGCCGGGACGCGGTCCGCGACCCAGGTGGAGAAGAGAGTGGACCTCCAGACCTCCAGCAGGCACGTGTCGTCACCGAGGCGCCGGGCCATGGCCACTGCTTCGTCCGCGAGCCCGAGCCGCGACAGCTCCGGGTCGCGCCAGGCGAGCTCGAGCGCCAACAATGCGAGCAGACGCGCCCGGATCGTTGTGTCCGCAGGGCCGACGCCGCTGAGCGCGTCCTCAAGGACTTGTATCCGGTCCTCGTCGAGCGCTCCGGCGATGCTCCAGAACCCTCGATTGTTGGCCAGGGCGGCCTGGGCCATTTGTGCGTTATCGCCGATATCTCGCGCCAGGCCCGCGGCGCTCAACAACGTTTCGCGGTATGCGGCCACGCCCGCCAAACGCTGCGCCGTCCCTAGCCGGATGAGCAGCGCACAACGGCGATCGGCATCTGCCTCCACGTCCTCGGCGGCCTCCAAGGCCTGCGTGAAGAAGGCGACGGCTTGATCGAATGCCAGCCGCTCGAGTGCCTGCTCCCCGGCGACGGCCGCGTAATCGACGGCCCGGGCATCGACGATCCCCGCTCTCCGGAAGTGGTAGGCCAGGACCGCCGGGTCCACCAATCCCCGTCGCTCAAGGGCCTCTGCCACCTGCCGATGGCGTCGGGCCCGGCGCGTGGCGCTTAGCTCGTCGTAGAGCGTAGAGCGCACCAGGGCGTGGGTGAACTCGTAGGCACCCGACGACGTCTCGCGGAGCAGAGACGCCGCTGTGGCTGCGTCGAGGGCGTCGAGCACGGCGTCCTCACCGAGGTCCGACACGGCTACGAGCACGTCGACGTCAAAGGTCGCCCCGATGATCGACGCCAGTCCGAGCACTACGTTGGCGCTGTCGCTGAGGCGACTCAACCGTCGCCCCACTGTCTCGCGCACCCCCTCGGGGATGCCGAGCTCGGACACCTCGAGGTCCGTGGTCCACACGCCTTCGCGCTGGATCAGGCGCCCGGACTCGACCAGGCTCAGGAGGACCTCTTGGACGAAGAAAGGGTTGCCCTCGGTCTCCGACCATAGGATCTGGGCGAGCTCCGACGCCCGGTCGTCCATACGCTCGCCTGAGGCGCTGGCGAGCAGCTCCGTAATCCCGTTTACGTCAAGGCCGCTGAGCGCGAGGCGCTGAACTCCTGGCTCGCGCCGGAGATCGGCCAGCACTTCGGCAAGGGGGTGGGTGCGATCCAGATCGGTGTCTCGGTAGGTGCCGATGACAAAAAGGCGCATGGGCTCCGGGGACCGCACCAGGTGGCGCAGTAGCAACAGGGTCGGCTTCTCGGCCCAGTGAAGATCGTCGAGCACGAGCAGCACCCCGGCCGGCGACGACAGTGCTCCGAGCCAGGCAGCGACCGCGTCGAAGAGGCGATAGCGCTCGGTCTCCGGATCAGATTGCAGCGGCGGCTCGAGCCCAGGCAACTTCCGTGCGAGACCGGGGACGAGCCGCACGAGCTCGCCGGCGTGTCGACCGAGCGCTTCGGCACTGAGTCCGGACGACATGACTTGTTCGAGAGCTCCCACAAAGGGCTGAAAGGCCACGCCCATGTCTTCGTCGCAGCGGCCGAATAGAACGATCCCACCCAGATCGTGGACTTGGCGAGCGACTTCTGCGGCAAGGCGCGTCTTGCCGATACCAGGTTCACCCGACACCAAGACGACCCGATGCTCGTCGGTGGCCGTCTCCTTCCAGGCCTGAACTAAGGCCTCGAACTGTGGCCCTCGCCCGGAGAAGGGTAGGCCCGCCGCCTGTGGGGCGAGTCGAGCTGGGAACGGGATTCTGGCCTCTGCGGGCTCGGGTGGGTCCCAGCGAACGGTCACCACCGGGACCGGCTCGGGTAAGCCCTTGAGCTCCCGCTCGCCACCAGCGATGAAGACATGGCCGCCTCGGCCCCGCGCCAGCACGCGCACCACCTCGGCGGCGAGGATCTGGGCTCCGGTGGCCGCCGCGCACAGGCGTGAGGCTTCGACCACCGGCGTACCGAAGCAGTCGCCGTTCTCGACGCTTACGTCCCCGGCCGACAGGCCGATGCGGATGTCGAGGGGTTCACCGGGTGCCTCCCGATTATGGGCGTAGGCGGCTTGTTGGATGGCGACGGCGGCGCCAACCGCATCGGCGGCGCCGGCGAACATGGCGAGGACGCCATCACCCAGGCCCTTGATCACCGTTCCGCCTGCGGCCTCGAGCGCGGTTCGGAGCAGTTCGTCGTGCTGGCGCCGGAGTACCTCGGCGCGTTCCTCGCCGAGGCGGACCCGTAGCTCGGTCGACCCGACCAAGTCGGTGATCAGAATGGTCGCCGTCTGTGATTCCGCCACGCCCACCTCCCTGAAGCGCCAAGGATACTGCTCAAGGTGGTTGCGCCACCGAGGGCGGCCTCTCAGGCCAGATTCTTCCGATCATTCCGGGCGATTTCACCGGTGCTCGAGTCACGTCAGAAGTCGTGTAGGGGGCGTCGATGAGTCGGTCATACGGGGCAGCCCACCAGGTGACCATGAGGCTGAGCAGACCCGCAGTGATCACACCCGCAGCACCGACCATGGCGGCCTTGACCAGGAACCATCGTGAGCGGGTCACGCTCTGGGTCCAGGCGAGCTGGTTCGTCCTCGTCTCGAGCTCTCGGGCGACGAGCGGCGCTCCCCAGAAGGCTCCGACGAGTGCCGGGACCACCAACATCAACGCATCCAGAGAGTGATTCCACTTCGCCTGAGCCTGGAAGTTCTGCGTGACCGACGAACAGTCGTTGTGCTGCGCGCAGGTGGCCACGGTCGTCTTGTAGAGATGGGCGAGATGGGATCCATCCAGCGCAAGAGCAATGCCCAAGACGGTGAGAATGCCAGCGACGATAAGACCCTGGGTGCGGAACTGGCGCCATGCCAGCCAGATCACACCACCACCTCCCCGGCGGCGGGACGGCGGGAACTTGGGCGCTCCCCACGGGCCATGTAGGCCAAGACGAGATCCTCCAGGCTGACCGGCTCGATGGTCCACGACTCGTCCAGCACCGGACCATCGCTCCGCACAATGAGGCTGCTCTGCCGGTCGGTGTGGCCGGAGTCAATCACCGTCTGGTTGGCCGGGTAGTCGTCGGGATCGCATTGGGCGCCGATGAGCCGATGATGGGAGCTCAAGAGATCCTCGACGTCGCCGGCGAGCTGAACTCGTGAACCCGCGAGGACGATGAGGTAGTCGCACACTCGCTCGATGTCGGAGACCAAGTGGGACGACAGCACGATGCTGACCTGCTGCTCGGCGACCGCCTCCATGAGAATCTGGAGGAACTCACGGCGCGCGAGGGGGTCCAAGCTGGCGACAGGCTCGTCGAGAAGGAGGAGCTCTGGTCGCTTGGCGATCGCCAGGGTGAGCGCCAGCTGGGCGCGCTGACCTCCTGAGAGTCTTCCCGCTCGCTGCTGGGGATCGAGGCCGAGATCATCGATGCGAAGCTCGGCCAGCGCCGAGTCCCAACCCGGGTTGAGGTGTGCGCCAACGCGGAGGTGATCGCGAACGCTCAACGAGGAGAAGACGGGAGGGTCCTGAGCCACGAAGCCGACTCGACCAAGGGCGGTGGCGTCACGAGCCGGGGGTCCTCCCAGCACCTCGAGCCTGCCCGAGCTCGGGGCTAGAAGCCCCGCAGCCAGATTGAGGAGTGTCGACTTTCCGGACCCATTCGGGCCGACAATCCCCACCACGTGACCCTCAGGAATGCTGAGGGTGCAGTCACTGAGCGCCCACTTGCGACGATACCTCTTGCCAAGATCGGTCGCCTCTAGGACGACGGTCACGACGCGACTATCGAGGAGGCGTCCCGAAAGGACTCGATGAACAACGCTTCGATGCTCTCGTCATCAAGGCCCGCCTCTCGCGCTCGGACGAGCCAGCGCTGCAGATCACGCCGCAGCGGTCCAAGTGTCGCAACGGACTTTTCGCTCGGGGCAACGGTGACGAACGTCCCCACACCAGTTCGGGCGATCGCCAGACCCTGGTACTCGAGCTCCCGATAGGCCTTGGACACGGTGTTGGGGTTGATTGCGATCCTCCCGACGACTTCCTTCACGGTCGGCAACTGATCGCCGTCGTGTAGAAGCCCGAGCTTGACGGCGCGCCGGACCTGCTGGACGAGCTGCAAGTAGGGGGTCACGCCTGACTTCTGATCCAAATAGAACTCGATCATGGGACCCTTTTCACTAGATAGCTAGTGAAAAGGGTCCACTAGAATCGCCCAGCGTCAAGGAGGGGTTTCGGGATGCCTGCGTGTCCCGGAACGCCGGGCTGGTGGCGCCAGAAGGTTCACTCAGTGGGCCTCCTGACCCCCCGAGCGTGGAATCCGAGTTCTGCGCGGTGACCTCGTAGACACGAGCCACTCGACAATCCCGACCCACGGCGCATCCGTCGATTTCGTAGGACTGCCGAAATTGCTGTCTGTCGCTCGCTGCACCGTCAGCCGCCACCGACGTGAGGCACTCAGAATCACTCAGGCCGCGATTTCCGGGCGGGTCGCTCTTGGACCCGGCCGAGCGACCACGGCACATCCAGGTCGCGACACTTTAGATACACGATTCGACCGGGAATCGCGGTTGTGCGCGCTCGGAGGTACTCCTGACCGTGGTGCTGTATCGACGATCCTCGAATCAGTGGTTCTTCGAGACTCGTCGATCCAGTGATGTCGGGCTGCTACCAGCCTGCCAGCGTGGCCTTGACAAGGACTTGCGCCATCCACACGAGGAGGTCGATTGCCTGATCGCGTGGTAGATCGGCCAGGTCGGTAGTCCAGACGACGGCATCGGCTCCGAAAAGGGGGATGAGGGCGGCCGCGAGACGGTCGCGAGCGGCCGGCTCGACATCGCCAGGCAGGCCTTCGAGCAGAGCGGCGATCCAGCGGCCCCGATTGGTGAGGCCCCGGCGGGGCTTCACATTCGCTCGTTCATGCTCCAGGGAGAGGCGCAGCAGCGTGCGCAACTCGGTCTCGTGGACGAATGCCCATGCTGCCGTCGCTCGCACGAGGTCGGCGGCCCGAGCACCGAGCTCGACGGGCGATGCGGCTCCTCGTGGAGCCCAGTCCGTGTCGGTGAGTGGGTCGTCGGCCAGGGCCATGGTGGCGTGGAGCACGACGGCGTCGTTGTTGGTGAAGTAGCGGTAGGCAGTCGCCCGAGACACCCCGGCGAGCTCTGCCACTGCGGGGACCGTAAGCGGCCCGCCGGTGCGCAGCAGCTCATGGGCGGCCTCCCTCAGCAGCCGCTGAGTCCGTGCCTTCGGACCGGACAGCGCCTTAGCGTCGGGTGGATTTTCCATTGCCTCGCTCCTTGACACGGACGATCCTGATCATCATGATACCAGAAGTCTCGTGATGAGAAGTAGTATCTCAGAAAGAGACTGGGCGTTTCAAACCATAGTCGGAGCAACCGATCACAGGAGGGCACCATGACCACGGCTACCGAAGCAACCAGATCCCGCCGGGCAGCCCCGACGGTGACCGGGTTCCATCATCTTGGACTCACGGTCCGAGACATCGCCGCCAGCGAGGGTTGGTACAGCGAGGTGCTGGGACTGGTCCGAGCATTCGTCGAACCGCACGGGACTGGCGACGGCTACGCCGTAGTGATGACACGTCCCGGCACCGGCCTGTTCGTCGGCCTCGACCACCACCCCGAGGCAGACCGGGAGACCTTCAGCCCGCTGCGTACTGGGCTGGACCACCTGGCGCTTCAGGTGCCCAGCCGGGAGGACATCGACGCCTGGGTCACTCACCTCGATGCCCTCGGAGTCGGACACGGCGCCATCGTCGAAGGCACCCATCCGGCGCCGCACGCATTGGTGGCGTTCCGCGACCTCGATGAGATCCCGATCGAGCTGTTTTGGTTCGGAGGCTGAAATGGCCGGACAACAGACGTTGGCGCTGCGGACCGGTCCTCGGCCACGCACCACCGCCGAGATCCCGCACAGCCAGCTGGACCAGCAACCCGCCGACAGCCGGCACGTGGACGCCATCCTCGCCGAGGCACTGACCTGGCCCTTCGTCCTCGGGCAGCCCTCTGAGATCTCAGTCGAGGGCTCCCGCGCACTGGCATTGGTTCCCGGCACCGCAGGGGGGCCGGCCGAGGCGTTCATGGTCGGATGCGAGTTCTGTCACGTGCACGCCCAGGGGGACTTCAGCCTGCACGCCGCTTTGCCCATTCCACTCGCCGAGGCCGCCGAGCGTGCGGGGTGGGCTGAACCCCACTTCCTCGTGCACATGGGCCGAGCGCCCGCAACCGTCGTTATGCTCTACGCCCCCCGAGGCGAAGGCGAGCGTGAGGTGGTCCTGAGACTGATTCGCGCCTCCTACGAGTTCGCCCTCGCCCCCAGCGCCACCTCATAACCTGCCGTTATCCATCATCTGCACAATCGAAAGTGAAACAACAATGTCGATCCATGTCGTCGGACAGAACGACGGTGAACAATCAGGTGGTGGACCGATCCGCTGCCGCATCATCGAGGACGGGTCGCACACCGAGCATCGGCTCGGTCTTATCGAGGCGACGGTGCCGCCCGGCCCGGGCGCGCCGCCTCAGCACCTGCACCGTCAACACGACGAGACCTTTATCGTGACCCAGGGCAAGCTCAGGTTCACCTCGGGAGACCGCAGCGTCGAGGTCGAAGCAGGATCGTGCGTCACCGTCCCTGCTGGGACACCGCACACCTTCTCCAACCCTTTCAGCGAGGCAGCCGCATTCATCTGCACGCTCACTCCCGACCTCTATGTGGAGTACTTCCGAGATCTGAGCAAACTCCCGGTCAATGAGCAGGGCCTACTCGACCCCTCCGACATCGGAAAGACGATGGCGAAGTACGCCACCGAAGTGATCCGATAACGAGAAGACAGACGTATCCTCGGTGGACTGGTCGTGGGGTTCGCTGCGAAGCGGCGATCCGGTTGCCGCGAGGGAGCTCATAACGACGGCGCTGAGTAGCGGGCAGTGGTCCGCCAGACGGTGCGGGATTGCCGGAGGTAGTGCGCCCCCGGGGAGGCCCCGGATCGGCCCACCCGCCCGGGATCGCTCGTGGCCGCGAATGTGGCTCCGATTAGCCCCGGACCCGGTTACGAACACCGCCAGCTCGCCCCCAACTGATTGTGCGCGATGACCCGATCCGCTCGCCGTCAATTGTCGAGGCTCTTGCTGGCACGTTTACGGGGCGGCGAGACCCAAGCGGCCATCAGGACCCAGCGTGACGCCCTCGATGCCGAACCGTTCCGCCAGGAGGACGGGCACCTCGGTCCGGGGCACCTCGGTGACCGCTGACGCCCCCCCGACCGGGCGCTCCACGAGGACGGCTTCCTCGAACACGAACAGGGAGAGACAGCGATCCGAGCTGCGGCGACCCACGAGCACGCCGGTCACGAATGATGACGTCGGATAGGTGGCGCTGTACCAGTTGCTGACCTCGACGTCGATGACCGGCACCGGCTCCGGGACAAAGCCGTACATGTCAGCCCAAGCGCCGTCTTGGAACACCTGCAAGACGACCTCAGGACCGTCCTCGACCAGCCGGTAAAGCCAGCCCGACTGGTCGGTCTCGACTCCCACCTCGAATGGCACCGGGTCGAGCAGCCCTCCTCCGCCGAACCCAACGTCGGCCAACCACGGCCGACCACCCTCAGTCACGCGCAGCAAGAGGTGGTCGAGGGGGCGATCGTCACCGGTGCCGCCGATCCGCACCCGAGCCAGCATGAGGTCGACAGGGCCGAGCCCCATCTCTTCGAGCGCGGCCTTGAGCAGCATGTTGTGCTCGAAGCAATAGCCGCCGCGCCCGCGAGTGACCATCTTGTCGGCAAGGCTGTCCACGTCGAGCACAACGGGTCGGCCGGTGCTCGGATCGAGGTTCTCGAACACAATCGCCGTTGCGTGAGCCCGATGGACGGCGGCCAGGCTGGTCGGCTCGTCCTGGAGGCCGACGCGGTCGAGGTAGGACCTGAGGTCGAAATCCACGCCAGAAGGCTAGACCTTGAGGCTTCCCCGGTGATGCTCGGGGCAGGACCAGGACCATCGGACCAACCAGCCGCAACTCTTCCGGGTCGGGTCCCGAATACAGCGCGCCCTAACCCAATCGCCAGTGCGATCTTTGGGCCGGTCGGCATCGGCACGTACCGCTCGGTCCACATCCCTCCGAAGGATCAGTCCTACCCGTCCAGTGGGACGGCGTGCCAGAAGTACGATCGCACCGTGAGTCGTTGGAAGCCCAGCCCCCGGGTCCTCGTGGCCTTGGTAGTTCTCCATATCATCGTGACAGCCATCACGTTGCGGGATCTCAGTCAGCGGAGTGAAGCCCAGGTCCGTGGACCACGCTGGTTCTGGCGAGTGGTTACCCCGCTGCAGATGGGAAACTCGGCGGTCTACTGGCTGGTGGGGCGAAGGAACAGCGGCTGATCGTAAAGCGCGAACCGCTCTGGGTCACGCGGGGGCGTCATTTCCGAGCGGGTCGGCCCCGACCCCAGGTAGCGCAGAACGGCATCTCTGACAGAGCGCTTTTTGTCAAGGGAGTGTCCCCGGAGGGGACTCGATCTTTGTGTCCGTCGACCCGCGAATTCAGCCGCGGGTTCCTGTGTGCGGGCGCGCGCCAGTAA
>Ga0181536_10001927_pt1 | contig 24034 bp, 19 predicted proteins | sample PEATcosm2014_Bin_41_FD_121105 | JGI IMG/M metagenome (GOLD analysis project Ga0181536, IMG submission 121105) | Peatland microbial communities from MTU Mesocosm Facility, Houghton, MI, USA - PEATcosm2014_Bin17_60_metaG | ecosystem: Environmental > Terrestrial > Soil > Wetlands > Peat | place...
CTGACACGCCTCGTGAACGGCTGGCCCCAGAAACGCATCGATGAATTGATGCCGTGGCACTGGCCGCCGCAGCCGACGCCCTGACTCGCCGAAAAGGCCCAAGGGTGGCGGAGCATCGCTTACGATGGGACGACTCGTCCTTGACGTAGAGGTTGATCCCTGGACAGGCCGGCAAATGAACCGGCAACAGGTGCCTGCCTGGACACGGAAAGCCGCCCGGGGTGCACCAGACGGCTTTGATATTATTGGATAAATCTGGTTGCGGGGACAGGATTTGAACCTGTGACCTTCAGGTTATGAGACTACACCGCTACTGTACAACTATTTGAAATCGTGTTGTATTTTTGCCATTTTTTGTGTATGTGTCACTGGTTGTGAAAATATCACCCTAAAAACACTCGCTTTTTCCGCTTCCAGCACGCCGCCGCAGGGTCCCAGGGACCCGGACACAAAAGGTCAGAGGACCTCGCAGTAGGGCAAAGGCCCGTCTCCGTCCGGCAGTTTCAGTGCAAGAACGCATCGATTTCGGCCGCCCGGACGCAGGCCGTGTCAATAGATTCCTCCGATCGGCAGCGGGCGGCGGAGGCCGTGGCTTCGGCCCCCGCCGCCGTCCGTCACGCCATTTCGAAGGCGGCCATCTCGGTCGCGGCTGACTTGCGAGATACGCTGGCTGCCGGTGCCGGAGGCGCTTCGTAGGGCTTCCAGTTCTCGCCGGTGATATCCGCGTAGGCGGAAATCGCACCCTCGGCGGCAGCCATCAGCGCAAAGGACTGCAAGGCCATCTCGGCGGCGAACAGGCGGGCACGCTCGGCCTTGCTCTCGAACCCGATCGGACCGTCTCGGTCTTCGTCGCGATCGTCGTTGAGTAGCTTGCTCGTGAGTTCCATCGCGGCCGACTTCTTGGTGCCGTAGAACTGGGCGGCCCCGAAGGCGGAGCTTACGAACGCGCCGGTGATCCGTTGCAGGTGAATTTGCAAGGCCCTCTCGTTCAGCGCTGTCCCGAATGCCTTGGCGGCACGGGCGATGTGCTCCCCGGTTGTGTCGCGAATGCCGTCGTAATCGACGGGATCGAGCCCGAAGGTGCGGACGAGGTTGTCGGTCAGGCCTTGATGCGGAGCAAGTCTGGCGACCAGCTCGAAGGTGATCGACTGACGCGCTGCTTGGGCGCGGGGCGGGGTGGTCTTCGCGTTTGTCTGGACGGGTTTCCTGGTCATGATCTCAATCCTTCTCTCTGCCCGGGAGGTCCCGCCGACGTTGTGCCGGCGTCCGCCCCCTCGGGTGCGGTTTTTTTGGCTGGGCACAGGCGGCCGGAGAGAAAGGCGCGCCCTTGCGCGGGACCAGAGCCACGCGCAGCTCGCTCTTGCGAGCGAGCATGGCGAGGACCCACCCTTTCGCGGAGGACGGCGCCCGGCCTAAACCGCACGCATCCGAGGGGGTGACGCCAGACACGGCACACCGGCAGCCTGGATGGGCCAGTGAGAGATTGCAGGTCCATGACCGGTTCTGCCCGGAACGCGCAGCCACACGGCTTACCGCACCCGCTCAGCGGCCAGATGCTGCTGACCTTGCAGATCGCCTCCCGCCGCGCGCGACTGGTCGCACTCGAAACTGAAATGATCACCGCCTGCGAGGCGGCGGCCCTGGGCGCTCGTTCCCGGACGAACGCGACGGTCGATCGTGACCAATGGAACCGGGCGACCTGGCACCGCTACCTCGCCGCCGCAATGCGGCTGGAGTCGGACTACGGCCCGCGCATGCGCCGCCTTCGCCAGGAAATCGGCCAGCTCGAACGGCTGACGACTTTGCTGAACGCCGCCTGACCGGCTGCTACAGGTGCCTCGTAGACCCCTTGGCTGCCCGTGACGTGCGCGGGCAGCGAGCCACCCTGGATCCGTCCATTACTCTCACGTCCACACGTCATCCACGGGCGTTAAGGCAGGCAAGGCTCGTCTTGCTCTACGCGGCACGCCGAGCGGGCCGATCCGATCGTGATCATCCGCTCATCCGTGCGCATCCACTCCGCCGCCGTCCGGTGCGAGGGCGGAAGACCCGACAGGCAGAGCATGGCAACGCAGGGCGACACCGGGCGGCAAATCCACAAGCCTTCGTCCCATCCCTCCGACCTCAGCGAACGCGGCAGGCTCCCCGGTCGCGCAGACGATGGCGGTCGAACGTGTGACGGTCAAAGAGCGGCGCGGTTCGGTATCGGCGGCATGAAGCCGGGCAAGCAACCAGTCCATCGGTGCGGATGATCTGCTGCGCCGGGCGGGAAAGCCTGGCGCGCGGACGACGGTTGGGTCGGCACTTGCCGGCTGAGCATTGCTGGCGGCTGTTGCATGGCTCCGCCATCGGGAGAGAGATGGGTCATGACGGTGTCCTCGGGCTAAGCGCACCTGCCCCGGCGCTGTGGCCAGGGCAGGCACTGCTGTCGGGTCAGGCGGCCTCGCGCTCGAAACCGGCGTCGTCTTCGTCGCCGGCCTCCGGCTCGGCGCTGTCGCCTTCACCGCCTTCATCATCTTCGCCGGTCACCGGGCCGACCCAGCCGGCGCCGGGGCGGCCGTGCCGGGATTCCGCTGCCGCGGCCTGCTCCTCCGGCGTCAACCGGAAAAGCGCGTGCGGATAGACGAAGGTGCCGTCCTTGAAGCGCGTGACCATACGCGCCCGCGTGTCCTTCGCGCGCGGTGCGATGTTGACACCCTCGGCCCTGGCGGCGGTTTCCAGCGCGCCCCGCGACAGGCACGACAGGAATTCTTCCGTCGCCATGTTCGGCAGCCGGAGCGAGGCGCCGATCGCCTCGCCCGCGATCCGGGCGAAAGGCCCGGTCTGCGAGCGGTTCTCGCGACAGGACAGCACTGCGGTCAGCATCGTGCGGGCGGCCTGTCGCATCAGATTGCGGTCGGCCGTCAGCACGCCGCCTTCGGTGAGTGTGCGGCAGATCGCCTCACGGTCGTGGCCGCGCAGATCGCTGCCGCTGTCGACGCTGACGTTGTCGCCACCGAAAGCAAGGACCAACATGCAGAACAATGTGTCGTCCTCGATCGGCATGTCGGCGAGCGCCTGATGCAGCGCGTCGGTGCGCAGATCGCCGATCATGGCGACGCCCTTCTGTGTGACGTCCGGCCGCGTCTTCGCGGTTGGCGCGCCCTCGTCGTCCCCGCCATCGCCCGCCGCACCGGCCTTGCCGCCGTCCGCCGGCTTGCCAGCTTTCTTCGGCGCGGGCAGCCGATAGGCGACGGTCTGAGCCTCGCCCGTGCGCACGTCGATGTAGTGCCCGATCAGGTCGGTCTTGCCGGGCTTGCCGTAAACGCGCTCGGCCTTCTTCGGCAGTTGGCCATGGCCGTAATCGTCAACCGGCAGGAGCGTGCCGCGCTCCGGCAGGTTGTTCTGCAGCCACTCCTGTTGAGCGCCGAAGAACCCTTCGACGTTGGTGGTGAAACGGCTGTCCTCGCCCGGCGGGGCGAACAAATCGTCCTCCCAGACGATGCCGTAAGCGTTCGCCAGATCGTCGCCGAATTTGGCGGCCGAGGCTGGCATGCGGCGTTTCGCGAGGGCGCGGGCGACCTCATACCAGGCGACGTCAGTCTGGCCCTTCTTCGGCCGGTGTTTCTTCCAGACCTGCGCCTGCTCCTCGCGCGTGGCGACGGCGATCGTCCGCAACTGCTCCTCGTTCGGCATGCTGCCGAGCGCCATCACGTCGAGCATCGCGGGATGCAGGTGGGCCAGCAGCTTCAGGCGGCGGACGGTGCGAACCGGCAACGCCAGCGCGTCGCCAATGGCCTGTTCGTTCCAGTTCTGGGCTTCGAGCCGCTCGATCGCGCGCCAGGTATCTACGCTCGACATTGAGGCGCGGATGAGATTCTCAGCGACCGAGCGCATCGCGTCGGCGGCCTCATCGGCATCACACACCAGTACGTCGATCACCGGCAGTTCGGCCCTGATCGCGGCCTTCACACGGCGGTTGCCGACGACAATCATCAGCCCGTCATCCTTCGGGATCACGCAAGGCGGCTGGATGATGCCGACGGCGTTGATCGAGGCGAGCAACTGTTCGTCCATCGCCGGCGGCACCGGCGTGCGGCGGGGATTGTTCGGATTGGATTGAAGTGTACGGGGATCGACGCTGCGAAGTTCGGGCATGATAAGCTCCTGTTGGTTGGGGTTTCATCCTCCCTGTTCTTCGGGAAGACCCCTCCCGCGCGGCGCGTCCCGGACGGCGGGGCAAGGGCGCGCGCAGCGCGAGGCCGAAGGCCAATCCCTTGCGGCGGCGGCCGGCGATGCGGCAGCCATTTCCTTGTTTTCGTCTTTTCTCCATTCCCTCCATGATCATTCCGTTCTCGCACCTCCTGCACTCGCTGCCTGGTTTCCAGCGGTTGCTATCAGAGGGAGAGTGGGCGCACCGGCAGGGCAGAGGGACTACCGCAAGGCTGGAGCCGTGTCCTTGGTTGTGCCGGATGGAGATCGCCTCGGTTTGAATGTCTGCAAAGGGTCGGGATGCGGTCCTACGGACCTCGCCGCTCAGCCCGGTTTCCGGTCTGAATTGAATTTTCGGTTCGATGCTACGGGAACCCCGTCACCCTTGCGTCCACGGTGCCTCGCTCAGGGTCCCGTCGCGCTGGACCACCACCGTCCAGGCGCGCGCACGGTAGCGGAAGCTCAGTCGTAGCCGCCCCGCATCGTCGCCCATTCCGCGCTCAACCACGCTGTAGATGATCCCACGCCGCATCTCTGTCTGAAGCCGGTCCACCGACAGGCCGAGCCGCGCGGCGAGGTAGCTTGCCTCGACCGTGACATCGTCACCGTGGATCTCGATGGCCGGCAGGGATGGGTTCATCGTGATGCTCTCTCCCGTGCCGCGCATCCGTGCGCGACCTGGCTTTATATGGAGCGTGCTCCGCCTTAGCACGACCAGCTCAATGATGACGCGGCGCAGGATGCGTGATGCAGGGCTGCATGGTTCAGCCTCCGGCCTGTGCCAAGATGGCTGTCGCGTCAGCGTGCGTGATAGTGGCCGCGGCAATGCTCGCGGCCGACAGGCGACATAAGAATCCCGGACGATCGATCGGCTCGAAGACCGGCGTCTTGCGCCTGACGAAGCACATGCGGAACGCGATGGCTTTGGTGCCGTCGCGGAAGGATACCTCGCGCTCCAGCGTCACGATGCTGCCGGGCCGGAGTTGCTTGCGTTTGGTGCGCAGCTCCGCGTCAGTTGTCTTCCGTGCGGCCACACGGGCGCGCCACTCGGCTGCGTAACTCGGGCTGGGGATGTCGGCGATTGGCGAGAGCAGACGCATGACGCGGTCGGGGCAGGCGCATTCGCAGGGTCCCATGCACTCGTCCATGTCCTTGTAGCCGAAGCCGTGTTTCCTGCTGTTGGAAATCAGAATCACAGCGGCGAGGACGTAGGAGTTGCCAGTCGTCTTCTGGATGATCTTCACGGCCATGTAGACGGTGTTGGCGACGCGCGCGGCGGCAAGTACCCGGTATGTGCGGTGTTCGCCGTCGTGATTATATTGATCTGTGAGGTAGGCGACGGGATCGTCGATCGGATCGTGTTTGTAGAGCCAGCCCATGAAGTGTCTCCTTTTGCTGAACGTGATACCGCGTGAAAACGCGCGCGCGATTGCGGCTGGCCGCGCGGCGGTTGCGCCTGACGGGGCGCGAATTATTCAAAAGACCGATTGCGCAGCCGCCCTGTGACGATGGATGGAACAGGGGGGATTAAACCGAGGAACTTCAGGCTGCCTCGGACTGTGCCGGGCCGTTCTCCTCGATCACCTCCTCGGGGCGGGCGAGATCGTCTTCGATCGCGGCAAGCTGGGCGAGCCTGTCATCCAGTTCGCCCTGGAAGGGAAACGTCTCGCCCAGACGCGGTTCATATCCGGCAAGCCGGACCTTTGCGTCGATGACGCGACGGCGATGCTCTTCGAGATCGGTCTCCATCCGGTCGAGGGCGTGCTCCAGCCGGGCGACGATCCCTACCGGCGTTGTCTCGCCGTCGATGCCGATGGGCTGCGCGAAGTCCGTCCGTTCCAGCACGAGAGTCGGCTCCAGCCGCGCGTCATGTCGGCCGGGCCAAATGTCGCAGGTCAGGTCGAAGCCGCCGATGCGGCCAACCGTCCAGCGGCGCTCGGCGCGTTCCCGCACGGCGAGACGGGCCTTCGTCAGCAGCGAAGCGCCGGCGGCCTTGCGCTGGGTGATCGTCCGGCCTTCGATCTCCATGACGAACTCGTCGCCACGGGTCGATGTCCGGCGGGCAAGGTCTTTCAAAATCGCCCCGATCCGCCCCTCGGCATGCGCCTGATCGAGTCTTGCATCGCGGATCTGCCGCCGGATCGCATGCTGATCGTCCACATGCGCCGCACGCTGGCGCTGCATCCGGGCGATCTCGCTTTCCAGACCGGCTTTGCGCATCAGCCGACTGTCACCCGAGGCAATCGCCTTGGCCATTGCGAACTGATTGGCCTGGCCGCCTTCATCTTCCAGCCGGCGGATGGTGCGGTCGCCGGACAAAGCTGCTTCGATGAAGCGCGCCTTGCGCTCGTTGTTCTGCCACATCGTCGCGTCCATCGAGCCGAGTGTGGCATAGGCAAATATCTCGATTTCCTCATGCTGATTGCCCTGTCGTTCGATGCGGCCCTCGCGCTGCTCGATCTGGCTTGGCAGCCACGGCACGTCGAGATGGTGCAGGGCCTTCAGCCGCTGCTGCACATTGACGCCGGTGCCCATCGTTTCCGACGAGCCGATCAGCACCCGTACGCGCCCCGCCCGAAAGTCGGCGAACAGACGCTGCTTCTCCGCCGAGCGTTTGTAATCCTGCATGAACGCGATCTGCCCGGCGGGAACGCCGCGGATGATGAGTTGCTGTCTGATCCAGCGATAAGCCGAGAAGCCGCGCGTGGCCTCGACATTGATCGTGCCGAGATCGGAGAAGATCATCTGTCCCCCGCCAGGGATCGGCCAGGGCGTGCCGTCAGGCCGGAGATAGTTCTGCTCGGCCGTCTCGCTCCAGATGCGATGGACGTTGTCGATCAGCTTGTTGAGCTTGTTCGCCGGTTCATCATCGCTGTCGGAGCGGACCAGCCGCATATCAATCGCGGCATGCCGCCCGTCGGTGATGACGGACAACAGGATGTCGTCGCCCTTCTGCACCCGGCCGGTGCGGGCTTCGATCGCCTCGATGCGGCGTGCGAGGTGCTTCTGATAATCCTTGAAGGCCGGGCTCGCCTCGGCCGTGATCAACTGACGCTGACCGGTGCGGATGCCCGGTAGTTTGAGATGCCCGCGCAGGTCGGTTTTCTGCACCACGTCCGCGATCGAGCGGAACATCATCATCAGATCGGCGACGTTGATGAAGGCGGCGAAACGAGTCACCGGCTTGTAGGCGCCGCTCGGCTGCAGCTCCAACTCGGTGCTGGTGTCGCCGAAAGCCGCAGCCCAGGCGTCGAACTCATGCACGCCGCGTTCGCGCAGCGCCTCCGGCGTCTGAAACCGCAGCAGCGTGTACATTTCGCCCAGTGTGTTGGTGATCGGTGTTCCCGAGGCCTGGATCAGCGCGCGGCCGGGGCGTTTCCGTTCAAGGTAACGCGCCTTGACGAACAGGTCCCATGCGCGTTGCGAGCCGTCCGGATCGACGCCTTTCAGATTGATCTGGTTGGTGGCGAACGTGAGTTTGCGGAATTCCTGCGCCTCATCGACGATGATCTGGTCGATGCCGATCTCTTCCAGCGTCACCATGTCGTCGCGTTTTCCTTTCAGCGCCGCCAGCTTCTCGGCGAGTTTCTCCTTCATCGCTTCCAGACGCTTGCGTATGACCCGGTCGCCGTCATCGGCGGACAGAGCGATGGCCTCGCAAGATTTGATCTGCTCCTCGATCATCTCGCGCTCGAAACCGGACGGCACCGGGATGAAACGAAACGCCGAATGGGTGATGATCACCGCGTCCCAGTTCGCCGTCGCCGCGCGCGCCAGGAAACGGGAGCGCTTCTCCTTCACGAAGTTGGTCTCGTCGGCGACCAGGATGCGGGCGGCGGGATAAAGTTGCAGGAATTCCCGCGAGACCTGGGCGAGGCAGTGGCCGGGCACCACCAGCATCGCTTTGCTGATCAGGCCGAGCCGCTTCTGCTCCATGATCGCGCCGGCGATGGCGTAAGACTTTCCCGCGCCTACCGTGTGCGCGATGTAGGTCGCGCCGGAGGCGACGATGCGCCAGATGACCCGCTTCTGATGATCGTAAAGACGAATGATCGGGCTTGCGCCGGGCAGCGTGAGATGCCGCCCGTCGAAATGGCGCGGCACGAGATTGTTGAACCGGTCATTGTAGATTCGCGCCAGCCGGTCGGTGCGGTCCGGATCGGTCCATATCCAGCCGGTGAAAGCTTCCTTGATCCGCGCCAGCTTCTCTTTGGCGGCCTCGGTCGCCTCGCCGTTGAGGACGCGTTTCTCGACCCCGTCTTCCATGATGGTATCGAAAATCTGCGGCGTGGCGTTGTTCAGCGCGTCATGCAGCAGCAAGCCGGCGTTGCGCCGCGCGGTGCCCCATTCCGATGTTCCGGCGGCGCTGTACGCGAAGGGGCCGGTCTCCACCGACCAGTTGGCGATCTCGACGCTGTGCCACACCTGCGTTTGGGTGCTCATGACTTCCGCCACGAAAGTCTCGATATCGGCGGCGGGAATCCACGGTGCGCCCAGCCGCGCGGTGATGTCTGACGGGCGGAGGTCTTCGGGCTGAACGAGCCGTAGCGCCGCGACGTTGCGCTGATAGTGAGGGTCGCGTTCCGCCGCCGCCTCGGCGAGTACCAGCTTGGTGCGGACGGACCCGGAGAGGTAGGCGTCGTCGGTCTCCCAGGCCTCCATGGACGGATTGCGGAACACCGTCTCGCCAAGCTGGGCGAGCACGGTCTCCGGATCGCTGTCGAGCAATTCGGCGAGGTGGTCGATATCGACCCGGCCGGTCTCGTTGAGCGTGACGGCGAGCGCATCGGCGGCGGTTGCGATCAGTGGCGTGGCCGGCGGGGCGATCACCCGCTCGCGGAAGATCGGTCCCATGCGGGCGAGGCCGCTTTCGAGATCGTAATCCTCGATGCTGGCGACCAGCCAGCAATCGGGGTCGTCGGCGAAAGGCGAGAGATTCGGTCGGCGATGGGTTTCCCGCTCCTCGCAAGTCTCCGGGTCGATCGTGACCGAGACGAGTGTGTGATTGACTGGCCCGAACGCGCGGACGAAGCCGCTATAGGCGACGCGCAGCCGGACCTGGGCCTGCGCCCATGGTTGATCCGTAGCCTGCGCGCGCAGCACCTCGCGCACCGCGTCGCGAACCGGCAGCAGGGCACGGATGATTTTGCCGTCGCGGGCGAGGATGCCGCCGGTGCCTTTGCCTTCCCGGATCGCGACGGAACGGGCTTCGCCATCAAGGATCTGCATCAGCTGGCCGGATTCGTCGGGCAGATAGGAGCCTTCCTTGATCGTCGCGCCGTCAGCCGCGGTTCCCGCGCGCACCGTTCCAGCGTCATCGTCCGTGTCAGACTGGGAGTCGTCCGGCGCGATGACGATACTGTCTGGCAGCCGGTCGAGCGCTTCGGTCAGCAAACCCTCAAGGGCGATCCCGTCCTTGCGCGGCAGGCAGCTATAGGTCTGGGCAGATCCATAGATGCCGCGCTTGAGCGTGTGCTCGCCGAGCACCATCTCCGGGTACTCGGCGAAGTAGCGGTTCACATGAATGGTGGCTGAGACCGGGTTGTCGCCGTCCTCCGCTTCATCGTCCGTATCCGTCACCGCACGCGCAACCGGTGCGAGGTCGATCCATGCCGCACCAGCCGGAGGTTGCCCGTCGGCACGGCGCTGGAACACCAACAGATCGATCACGACATCGGTGCCCGCGCTCGCGCGCATGCTGCCCTCGGGCAGGCGCACCGCGCCGATCAGATCGGCCATGCCGGCGATATGTTCCCGTGCCGTCGTGCCGGCCTTGTCCATCGTGCCGGTGCTGGTGACGAACAGCGCGATCCCGCCCGGACGTAAACGGGCAATCGAGCGGGCGATGAAGTAATCATGCAGCCGCAGCCCGAGAGCGCGCGTGACGGTATCGGCTCGCACGACGCGATCGGAGAAAGGCGGGTTGCCGATGGCGAGGTCGAAGCGCCCGGACAGATTGCTGCGCGCGTAGTCCTCGCACCTTACCCGCGCCTCAGGATGCACGAAGCGCGCGATACGGGCAGTGACCGGGTCATATTCGATGCCGGTGAGCTGGCAGGTTCCGCGCAGCGCCTCGGGCAACAGAGCGAAGAAGAGACCTGTGCCCATGCCGGGCTCCAGCACGCGACCCCCGGTAAAGCCCAGCCGTTCGGCGGCGCGCCAGAGTGCGCGGATAATCGTCTCCGGCGTGTAATGGGCGTACTGCGTGGCGCGTTGCAGGGCGGCATATTCTTCCGGCGTAACGGCGGCTTCGAGCGCCGCGCCGATCTCCTGCCAGTCGGGGCGAAATTCGGTTTCGCCGGGGCGGCGGAAACAATTCTGCGCCAGCTCCGTTGCGCCAAAACCGATGAACCGCAGGAGTTGGACTTGCTCATCCTTGGTTGGTGCGCGGCCCGAGTCCTCCAGCGCCTTTGACAGAGTGATCGCGGCGATATTGTCGCGCGCACGGGCGGGCCATCCCCTCGACAGATTCCGATCAGCGTCGAGATGAAAGTTGGCGCCGCACACAGGCGGTTCGGCCGAACTGGATGGTGTGTCGATGTCCGTATCGTCGTCATCGCCATCCGCAGGATCAGCTTCGTATGAACCGGAAACAGGTTGCGGCGTGTGATGGGTCCAGGGCGATAACGCGGTCGTGTCGAACAGGCCCTGCGTGAAGGCGCTGCTTCCGGCAGGCATGATGGTTACTTCGGTCATGGTCATTCTCCTCGTGCTGGTGGTCGCGCGGCTTCGTCCGCCTGGAAGCGGTCGAGCCGGACGGCCGTGGGTTGATCGAAAGGGAAGAGTGCTGACCGGGCGTTGGCGGAAGGCGGCCGGTCAGCGGGACGGCATCACGCCGCTACTGGCATCGGCTCCGGTGCGGCTGCGTTTCCGCCATCGGCGGCAGGCACAGTCTCAGGAGATTCCGTCTGGCTGGCCGCATAGTCGGGATGGAAAGCGAGCAGGTAATCCGCGATGCGTTGCGCATCCGCCGCCGCACGGAAAATCTCCTTGCGGTCCGAGCGCAGTTTTTCCAGCCAGGACGCGACATAAGCGGCGTTGTTGGAAAAGTCGCTGTCGGAGACTGCGATCCCGAGTTCGCCGCAGATCATCATCTGGCCGATCTCCGCACGCAATTCTTCGCGCGCGTAGTCATGCGAGCCGAAGTGATTGCGCAGATCGCGGTTGAGCCGCGCTTCCGCGCCCGACCAATGCGACAGCTCATGGATCATCGTCCCGCAAAATCCCGAGGCTGTGGCGAAGGCATTCTGCGGCGGCATCTGAATGTGATCGGTCGACGGAGAATAAAACGCGCGCTCGCCACCAAACCGGATCACGGCACCAGAGTTGGAGACAATGATCTCGGCGGATTCCGGCGCGCGCCACGGCGCTTCCTCGATCGTGGGCGGGATGTAGGCTGGAACGCCGTCGATCTGACTGGCATGGAACAAGGTGAAAGCGCGCAACAGCGGAATGCGCCTCACCGAATCTTCGCTGTCATCGGGTTTCGAATCATCGCGCAGCTCGAGCTTCTTGAAGAAAAACCCGGTCGTGCCGCGCTCGCCCTTGCGAACCTGCCAGCCCTTGTCTTCTGCCTGCTTGTAAGTCGCCCAACGTGGGTCGCCGCTATTGAAGGCCAGGGCCGACATGCCGAGCGTCAGAACATTGATGCCCCGGTAGCGCTGCCCGGTCGCCGCGTTGCGCGGCATTGCCGGGCCGCCGGCCTTGTCGGGATCCCACGGCTTGCGCCAGGGCGGCGTACCTGCCTCCAACGCCGCGATGATGCGGTCGGTGACGTCCTGATAGTGGTCACGGCGTACAAAGTTGGTTCTGTTTCCGCGGTTCTCCGGTCTTGCCGTGTTGTTGGTTCTGTTCATCGGGGTGTCCTTCCCTCATGAGTTGCTGGAACACCCCTCCCGCCCCGCGTCCCGGCTGACTGGGGCAAGGGCGCGCCTTTGGCGCGAGGCCATAGGCCGATCCCTTGCGGCGGGCAGGCGGCGATGCGGTAGGAGATTTTATTTCGACTTTGTTGTTTTCAGCCCTGTTCTGTCACTCCCCGTTCCATTTCCTGCTTTCGGCAACCGGGAAGTTCTTCCGAAAAAGGGGAGAGAAGGACAGAGGAGGAGGGGGACGCGATGCTGCGCGTCGATCTCGATGCCAACATAGCGGCGACCGAGTTGCTTGGCGGCAACCAGTGTCGAGCCTGAATTCGGTGCGCGCCGCTGATCGTCACAGGCCCGCTACTCACATCAGCACGGCAGCGTGTGAATGCGCGCGCCGAAGCGATTGCGCCACAGGACGTTCCGACTCGGCGCGTTGCATAATTTAAGGATATTGGCGAAAAATTCGCCGGGAGACGGTTTCTGCCTGATCCGTCCGCAAGCCGGAACGGAAAAAAACGCGTAAATTCAACGGACCATATGATGCGGTATCGACATAGACGACCGCCCCGGGGCCAATCAGGAACTTTTTCGACCGTATTTAAGAAACACCCGCTAAGATCGATGCCTTGAAATCTTGGCGCTTTTCCGGTGCATGAATCCGTATCATAGTGAGACGATGATTCCACACGCTCACAGCTTGGTCATTGCATGGTACCGGATTCACGATGGGAACCCGGCAATCCACTTCCCGCCCGCGCTTTGGGAAATGGTTTGCACAGCTGTTCAGCGCCACGGCGACGCGTCGCCTCACGACGTGATCACCAACTATGTGAATCACCTGGCGCGCATGAACATAAGGACGACCGACACGATCGGCTCTGGAGAAATCGCATTTGAATGGCTCGACTACGGCGAAAGCGATGGTGAGGAGCCGCAGGCTGTCCTTGTATTTCGTGATGAGACGTTGGCGACCATTGCGCGGCTTTGGAATACTTCCGAAGAAGAGGCACGCAAGGTCATCGCCGATTCGCTGCTCCTCTCTATCGCGGAGCAATATGAAATGTCAGGTACGGCATAAAATACAGTTATGCACGGGCATCGACAGATGGCCAGAGCGTGACGGCACAGGTTACCGCACTGTGAACCGCAGGTTGAAGTCAGGTGCTCCCGTGGAAATGGCGAGCGGTGCGAGAAGTGCGCCTCATCGTGCAACGAGTGAATTTCAGGTGAATGCGCGGCGCCCCCTGGTTCTTGGGACTATCACTCATCGACTGCGGCAGACAGCTCCGGCGTCATCGCACGAAGCGCGTCATTCCAGTCATTCAACCCGTCCGGCGGCAGGATCGTGTCGAACCTCACCCCAGCCTCGGCTGCGAGGCCTTCGAGGCGGGCGGCATGATGCCGGCCAGCGATGTCGGCGTCCGTCGCGGTGATCAGAATGGCGGCCGGGTCGGCACTGAGCGCCCGCAACAGGTGCTGGAGCACGGCAACGGTTTCCGGACCCATGCCACCAGCGGTCGCGGTATACAGCGTGTCGTCGCGGCCACGCTCGATCGTCGCCAGACTGAGCGCGTCGATCGCGGCCTCGCACACCGCGACGCGGGACAGATAGCCAGATCCGCCCGGCAGACGAAACAGCGTCTTGGCGCCGCCCGCCGAAAAGTTGCGGTAATCCGACCCGCGCATCTCGATCCCGGTCAGACAGCCCGCCGCGTCGCGGTGCGCGAACCAGGCGCTACCGTGCGGACCTTCCCGCATGGCATCGACCTTGCACGCGGCGATAAGGATGCGTTCCGGCAGTTTCCGGTGCGCGGTAAGATAAAGCCAGGCCGGTGATCCGTCTGACAGGGGCGGGCATCTTTCCCATCTCTGGGCCACCGAGAGCACGGAGGCCCGCGCCCGCCGCGTGCGGTGGGCCTCGGGAAACGTCGGCGCAACACCGACAAAATCACCGAGCGCGCGTTTCGCCTCGCCAAAGGTCAAGCCGGGCTCAAGGTGCTGGATGAGCGTGAAGATGTCCCCCTTGCAATCGCTCAGCGGGTCCCACCAGCCGCGCCCGTCATGGTTGACGATGAGGATTTCCCCCTCGCCGCGACGGTATTTCAGGCTGGCGCGGCTGCTTTCGGCGCGGTCGAGCCGCCAGACTGGTGGCAGCCGTTCCAGCAACACCGCGCAGCTCACATTGGCCTTCAGTCTTTCGATGTCCTTGTCCTGTTCGCTCATCGCTTCATCCTCCTCTCGGGATCGGCAAGGCTGGGGCGGCTCGATGCCTTCCCCTTTTCATTTCCGTTCCGTGGGATATCGGCGACCGCGAAGCCGGCGCGGGGCAAGGGCGGGCGTAGCACGGGAGCGCACCGCGCGACGCACCCTTGCGGCACGGCGGGCGCGGGCAGCAGGGCTGTTGTTTTTGTTGTCTCTCTTTCTTGCTTGCGGATTCGAATCGTTCCGAAGCCGCGACCGTCAGATGTCGCCGCCGCTTGTCTTGGCGCACCGGACCCGCGAGCGGCCCATCCACGGCTCCGGTCGGATCGCTTTCACCCAGTCGGCAAAGGACGGGATGAAACCAAGGTCCTCGCGGACATGCTGCTCGCCGATTAGCCGGGTGGGCACCACGCGGCCGGTGGACAGGGTGATGGTCCGCCCGAAGAGGGTCTCCACCATGAAGATCCCCTCAGCATGGTGGCGCAAGGCCCGATGCCGGAAGTCGGCAATGATCTTCTTGGATTCGTCGAACCAGTCATGGATGCGCGCATAGTCCTCGACCGTGCCGCCCCACATCTTCACGCTGGAAAGGGCGTGATGATAAACATGTGGCATTATCCCCTCCCCTAAAATTCGTGTGTGCTTACGGAAACATCGGTGTATCGCCCATTGAATTCCAGTTCGATGGTTCGGGCGGCGACGTTGAACGTAAATGTGCCAAAGGCGCCGTCATTGTTTTCCCACCCGCCATGCTCCTGGTCGAGGCAGTCATAGCAGAGGCTCTCGACGGCCTCGCGCAACGTCTGCTGGGTCGGGACCGACACATCATCGCCGAAGTGAGCCCGGTGGCAGGGAACGTTGCCGGCTGGCAGTTCGATGCGCGTATCCCCGCTGCTGGCCGAGACATATTCAATTCCGCCACTATCGCCCTCGCCGTCGAACTCAACGGTTACGGACGTGATGTTGGCGGCGGCGAGCGCGTCGAACACAACGGCCTTGTTGACCGAGACAGCCTCGCGGAGGTTTGCCGCATGGAGTTCATAGGCCTTAATGAAGTTGTCTTCCTGTGTCATGATTCATTCCCTCTTAAATCGTCTTCGATGCGAAGCGGCACCGTGCCGCCTCGTTTGCGGCCAGGGAGACAGCGGGCAGGTTTAGCGAGCGGGTCAACGGGAATTTTGCTCCGCGAGGAATGCCCGCAAGGCAGGGGAAAATTCCCGTTGACGCGTGAGCGCCGCCCGCATCCTGGCAGCGAGGTGGACAACGGTGTCGCCTGCGATGACAGCGTACCGATCCTTGTCATTTGCCTTTGGTTCTCTCGTTCCTATTTTCTCTCATTCAGCCTTGCGCGAAGGATCGTCACCGGCCGGCCAAGACCCGCTTCGGGGCTTGGGGAGGGCAGTCTTGCCCGAGTAGAGCCTGGCCCGCCTCTTGACCTTGCGGGGTGCGCCCAAGCCGCCCTGCAATACCGAGTACACCGACAACGTCCCGTTCGACACGACGACGGTCACAACCAGCGGCAAGAACGCGTTGATGCAAGCCTCCTTCACCGTCACCCGGACGGAGAAAGCTGCAACCGGCGCCTACGGCCGGCGCTGATGACGCCGAAGCCGGCCTTCTCCAGCGGAGGGGGCTGGGCTTCCATTTGGCGCCAGAATCCTGTGCGGTGCCGTCGGTGCAGGATGTCGGGTCAACTGCGCATTCCGATGAATTCGGCCGGTGATTCCGGCGTGATGTCGGCCACCCATTCCAATTGAAGTCGACCGGCCGTTCCGATCGATGTCGGCCGGGGTGGCGTCTGCCCGTGGGCTTCATAATCTGTTCATGGTCCGGGGGTTCGGGTCAAGCCGTGACCTGTTCCGGTGCATACGGCGGTGCGGGTTGGATCTCCCGGCTACAGCCGCTGTGGGTGGGTTTGCGACGGTCCGCTTTCGGACCAGGATGGGTCTTGATCGGACATTCGGCTCAAGGCCGGGTCTGGCCGCGTCCGGGCTGTCCGCTTTGGGGTTGGGCCGACATCAAAGCTGACCTTTGATTCAAGCTTGGCGTGATGAACCGGCAAGGCCTGTCGCCTGCTCCTGAAAAAATCTCGTCATCCGATTGGCGAGATGAATGTCCTTTACGGCGATCCCAATGATTTCATGCATTGGTTCCGATAGCACTTCAAAGAACCATGCCGCTGCTTCGGCATTCCTGGGCGCGTAGGACAATTCGACATGCCCAATTTGATCGCCCAAATCCTCTCTCGTGACGACGACTAAGGTATTTGATCCAAAATTGGGGTGAACGAGGTCACAGAGAATGTCGTAGTATCTCTCGATCTTGACCTTGTGCCTCTTCTCGACTGCCTCAATGCACGAGTTTATGTGCGTCTTCCGATCAAATTCCTGAGGCAGTCGATCTGGACTATCGACAGGATTTCCGGCGCTTTGCAAAGCCTGCATCAGCCAGGCTTTCCAGTCGTAGTCAGATCCTCTCATCGCCTTTAAGGCGTACTGGATTATTTCCAGCTGGGATTGGACATATGAAACTCGCCATTTCTCACTCGGCATTTTACCCTTGAGAATGTTTTTCCTCTCGTCTTGCCAGAGCGTAATGGTCTTCTGGGTTACCCTCTCCAATCTGCTGAGATAGAAATCAAAATGGCATATTTGCTCAAACAAGCCCCGGCTGCATGACGCTGCTAGAAGGAAGTTTCCGTCTTCTAGAGCTTTCAACAGACCGCTAGTCCACGACAGTATCTTGTAAAAATTCTGGTATCCCCATTGGAATATGAAGCTCTCAACGCAGAGCGCGAGCCCCTTATATGCATCCCCGAACTTCGCTTCGAGATACTGAGGAGAAGTGTTCTTTATTTCCAGTATCTTGACATGGGGGCTCAGCTCGCCGAGAGTTGATGTTAGGAGGGCGTGCGCCTTCACGAAACTAGTGAAGTGCTTTCTCGACCGTTCCGACAAGCTCGCTTCGATTGTCGCAAGAGATTCAGCGATCCAGCTTGGCAAACTGCTCTTATCCATTTTCCCTCCATAATTCGTCTCGCGCGCCGAGAGGACGTGCGATCCGGTTTCAGTGGATACTACACCTACTATGCGTTCACTTGCCTGCGCGCATACACTAGGATCAAACCGTCCCAAAAATCCACCTAGGATCCGATTGGCGCGATCCGGCCGATCTCAGCATGACAGCTAAATGTCAGCTTTCGGGCTGTGTGGAGATGACGGTGAATGACCGAGATGGGCGCAGAGCCGTCGGCGCTCAAGGGCAACCCCTACATCAACGCCGGCGGATACAATGTGGTGGTATTTCCAGTCGCCGCGACCAGCGGGATCGAAAGCTGGGGTTTCCGCGTGACGAACCGGGCGACGGAGGATTTTATCCAGTCGCGCAAGCCCTGTCCTTCAGCCGATGCCGCGAAGCTGCGGGCGTTCGACGCCGTGACCTGGATGAAACAAAGGGGTCGATAGGAACCCAATCGAAGGCACAGGTCTGCAATTACCGACCAACCGCGTCCGGACGCCGTCCGAAGTTTGTATATGTTTTTCGGACCCTTCATATCTATCTTGCATTATGTCCGAAGTTTGCATACAATCTTCAGACAGGAGCAGCCATGCGTGACCACCCTTCTGATCTCAAGACGCAGATCGCCGATCGCATCCAGGCAATGCCGGATGCCGTCTGGACGCCGGTCGATTTTCTCGATCTCGGCTCGCGTGACGCCGTGGACAAGACGCTGCAACGTCTCACCTTCGCGGATCAGATCCGGCGGCTTGATCGCGGTCTCTATGACCGGCCGCGACGCAACCAGCTGACCAACCAGATGTCCGTCCCGGATTATCGCCGTGTGATCCAGGCTGTGGCCCGGCGCGACCAAACCCGGATGCTGGTCGATGGCATGACGGCCGCCAACGATCTTGGCCTCAGTGACGCCGTGCCCGGCCGGATCGTCGTGCACACGGATGCGCGCCTGCGTCCGATCAAGCTCGGAAAGCAGACCATCGTCTTCCGGCCAACGGCGCCAAGCAAGCTGTTCTGGGCCGACCGGCCGGCGATGCGCGTCGTCCAGGCGCTGCACTGGCTGCGTGACGCTCTGACCGATCCTGATGACCATCGACGCATCCTGCGACGACTGCGCACGATCCTCGCCGACAAGGATCAGGGACGTGCCATCGCCGCCGATCTCGCCAAGGGACTGCCGACGCTGCCGGCCTGGATGCAGGCGTTCGTGCGGCAGTTGGTGGCGGATGACGGCGACGATGATGATCCGTATGGCCATGACGATGTGTCTGCCGCTCCTCGTCGCGTTGTTCGTCGTACGACTGCGCGGCGAAAAGAGCCGGAAGCTCCGGGCGTTCTGACATGAATCCTGATTTCAATCGCCTGCTTGCATCCTCGATCGACGATCGCCTCGGACTCTTCGTCGCGACGGCCGCACGGCTCGGCACGACCGTGCAGAATGTCGAGAAAGACTTTTGGGTGTGCTGGACGCTCGATGCGCTGTTCAACGGTCTGGAATCCGGCGGGCCGCGCCTGCTGTTCAAGGGCGGCACCTCACTGTCGAAAGGTTATGGGCTGATCGAGCGCTTCTCCGAGGACATCGACATCACCGTCTTTCGCGAAGACATCGATGCCCCGGCCTCGGTCGCGGATCTGGAAGCGCTGAGCCGCAAGCAGCGTGACAGGCGGCTCGAAGGCATCCGCAAGGCGTGCCACGCCTTCGTCGGCGGCACGCTCAAAACGCAACTCGAAGGGCTGGCGGCGGGCCTGCCGATTATCGACGGCCAGCTCCGCGTGACGGTGGATCAGGATGATCCCGACGGCCAGACTCTGCTGCTCCAGTATCCGGCGGTGTCGGATCAAGACCGCTACCTCCGCCCGGCGGTGAAGATCGAGGCGGGCGCGAAATCCGCTCTCGACCCGCACACGCCGCTCGTCGTGCTGCCCTATGTCGCCAACGATGTGGCGGGTTTCGATCTGACGGTGCCGAACGTCACGACTGTCGATCCGGTACGGACCTTCTGGGACAAGGTTCTGATCCTGCACAGCCTGCGGTGGTCCTTCGAGGACCGCGGCGTGCTGCGCGGCGGCGGACAGCGGGTCTCGCGCCACTATTACGACGTGGACCGGATGCTGCGCACGGATACAGGCCAACGGGCCGCAACCGATCGGATGATGGCCGAGGACTGCGGACGACATGAGCGCATGTTCTTCAAGCGCGCGGGCCAGGACACGGCAGTGCCCGGTAGCTTCGCCCTTGTGCCTCCGCCGGCCATGCTGGATCTGCTCCGGCTCGACTATCAGGCGATGGCGGTGATGATCTTCGGCGACGTGCCCGCCTTCGATACCGTCATGGCGAGCCTCGCCACCCTGGAAGCGACGGTGAACCAGTGAGGCTTCTCCGGAACAGCGGCACGGATCAAGGAATTGACCGCCTGCGCGAATGGCTGACGCAAGGGACGAGCGTTGACCTCGTATCACCGTCATTTTCGCTATGGGCGTTTGTCGAACGCCTTGTACGCATCCTGCTCAGGCCGATCGTGGCCGAGGCTGAGCTTCTTCAGGCGATCCAGCACCTGTTTCGCCTGTGTGTAAGGAAGCAGGACCTCGCCATCATCGCCGACATGGACGATATAATGCGGCGCCAATGGGTAGCCTGGCTCCGCAAACGCAAGGGCGGCGTCCCCGACCGCACGCAAGCAGAAGATTACACCCGACGGGATCGGGTTTTCGGGATCGGCGAGAGCCTCGGTTACCGCGTAAGTCCCAAGCGGTAGCGTATCGAGGCGGCTTTTGTGGGATCGCAGATAGCCGGCGAGATCAATACGGAAATCGTTGAGCGTCAGGTCCGCGATGGAGACACCACTCGACAGGTCTTCAAGATCAATCACGGCGTCCTGGAGCTTCTGAAGCTGAGCGCGGCGGTATTCCAGATCGTTCATCTCATTGCCGGCCTGAAATTCAATGACGTTTTCCTCCCCCGTGGCCGATACATCGAGAAGCACCATGCGTCCGCTCACACGGGATTCCAGGTCAAGATATTCATCCAGTTCCATGTTCGGCCAGAAATTGACCAACTGGATTTGCGTGTTGAGCGACCCGATACGATCGACCCGCCCGAAGCGCTGGATGATCCGGACCGGATTCCAATGGATGTCGTAGTTCACCAGGAAATCGCAGTCCTGAAGGTTCTGGCCTTCGGAGATGCAATCCGTGGCAATGAGAAGATCAATTTCACCTTCCGTCGCCATATCGGCGGGGCGTTCTTTGGAGCGCGGGGAGAAAGCGCTCAGAAGGCTACTCATGTCACTGCGCACACTTGGCAACGTGGTCCGGTTTGCGCCGGTGCCGCTTACCACGGCAGCATTAAGGCCGAGCACATCGCGTGCCCAGGGAGCCAACTCGCGATAGAGATAGTCTGCGGTGTCAGCAAAGGCAGTGAACAGCAGAATTTTGCGATTGCCGGGGTTGATCAGCGTGTGAATCTTGTCGGCAATTACGCCCTTCATTGCGGCGAGCTTGGCGTCCCGCTCCGGCGTGACGAGGCGGGCAGCCGAGAGAAGCGCCCGTAGGCGCTCACGATCCTCGGCCAAATCCTGCCGCCAGCGGACGCGATCGACATCCTGAAGCAGCACCTTGACCTTCCGGCCAACGAGCAGAGCCTCAAAGGCGGGATCATCGACATCGATATCGTCGATGGGAATTTCATCTACTGAATCATCATGGGCTTCGATCTTGGCGAGCAGCGCTTCCACATCGGCAAGCTGCCGTTGAATGGTTAGGGCAAACGAAGCCACGGAGCTTTCCATCCGCTTGAGGAGGTTCACCCGCAGAAGGTGGATGAGGCTTTCCTCGCGATCGACCTGCCGGAAAAAACGGTCGCCACCTCGAATCTTCGTGCTGTATTTTTCGTCATAGGCGGCCTGCTTGTGCGGCAGGACGTAGCGTAGGGGCGCATAGGCACCGAGCGTCAGGCGTCGGATTTCGTTGTTGATCTCACGGATGGGGCGAAACTCGCCTGCGAGATCAACGTCTGCCTTGATGTTCATTGGCGGCAAGCGATCGGGGAACTCGCCCGTCTCTTCGGTTCCATAGTAGCGCTGCACATGCTTGCGTGACCGTGCAATCGTCAGCATGTCGAGCAACTTGAAATAATCGAAGCCGATCATGTCCATCAGCCGCGCTGGCCGCCGCTCGGCTTCGGGCAGATCGAGCCATCGATTAAATTGCCCCTGCGCCTTACGGATCGTCGCCTCGATGCTCGGAATACCGTTGCCGGCAAGAGCCATGTCATTGCCCTCGGTCACAAAGGCGATCTGGTTCTTAAGATCGGCCAACCGATTGTTTACCGGTGTGGCCGACAGCATCAGCACCTTGGTCTTCACCCCGGACTGAATGATCCGCTTCATGAGAAGGTCGTAGCGGCTGTCGCGATCCCTATGGGTCGGCTTGTTCCGGAAATTATGGGATTCGTCGATGACCACGAGGTCGTAATTGCCCCAATTGACGTGAGACAAGTCGATGTCACCTGACAGCCCGCCGTCGCGAGAAAGATCGGTGTGGTTTAGCACATCATAGTTGAGGCGATCGGATGCCAATGCGTTGCGCCGATCATTGGACTTATACAGGGTCCAGTTGTCGCGAAGGCGCTTTGGACAGAGAACCAGAACCCGGTCGTTACGCAATTCATAATACTTAATGACGGCCAGGGCTTCGAAGGTTTTACCAAGGCCAACACTATCCGCGATGATGCAGCCGCCGATTTTTTCGAGCTTATCAATGGCGCCGGTAACGCCGTCTCGCTGAAATCGGTACAATTTTCTCCAAACGACAGTATCCCGGATGCCGGTCGCGGATTTGATGATTCGCTCCTCATCGAGTTCGTCCCCTAAATCCTTGAACATCTGGTAGAGAATCTGGAAGTAGATGAGCGACGGCGCACGCTGCGACGCCATACCCTCTAAGGCGCTCACGAAATCGGCCTTCGCGCCGGGATCAGCCTTAAGGTCATCCCAGTTCAAACCAAACCATTCGGCGAAGACGGACGCTTCAGCATCGGTGTCAGTCGCTTGGACGAGGCCCAGCCGTCCGCTCGGCGTCATCCCCAAGCCCTCAGTCGTGAACGAACAGGTTCCGACAATGGCTTGGTGAGGATGTGCCTGGCCGTGCAGCAGGACGAGCGACTGCGGCGGCGCTTTGCGCGCAAGTCTGACCTCGGCTCGCTTACTGATCCAATCGGCGGCGAGATGGGCAAGCCAACGCCCTTGAAGTTGCCCCCGAAAGATTATGTCAGCATCACCCCCAAGCAGAGCCGGGGCGATCGAGTCCAGTTCACCGAGCAAGAGTCGGCACCGCTCGACTCGGTCGAGCGCGTCTTTCAGTTCGGCAAGGCGACGCGCTCAGGCCGCGACATGGAACCATACCGCAAGCTGCTCGCCCGCGCCGTCGGTACCCTCGTTGGCAAGCGCGAAGAGCGCGCAGTCGCCAGCCTATTTCAGACGGGGGGCACCCACGCCATGAAAGGTGAATTCTCCGGCATCAACGATTTCGAGGTGGTTGCCTTCCTGGTCGTCATAGCGCCACTCCCGAGCGGTCCCGTATGACAGAGGCCGCAATCCTCGCCACGATCATTGCCGCGCTTGATTTGCCGCCGCGGGCGCGGGTGGACACTCGCGTGCCCAAGAAGATGCTGGTCGAGCAAGGCGCGCCGACGGCATCCGACAAGCGTGCGATTCAGGATGGCATCGACGAACTACAATGGATCGCGGCCCTCAAGCCCACCACGATCGCGATTCCCGCCTTCACGGACCAGACTCATGACTATTCTGAGATTGCCGTAATCACGGCGGTCTTTCGCCCTAATGCGCGGACTGCACGCCTGACAGAACTGATCCATCGCGCGATCCCCTATCCGGTTCTGCTGATCACGAACGGTGCGGGCGGCGTCGCGCTGTCCGTCGCGCCCAAACGGGCGGCGCAGAACAAGGGCGACAAGGTCGTGGTCGAGCGCGTCGTAGTTGCAGGTGGCATCGATCCGAACGCGCCGCCAAACGCCGAGCGCGCTTTTCTGGAAAGTCTGGCACTCGACCGGCAGCCCTCGCGTGATCTATCGGCGGTCTATGATGGCTGGCTGGCGCGGATCGAAGCGCTAGCGGCGGCGCGTCTGTCCGGGAGCTACGAGGTAAACGACGAGAACAACCTCATTGAACGCCGCCGAGTGGCGCTCGAAGAGCACTCTCGTCTGGCGCGTGAGGCTTCTCAATTGCGAACCCAAGCGGTTCGGGCGAAGCAGATTAGCCGACGGGTCGATCTAAATCAGAAGATCAAAGCCATCGAGATCGCAATCGATCAGAACAAAAAGCTTATGATGGGAGGGAGTGCATGAAAATATCTACGGTCCTGGACCACATCGATAGTGGCCATATGGCACTACCCGAATTCCAGCGCGGATATGTTTGGAACCGCGACCAGGTTCGCGGGCTGTTCGATTCCCTCTATCACCGGCATCCCGTCGGCGGCTTGCTGGTGTGGGCGACGGAAGCAAAGTCCGCAGCCCATCGCGGCGATGGCCCGCTCGCTGCGGGCATCGTCAAGCTTTTACTGGACGGTCAGCAGCGGATGACCTCGCTCTATGGCGTGGTGCGCGGAAATCCGCCAAAATTCTTCCTGATTACACACCTTGCTCAGCCACCCATCTCTTGATACAAACCATGAACATTGGCCGATTCCCGGGAGGTTCGAACATGGCTCGTAACATGGTGCAGTTCCAGAAAGGGCTCAGCGAA
>Ga0181536_10001928_pt1 | contig 24033 bp, 23 predicted proteins | sample PEATcosm2014_Bin_41_FD_121105 | JGI IMG/M metagenome (GOLD analysis project Ga0181536, IMG submission 121105) | Peatland microbial communities from MTU Mesocosm Facility, Houghton, MI, USA - PEATcosm2014_Bin17_60_metaG | ecosystem: Environmental > Terrestrial > Soil > Wetlands > Peat | place...
CCGAGAGCGCCCCCGGCACCGGCCGCAGACCTGGCGCCAGGCCTTCCTTCTTCGCGATGTCGACGACGTATTCGCTGATATCGAACGTCGCGCGCGACAATTTTTCCACCGCCGGATCGCCGGGCAGGATCAGCTTCCATTCAAATTTCAGCATCAGCGCGCAGGATGGCACCAGCGCGATGACGTCGTAGCCCTTGTCGATCCATGGCCCCAGTTCGGCCGTCACGATCCGCGCATTGGCCGCGACGTCGGCGATCCGCCCCTGCTCCAGCAACGGCATCCCGCAGCAGCGCGGCTGCACCGTCGCGGTCTCGACCCCGTTGCGCGCCAGCACCGCGATCAGGTCGGTCCCCACATGCGGGTTGTTGTAATTGCCGAAGCACGTCGCGTAGAGCACCGCTTTTCGCCCAAACGCCGGCGCGTCCCGGTTGACCTCGGGCGCGGTCTTCGACTGCGCCACCAACGATTTCGACGCGTATTTCGGCAGCTCCGCGTCCGGGTGGAAATCCGCGATTTTCCGGATGATCGGGCCAACGGTTTTGTTATTCCGCGACGTCGCCCAATTGGCCAGCGGCGCGACCATGGTCGCCAGTTTGCCGTTGCGGTCGGTCGCCGCGAGTTGCCGGTCGGCGAACGGAACCTTCCCCTGCTTTGCCTCCATCGCGCGGTGCCGCAGCATCAGATGCGGAAAGTCCACGTTGAAGGAATGCGGCGGCACGTAAGGACATTTCGTCATGTAGCACATGTCGCACAATGTGCACGCACCGATGACCGGACCGAAATCCTTGCTGTCCACACCGTCCAGTTCCTGCGTCGGCGAGGCATCGACGAGGTCGAACAACCGCGGAAACGAATCGCACAGATTGAAACAGCGCCGGCAGCCATGGCAAATGTCGAACACCCGCCGGAGTTCTTTCTCAATCTCCGCCGGATCGTAAAACGACTCGTCCTGCCACGGGATCGGGTGGCGGGTCGGCGCCTCGAGGCTACCTTCGCGCATCGAATTCTCTTTCCTGAGCGGAAACGGAGACTTTCGCCTCGCAAGACAAAAGCCCCGTGCCCCTGTACCGCGCTTCAAGGAAACGCGATACAGGCACGTTTGGTCGCGGGGATCCGCTGCGCGCGGCGCGAGGTGGCGGCGCCGCGCTCAGGTTCCCGCCGGATCAGCCGAGTTCGTTGAGGGCCTTGGTGAAACGGCCGGCGTGGGAACGCTCGGCCTTCGCCAGGGTCTCGAACCAGTCGGCGACTTCCTCAAAGCCTTCCTCGCGGGCCGTGCGAGCCATGCCAGGATACATATCGGTGTATTCGTGCGTCTCACCGGCCACCGCCGCCGCGAGGTTCTTGGAGGTCGGGCCGATCGGCAGGCCCGTCGCCGGGTCGCCGGTCTCTTCCAGATACTCGAGGTGGCCATGGGCGTGCCCGGTCTCACCTTCCGCGGTGGAGCGGAACACGGCCGCGACGTCGTTGTAGCCTTCGACGTCGGCCTTCTGCGCGAAGTACAGATAACGCCGGTTGGCCTGCGATTCGCCGGCGAACGCGGCCTTCAGATTACCTTCGGTTTTGCTTCCCTTGAGCGCCGCCATGTCTCTTCCTTTCCAGATTCGTGAGGCTGGACCATTGGGTCACATGCCTGGGCTGTCAGCCCGTGCCGCGTGTCCCGCCGGCCAACGCGTGCAACCTAGTCCAACTGCCGGATAAATAGAAGTTGGCAAGATGATGAAATCTTTCGATCAGACGAATCGAAAATGACGGCTACAGCACCGGAACTCGATCCGCCCATGGCAGCGCCCGCTCGAACAGCGCGGCGACCCGCAGCAGCCGCTCATCCTCTCCTGGGCGGGCGATCAGCTGAATCGCCAGCGGCATTCCGGCGGGGTCGAAGCCGCACGGCAGGCTGACGGCGGGATTGCCGGTCAGGTTGAACGGCATGGTGTAAGGATACCAGGCGGCGCGGATGTTCTCGACGCTCTGGTTGTCGATCTCGATCGGGCCGAAGAAGTCCTGGTCGATGGGCAGCGCGGGGCGCGACAGGGTGGGCATGGCGACGATGTCGGCGGTGTCGAACCAGGCCTGGACCTGGCGGTACAGCCGGGTGCGGGCGAAAATCGCCTCGTACAGCTCGGCGGCGCTGTAGGACGCGACCCGGTCCATCTGGCGGACGAACGTCGGGCACATGATGGCGCGGTGCCGCTGCAAATGGTGGCCGAACTGGGCTCGGCGGTAGGCGCCGTTGTTGACGAACCAGACCGATTCCGGGTTTTCGAACGGGGTCGTCAGTTCGGATACGGTGGCGCCGAGTTCGGCCAACGCGCCGACCGCGGCCTCGCAGGCGGCCAACACCGACGATGCCACCGCGGTATTGCCCAGTCGCGGCCGCCAGGCGACGCGCAGACCGGCGAGGCCGCCATCGGGTGAGGCGGCTTTGATAAAGTCCCACGCGGGCCGGCCGGTCGACAGCGGGTCGCGCGGGTCAAGCCCAGCCATGATGCTCAGCATCAGCGCGGTGTCCGCGACGGTCCGGGTCATTGGGGTGATGTAAGAGATATTGCCGAAGCCGTCCTGCGCGTCTTCCCGCGGCACGACGCCGAGACCTTGCTTGAAGCCAACGACGCCGTTGCACGCGGCGGGGATGCGCGTTGACCCGCCGCCATCCGTCGCCACCGCCAACGGCACCAAACCGGCCGCCACCGCGACCGCCGAGCCTCCGGAACTGCCGCCCGAGGTGCGGTCGCCGCGCCACGCGTTGCGGGTGCGGCCGAACAAGGGCGCCTGGGTCAGGCATTGCTGGCCGAATTCCGGGGTCGTGGTCTTGCCGACGATGATCGCACCGGCTTGCTTCAACCGCGCCACCACGGTCGCGTCGGCGTCCGGGACGTGGCCCTTGAAGATCAGGGAGCCCCAGGTCGTGCGGATGCCCTCGGTCGGGACCAGATCTTTCACCGCGACCGGCACGCCGTGCAGCGGACCTACGGGATCGCCGCGCATCAACGCCGCTTCGGCCTCGCGCGCCCGCGCCATGGCGGCGTCCTCGGCGACGGTGATGAAGGCGTTCAACACCGGCTGCGCGGCGGTGATCCGGTCGAGCGCGGCGCGGGTCACCTCAACCGGTGAGAGCTGGCGGGCGCGGATCGCCGCCGCCAGTTCGGTGGCCGGCATGAATGCGAGCGAGGCGTCTTGCATGGCGGTGTCTCCCTGTCGTGGAATATCGCCGAGTATGCCGGGAGGCGCCGCGCCTTGGCAGCCCGGTCGCCGTTGCCTGTCCTCGGTTTCCCGTTTCGGCACACCGGTCTAAACAGGCGGAGACCAATCCGGCGACCCCTGGGAGACAACGATGCGGACAGGCTCGGACTACCGGACATCCCTGCGCGACGGTCGCCGGGTTTGGGTGCTGAACGATGGCTTGGTGGAGGACGTGGTCACCCACCCCGCCACCGGCGCGATGGTCGAGGAATACGTCACCTGGTACGACCGCCATTTCGACCCCGCGTGGCGCGAGACTCTGGTGACCGACGCGGGCACGCCGGTCTGGGCCATCCTGCCGCGCTCGGCCGCCGATCTAAGGCGACTGGGACGCAGCTACTCGGCCACGACGTTCATCAACGCCGGCAACGTCACCCACACGCCGGCTTACGGTCACCTGATCGCGCTCGGTATTGAAACGACCGCGCGGGCGTATGGAAAATTCCCGGCGCAGATCGACAACGCGACCGAATACCGGAAGTCGATCGCCGACACCGGACGGTTCCTGACGTTTTCCTCCGGCCAGGCGACCATCGGCTATCGCATGCGGCCGGACCCGGCCGAGCGCAACGCGTTACGCGTCGTCAAGGAAACGCCGGAGGGCCTGTATCTGACCGGCAAGGTCGGCATGTTCACCAGCCCGGCCTATGCCGAGGACGTCTATATCGGCGCCAACTCCGCCTGCGAATACAACGGCCACCGCGTCACCTGCGTGGTGCCGATCAACGCGCCCGGCGTGACGGTGCTATGTCGAAAAATTTCGGTGCGCGACGCCAATCCGTTCGTTTCCGCGTTGTCGGCGCGCAATGATGAACTGGACGGGCAGATGTGGCTCGACAACGTGTTCATTCCGAACAACCGGCTGTTCTTCCTGGATGCCAATGTCGATCCGATCGCGCGCTGGCTGTTCTGGCACCAACTTTACTGCTGGCTCGCCAAAGGCGACTTCGCTCTGGGTCTTGGCCTCGCGCTGGCCGACGCGATGGGGTTGGTGCAAGCCGGGCCGACGGTCGAGATGCTGGTCGACATGATCATCGACGTGCAAACGGTGCGCACCTGCATCACCGCCGCCGAACTGGACCCGAGTTTTACCCCCGAAGGCTACTGCTACCCCAACCATTGCCACACTTCGGTGGGCAGTATCGCAATGCTGAACGCGCGCCAGCGGCTGACGGAAACTCTGCGCATTCTGCCGGGTTCGTCGATGATCGTGGCGCCCTCGGACAGCGACCTCGCCTCGCCGGAGGTCGGGCCTGGACTGGAAGAATCGTTCAGCGGCGGCGGCTATTCGGCGCTGCAACGCGCGGCGTTGTTGCAAATGGCGTGGGATCACGTCGGCTCGTCGCTCGACGGGCGCGAGTCGACCTATGAGTTGCACGCCAACGGCGGCATCCCGGTCTGGCGCGCGCGGTTGCGGCGGAGTTTTACCCGGTACAACGAACTCGCCAACGCGGTACTGAAAGAAATCAACATCGCGATGCCGGCGGTGGATGTCAGTTCGATCCCGGCGGCACCGGTGGCGCCGCGGCGGGTGGTGGCGGCACCGGCGACTCCCAATGCGCGGTAAGGGCTGTACCTGAGGCCGCCGCGCCGGCGGAATCGGAGGGAGTGGGGGAACGGCGCCGAGGCGAGCGGCCGAGATGAGCGGATTGACGACTGTACTCGAATCGCGTATAGAACGCTATCCTGAGTCGGCGCGCGCCCGTTGGCTGTTCCTCCCACCGGCCAGCAAGGACAGCCGTCGTGTGGCATACTCTTGAATTCGATTTCGGTGGCACCGACACGGTATTGGTGACGCTCACCGACGGAGTCCAGGTTATCCAAGTACTGACTGACGTGGAACTCGTCGGCCGTACCGCCGTGCTGCATCGTCTGCATATCCTCGGCGGTGGTCGCAACACACTCGGGCCGCGAGCGCTGCGAGAACTGATCAATTGGGCAAAGGTTCAACTCGATGTCGACCAACTCCGAATTGAAGGCGCGGCTCGAACATCTGGGGCCGGTCCGGGACGTGTCCCGCCCGCCCTTGTCTTCTGACGCATCGGTTGTCGTCGTGCTGCATCGCGTCGGTGCGCTCGACAAGGGAATTTTGGTCGCTCGTCGGCTTTTCGCCGCCGGCCTGACGCTGAAGCAGGCGCACGACGCCATAAACAAGTTGGCGGCTCTGGGCTGGTCTGTCTGCGCGGTCGCGAAGACCGAAGACCTGCACTCGCTCGCTGGCGAACTTGCCATCCTGAACGTGGAACTGCGCCAAAAACTGCCTGTGTCAGGCAAGGTTGTGGACATCGCTGAAATGCGTGCCCGCCGCGGACTGTCACAACGCGAATACGCCGATCTCCTTGGCCTCGATGTTCGTACGCTACAGAACTGGGAGCAAGGGCGTAATCGCCCCGACCCGGCCGCGGTCAGCCTGATGCGAGTCTTCGATCGGGCGCCGGACATGGTCGGGGAAGCGTTGACCGAGCCTGTGGTCTGATCGCGCGAAGCGGCTCAGACCATGGTCATGACGCCAACCAAAACAAAGAGGAACCCAGCATGATCAAACGCTTTCACGTGCTTTATGTCGGCCAGATCGAGCTCGACAATGTCGGCCTCCAGGGTACGCCCGCCAACGAGCGCCGCTACTCGAACGACCGCTTCGCCGAGGTGTTCTGGACCGCGCGGCGCATCGCCCGCGTGATGGACGAAACCGGCTACCACGCGCTGTGGACCGCCGAGCACCACTTCCAGCACGAAGGCTATGAGTGCCTGCCGAATTTGATCCAGCTCGGTCTTTGGCTCGCCACCCAGACGGAACGGTTGAAATTCGGTTGCGGCTTCAACGTGCTGCCGATGTGGCATCCGTTGCGCCTCGCCGAGGACTACGCGATGGCCGATATCGTCACCGGCGGCCGCGTGATCATGGGCGTGGGCCGCGGCTATCACTCGCGCGAGGTGGAAACCTTCGGCGGACCGTTGCTCGACGCCGACAAGAACCGGGAAGTGTTCGAGGAAGGCGTGCAGTTGCTGCTGAAGGCCTTCAACGAGGAATCCTTCAGTTTCCAGGGCAAGCATTTCGTCTGTCCACCGCCGGTGGATTATCGCGGCTACCAGATGAAGGAAATCACCCTGGTGCCGCGGCCGATCCACCGGCCGGTGCCGATCTACATGCCGATCGCCAGCGGCAAGACGATCGATATGATGGCGAAATACGGCCTCCGGCCCATGGTGGTGTTGAACGGCGAAAAGATTCTGGACGATGTGATCCGCGCCTATCACGAGGCCTGCGCGCGATACGGCCAGGAGAAGCCGCTCGGCCAGGACATGGTATGGGGCGCCGGCCTGTATTTGGCGAAGGACCAGGAAGAGGCCATTCGCAAAGTCGAACCGGCGCATGACGAGCGCTACAAGTGGTTCGCGCCATTTGGCTTCGTGCGTTATGCCGACGAGCATGGCCGGACCTGGGGGACGCCCGGCGCACCCGCCAAAATCCCCTCGTTGCGCGACGGCGTCCAGCAAAAGGCGTGGTTCTGCGGCTCCCCACAACAGGTGATCGATGGGATCAAATCGATCGAGGCGAAATACCCCGGCATGGAGGACTTCATGGTCCACTGGGCTGAGGGCCTGTCCCCCGCGGCGTTCGAGGAACAGCTCCGCTGGTTCGCCCGCGACGTGATGCCGGCCTTCACCGGCTGATTGCGATAAAAAATCGCCTGTTTGATTCAGATCAAAGCGGCAATGCCGATCCGACGGCAATATGGTTCTCGAGAGGCGGGGTTGCCTCGCTTCTCTCTTGGACTCCTCCCCAAACTTGGCGGCACCCAAATTCGGTGCCGCCGATTTTTTTTGGGCGAGGCGTTTGCCTCCGACCGGGCACAGTCCCGGACGCGAGCCGGAGAGACCACGATGGCCGCTGACCACCACAAGAGCAGCCAACTCCCCCGAACCCTGCTGGTCGTGGCCGCGGTGTTGCTGACCGCGGTCTCGGGCATGGCCGGGATCGTTCAAAAAGCGGCGGAACTGGGTCCCCAGGTAGGGGATTTGGTCGCCTTCGATCCCGCCCACCCCGCCTCTTTCGAGAGTGAAGCCCGCCTGACGGCCGACCGGCCGCGACAGGCGAGTTGCGTGCTGGACGTGGCCATGCTGCAGCGGACCGGCGGCAGCCTGGTGGTGGAACAGCGCGGCCTCGGGCCTGACCGAAGTTACCGCGCCCATTGGGCTGGACTTCGCACCAGTGCGGACGCGGACGACTGCGGCACCGACGCCGATCTGACGCTTTCCCGGATCGACATCGACACGCTCGCCGCGGCGGCGGGCGGATTTGGCGTGGACCACGCCCCGGTTTCGCTGCTGAGGTAGCGGCGGCCGGCGTACTATCGGCCCGCGAAAAGCATAACCCACGGCAATCCCGTCCAAGGCATGGCCCGTCCAAGGCATGGCCCGTCCAGGGCACGGCCGGCGTGCCACTCAGGCGCTGGCGCGGATCAGGCACGACGCCTCGGACCTTCCGCGCTCACGCCGGATCGGCGATGCTGCGCGACGAGGAACCGCCCCCGGGGAGACCCCATGAGCGACGAGGCCGCCATCATCACCGAGACGCTGGACTGTGTCGCCGAACGCGTCGGCGACCCGATGCCGCTGATCTTCGAGCGGCTGTTCGCCGAAATCCCCGAGGCCGAGGCCCTGTTCATCCGCGACAAAGGCGGCCTCGTGCGCGGGCAGATGTTTCAGGTGACGATGGAAAGCCTGCTGGATTTTCTTGGCGACCGGTCGTACGGCGCCAACCTGATCCAGATCGAGCGGGTCAATCATCAGGGACTGGGCGTGAAGCCCGAGATGTTCGACCAGTTCTATCTGACCGTGATGGCGACGTTCAAGGACGTGCTCGGCGCGGACTGGACCGCGGAGATGGAAACGGTCTGGAACCGTGTCATCAGCGAGTTGACCGGCCTGTCCGGCTGACGCCAGCGACCGCCGGGCGCCTCAGCCGTTGGACAGACGGAACGGGGCTTCGGTCTTGGCGCGCAGTTCGTCGACCGTCACGTCGGGGGCCATTTCCAGCAGGCGCAGATCGCCGTCCTTGCCTTTCTCCGGCACCTCGAACACGCCGAGATCGGTGATGATCAGATCAACCACGCCGGCGCCGGTCAGCGGCAGGTCGCACCGTTTCAGCAGCTTGGGTTTGCCGCCCGCGGTGTGCTCCATCAGCACCACGACACGGCGCACGCCGGCGACGAGGTCCATCGCGCCCCCCATGCCCTTGACCATCTTGCCGGGGATCATCCAGTTCGCCAGATCGCCGTTCTCCGCCACCTGCAAGGCGCCAAGGATCGAGATGTCGATATGGCCGCCGCGCACCATGGCGAAACTGGCGGCACTGTCGAAGAAACTGGTGGTCGGCAGCGTGGTCACGGTCTGCTTGCCGGCGTTGATCAGGTCAGCGTCTTCCTCGCCCTCGAACGGGAACGGGCCCATGCCCAGCATGCCGTTCTCCGAGTGCAACTGAATCGAGATCCCCTCGGGCAGGTGGTTGGCCACCAGCGTCGGGATGCCGATGCCGAGATTGACATAGAAGCCGTCGCGCAACTCGCGTGCCGCGCGGGCCGCCATCTGATCACGGGTCCAGGCCATGGTCGCGGTCTCCCTTAATAGCGCTTGCGCACGGTGCGCTGTTCGATGCGTTTTTCGATCTTCGCCAGCGGAACGATCCGGTTGACGAAGATGCCGGGGGTGATGATGTGGTCGGGGTCGAGTTGGCCGGGTTCGACGACCTCTTCCACTTCCGCCACGACCATGTCGGCGGCGGTGGCCATGATGGGGTTAAAATTTCGCGCGGTCATCCGGTAGATCAGATTGGCCTCGGGATCGGCCTTCCAGGCGTGGATGACCGCCAGATCGGCGTGCAACCCGCGCTCCATGACATAGGTACGGCCGTCGAACACCTGGGTGGGCTTGCCCTCGGCGATCTGGGTGCCGACGCCGGTGGCGGTGAAGAACGCCGGAATGCCCGCCCCACCGGCACGGATGCGTTCCGCCAGCGTGCCTTGCGGGTTGAACTCGATCTCCAACTCGCCGGCGAGGTATTGTTTCGCGAACGTGGCGTTTTCGCCGACATAGGAACTGATCATCTTCTTCACCTGCCGAGTGTGCAGCAGCAGACCCAGGCCGGCATCATCAATGCCGGCGTTGTTGGAGATGATGGTCAGGTCCTTGACGCCGGAGGCACGGATCGCCTCGATCAGCGCCTCGGGGATGCCGCACAGACCGAAGCCGCCGGACATGATGGTCATGCCGTCGCGCAGCAGACCCGCGAGCGCCGCTTCGGAATCCGGGTAGATCTTGTTGACCGCCATGAATGTGCCTCGTCTACCAGTCCACCCGGACTTAACCGCGCGGTCTGGGGTCCCGCAAGGGGGGCGTGCCGAGGGGCAGGGCAATCGTCAAACCGGTTGCCGGTCTGCTTCCACCAACGTTCCGGGCTGGCGAGCCCGTAGCCAGGTCCTGGTCCGGTTTTCCGGTTTCCGCGCCAGCGCCGTCTTCCATTACGCCGCCCGTCGCATGTGCCGCCGTGCTTCCTCCAGATCGTGCATCATCTGTAGGTTGCACCAGAACTCGGCCGACGTGCCGAACCGCTCGCCCAGAAGGATCGCGGTCTCGGCGGTAACGCCACGGTCGCCAGCCAGGATCGCGGTAATGCGATTCGATGGCACGCCCAGTTCGCGGGCCAGGGCGCGGGCGGACAGCCCAAGCGGCACCATGAAGTCCTCTCGCAGCACGTCGCCGGGAAGCACCGCGCCGATACGCCTGGTGCCGGCCACGTCCGAGACATCCAATCCGGCCACGTCTTCAATGCGGATCGTCATCGTCACCCTCCATGGTAGTCCACAATTTCAACATCGTATGCGTCGCCGTCTCGCCAGACGAAGCACAACCGCCATTGGTCGTTCACGCGGATGCTGTGTTGCCCAGCCCGATCGCCCGCCAGCGCCTCCAGATGATTGGCCGGTGGCTGCCGGAGATCCTCCAGCCTGGCCGCCGCCGCCAGCGCACGCAGCTTGCGCCGCGACACCTTGGCCAGATCGCTCGGAAAGCGCTTCGGCATCCGGTCCGCCCAGATCGCCGCCGTGCGCTTGTCTGCGAAAGATCGAATCACACCGCGATACGTAGCGCGTATCGGGCGCGCATTCAAGGGATTTCGCTTGTCGGTTTACTTCCGATAACCGAAAACCGTTACACAAAAGACGATAATTGTCAGCCGCCTTTTGCGCCGCCGGACGGACACAGCCGCTCCCGCCTGACGTACGATTTTGAGCAAATCGTCTGGTGACCCCAATGACAACGGACAGGGTCCGCCAGCCTCAGCTGTTGACCAGCACGTTCTCCGGCCGCGGCGGAATTTCACCCCTCTCCACCCGCAGCACCTGGCGCGTGATCATCTCGTTGGTCGGCGCGGCGACGCCGACGCGGATGCCTTCGCTGGCGATGAAGCCGTTCATCAGCTCGATCTCGGTGCGGCGGCCCTTCGCCATATCCTGCGCCATCGAAGGGCGTTGATAGGGCGCGCGCAGATCTTCGCCGGTGCCGTGGAGCATCAGATCCTCGATCTCGGTGATCGCCGCCTTGTCGCCCTCCATGGCGCGGGCGAGGCTCTCCGGCGGCAGGCTGCCGATCCGCCCGAGCTTGTAGCCGAGCTTCTGGCCGACACGGACCGACTCGCCGCCAAGCGCGATGCAGACGCGGCGCACCGCGTCGTGCCGGTCGCGTTCGTTGCCGCCCATGCCGGTGGCGGCCGAGACGCCGTTGCGCATGGCGTTGACACAAAGTTTGGTCCAGCGCTCACCCCACAGATTGTCGGTCGCCTTCGCGGTATCGACATCGTTCATGATCGCGGCCAGTTCGCGGGATCGCCGCGTGATGATACCGCTTGGCTCGCCGACATAGAACGAGGTGACCTGGGGCCGTTTGGCATAGCCGCGGCGGATGTGTCCGGGCTCGTAAAGATCGACGCCGACACCGCCGCCGACGATGATGCCCAAGGTGCGGCCCCAGCCGGCGACGGACGCGACGCGTTCCTCATTCACGCAGTTCTGCATCGAGACGACGATGCCGTTGGGCGACAGATATTGTTTGATCATCTGGCACGCCCAGATCGTGTCATACGACTTGACCGAGATCAGCGCGATGTCGATCGGCCGTTGTTTGGCGATCTGCTGTACCTCGGTCAAATGGATCGCCGGGACCTTGACGGTTTTCCGCTCCGCCGCGGTCATACCGTAGAGGTTCATGCCGTTGGCACGGATCGCCTCGACATGCGCGGGCCAGGGGTCGATCAGCGTCACGTCATGGCCGGCGTGGAACAGGCTTGAGCCGACATAGCCTCCGACGGCGCCGGCACCCACGACGGCGATACGTTTGTTCATCCCTGGTTCCTCCCGGATCGATCGCGCGATTTTAACGGGATCGGGAGACGGAGCAACCTCGCGACGACGCGAGAAGCGGAAACGGATGAAAGCGGGATCAGCCCCCAGGCGGATGCCTGGCGATGAACCGTGTCCCTGGCGGCGGCGGATCTTGTGGCGGTCCGGCGAAGCATTGCGCCAGGCGCATCCAGATCCGCGCCGGTTCGCCGGTTAATTTCAGGTCCGTATCGGCGATGTTGCGTGTCTGGGTGACCACCTGGCAGAACGACAGCGCGTCGCCCTCGACCGCGTTCTCCGGAGCGCGATCGTTCCACTCCCACAGCGCACCGGACGGCGCGGTCAGCCGCACATACGGCGCGGCTCCCGGAACCGGACGCTGACGATTGGCGAAAGTCCAGCCATAGGTGCGAACGCCGATTTCGGCGATGTTACGCGACCGGTCCGTCAGCGCCCGGGTCAGGCCCAGCAGATCGTAAATCGCCTGACCGTGAGCCCAGGTTTCCATTTGTCGGGCGGTGGTGAACATGCGGAGGCCCATGTCGGGGCCGGCCCATTTCAGCCGCGTCTCGGGCGGCATCGCCGACAATTTACCGCACAGATCGGCCACCTGGGCGTACCAACGCTCACGCAGGTTGGCCCCGGTCAGATCGCCCAGATGGTGGCGCGCTGCCTGGAGGCGAGTTTGCCCGCGGTCGAGCAGCGCCTGACGCGCGGTCCTGAATGTCTCGAATTGTTCCGGTCCCGCGACCGAGGCCGCCGCCATCAGATCGCCGTCGTGCAAATGTTGGACGATATCGTTGGCGGTCCATTGTTTGAACAGCGTGGCGCGATCCCAGTCCGGGTCCTTCAGGGTAATGAGCAATTGATACAACTCATCCGCCTCGGCGCGGAAATCGGCGGCTTGTGGCAGCATGTTCTGGGACTCCGTCCGGTGCACCAGGAGCATACGCCATGACGCCCGTCATCGGGAGACTTGCCCGCTCAGATCGATTCCGCGACATTCCTCCGTCTTCCAACAGGAGGAAAGTATGAAGCGTGGGCTGATCGTCGTTATCGCCCTCATGTTGTCGCCGTTTCCCGCGCGCGCCGCCGAGCTCTCCGGCGGGTTCGACGTGTCCTATGTCCCTGGCGCGACGGACATCGCCGGAAGGCGCATGGCGGGCACCGAAATCCGCAATCTCGTCGCCTATGGCGGCAAGCTGCTCGCCGCCAACGGCTACTGGAATGAGACTCCCGGCCTCTCTCCTGGGCCGCAAATTCTCGTCCTCGACGCGCCCGGCAAACCGTGGCGGATCGATCATGACTTCGACGAACGCGTGATGAATGGCCGCCTTCGCCACATCGCCATCTCCGCGCTCAGCGCGGTCACGTTTCGCACCGATCGGCACGGTGCCAGTCTGGCCGAACCGGTGTCCCGGCTGATCGCGTCCACCTGGGATATCACCGGACGCCGCATGGTGTTCGCTCGCGACGACAGGACCGGCGAGTGGGCGGGCGCATTCATCGCGCAGAGCGCGCCGAAGCCCCGCTTCCTGCCACAGATCCGCTCCTTCGGCTTCCATCGCGATCGTGAAACCGGCGCCGATCTGGCGTTCGCCGGAGACACCGCGGGCGTTTTCAGCGGCGGTTTCGACCCCACCGTTCCTGGGCAAATCCGTTGGGACACCACGCCCGAACTCGCCACACAGGGGCTCGGGGCGGATGCGTTTCCGGGACTTTCACGTGGCCTCCGCATCTCCAGCTTCGCCGAGGCCGGGGGCCGGCTGTTCGCCGCCATTGGCCAGATGATCTGGGTCCGGGAAGATGGCCCAACGCCAGGATGGCGGCACCTCTACACCAACCCTGAGCCGCATTTTTCGGAGACCGGGTTGCGTGGCCTCACCACGGTTTCCGAGCGCGGCCAGGGCGAGTTTCTGCTCGCCGCGGTCGAAGGCAACAATGCGCGCATTGTTCGCATTGATCCGGCGAGCGGCGCCGAAACGACTGAGCTCGATCTCGGCCATTTCCTCGATACGGCGTGGGGAACGCGAGTGACCTACGTGATCGCCGCGTATAACGACATGGCGAGGCGCCCGCATCCGCCCTCGGGGGATGACTTGCTGATCGGTCTTGAAGCTTACATCCCGGCGGCGTCGCCAAGGCCGCCCGGCCATACCGTGCTCGACCTGAACGGTGGCGTGGAGGGGGGCGCGTGGTTTCTGATCCGGCATCCGGGCGGACACTATGAGTTGCGGCGGGTCACGGCGAATTTTCCGGGGATGGGCCAGAATCTGGTCTCGGTGCGAAGCTTCGCCGCGTCACCGTTCCCTGAGGAAACCGGCGCGTTTTACGTCGGCGGATATGATTGCAACGAGGTGCCGGCCCACGACACGGCCTGGATCGCGCGATTTTTCCCGGATTCCGTGCAAAAATGATACTTTCTGATGTCGGCCGCATCGGCGACCGGTCACCGCCGCCAGCACGGCTTCGCGGCCTCGGCGAGCGCCTGTGAACGGCTGATGCCAATGTCGCGCAGCATGCGGTCGTCGAGCATCTGCGATATTCGGCGTTGCAGCCAACGCGCGGTCGCGGCGCGAACCCGGACGCCAGCCGCGACCGGGCACACCGCGTGGCGGGCCGCGAAAAGCCGGGTCGGACACAGCGGGAAAATCGAACTGCACACGGGTCGACATAGCGGACGCGGGTCGCAACGGCTTGCACGAAACGTTCCGCATCGAACTGTCCACACTCGTGAAGCGAGACCAACTCGCCGCGTAAACCGCCGCGTCCGGATGCGTTAGCCTGGCGTTCTCTCGCTGACGAACCGACTGCTCGGGTGATGCCCGATCGCCGCGAGCGCGAGCGATTACCCGTCGCGATGATCCAGCCCGATATCCAGCACCTGCGCGCTGTGCGTCAGCCAGCCGACCGACAACAGATCGACGCCGGAAGCCGCGATCGCCGGTGCCGTCTCCGGCCGGATGCGGCCCGAGGCCTCGGTGATGGCGCGGCCGTCAACGATCGCCACCGCCTCCCGCAGCAGGTCGGGGCCCATGTTGTCCAGCAGCACGGCGTCGACGCGCAGCGCCATCGCCTCGCGCAGTTGATCGAGCGTATCGACCTCCAGTTCGATCTTCACCAGATGGCCGACGCCGGCACGGGCGCGCTCCACCGCCGGTTTGACGCCGCCAGCGATGGCGACGTGATTGTCCTTGATGAGCACCGCGTCATCGAGGCCGAACCGATGGTTCGACCCGCCGCCCACGCGCACCGCGTATTTCTGCGCCGCGCGCAAGCCCGGCATCGTCTTGCGTGTGCAACAAACCTGGGCCTTCGTGCCAACGATCGCATCCGCGATGCCGCGCGTCGCCGAGGCCACGCCGCTGAGGTGCGACAGGAAGTTCAGCGCCACCCGTTCTCCGGTCAGAATGCCGCGCGCCGGGCCCGTGACGGTCGCGATCAGATCGCCCGGCTTTAACCGGCTGCCATCCGGCAACGCCACAAAAGCCTCGATGCGCGGATCGATTAGCCGGAATGCCCACAGCGCGAAATCCAATCCCGCCACCACCCCTGGCTGCCGCGCCACCAGCGCGCAAGTGGTCCGAGCGTCGGCCGGAACGATCGCGTCGGTGGTCAGGTCGCCGGCCCGGCCGAGATCCTCCAACAGCGCGGCGCGCACGGCGGGTTCGATCATGATCGCGGGCAGTGGCGGAATGGACATGGCGGCGCCCCCTTCAGACTGCCAGCATGCGCTCGACGGAGCGGCGAGCGGCGGCGACGAGGTCGGACGGGATCGTCACTTCATGCGTCATCGTCTCCAGCGAGCGGCGGATCTTCGGCAGGGTGATCCGCTTCATGTGCGGACAGAGATTGCACGGTTTGACGAAGTTCACCGCCGGATGATTGATCGAAACATTGTCCGCCATCGAGCATTCCGTCAGCAACACGACCCGTGCCGGCTTCTCGCGCCCGACATAGTTCGACATGTCGGCGGTGGAGCCGGTGAAGTCGGCCTCGGCCACCACGTCCGGCGGGCACTCGGGATGGGCGAGGATGATGACGCCGGGATAATCCTCCCGCAGGGCGCGGACTTCCTTGGGGGTGAAGCGTTCGTGCACCTCGCAGTGGCCGGCCCAGGCGATGATTTTGACTTTGGTCTTCGCGGCGACGTTCTGGGCGAGGTATTCGTCGGGCAACATGATCACCTCGGGCACGCCGAGCGATTCCACGACCTTGTTCGCGTTGGCCGAGGTGCAGCAGATATCCGACTCAGCCTTCACCGCGGCGGACGAATTCACATAAGTCACCACCGGCACGCCGGGATGCTTCTGCCGCATCAGGCGCACGTCGGCGGCGGTGATCGAGGCGGCGAGCGAGCAGCCGGCCTCCAGGTCCGGGATCAGCACGGTCTTCGCCGGGTTCAGCATCTTGGCGGTCTCCGCCATGAAGTGAACGCCGGCGAGCACGATCACGTCGGCGTCGACGGTCATCGCCTCCCGCGCCAGCGCGAGGCTGTCGCCGACGATGTCGGCGACGCAGTGGAAAATCTCCGGCGTCTGGTAGTTATGCGCCAGGATCACGGCATTGCGCTGCCGCTTCAGCGTCAGGATGGCGTCGATGTCGTCGGCGAATACCGGCCATTCGATGGGCGGAATGACGGATTTCACGCGCTGATACAGCGGCGCGGTGCGTTCCAGTGCGGCGGCCATGGACATGGCTGGATCCTCCAGATTATGCTCTATATGAGCATTTGTCGGGCTTATGCTAGAGGTGAGTATAAGTTTGTCAAGCGCCTTTTCCCGGGCGGCCCGGGCACGGGCGTAGGCGCCCTGGACAACGCGATGCGGCGGCCCCGGTCACGGGTTTCGCGCGGGCCCGTCTGGCGCGTAAAGTGCCGCCGCCAGAGCCGGACGTGGCCTGGCGTTCCTTGCTGGTCGTCCCATGGAGGCCGGATGCAAGCGCGAATGCTCTGCCAAATGATCCTCGCCGGTGTGATTGGCGGCTGTTGTACGCCGCTTCGCGCGGAGCCGCCCGACGGGGCCGACCCGGCGCTCGCGCCCTGGTTCAAAAGCCTGCGGCAACCGCGAACGGATCAGTCCTGCTGCGACATGGCCGATTGCCGAAGGGTCCAGTACCGGAGTACCGGCGATCATTTTCAGGCGTATATCGGCGACGATTTCCCGCGCTGGTCGAACGCCCCGCACGCCTGGGTCGATGTGCCCAACGGGAATGTGCTGCACCGGCGGGACAATCCCACAGGCGAGGGGATCGCCTGCTGGTTCCAGGGCCAGGTGCTTTGCTTCATTGAAGGCAACGGCACCTGAGGCGGTCAATCCACCGCGCGGCACCTTGCTTTTGGTGCACGCCGCCTCACGCCGACCGCACCAGCGGCAACTTGCTGCCCACGACTGAGCGTTCCGCCAGCACCTCGCGCCGGAAGCGGAACAATTTCGCCGGCCGGCCGCCGGTCTCGGTCGCCATCTCCCCGGTTTCCTCCACGAGATCCTGCTGATCGATCAACCGGCGAAAATTCTGCTTATGCAATAAACTTCCAGCCAGCGCCTCCACCGCTCGTTGCAGTTGCAACAACGTGAAACTGGGCGGCATCAGTTCGAACACCACGGGACGGTACTTAATTTTGGCGCGCAGACGGGCGATGCCGGTGGCGAGGATGCGGCGATGGTCGTGCGCCATTGGCTCGCCCGGCACGGCGCCATTGGCCCCGGCCTCCGGCACCAGCCGCGCCTCCCATAGGGTTTCGTAACGCTGCAGGATCAACTCCTCGTTCCAGCGCTCGTTTTCCAGGCCAAAATTGATCGCCACGCGGCGCCAGCGCTGCCGCCGCGTGGCCCCGTCCGGAGTGTCCTCGGTCCATGCGATCAGCCCCGGGGTAAAATGGTCGGCAACCAGGCTGGCGGCCTTGCGGCGATCTTCCCAGGGGAAGAACTGGTACCAGTCGCGCCACCCCGCGCCCGGATCGCCCGACACCGGCGCCTCCCGCGTCAGGCCGAGATAACTCACCGACACGATCCGGCGATCCGAGCCGCCGGTGCGGCCGGGATCGGCGAAGGTGTAAAGCTGCTCCATGTAGCCCAGAGGATGATGCGTCTGCCGCTCCACCCAGGTGCGCAGGCTGGCCTGCAGCGACCGCTCGTTGGATTCGAACGGACCCGAGGGCAGGGCCCGACCTTTGTCGATCGTCAGCACGCGCGGTTGGCCGCCGGTCACCGCGACGATGACCGCGATCAGTTCGGCGGCGACGGAGGCCGCCTCACGCTCCGCGCTGAGGACTGGCATGCCTCGGTCATCGCACGGTCCGCGCCGCGTCGCCAGGGATATCAACGTCGGGGCCCGTGCGGAAATGCGGGGCTTCCGCCCCGGACCCCGACCAAGGGGCGCTGCCCCCCCGCCTTCGCAGGGGCATGCTTGGAACCCCGCCAAGGGCATTGCCCTTGGAACCATTCATTTTGGTTGGTGCTCTGAGGAGGGCCAACCCGGACCTCGCGAGGTCTCGGCCGGCCCTCCTCAGAGCACCAACCAATGGACAGATTGCAAAGGGCCTCGCCCGGCGCCTGCCCTCGGGCTTGACCCGTGGGCCGGAGGTCCAGGAGGCAGAGCCTCCTGGTGGGTTTCAGGGCGAAGCCCTGACGCTCCACCCGGCTCAGACGCGACCCCATTGGCGAAACCCGGGCACGGGTGCGATAAACCTGGGTAATGCGCGCGCTCTATCATCTCCCGCTATCACCCTATGCCCGCAAGGTCCGGCTGGTGCTGGCCGAAAAGCGGCTACCCGTCGAACTGCACGTCGAGAAACCCTGGGAACGGCGGCCGGAATATCTGGAACTCAATCCGGCCGGAACGGTGCCCACCCTGGTCGAGGACAACGGCGTGGTGGTCCCGGATTCGGCGGTCATCTGCGAATACCTGGACGAGGCCTACCCGGAAATCCCGCTACTCGGCGACACCATCGTGGAACGGGTCGAGGTGCGCCGCCTCGCCGCCTGGTTCGACGGCAAGTTCGCCGCCGAGGTCACGCAAAACCTGTTGGGCGAGAAGTACATGCGCCAACAGGCCCGCCGCGGCAACGCCGAGCCCGCCGCCATCCGCACCGGCTACACCGCGCTGCGCTACCACCTCGATTATCTGGGCTGGCTGGCGGAGAACCGGGAGTGGCTGGCCGGACCGAATTTGTCACTGGCCGATTTCGCCGCGGCGGCCCATCTGTCGTGCCTGGACTATATCGGCGACGTCGACTGGCGCCTGTCGCGACCGGCTAAGGACTGGTACGCGCGGATCAAGTCGCGGCCCGGCTTCCGCACCTTGCTGTCGGACCGGGTGCCCGGGATGACGCCGCCCGAACACTACGTCGATCTCGACTTCTGAACGGCGGCGGATGAAGACAGACTTCCGACGACGGACCCGTGACACCTCAGCCGTGAAAACTGACCATTGGCAACTGACGATTCTCTGGAGAGAACAACATGGCCGTGACCGCTCAATCGGTGCCGATCCTGAAGGACAACTACGCCTGGCTGCTGCGCGACAGTGAAACCGGCGCGACCGCGATCGTCGATCCGGCCGAGGGCCCGCCGATCATCGCCGCGATCGAGACGGCGGGCGGGCGGCTCGACCTGATCCTGCTGACGCATCACCACGGCGACCACATCGCCGACACCGATGTCGTTCGTGCCCGGTTTCCCGGCTGCAAAGTCGTCGGCGCGGCGGCGGACGCGCACCGGCTGCCGAAACTGGATCAGGCGGTGCGCGAGGGCGACACCGTGCGACTCGGCAACGCCGTCGGCCGCGTCATCGACACGCCGGGCCATACCCGCGGACAGATCAACTATTTCTTCCCCGGCGGTCCCATCCTGCTGTCGGGCGACACGTTGTTCAGTCTGGGCTGCGGCCGGCTCATCGAGGGCACCGCCGCCGAAATGTTCTCCAGCCTGGGCAAGCTCGCCGCGCTGCCGGACGACACGCTGGTCTGCTGCGGGCATGAGTATACCGAAAGCAACGCGAAATTCGCGCTGAGCGTCGATCCGGACAACCAGGCGTTGCGCGCCCGCACCCAGGAGGCGCACCGGCAACGCGCCGCCGGGCAACCGACGATCCCCTCGCGGATGGGCGACGAGAAACAAGCCAATCCGTTCCTGCTGGCCAAAAGCGCGGCGGCGCTGGCGGACGTGCGTGGCAAAAAGGACCGCTTCTGAACAGGCCGTTTCAATCGTGTCCGGTTTGAGAAGGAATGAAAGCGATGAAGCTGTACTACTCGGCGACCAGCCCCTACGTGCGCAAGGTCATGGCCTGCGCGATCACGCGCGGGCTGGAGGGACGGATCCAGTTGCACCCGGCCAATCCGCACGCCTCGCCGGCGGATCTGGTGGCGGACAACCCGACGTCGAAAGTGCCATGCCTGATCACCGATGATGGGTTGTCGCTGTATGACAGCCCAGTGATTTGCGAGTTCCTGGACAGTCTCGGCGATGCGCCGGCGCTGTACCCGGTGTCCAGCGCCGCGCGCTGGCGGGCGTTGAAGTTCCAGGCCATGGGTGACGGCATCCTCGACGCGGCGGTGCCGTGCCGGGGTGAACTGGCACGGCCGAAGGAGGCGGCGCGGGACGCGGCGATCGCTCGCTACAAGGCGGCGATGAGCCGGACGTTCGACGCGCTGGAGGCCGACCCGCCGCACCGTCATGTGGACATTGGCTCGATCGCGGTGGCGTGCGCGCTGGGGTATCTGGATTTCCGTTACGGCAGCGATCCGTGGCGGCCGGGGCATCCGAAACTGGCGGCGTGGTTCGAGGCGTTTTCGCGGAACCCGGGGATCGCGCGGACCGTGCCGAAGGAATGATTGACCTGCGCGATCCCGCCGCGGATGCCGCGTCGGTGATCGCCGCACTGGATTTGCGACCGCACCCCGAGGGCGGGCATTACCGGGAAACCTGGCGAGACGCTCCGGCTGACGGCGGTCGCGGTGCGGCAACGGCGATTCTGTTTCTGCTGCGTGCCGGCGAGGTCAGTCGCTGGCACCGCGTCGATGCCGCCGAGGTTTGGATCTGGCAGGCCGGGGCGCCGTTGGCATTGCGACTCTCACCCGGCGGCGGCGTGACACTTGGTCCGCACCTGGGCCGCGGGGACGCGTTGCATGCGGTTGTCCCGGCCGGTGTGTGGCAGGCGGCGCGGCCTCTGGGCGCGTGGAGTCTGTGATGCCGTTTCGCGCGAGGTGTGTCCGCCAGCACGGGGTGTCATTTCTACTTTGCGCGCGAGGTGACATTTCAACCTTGCGCCGACATTGGACAAAATTCAGGGGCCGTCACGAATGCTCCCAGTCTTGCGCCCACGGGCTTTCCCCCCATTAACAGACTGGGACCTTGTGCGACAGACGCCTGTCTACACAGGCGTGGGAAATACGTGCGGCAACATGTTACTCCTCACATCGCTGGTCGGATTTGAGGAAAAGGAAGACTCCCGAGTCGTCGTGTTCGCGATCATTAAAATATATCTTGTCCAAGTCTAGTGAATCGACAGTGACCGTATCAATATATCCTGATTTCTCCAGCAAATCTCGGGCTACTGTTTCAGCGGACGGAAAAAATTGCACGTATACCGTTTCAGTGTCAGCTCGAATGCCATGGCTGTAGTCCCAGCTAACGGCGATCCCATCAGTAGGAAGCCCCAGAAAACGAAACCACCACAAGGAATAGGATTGCAAAAAGCGCCGATCGAGATAAACAAAACCGTTCTTTCCAGGGTGGTGAATACATCCGCGGCGTTCAATTATATTAGATAATGTATCGGTTGCCGCGGATGGCCGGCAATGAATCGCAATCTCTTCGGAATGAGGATTGGGAACGCCATTACGATTATAGCCCCACTGCCAGATCGCATCGGAGTCATCAATCTCCAAACGGGAGAGCTCCAAGGACCTGATTCTGAATTGTACTAAACTCAGCGCATGAATACGGGGAGAAAGGAACAATTCGGTTGGAGCTCCATCAACCTGCACGATTTTGCGTAACGATTTTAACCCGTTACGGTCATCTCCTTGAGCGAACAAACGTAGCGGTTCAATTGAATCCGCAGGGAGCAAGCCGTATAGGTTATTAATATAATCATCGATATCATTTTCCTTTAAGTAAAAGGTAAGATTGATCCACGGCGCTTCGCTTGTAGATGGACTGTTGTTGTCTTCGACTCGTTCAGATATAGGCGAACCTTCAGATAGTAGTTTTATATCAGCAATGAAGCGGTAACCGTCTCCGTATGCGGTCTCAATAAAGGTTGGGTTTGCCCGGCTATCTTGGAGCGCTTTGCGCACTGCGCCGACCGTTTTTGCAACAGTCTCCTCGTCTACAATGATTCCTGGCCATACGTTTTGGAGTAGCTCGTCTTTGGTGACGAGCTTGCGCGGCTGTTGGTGGACAAGAAATTTGAGCAAGGCCCATTGCTTCCGCGTTAATGGTACCCTTTCTGCGCTCTCGTGGTAAAGTTCCCTGGCGGCTAAGTCGAGGCGATAGCATCGGCCCGCGGAAGAGATTTCGATATAACGGTAATCCATCTGGGTTGCCCTCGGATCATGGACCGAAAACGAGAAGGTTAACTGCGGTGACCCCTGCGACGTGACCTAGAAACCTGAATATCCCAGCGGCCGAGAGCGCTACCAGCCAAGCAGCCAAGTGTGCGCAGATCGATACTGCGGCCCCCTCCAGGAACCAGATGTGGATTTTAGTTTTGCCGGACGGCATTGTTCGCTCCCAATTGCTGTGCGGACAAGGGGTTGCAGATTGGCGACCGGCATTCCCGGCGGAAATTCCGAAAAGATTCGGCAATTTTTTGGCCCATTTGGCTTAAAAAGTCCTGGATCACGATCCGCGCGTATGCTGGCGCGCTTGCCAGCGGCGGCGACAAGCGCCGGAAGGAAGCCTTCCGAGCCTGTCCGTCAAAGGACCGTTGAACGGTCATCCTGCGCCATCCACCAATTTCACGCACGACAACGTCCGTCACCATGCGTGAATCGCATATCTCAGCCACCCCCTCCAACCTTGCCCCGCCACACCCACCCAGCTACTGACCGCCACGCACGCGGCTCTGGGGTAGAATCCCAGGACCGCGCGCCTGGCGCTCCGCCGGAGCGTCTCGATGGGAGCGAACCGTGTCAGCCCAACCCATGGCCCAGGCCGAGAGCGCGGCGACGCGGTGGCTCGCTTTGACCGTCCTCATCGCCGGAGGGTTCCTGCCACCCGTCGACTTCTTCATCGTCAACGTCACCCTCCCCTCGATCCACCTCAGCCTCGGCGCCACGCCGGCTGAGTTGCAACTGGTGATCGGGGTGTATGCCGCCGGCTACGCCGTGTTCATGATCACCGGCGGCAGGCTGGGCGATCTGTATGGCCGGCGGCGGTTGTTCCTGCTCGGCATGGCGGGGTTCACCGTCACCAACATGCTGTGCGGGCTCGCGGCGACGCCGCTCCAACTGCTGCTCGCCCGCGCGGCGCAGGGAGTCTCCGCCGCGTTGCTGGTGCCGCAGGTCCTGGGGGCGATCCGCGCGCTGTGCACCAACGAACGCGATCTGACGCGGGCGCTGAGCGCGTACGGCGTCATGATGGGTCTCGCCGCCGTCACCGGCCAGTTCGCCGGCGGCGCGCTGGTGCAATGGAGCCCGTTCGACCTCGGCTGGCGGACGGTGTTCCTGCTGAAACTGCCGGTCTGCCTGATCGTGATGGCCGCCACCTGGCGCCTGGTGCCGGAGACCAGCGCCCCGTCGCGGGCGAAGCTCGACCTGGCCGGCGCCGCGCTGGTCTCGGTCATCCTGGCCTGCGTCATCGTGCCGCTGTCCGAGGGCCGCGATCAGGGCTGGCCGCTCTGGGTGTTCGAGGTGCTGGCCCTGGTGCCGTTCCTGGTGGCCTTGTTCCTCCGCTACGAGGCCCGCCTGAGCGCGCGCGGCGGCATGCCGCTGGTGGACCTGACTCTGTTCGCCATCCCGAGCTTTCGTCGCGGCGTGCTGGTCGCGACGTTGTTCTTCTTCACCACGTCGTTCTATTTCCTGTTCGGGCTGTATCAGCAGGAGGGCCGCGGCCTCGATCCGCTGCACACTGGGCTGGCCATCGCGCCGTATGGGATCGGATTGTTCCTCGGTCCCTTGGTCAGCGCGCCGTGGGTGGGGCCCAGGCTGCTGGCGATCGGCATGGGCATTCAGGTTTCCGGCTATGCCGCCGTGGCCGGGCTGGTGGCCTGGGCTGCCGGCGAACCGCCCTTGCTGGCGGCGGTGTTCATTGCCGGGTTCGGTCAGGGCATCGCGTTCCCGCGCCTCTACAACACCGTGCTCGGCGAGGTGCCGCCGCATCAGGCGGGCCTCGCGGCCGGGATCGTCAACTCGGCGCTGCAGGTGGGCGCGTCGGTCAGCGCCGCCGCGATC
>Ga0181536_10001932_pt1 | contig 24016 bp, 9 predicted proteins | sample PEATcosm2014_Bin_41_FD_121105 | JGI IMG/M metagenome (GOLD analysis project Ga0181536, IMG submission 121105) | Peatland microbial communities from MTU Mesocosm Facility, Houghton, MI, USA - PEATcosm2014_Bin17_60_metaG | ecosystem: Environmental > Terrestrial > Soil > Wetlands > Peat | place...
GCCTTCAGCCCAATCTCTGCTCACTTCCGTCCTACGCCGCGGCGGCGATCTGCCGTCGAAGATCCTCGAAACGGAAGCCACCATTCAGGGAAACGAGGCAACGCTGGCCCGCCTGCACACCGCACTCGACTATGAAAGTCCCTACGAGGCAAAGCTCAAAGAGTATGAGCAGCGTCTGGCCGAGATCGACAAGGAACTGCTTGGCAAGACAGAAGAGGTCGAGGAGCTTGTCGATGCAGAGACGGAAGAACTGCCGTCTGGAAAGAGCCTTCCGGCCGAGCGTGAATCCGTGGAAAGCGAAGAACGAGTTCCAGAGGAACCCGTCGAAGACCGATCTCCAACTCAGGTTGGCGTCGATGACGCCCCCGGCGAAGCCGTCGAAGTACCCGTGAAGCAGGCCCCGCGCTACAAGAGAAGGCAATCAGCTGAACTCGAACGCTAAACAGGCCAATACCGATATTCGCCGGAAGGGCTGCTCTACGCTGCTCAGGCGAGCGGCCTTCGGAAGCATATCCACCGCCGTGGCCAAGTGATTTCTCCATAAACGAAGGAACAACGGTTGGCGCAGGAGTGTCTGCGCCAACAGATGCCCATTCTTGCGTTATGCGGCGTGGTGCCTCCGGCGTCCAAAACGCGTTGTCATGCACCCCATTCGTTGTCATGCAAAACGGCATTACGGGGCCGAATTGGCTGGACTATACGAACAGATATGACTGCGCTGAAGTTCTTTAAATCGTTTATTTACCTTTGTTTGCCAGTAGAATCAAAAAGATATGAAAAGTCTTGGCGGAGAGGGAGGGATTCGAACCCCCGATAGCCTTGCGACTATGTCTGATTTCGAGTCAGAATTTAGGCGTTTTGCGTGGTGCTGCACATTGCTGCAAGATGTAGAACAAGTCTATTGTATTCATCATTTACACTCACAATATCCTTTGCGTAAGACTGCATAAAACTGCACAAAAGTACCGAGCCAACAGCCACCGGTACAGCCACCAGAATTGGAGCTGAATGCCTACGATACGGGAACAATCAGTCTCGGCTGCAATTTGAACGGTCGTGCATTGAGCCATTCAACAGTGAGCAGTACAACTCCTCAACTATCTCAAACTCGTTGACACGCTCCGCTGGCACCGTCTACCGCTCCGCCGCTCGGACTGCTCCGCTCCTATCCGGCAGGACATATACGTGCATGGCCGGTTTCCGAAAAGGTAGGCAACCTCTCCCCGTCCATCAAGAAATAGGCCCTGAATTTCAACTTCGCAGTGCCGCCGAAAACTCACATTCAAGCCATCTCAAGGTGTTTCTCGATCGCTTCTTGGACGCCAGTAGTGTCGAGATTTGCCGAAGCAAAACTGGCGTTCAGCAAGTCCTGCGGCAGCAGGTGATCCCACTTTTCGCGAACCTTGTTCAACACGGTAGACGCGAGAGCTAGGGGATCGACAGCGCCCTCCGCGCGGAATGCCTCCAATACTTCGCGCACCTTGTCCACGGAGGCATCTTTGACGCAAACTGCCACGCCATCATTCATACTCCGCAAGCCTCTTGCGAGAAGCATCAGAAGCAAGGTGTCGTTGACTGCATCGCCCCTCCAGAGAATGATCTCGACGTCGGCACCCATCTGCAGTAGCCAGGTGTGGTCGAGCCCGAGCCTGGCGTAGTTTGCGCGCGCTTCATTCAGCAGCTTCTGTGCCGTGGGGTCAAGAAAGGGAATCGCATCAGTAGAGCCGAGAATGAGGCGCATTTCTTCCCGCACCCGGTCATGGACCATTGCGCCCATGCTTCCGTCGAATGGCGGTACGGTACCGCCAGAGGCAGCCTTGACCTCGATGGTTTTATCATCCTGGTTGACCTTCATCACCTCCCAGCGGCGGCCGGCGAAGATGAGGAAGCTGCCCGGTGTCAGTGGCCTGTTAAGCGGCATTGAGCCAAGGGATCGACCGGCCGTGACAATTCTGAATTCATCGCTCGAACTGAAAGCCGCGTAGAAGGAGAAGTGCGACGTTATCCGCTCGCCTTTTGGCGCCAGCATAATCAAGCCTGAAGGATCCTGAAATATGATCTCTTGCTCGTGCAGTTTCCTCAGCAGGGAGGTGAATTGCTGCGGCGTCCCTGCCTTAAACGGGCCCGACGACCCGCAAAGTGTATCCCAGAGACTTTGTGCATACGCGCCCCCATTCTGCACGAGGAAGGCAAGCACCTGCTGCACCAGGGTGGACCCGTGGATCTTCGAGATGGAGACCGGCTCGTACCACCTTAGAATGAGCAGCCGGACCATGGCAGTAACCGTGACTAGCCCCTCTCGAAGCATCTCGGAAAGGCCGGATTTGGAGGTCAGCTCATTCTCAATGCAGTAAGAACTGAGAATCATCGGTTCTCCTGGGCGACGCCCGGAGCGCCCCAGACGCTGCCGCAAGCTCGCAACAGACGGCGGAGAGCCAACTTGGACGACCCGTTTGACAGGTCCAATGTCGATTCCGAGTTCAAGGGTGGTGGTACAGATAGCGGTAGCGGGACGGTCTGTCTTTTTGAGAGCAGCTTCGGTTTCCTCGCGGATCTCCCGGGACAGGTTTCCATGGTGCGGCCAAAACTCATTCGGCACGCCGTTGTTCTCGCAGGACTGCCGAAGGAAATCGGAGTAGAACTCCACATCCGTTCGGCTGTTTGGGAAGACGAGATTGCTTGTGCCGCGAAGCTCCTTGTACAGGCTCTCCGCAATTGAAAGCCTGGCTGGGCCAGCCAGCTCGTCCTTGTTGTGTTTCTCCTTTGCGCTGTCGAGGACGCCTTTCACAAGCACTTTCAGAGTCTGGTTGGCCCCCGCGCTATTGACCAACTCTACCTGGCAACTGCCATCGGGGCGCAGAAAGTCCTTGGCTCCATCCATGTTCCCGAGAGTGGCGGACAGGGCAATTCTGCAAACCCGTCGGCCAACAGCCTGCTCGACCCGATGCAGGAGAGACTGAAGCTGCTTACCACGTTCTGTTCCCATAAACGCGTGCAATTCGTCGACCACGATATACCGCAACGCGGCCAGCATTCCGCCAAGTCCGTGTCCTCGCCGCATGAGCATGGCTTCAAGCGACTCGGGCGTGATGAGCAGGCAGCCATCAGGCTTCTTGAGAAAGCTAGACTTCAAGGTCTGATTGACGTCACCGTGCCAGGGGGTGATGGGAATATCCAACGGCTCGGCCAATTCGGTCAGTCGGCGCATCTGGTCATTGATGAGCGCTTTGAGCGGGCTGATGTAGAGAACAATTCCAAATTCTCCAGCGTTCTGAGCGAGCTTCGTAAGGATCGGAAAGAATGCGGCTTCAGTCTTGCCTTGCGATGTGGAGGCAGCGATGATTACATCACTGCTGCCATCCAGGATGAGCGGAATGGCCTGTTCCTGCGCATCCCGAAGTGAGGTCCAGTTCGCCTTCCATATCCATTGCTGGATACGAGGGTCGAGCAGGGACACGTTGCTTGGTTTAGAGCTTGAAGTCTGCAAATTCGTCATTGGCACCGCTCATCGAACCGGGGTCCGCATCTTCCGTTGCGAGGACGTTACCATCGCCGGTATCCTTCTTGACTTCTACCTGACCGATCACGTCCCGCCAATCACATGACGGATTCTGCTCCAGAATCGAGAGGAGGTTGACAAAGGATGTGATTGTCGTTCGAGGCGTGCGGAAGTAGGCTTCGCCGATTCTCTGTAGGCAGTGCTGGATGAATGCCACCAGCGCCTCCTCCGGCAATAGCCGCTTGGAAGGGTCTCCGTATGCAAACACGTCCAGAATCTTCCCCAGCAAAACCAGAAACTCTTCGGGCGTGAGGCTTGAAAGCCGCAGAACAGGGTGGTTGTAATCGGTGAGGCCGGTGCTTTTAGCAAAGGTGTTCTCGGCCAGGCGAGACTGAAGAGCGCTGTAGCTGTAGAGGCCGCGCCGGGTGTCCATGAGAAACTCAGGCGTGCCGCCGAGCAGGAATCCGAGCCCTTCGCAGTTGTTCTGCAAGGTGTCGTTGAGGATGCGAAGGATCTGCTCGTAGTTGGAACTGCGAGCCTGCGAGTTCAGCCGATAGATGTTCACCATCTCATCCAGGCAGATCATCAGGCCCGCATGGCCGGCAAGGCGGAAAAAGACACCCAGCAACTTCAACTGGTCATAGAAGTTTGCATCGTCGACGATTGTCCTGATGCCCAATGCATTGCGGACATCGGTCTTGGTTGAGAACTCCCCGCGAAGCCAGCGGATTGCGTCGCTCTGGAGGTTCTGGTCGCCCTGCTTGTGCCCTTTCCAATAGGCCTCAATGACATGGGCGAAGTCATAGCCGAGCACCATGCCCTGTAGCCGCTCAAGCCTGGCTTGGATGATGGTATCTGTGCCCAGGCCCTTTGCTTTTGCCTCTGCTTCGGCAGTGGCGATGAACTTTTCAACAATCCCGGAGAGCGCGCCTCCATCGGGTTTCGCCCGAGTGGCAATGTTTCTCGTCAACTCCGCGTAGAGTGACCTGGCTGTACCTGTCCCATGCAGACGCCTATCGGGATTGAGATCGGCGGTGGCTGTGACCAACTTCTCTTGCATTGCAATCGAGCGTATTAGATTGAGGAAAAAAGACTTACCGCTTCCGAATTCGCCAACGATCAGGCGGAAACACGCTCCGCCGTCGGCAATCCGGGCGATGTCTTTCATCAGCGCCTCGATTTCTTTTCCGCGTCCGACCTGGATCAGGTGTTGTCCGGCACGGGGTACCACGCCGGAGCGTAAGGACAGCAGGAGTGCGTCACGGTCCTTTTGGCGCACAAGAGTCATGGAGTCTCCTTGATCAGCAGATCTGTGTTGATGGTGACTGGGTCTTCGCCCTCAATAAGCGCGGAATCGAGTTTGTCGAAGGACGCTTCATTGATTGTCTCAACTGCACCATCCGTCATCAGACCGCGTTCGGCACAAAGGTGTTCCAACTCCTGGCGGGTCCACTCCGGACGCTGAAGGAGGATTTCCAGTAACGCGGCGTGGTCGGCGTCCAGCGGCAAGAGGGGTGGCTTCCCATCTTCAGGCAGCATCTCTTCAGTTTCGGGTTCTTCATGAGCTTCAGTGGGAGCGTCATTGAAGATCTCCTCAAGAAGAGCGGAGAGCTTGCCTGTTTCCGAGCGGAGCTTGGCCACTTTGTCCATGTCGAACTGGACGGTAATGGGTTTGCTCGCCGCCATCTGCTTCCCGTTGGCAGCCGCGGGCTTTTCGGTCGCGCGGGTGTCCACGCCAAGGTTGTGAAGTCGGCTGTAGAGCCCCGCCTGATCCATGCCCATTGCCGTGAAGAACTGCTCGAGGACACGAACCTCAGCAGGTTCCACAATTCCATCCGCCAAAGCAATCTGGATCATGAATGAGGCAACGACTTCCCGGGCCTTGGGGTTGAGCTTGGAAAGTTGCCTCTTGATTCTGGTCATTGCCGGAGGCGCAACCCGGTAGATGCTGAGATGAGCCATGAGCCTTTTGCTTTCAGTCGGCGTGACCTTCAGCTCCGAGTTGATGTAGTTCAAGATGACGTCAGTTTCGGCTTCGCCAAAGCCACTGCCAGCCGAAGCAACAATCGCAGCGAGTTGGAGGAGCAGGGATGCCCATCCGTAACTATCTGAAAGAACGACGCTTCCCGATAGCCCATCTGCGGCAAACAGAGCAATCGAGTCGTCCAAGTTTGGCATGTCAGCGCCAAAACGAACGTCGGGAGCTATACCGAGGCCAAAATTGCCCAAGTTGACGCAGAAATTGGAATACCGCCGTTTCTGAATGGGCAACTCCACCGGGCAAATCTTGGATAGTCCGCCGAGAGTCAAGACCATTGCTGTGCCGCTGCTGAAGCAGGAGTTGCGAATGCCCTCGATGGCCGTCCTAAAGCTGTCAGGCCACAGAACGACCGGTAGCTGTGAAATTGCGGCAACAGTTCCTTTGCTGTCCGGCTGGGAAGAAAGATACCTGCGATACGGCGCCAACAAGGCAGCGCACTTGTAGCCGATAGCCTCCAATTGATCCGTCGCGTTCTTTTGGAGAGTCACGTCCGGTAGAGGTATTTCTTTCGTGAAGGACGCTCCTCCGAAACCAGAGCTCGCGGTTCGGTGAATGGCCTTTATGAGGGTTGGATTATCGGGAAGGACCAGCCCATCTCCCGCCGCCGCCTGATATTCGGCTTTGAAAAGGGCAGAAAACTCTTCTGGCAATTCAGCAAATGCACTACGGATCGCCCACGTCTGGGATGCAGTCAGCCATGCCAAAGCCCATTCAACAGAAACAGGCCTCTTTGCCCGTGCGTGAAGAGCCAGTCCGACTTTCAGCGCCACAGTTGCCCCGCGCAAGGCTGCCGGCTTCGGAATTGGAAGCTTATCTAAATCAAGCCCAGGTCCTTGGAGCACTTCAAGATAGTCCAGAAGGGATGATGCGTATGATGCGAAGCTGCCTTGGTTTCCGTAGATGTCGAGCAGACGACGCAGTTCGCCATTGAGAATCGCCAATTCTGCAACGTCCTGCGGGGAATCAACAGAGGCCGTTAACACCCTCCTCTCGAGCCCATAAAAGAACAGGAAAATGTATCCAATTTGCGCCTGGGGGTCCTTCCTGCCGGTCAGATGCCATTTCAAATAGGCGGCGCGCGCTTCTTCACTCGCCCCACCATAGGTGGGCCAATAAGGCAGTAGTCGCTCGGTATAGTCCGCTTTGGACGAGACGGCCAGAGTCGGATTGATGAGTGCTGGTTCCGCTCCCCCTGAGTTCGCAGATTGGAGGCCAGCCCCCGTATAGATGAGGCCGCTGCTAATTCGCATTCCCCCGCCAATGACAACACCTTGCCCGGCTGGAACCCAGAACTTGCTCTCCTGACTCCGTATCTTCTTGATCTGCGCCGGTTCGGTGATCAAGGGCCTTTCCTGGATGACTACGGAAAACGTGACTGGAACCTGAACAGCGACGGGTCTTGCAGCAACGACAGCCGCTTTCCTTGCTACTGCCTTTACTGGAGTTGCCCGAATTAGCGCGGACGCGGCCTGCGGCGCGGTCAGTTGACCGGCTTGGCCTAGCTGATCTGTTAGCGTTACCTCGTAGAAATCGTCATTGTCCTTGAAGTCGCTCATCAGGGTTATTTCATCGATTCTGGTGTTGCATACGTGTCTACAGGTTTCGAGGAGTACGCTTAGTTCATCTTTCATCGCAGCAATGGGAGAACCGCCGTCGATCTCCTGAACCAGACTCCCGGCCTCAGTCACGGCCTCTCCAATTGACTGACTGCGGCCAAGGCTGAATACCCATCTTCCGAAGCCGAGCCGAGGCAGAAGAGAAGAGATCCGCCTTTCAAAATCACTCTTGTACTGTTCGTACAGTCTTTCTTTTCCAGCGATGGTACTCGAGTAAAGCCGAAGCCGGTAGATGGCCTGAATCAAATTGCGCGTAGTGTTCTGGCTAAACGGCGGAACAGGATGAGGAATCGGGAGCTTATTCGAATCGGCAATAAGAGAAGCTGCGATTGAGGCAATAGGACGGGCTGAGGCGGGCCCAACCCCGCGAATCTGGAGAATTCGGCCAGCATCCCATCCCTGAATATCGGCCAGCGTGTGGATGCCAACACCATGCAGTGCCTGTAGCCTGAGTCCTCCCTGGTGTTTCTTCACCTCTTCAATGGGAATTTCACGAAGTCGCCCCAGACGGATTTCTTGGGCGTATTGCCTGGCCGATTGGACCAGTTCATTGCGGATTCCGATGATGGCGTCTTGTAGTTCAGATGAGATCGTGCTCAACGCCACCACGGCTCTAGAGGCGCGCTTCTTGGCGCGCGCCGGGGGCGACACGGCATAAGCAATCGCGGCGGCAACAAAACACACTGCGACGAGAAAGAGCCAGATCATGCAGGAATTTCCTCGATGATAAGGATAGGGTTTCAAAAGACGCAGCTTGGGCGCAAGTGGAGTTGCCCCTTTGGCTGAGATTTCGTTCGCTCTTCACTGCAAGATTCTCAACCTCCAAGATCGTTCCAGCGCATTCTGAGCGCGGCCGGTGAGGCTGAGACGGGCGCGTGGTAGGCGTGGCCAGAACCGTGCACGGCGGGGCCATGCGGTCCAGCAGCGAGAAAATCTCCAGCTTAGACTCCAGTTCATCGGGGACGCAATCGATCGCCAGATCGACCTCGCGGACGGCGTCCTCGATGGCAGAGACAAAGGCCACGTTGGGCAGAGCTTCCGGGCCGATTTGCTGGCGCAGGGCTTCGCGGGCATGATGCAGGTTGCTGGGTTGGGTATCACTTCTTTCAGCAGCACGCGGCAGCCGGCGCGGACCGCGTTCAGGGCCAGCCAGCTGCACGGCAGGCCGGCTCCGACAATGGCGACGGTAGGCAACGCGCGCCTACCAGGCGGCCAGGCCTGGGCTACATCCTCGGCGTTGGGCTTGGCCTGTTGCAGGCACTCGGCGACGCGCGCACTCCTCGTCGGAGAGCGTGGGGACGGTGGCCAGCACCCGGTGCGGGGTGACGGCATCTTCGTGAATGTAGTTCATCAGACCGATGGCTTCTCAGGGCAAAGTCTGGATTGACCGCTTCGTCACCTCCAGGGCTACTCGACAATCTCCCAGGTCAGATCGCATCTTGTCTGGTATCCGAGTTGGTCTGAGGTCAGAACCACCACCCATCCCGTGTCATCGCGATTGCGCATCATGACCCTCTCCCATTTCGAGCGGTCGTAGGCTAATCTGAGATGCTCAAGCGCTACGTTGGGCAGATCAAACACGACCTTTCCACCAGTTGGAACAGGCGGACCATGGTAATGCAAAACACCTGTGTTGGACTGAGCCGGTTCAGGCATCAGCTTTTGCAACTGCGCCAGTGGCCGAGGACTGTTTCGGTCAACTTGGCTTAGTTGTAGGTCGTTATGCACTGTAGTCACGCCGGGCACATGGCTGACGGTCCACTCCGCCAACTCGCTGGAGGCATCATTCGATACTGTTCCTGAGAGCGTAACCTCGCACTGGATGGTGGTCACGGTGATCAAATCGTTCTTCAGTGCCTTCAAGGCGTCCAGCGCATGCACCGCGTCTGTCTCGATCTGAGCGTCCGAGCGCTGACTGGGCTGTCGAGTGCTGCTGGCGAGCTGCTCCGGGCTGGGCTGCACCGAGACTGATGGCCCGTGGGTGGGGCTCGCTAAAGGCAATTCGACTTGAGGTGAGCGGGCGGAGCTTGTCTCGCTCTGAATCGCTGTATTGTTGTCAATGGCCTTGGTCTCATTTCGGCTATTTGTTATGAGCAGGATAATGAAAAGAACGGGAACGGCTATAACGATGAAGAAAACAATCAGGCACCCTTTCCTCTGTGCCTCTGCCACCTCTTGCTGTCGTCTGTATTCGCGACGTTGCTCAGCCTCGCGAATGTTATAGGCTTGCCGCTCGCTTTCGGACATACATGCAATGGTTCGTTTCTTATGTGCAGCCACCATTGCATCCACTCGGTCCGACATAGCAACTACTCGCTCCGAGACTGTGGAGCATACATTCGCAACACCCTGGCCTAAATATCGGGCGGCTATAAACCACGGGGTAAGCATAAACGTATCTCCTGTTCGAATGCGTTTTCGTAGAGACGCCAGCAGCGGGACATCGCCATCCGTTATCCCCTCGATGTTGTCCCTGTCATTCGGCGTCGATGCGCAAATCCGCGGTGCACCGCGTCTGCTCCTGCAGACGTTGCAAACGTGCAGGCTCTCTTCGAGCCAGCCCACAGTTCAGAGGAGAACGTATGCACACTATAGTGGCTGGCGTCTATAGTGTGCAAACGCGAACGATGTAGATTGTGTCTCCGAAACAGTCCACGTCCGCTAATTCGTCACCAAGTATCGAAGGTACGTTCGGTGAGATTCTCCGAGCCCTGCGGCTCGGTCGAGGCATGAGCCAGGAAGAGCTGGCACACGTCAGCGGCTACCACCGGAACTACATTGGCATTCTGGAACGGGGAGAAAAGAGCCCATCGCTAAGGACGCTGTTCAATCTGGCCGGCGCGCTGACGATTTCACCGTCCGATATATTGAGGCGCGTTGAACGCTCGCTGAAGAGGAAGGGGCGAGTGGTATAGGCCAGTCCTAGCTCTTCTAAACAAGCACCCTTTGGCCGAATGGGCAGCCTCTCGTCATTGTGAACGAGCATTCAGACCCGTGGTGCGGTCCATCGCTCTTCGAATGGTGCGTTCTTCCCACACGACTGTTGTGCTTCTTGATTCCTCAATCGAGGTGCTGACCAAGAGTTGGATACCCAAGCAGAATCGGCTTCTCATTCAGCCGGTCTGGAGGCTCCGTCATCAGCAAAACGATGGCTGTTTCGGCCCACCAGCGGAACTGCAAAGATTGTCTGTTGGCATCGGCGTATTGTTGAAAACTGTCAGCTTCATACTGTGTGGAATAAATAGGTGGCATTCTATGCAGAAGGCCTACCAACCGCTGTCGGGGAATATCCTAAAAGGTTGGAGCCATGTGGACTCCCGGTCTGCAGGGCGAGGCACAGCGAGATCTATGTCGATGTTGGATTTATCTGTCGGCGGTTCGGCAATGCAGGGTGGCGCCGACTACCAAAACCGGGTTGCCGCCTGGATAGCCACCAAGATGTTGTCGGAAGGTTCAGCGGAACCAATTGGTCCAAGGGGTAAGGTCGTATACCTTGCGGCTGAAACCGGGGCATCCGTTGACGATCTCTTGGTGGGATCAGAGTCCGGTGATTATGCCTTTATACAGGCCAAGCGAAGACTGTTTCTGTCCGAGCGCGAGAACTCTGACCTCGCTTCCACCGTCAAGCAGGCGGTAAGACAGCTTACCGGCTCAGACGATGCCAAGAAAAGGCCCTGGTCCCGAGTTCTCAACCCTGGCTCGGACCGGATTCTTCTGGTCACTTCTTCAGACTCTGGTGCGCCCATTACTGCGCACCTCAGATCCGTCGTGCGTAGGGTTCCCGGTTTAGATCCGGCGCAGCATCTCTCCGACGCTGCAAAAACGACCCAAGAGACACGGGCACTCACGGTCATGCTCTCGCATTTGCATCGAGAATGGCAGCGTGAGACTGGGCATGGGCCCACAGAAGCGGAACAGCGAACTTTTCTGACGCTGTTCAATATCGAAGTTCTGGATGTTGGTCCTGGACAAACAGGCGAGAGAGAAGCAAAGACAGAACTGCGTACTGTGGTTCTGCCGCCCGCCGCGCAAGAAAATCTAGCCTGGAACTCACTTGTGACTGTTTGCGTCCGAGCGGCGGTCGAGCGAACCGGGTTTTCGGTAGCCTCGCTTCGCACCACTCTGCGCGGCGAGGGGGTTCAACTGCAACCGCAGTGGGGCTTCCGATCGGACATTGAGAAACTTCGAAACCATACAAAGGCGACGCTAGGGATGCTAGCCGACCTGTCCCGCATCCGCTTTGGCGGAGCCGATCTTCAGATTGATCGGCCAGCGATTCCGCAACTTCTTCGCGCTGCCGAGCAGTCTTCCTGTGTAATTGTGGGGCTGCCAGGCGCAGGAAAGTCCGGGATCGTTTACGAAGCTGGCTCGCGCATCGTTGCTGCGGGGCGCGACGTCTTGTGCCTGGCAATCGACAAATTGGAGCTGTCGAGCATCTCGCAGCTTCGTGATGAACTCAATCTCGATCACCCGGTACTGGACGTCCTGAATCAATGGGATGGGGATCAATGCGGCATCTTGCTCATCGATGCGCTGGATGCTGCCCGAGGCGATGCTGCGGCAGCTACCATCTTGACCCTTCTTCAGCAGTTGAAGAGTGCGAACAATCGTTGGAATGTCGTTGCGAGCGTACGGAAGTGGGATCTCCGAAACAGCCCTCTGCTACACGACTTGTTTCGGGCCACGCATAACCTGGCTCTCCCCGCAGAACTGACCGATTCCGAGTTCTGGAACATAAATCACATAAACATCGACATATTTACGCTGGAAGAACTCGATCGCATCTGCGCTGAAGCCGTTGATCTCCAGAAACTCCGCGAGGCGGCCGATGCAGCAATGGTCGATTTGCTTCGGGTTCCCTTCAACCTTCGTCTAGCTGCCAATCTTCTCGATGGTGGGATGACTCCAGCAGAATTCTCTCCGCTACGAGACCAGATGAGCCTATTGCAAGCCTATTGGGATCGCAGAGTAACACCGAAGCCAGGCGGAGATCGTCGCGAGCAGGTTCTCCGTCTGACATTGGACAATATGGTGGAGCACCGCCGCCTGCGCGCGGAGAGAGGAAAGGCCGTCGCGAGCGGAGGAGAAGATGCTCTTGAGGAGCTGTTAAGCTCGAATGTCCTCACGGAATGGCGACCGTCTCCTGCTTCCGCGCCGAATCGTCATCTGATCGCGTTCTCCCACAACGTTCTATTCGACTTCGGCGCGGAACAACTCACCCTTCCGCATGAACTGGATGATCTCGTAAATCTTGCGCTGGAGCGACCGGAACTGATTATCATCTTGCGGCCTAGTTTCCATATGCGGCTCCAGCGTCTATGGATGGCCGACCGGAACGCATTTTGGGATCTCACCCTCAGACTCTGCTCTACAGCAAGCCTTTCTTCTCTCGTTCAGTCCTGTCCATTGGTCGTAGTCGCTGAGAACGCGCGGACGCCGACAGATGTTTCCTTTTTGACAGACCAACTGTTGAACGATCCCTCGCTGCAAAGGCCCGGCGTTGGAACAGCTTATCGCCACCTCGTCGGCGTGCTGGTATCAGGTGGGCGAGAGAACCGCCCTGATTTGGGAATGGCGGCGGGGCCGTGGATCTCATTGGCGGTGGCGGCCGTTACACCAAGTGCAATCGCACAGATGATCGATGCCCAATCGTGGATCGATTCAGCAAAGACACAGTGGGACTCTCGCACTTTCGAACAGGACCTCCAACTGGGACGGATTGCTCGCCGCCTCCTGGAGACGGCGTGGGCCGATGACCATCGGAACAGCCCGTGGATAGTGGCATCGATCCGCAATGTCTGCAAAACCTTTGCCAGCGACCCAGACGCGTCGGCAGCTTTACTTCGCCAGGCATTGGAACCTGAACACGTTGCCGCGCATGGATACGAAGAATTGAAGTGGATCGCAGAGTCGGCGTCTGAGCTGGCCGCCCTGGACCCCAGTTTCGTTGCTGATCTCTATATCGCTGCCTTCAGTTGGCGGGAGACTGCGGAAGACTCGACCCACCTTCTCAAGAGCCGGATTCATGGGTTTCGCTCCAACAAGAGACAGGACTATGAGCATGCCCGCTGGGATCTAGCCCGCCGTTATCCCAGGCTCCTCTCGGCCGATCCGATCTTGGCAACCACGGCAATGATCCAGATTGTCGAGGTTTACTCTCGTGATGAACACCAATCAAGTTCTGAGATTGAACAATTTCAACTTGGTGAAGTCGCCACAGGGATTCGTACCGATTACTCCAGCATCTGGGATTCCGGACCGCAGTCCGATGAGAATGCAGGCGCCATCCTCAATTCCTGCTTCCGTTACCTCAATGAACAGGCGGCGATCGAAACGTCCGCGGCGGTGGTAGCGACCCTCATCGATCAGCTTATTCGCGGCGCGAGAGCCGCTGTACTATGGTGCCGGCTTCTGGAACTGGCGGCTACGCATCCGCGAATTGCTCATCAGATTCGCGAGGCCGCATGGAGCAAGCCACTCTTGCTGGCGCACGACACCGTTCGTCCAATGCATCTGTTCCTTCACGCCATCTACCTGACCCTCACGATGGAGGAGAGGGCCACGCTGGAGAACGCGTTGATGGAACTGGCAGACGAACGGTATGGCGACTTTGGGAAGTTCCGCCGCGACCGCTATCTCGGCGCGATCAGCAGCTATGACGTGGTGACTGAACAAGCTCGGATACGCCTGGAGGAATTGCGCGCAGAGGAATCGCTGGAGCAGGAAGCACCACGCAAGCATATGGTTTTCGGCGGTGCAATGCAGGTAGATCCCGAATATCTTTATGGCCTCCGAGGAGTTGACCCATCCACGCCGGGCAACCAAGAGCTCCTCATACTGCAGCAGCCCATCGCAGATTTTGCCGGGTCGTTTCCTAACACGGTGCCCTCACTCGAAGCCGGGATAAAGCTGCTGCCCGATATGCAGGCTCTCTGGTGCGCTCTTGATTCCGCCCGCCCTCTGCCACCAAGCGAAGACGGAATGAATACCGCACTGGCCCATCTCGTTGAGGCCGTCGCGAAGATCGCGCTGATTCCCGAGCTAACCGCCAACAGCGAGCTGGGGATCTTCGTCACGAGAGTTCTCGGAACGGGCGCATCCGCTCTTTGGCCTGAATATAGCCCCGAAATGGATGCTTTTGAAGGCGGCTACTCGACACCCTGGGGAAGGCTCGAAGCGGCCCAGGGTTTCATGGCGCTGGCCTACAACAGAGACTTCGACCTGGAATGGGCTTACGCCAGCATTGAGGCCCTGGCAAAGGATCCGGTGCCCTCGGTGAGGTTTCAGATTGCGCGCAGTGTTCTTACCCTGCATGAGCGCTCCCCAGAGAAAATGTGGGCCCTCATTGAGATTCTCGTCAGAGATCGAAATGCCCGCATCCGTCATGAAATCGTTCATCACCTCGACCAAGCGGCGCGTGCTTACCCCGCACGAGCGCTCGGCCTCATCATCGAGATTCTGGAACGTGCCGACCCCGCGGATGCCGGCAGAAATGATCTGATTGCTGGCTGCATCGCCTCACTCACCGAGTATTCTATCTATCGCGCTGATGCAACGGCGGAAGCTGCCATCACGAAGATTGTTTCCGGATTACCGGAGAGCGCAAAGCTGGCAGTAAAGGTTCCGTTTCCTTTGAGAAACGCTTTAGCCTACGTCGAGGCCGAGAACACCGAACGCGCGAGAGGCGTCCGAGAACGTGCAGCCCGCCTTTTTAATCAATTGGTCGCGGCATCAGTCCCTCCGACACGGGCGTTTATCGAAAGAAGACTGCGCCGAGAACAGCTGTCGGAACAGGAGGAGGAACAGTACGAGGCACTCCTGCACCTCCTCACGGTCAGCGGTAGCGAGCTATATTTCGCTCTCGGGGTCTTTCAGGAACACTCTTACGGGTCGACGCCGCAGATTACGTCTCCTGTGCAGGCGGAGGCTTATCGAGCAGTCGCTCCAAGCCTCGATCTGATCGCGGATATTGGGGAACCTCAGCTTGCGCACAGCCTCATGCAGATCCTTGAGATGTTTATTCCCGTCGACCCCGAACGGGCCTTTCTATGGATGGGCAAGGTTGTACAGGCAGCGAACATCTGGGGGTATCACAATGAGTCCGTTGCGGTAGAGGTCGTCGTACGGGCAATACGGATCTATATCGCCGATCACCGATCGATCTTCCAACAGAATCCGGAATGCCTTCGTATCCTGCGGGAGATTATGGAGGTCTTCATGGGAGCGGGCTGGCCCACAGCCCGGAACTTGTCATACCGCCTGGATGAGATATTCCGCGGCTAACGATCCAGTGCGCCCTGTACAAGTGCCGACTTTGTCATCTGTTACTGGAAAGACAAGATCAGATAATCCTTCACCATGGCGCTGACAGTCTATCCACGATGTCCCGCCGAGATAGTACCCGCGAGCACAGTTCCCAGCGGTCCTTGTCGAGATCAATGGTTTCCTGATACCGCAACTCAAAAACGTCTCGCGCACGGTCCCGAAGATGGATGCCGAATGCGCCAATCGAGGTTAAAGCAAAGGCCGCGTGGCCTGTGGCGAGCTCGAGACGGCCGGAAATGTTGTGGTACCACTCGGAGCTTCCCTTGCGGTGCTTGATCGGGATGCCGATAGAGCTCACATTCCCGAAGGAGAACAGAGACTTATTTGGCTACGATAAAAAGACGCAAATCAGGCATGATCCGTCGTGTCGATCCCTTTTAGAACGAATATGCTGGAGCGAGAGGGAGTGTCAATCACGACCGTGGAGGATACACTTGTATTCGTTCTCCACTCAGCGCATCCAGTTGACTTCGTGCTGGAGGGCTCGCCGGGAGGGACACCTGAATGCCCAGAAAGCAGGGCATAAGCGGAAAACCCTGAAACAGCATTTACTGAGGCGTGCGGCCAGATATGGAAAACCCGTTCTTCGAGCACCCGATCCTCAATTCCCCCTACGAGTGTCCTGCCCGGCACTGGGAACTCGATGCCGACGGCCAGCCGACGCAGCAGACCATAGATGCCCGGCGCGTGGCAAAATACATCACGCCGGTCCCCAAGGCTCGTAAAAGGAAGAAAGGGGCTGCTCAGACCGCCCTTGTCTTTGATGAGGGCGCCGGTGTCTCCACGGCGGAACAGCAGTATGACCCCACCCCGATCATCAACGAACTCCGCTTCCAGGTGGACCGGTGGCGTAATTGGCCAAATCCGGCTGACTGGCATGTGACCCCTGAGACGGAACGTCTCCTCAAGCACTGGCGGCACCATAAGTTCTCTGACATCCGGCCGTTCTTTTGCCAGATCGAAGCCGTCGAGACTGCCATCTGGCTCACCGAGGTGGCTCCAAAGGCTGGAAAGGCTGGCAAGGGGTTCCTTGAGCATCTGGCTAACGCGAACGCCGCCGCCAACCCCGAACTCATGCGCCTGGCTCTGAAGCTGGCCACCGGTGCTGGCAAGACAACGGTCATGGCCATGCTGATTGCCTGGCAGACCGTCAACGCCGTCCGCCGCCCTGGCAGTTCGCTCTTCACGAAGGGCTTCCTGATCGTGGCGCCGGGACTCACAATCAAAGACCGGCTCAGGGTTCTCCAACCCAACGATCCGGACAGCTACTACATGAGCCGCGAGTTGGTGCCTCCCGACATGCTGGATGACATCCAGCGTGCCAAGATCGTCATCACCAACTATCACGCATTCAAGTTGCGCGAGCGGCTGGATCTCTCCAAGGGCGGGCGCTCTCTTCTCCAGGGCCGCGGTGATCCCCTCAAGACGGAAGAGACCGAAGGTCAGATGATCCAGCGGGTCATGCCTGACCTGATGGGGTTGAAGAACATCCTGGTGCTCAATGACGAGGCCCACCACTGCTACCGGGAGAAGCCCGGCGATCCGGTCGAGGAGGATATTTCTGGGGAGGAAAAGCAGGAAGCCGAGAAGAACAAGGAAGCGGCCCGCCTCTGGATCTCCGGCCTGGAGGCCGTCAACCGCAAGCTCGGAATCGCCCGCGTCATCGATCTGTCGGCCACGCCGTTCTTCCTCAGGGGTTCGGGGTACGCCGAGGGAACACTCTTCCCTTGGACGATGTGCGACTTCTCGCTGATGGACGCGATCGAATGCGGCATCGTCAAACTCCCAAGAGTCCCGGTAGCCGACAATATTCCCGGCGAGGAAGTCCCCGTCTTCCGCAACCTGTGGGAGCACATCCGAGCCGACATGCCCAAGAAGGGGCGCAGCAAGGGCGAGGTCCTTGACCCTCTCAAGTTGCCGGCGAAACTATGCACTGCGTTGGAAGTTCTCTATGGGCACTACGTGAAGACCTTCGATGCCTGGCGCGAAGCCAAGATTGCTGTGCCGCCCTGCTTCATCGTCGTTTGCCAGAACACCGCGATCTCCAAACTGGTATACGACTACATCTCCGGCTTCATCCGCACCAACCAGGACGGCTCAAGTAAGCCCGAAGTAGGCCGGCTTGAATACTTCCGGAACTCCGACGTGCATGGCAACCCGCTCCCCCGACCCCATACGTTACTCATCGACAGCGAGCAGCTCGAATCCGGCGACGCCTTGGACCCCAAGTTCCGTGAGATTGCCGCCGACGAGATCGACCGATTCCGCCGGGAGATCATGGAGCGCACAGGCGACCGCCAGCAAGCCGAGAACATCTCTGACCAGGACTTGCTCCGCGAGGTCATGAACACGGTGGGCAAACCTGATCGGCTCGGCGAACGCATCCGCTGCGTTGTCTCGGTTTCCATGCTCACCGAGGGCTGGGACGCCAACACTGTCACCCACGTTGTGGGTGTTCGGGCATTCGGCACGCAGCTCCTTTGCGAGCAGGTCATTGGGCGCGCACTTCGCCGCCAGTCCTATGACCTGAACGAGGAGGGCCTCTTCAATGTCGAGTATGCCGACGTCCTCGGCATTCCCTTCGACTTCACGGCCAAGCCGGTCGTTGCTCCTCCGCAGAAACCGAGGGAGACGATCCAGGTCAAGGCCATGCGTCCTGAGCGGGATGCACTCGAAATCCAGTTCCCAAGGGTTTTGGGTTACCGTGTGGAACTGCCGGAAGATCGGCTGACCGCTACCTTCACCAACGACTCAGTCCTGAATCTCACGCCCGAACTTGTCGGCCCCACCATGAACATCAACTCCGGCATCATTGGCGAGGAAGTGAGCCTCACGGTTGAGCACCTCGCCGACACACGCCCCTCAACGGTTCTCTACAACCTCACTGCGCACCTGCTATCCACCAAGTGGCGTGACACCGGTGAGGAACCGCAGTTCACCTTGTTTGGTCAGCTCAAGCGCATCACCAAGCAATGGCTGGATACCTGCCTCCGGTGTTCAGGGGGTACCTACCCTGCGCAGCTCATGATTCGAGAGCTTGCCGATGAGGCTTGCAACCGAATCACCGATGCCATCGTGCAGGACACCGTGGGCAAGATGCCCATCAAGGCGCTGCTGGACCCATACAATCCCACTGGCTCTACCATGCACGTCAGCTTCACGACCTCCAAGACGGACCGCTGGCAGACGAAAGCCGATCGCTGCCACATCAACTGGGTCGTTCTGGATAGCGACTGGGAAGCCGAGTTCTGCCGTGTGGCCGAGTCGCACCCTCGCGTCAAGGCATACGTCAAGAATCACAACCTTGGGTTCGAGGTGCCTTACCGTTATGGTTCGGAGAGCCGCATCTACCGCCCGGACTTCATCGTGCTCGTAGATGATGGATGTGGGGACAAGGACCTGCTGCATCTGGTGGTCGAGATCAAGGGATACCGCCGCGAGGATGCAAAGGACAAGAAGCTCACCATGGAGACCTACTGGGTTCCCGGCGTGAACAACAGCGGCAAGTTTGGGCGCTGGGCCTTTGCGGAGTTCACCGAGGTCTACGCCATGGAGGCGGACTTCGCGGCAAAGGTTGAGGCCGAGTTCAACAGCATGATCGACAAGGTTGTCCCACTGGCGGCCGTTCAGCCCACGGCGTAAGGCCGTCTGAAGAGAAGAGACGATGGCGAAGAACACTCTGAAAACTAAGGCCCCGAAGCAGCAAAAGACTGTCGAGACCCTGACGCACGACGAGGCCTCGCGTAAGAACATTCCCACGGCGGAGTACCAGTCCGTCATGCGGACGGACGAGCAGACGCCGATCCGTGTGGCCTACGAGCGCCGCAACCGCGATCTGGATCCGCAACTGGTTTGGCGTGGCAAGGACGAACAAGATTGGTCCGATCTGGTTGTGCCGGCACCGCCGCTCTACATCCAGGAGAAGGTACAGCCCAAGGTACTGATCGACGACCTGCGCAGGCAGACAGAGAGGAACACACCGAGGGAGGCGACTCCGCAATTCGATCTTTTCGCGGACTTCAATGGGCTGCCCAGCGAGGATGCCAAGACAGAGTTCTACCAGCATGATGCGCACTGGTCGAATCGGATGATCCTTGGCGACAGCCTGCAGGTGATGGCATCTTTGGCAGAACGCGAGGGCCTCCGTGGCAAGGTGCAATGCATCTACATCGACCCACCTTACGGCATCAAGTTCAACTCTAATTTCCAGTGGTCCACCACCAGTCGCGACGTGAAGGACGGCAACATGGATCACATCACACGCGAACCGGAGCAGGTGAAAGCATTTCGCGACACATGGCGGGATGGTATCCATTCCTACCTGACGTACCTGCGAGACCGGTTGACTGTAGCGAGAGATTTGTTGACGGACTCCGGTTCAATCTTTGTTCAAATCGGAGACGAAAACGTTCATCGTGTACGGGCTCTGATGGAAGAGGTGTTTGGGCAAGAGAATTTTGTCTCTTTGATTACGTTCAAGAAAAGTAGTTCCGCTACAGAAAGGTATCTCGCGTCCACAAGCGATTATCTTGTGTGGTTCGCTAAAAAGATTGATCATCTCAAATATAGGTCTGTCAAGAATCTGCGTGTACTCAACGAAGATGGCGCGGATGCTTACCGTCTACATGAGTTTCTTCCCGGACACTGGCGCTCGCTGTCCCTCAACGAGCTTCAGGATGCCGCAAGAAACCCAGATGCATATCGAATCCTCCGTCTTCAGATTCTTACCAGCCAGCGTCAGGGTAGGGATACTGGACCAACTGGGGCAATGTCGTTTCCAGTCGAGTTTCAAGGTGGTACATACACTCCTTCGCGGGGTCGAGGATGGACCACTACCAGTTTGGGGGTTGATCGACTTATAAAGGCTGACAGGGTTGGGAAATCTGGAGATTCGATCAATTATAAGCGATATCTGAATGATGCCCCGTCATTCCCACTCTACAACATATGGGATGATACCCAGTCAGGCAGTGGTATGGAAAAGACCTATGTTGTCCAGACCACTGCCAAAGTCATTGAGCGTTGCATACTGATGGCAACGGATCCTGGCGACCTTGTTATCGATCCAACTTGCGGCTCTGGAACGACTGCTTATGTCGCCGAGCAATGGGGACGCCGTTGGATCACGATTGATACCTCGCGTGTTGCGCTTGCACTTGCCCGCGCTCGCGTGATGGGGGCACGTTACTCCTACTATTTACTCGCAGACTCAAAAGATGGCCAGGTGAAGGAAGGTCTGGTCACCGGTCATGTACCTTCGGAGGCCCCGACGCACGGCAGTATCCGCTTGGGCTTCGTCTATGAGCGCGTTCCACACATCACCCTCAAGTCCATCGCCAACAATACAGAAATCGATGTGATTTGGGATGAGTACCGGCTTGTCTTTGAATCCCTGCGTGAAAAACTGAACGCAGTGCTCAAGAAGCATTGGCAGGAGTGGGAGGTTCCCCGAGAAGCAGACGAAACATGGCCCCAGGCAGCCAAAGACCTGCATGCCGAATGGTGGAAGCACCGCATCGCTTGCCAGAAGAGGATCGACGCCTCCATATCAGCCAAGGCTGACTTCGAGTACCTCTACGACAAGCCCTACGAAGACAACAAGAAGGTTCGCGTCTCCGGCCCGTTCACCGTCGAGAGCCTTTCGCCACATCGGGTTCTCGCTGTGAATGAAGACGAGGAACTCTTTGAGACGACGGGACTCTCAGATACAGATGCACGGAATGCGCAGGACTTTGTTCAGGTGATTCTCGACACCCTGAAGATCAGCGGCGTGCAGCAGGCTCACAAGGAAGACAAGATTGCCTTCTCCTCGTTGACCCCCTGGCCTGGCGACTTCATCTGCGCCGACGGGCGGTACACCGATGCAGATGGCACGGAGAAGCGTGCGGCCATCTTCATCGGTCCCGAGTTCGGCACCGTCTCCCGCCTGAATCTGGTTTCTGCCGCCAAGGAGTCCGGCGATGCCGGGTTCGATGTGCTGATCGCCTGCGCCTTCAACTACGACGCCCACTCGTCGGACTTTAACAAGCTGGGGCGCATCCCCGTACTCAAGGCCCGGATGAATGCCGACCTGCACATGGCCGACGATTTGAAGAACACCGGCAAAGGCAACCTCTTCGTCATCTTCGGTGAGCCGGACATCCAGATTCTCCCGGTTACGGGTGGACAGATTCAGGTGAAGGTGAACGGCGTGGACGTATTTAAGCCGCACCTCGGCAAGGTGGAGTCAAGCAGCCCGGATGAACTGGCTTGCTGGTTCATAGACACCGACTACAACGAGGAGAGCTTCTTTGTGCGCCACGCATACTTCCTAGGAGCCAATGACCCCTACAAGGCGCTCAAGACGACGCTGAAAGCGGAGATCAACGAGGAGGCGTGGGAGACGCTGCACAGCGACATCTCGCGGCCCTTTGACAAGCCCACCTCGGGCAGGATAGCGGTGAAAGTGATCAACCACCTCGGCGACGAGGTGATGAAGGTATTCAGGGTGGACTGATGGACGATGCGTTGATCGACGATTTCCTTGAGCGGATAAAGACCGAAGGGCGCTCAAGTCCGGCGGGGATGCATTGGATGGCGTTTCACGAGTTGCTGTGCAGTCATGCAGGTGCTGTCGGAGCGAACCGGCCGCCGATGCCGTTGATCTTGGCGGCATCAGGTGAAGCAGACAGTACAAAGCATCAGCGATTGGCAGAACAACTGCACTGGGCACAGGCGAACGGGGCTCTGACCGAAGCACTTCAGTTTCTAAGCGATCTTGCGCCGGATCGGTGGAATCGGGGTACTACAGAGAACTGGCACCGCTCCGCTTACTGAGGGTACGCGACATGGAATTCAGAATCGCGGATACGTTCACGGACAGCCTCGCCAAACTTACGGGCGAAGAGCAGAAGGCTGTAAAAACCGCGGCTTTCGACCTTCAATTGAACCCGGCGCACCCGAGCCTGCAGCTCCACAAGCTAGAAAAAGCGAAGGACCCAAACTTCTGGTCCATCCGGGTTGGTCGCGACATGCGGCTGATCGTTCACCGAACCGGGACCAGCCTGCTGCTTTGCTACGTCAACCATCACGACCAGGCGTATCAGTGGGCAGAGCGCAGGCGGATGGAGACCCACCCAAAGACGGGCGCGGCGCAGTTGGTGGAGATTCGGGAACGGGTTGAAGAGATTCCCAAGTACGTGGAAGTGGAGCAGCCAGCTCCACCCAAACCGCCAGTTTTCAAGTACATCTCCGATGGACAGTTCCTGGCCTACGGGGTACCCCCGGAGTGGCTGGATGCTGTGAGGGAGGCTACGGAGGACAGCCTGCTGGAAATCGCAGGGCACCTGCCGGCCGAGGCTGCCGAGGCACTGCTTAACCTGGCAACCGGAATCAAGCCCCCGTTGCCCGAGCCAGTGCCAGTGGGCACCAATCCATTCGAGCATCCCGACGCTCTGCGCCGCTTCAGGGTGATGAAGAACGTAGAAGAACTTGCGCTGGCGCTTGAGTTCCCCTGGGAACGCTGGGCAGTTTTCCTGCATCCGGCGCAACGCCAGTTAGTTCAGAAGGACTTCAACGGTCCCGCGAGGGTCGCGGGCTCAGCAGGCACCGGGAAGACGATTGTCGCATTGCACCGGGCCTTCCACCTTGCCCGAACAAACCCGAACGCACGGGTGCTGCTCACGACCTTCTCCGACCCGCTGGCCAGGGCACTGGATGCAAAACGTCGGCTACTGCTGACTGGTGAACCCCGTCTCGGGGAACGCATCGAGGTTCACTCGATGGACTCCATCGGTCGCAGGCTTTTTGAACTGAACATTGGCAAGCCCCAGATCGCCACACGAGAGGAAGTGTTGGGCTCCTTGAAAGAGGCTGCCAGCGCAGTGGAAGGCAACAAGTTCCCACTACAGTTTCTGATGACTGAGTGGGAACAGGTCGTGGATGCCTGGCAGCTGGAGACCTGGGAAGGCTACCGGGATGTGCTTCGGCTTGGCAGAAAGACCCGGCTCAAGGAGCCACAACGTCTCATCCTCTGGTCAATCTTTGAACGGGTACGAGCCTTGTTGAAATCCCGGGGGTTGATCACCAACTCCGGGCTCTTCAATATGCTGGCTGGCCTTTACGCGGGGGGCACCTCATCTCCATTCGATTTCGTGGTGGTCGATGAAGCTCAGGACATCAGCATCGCGCAACTCAGATTCCTGGCGGCGCTCGGGGGTGGGCGGGCGAATAGCCTTTTCTTTGCCGGCGACCTTGGCCAGAGAATCTTCCAGCAGCCCTTCTCCTGGAAAGCCCTGGGCGTGGATGTGCGCGGGCGCTCAACAACGTTGAAGATCAACTACCGGACCTCGCACCAGATACGTTCTCAGGCGGACCGTCTGCTTGGCGTAGAGGTGTCCGATGTTGACGGCAACTCCGAGGAACGCAAGGGAACGATCTCGGTGTTCGACGGGCCGGTGCCAGGCATCAAGGTTCTGCCAACCAGCGAAGCAGAAATCAAGGCGGTGAGCGAATGGCTGGCGGCCGTCACGAAGGCTGGGGTTCAGCTGCATGAAA
>Ga0181536_10001934_pt1 | contig 23990 bp, 29 predicted proteins | sample PEATcosm2014_Bin_41_FD_121105 | JGI IMG/M metagenome (GOLD analysis project Ga0181536, IMG submission 121105) | Peatland microbial communities from MTU Mesocosm Facility, Houghton, MI, USA - PEATcosm2014_Bin17_60_metaG | ecosystem: Environmental > Terrestrial > Soil > Wetlands > Peat | place...
CACTTCCACTACGTGGTCGCCGGCGGCGCGGTCACGGCGTTCTTCGCCGGCTTCTACTACTGGTTCCCCAAGGCGACCGGACGGATGCTCAGCGAGAAGATGGGCAAGCTCGGCTTCTGGCTCTTCATGATCGGGCTGACCGGCACGTTCATGCCGATGCACTGGCTCGGACTCGAGGGCATGCCGCGGCGCTATGCTTCGTACGAAGTCTTCGCCAAGGCGTTCCCGGACGCGGTGTTCTGGAACCGCTTCGAGTCGGTGTCCTCGTTCTTGATGGTTGCGGCGGTGTTGCTCGTCGCGATCAACATCGTGACCAGCTTGCGCAGCGGCCGGCGTGCCGGCAACAATCCGTGGGGCGCGCGCACCCTCGAATGGATGATCACCTCGCCCGCACCGTATTACAACTTCAAGAAGATCCCGCTCGTGCTGGATAGGCCCTACGACTTCACCCAACCGTTGCCGTATCGCAATCTCGACGAAGAGACCGATCCCTATCCGGTGCCGTCTGAAGTGGTGCTGCCACGGCGCGCCGCAGTTCCGGCGGGCGCCTGATGGCCGTGAGTTCGGCGGCGCACACGACGCCGTTTCTCGAACGGGCTGCGGTCGAAGCGCGGTACCACGATGTCGACGGCGTCTATGCGGAAACGCGCGACATCCGGTTGTTCGGCTTCGTGCTCTTCCTGCTCGCCGACTGCATCCTGTTCTCGTCGTTCATCTTCGCCTATCTCTACCTGCGCACGTCGGCACCGGTCTGGCCGCCGTTCGTCGACGGCAAGCAGATCGAGCACCTCGACGTCGCGTTCGGCGCGATGAACTCGATCGTGCTGTTCGGATCGGGCGTCACGATGCACTTCGCGCTCGAGAGCTGGAAGCACCTCAAGAAGCTCGCCTTCAACTTCTGGCTCATTGCGACGATCGTGCTGGGGATCGGCTTCCTGTGCGGTCAGGCGCACGAGTACCTGTCGGCGCCGATGACCTGGCAGGGCAGCACGTTCGGGGCATCGTTCTTCACCCTGACGGGGTTGCACGGTTTCCACGTCTTCGTCGGCGTCTGCTTCCTGACGGTGCTCGGGATCCAAGCGAACCGCGGCGTCTACACGGGCTCCAAGTATTTCGGGCTCGTGGCCGGAACGCTGTACTGGCATTTCGTCGACGTGATCTGGGTCTTACTCTTCTTCCTGTTCTATCTCTGGTAAATCATGACTGCTTCACTGGTAGAACGCATCATTGCCCTCATCGGCTCGCTCCTCGTGGGCGGGACCGCGACGTGGCAATTGCGCAACGAATTACCTATTCACGGGCTCGACGCCCAGGTGACGAAGCTGCTGCTGGGTTTGATGATCATCGGCTGCGTACTGGCATTCTTGGCATCACTCAACATCTTGGGAGCATTCGCGTGAGCGACGCGCACGGTCACGGCGGACCATCGGAAGACGTACCGGTCAGTCTCGGCATCTCGAAGTGGATGTATCTGTTCCTCGCGTTTTCGCTCGTGCTAGTGATGTGGCAGGGCTACAACGTCTACTCGTCGTCCCGCGATCAGCACGTCTGGCCGGCATCGGACGCCGTCAAGGTGCCGCTCCCGTCCCCGCAGGCGGTTCCTTAGTCCACAACCTCCTCGCCGCTGCGGGCGAAGGCGGCCGGTGCGCCGATTCCGAGTGCCGGGATGTCGTCGGGCAGCACGCCCGTCGAGCGCCCGTCGATCCTCAATACGCCGCCGTAGCGGCAGAACTCCACCAGTGCCGGCCAGGGTTCGTCGCGATCGAGCGCTTTGGGCCGGCGATCGAGCGGCCACTCGCCGAGAATCTGCTTGTTTTCGTCGAGCACGGCGACCGAGTAGCTGATGTCGCGGTCGGGCGCCTCGTGGGCGCGATAGGCGACGTACCCGTCGACCGTCCAGATCGAACCGTGCGACTCGAACACGGCCCGGGTCACCGAGCTCATCAGCACGGTCGCGTAGGCGAAGAAGAGTATTGCCGCACCGCCGAAAATCGGTGCGACGAAGATTGCACCTTGCTGGTGACGCAGCAATAAGCCGGTCGCCAGCACGGTAAAGACGAGCCCGATCGTCAGCGGTTCGACCGCGATGAAGAAGCGGCCCCAGAAGCCGCGCATCACGACGCGGCGTTCCTCTGCGCGCCAAGGCCGACGAGCGATCGAGGGGTGCCACCACAAGTCGCGGCGTCGCATGGGTGCCGCCCGTTCGGGGGGTCAGCCACACGGTCCTGTTGCAAAGAGTTGCTCGCCGGCGGCGCGAAAAGCATGGAACCGCAATGAACAGGCTTCTCGCCGCCGTCCCCGCGCTCGCAGCCGCCATCTTCGCTTTCACAATGCAGCCGGCTGTTGCCGCAGTGCACATCCACGGCCTCGTCGTAGACGTGCTGACCGCGCAGGGTGAAGCCGTCGTACGGCACGACGCCGTCGCCGGCATGCCGGCGATGACGATGGTGTTCCGGGTCGAGCCCGCAAGCGCGCTCGCGCGCTTACAGGCCGGCGACCGGATCGATGCCAGCACCGATTTTTCGGCTGACGAACCGCGTCTGGACGACATTCGCGTTACCGGCGGCGTCGCCGGCGGCGTCGCGCGCGCCGTGCACGACGTCCAGCCGCTCAAGGTCGGCGACGTGATGCCGCAGACGCAGTTCTTCGATCAGCTCTCGCGCGGTTTCAGCTTTACGGATTTCCGCGGCCAGACCGTGGTCCTCGCGTTCATCTACACGCGCTGCAAAGATCCGCGCATGTGCCCGCTGGTTTCCGCGAACTTTCACTTGCTGCAGCGCAAACTCGCCGATCTGCCGGTGCACCTGGTCGAGGTCACCCTCGATCCGGCGTACGACACGCCGCAAGTGCTGGCGAACTACGGCCAGCGTTTCGACGCCGATCCGGCGCGCTGGACGCTCGCGACCGGGCCGGAGAACGTCGTCAACGATTTCGCTGCTCGCTTCGGTATCGCGGTGTTCGCCGACCCGCAAGCCGGACTGATCCATTCCGAACGCACGGCGATCATCGACCGCAACGGCCAAATCGTCGATCTGCTCGACGCGGCGGCGTGGAATCCCGACGACGTCGCGGCCGAGGTGCGCTCGGTCAGCGAAGTGCCGTCGAACTTCTTCGCACGCATCGATTACGAGCTTTCCAAAGCGAGCGCGGCGCTGTGCGGCAACAGTTTGTCCGGGTATTCCGGACTGCTCGACCTCGCGGTCGTGGCGGCGATCTTCGGAGGGGCGTGTTTGATCCTCTACTTTTGCGCGCGGAAGATCTTCGTCGAAAACGCCTGAATGATGCCGGCGCCGAAGCGGTCCGGCAAGCGACCGGCTTGGTATTCTTGGATGCTTGGCCTAGTCGCGTTCGTCATGCTGGTCGGTTCCGGGACGGCGTGGGCAAAAACGGAGCGGCTTCACGGTGTCGTCCTGGCGCTGCTGCCGAAGGACGGCCAGGCGATCGTTCACCACGACGCCTTCGGTTCGATGCCGTCCATGACGATGCCGTTCCAGATCGTTCCGCGTTCCCAGGTTGCTACACTGCAAGTCGGCAACACGATCGACGCGACGGTCGATCGCTCGACGGAGCCCTGGACGCTGCGCGACGTGCGCGTGAGCTCGACGTTGCCGGTCACCGCGCAGCCGGACGTGCTGCGGCGAGTCTTCCCCCTGCAGATCGGCGACATCGTGCCCGACACGCCGTTCTTCGACCAGACCGGACGGCCGTTCCGGTTTTCGCAACTGCGTGGCCAAGACGTCGTGCTCGCGTTCATCTACACGCGTTGCCAGGACCCGCGCATGTGCCCGCTGATCTCGGCCAAGTTCAACGCGTTGCAAGCACGCATCGGCAAGCGCCCGATGCATTTGGTTGAGGTGACCCTCGACCCGTCCTACGACCGGCCGCCGGTGCTCGCCCGCTACGGGCAAACGTTCGGCGCGAATCCGCGCGACTGGACGCTTGCGGTGGGCGACGCCGATCCCACGCTCAACTTCGCGGCGCGCTTCGGCATCTCGGTGTTCCCCGATCCTGTCGCGGGCCTCATCCACACCGAGAACACGATCGAGATCGGGCCCGACGGCCGCGTCAGCAACGAGATCACCGAGACGTCCTGGCAGCCCGACGAGATCATCGCCGACATCGACAAAAGCCGTGCCGAGGCCGCGAACCCGATCGCGCGCTTCGACCTGTGGCTTTCGCGGACCGCGACCGCGATCTTCGGCAACACCGTCGCCGCGTTCAACGGCCTCACCGATCTCGCCGTCGGCTTGCTGATCTTCGCGTCCTGCGGCTACCTCGTGTTCCGCCTCGCCCGCCGCATCGCCAAGAACGCCTAGAACGGCGCGGGGCGCCGGGGCTGCGCCTGCCGCTCGATCATCCAGCCAACTGCGCGCCATTGCGCGCGCCGATGATGACGCTAGAGACGCAATTCGGCGCGGGCGATGGGGACGACTGAGCCGCCCGCTTCGAAGCTCGGTTCGCCGCCGGTTGGGCCGGCGAACGCGATCTCGGGCGCGACGTCGAGCAGCTCGCTCTGCGGCGTGAAGATGCGCACGTGCGCGGTGTGCGCGGCATCGGCCGGCGGAAGGACGAACGTCGTCTCGGAGAGGTTCAGCTCGCGCGCGATCTGCTGCATCGTCGCCCCCTCGAGGCCGCGCGCATCGGTGAAGACGGCGAGCGGGTTGCCTGCGAAGGCAACGGTCGTAAACACGTCGACCGTGACGTCCTCGTACGATTGCGCCACGGCTAGTGCGCTTTCGGCGTATAGGACGACGCCGGGCTCGACCATTCGCAGACGCTGCCGTCGTTCATCACGAACGTCTCGCAGCCGTCGACCTCGGCGTTGAAGTCGTCATTGCGCGTCTTGGTCGCGGCCCAGTCGACGTTGCCGTCCTGACGCGCCGTGGCGCGGGCCTTCGAGTAGTTGAATTGCGGTCCGCGCGCCAGCGCGTTGAGGGCTTTGGCGAGCGTTTGGGCTTGGGTCATGTCAGGGGCGTGCCTCTGCGCGTTCGCGAGCCTTGGCGTGCAGCCCGAAGGTCACCAGCGCGGCGACGACCGCGATCGCGGTGAACCACAGGTACGCGACATGGTAGCCTTCGACGGCGGTGGCCTGCGAACCGATGACGCCGCCGGCCAGCGAGCCGCCGAGGATCTGGCCCAGGATCAGGCACACCGACAGCAGGCCGACGGCCGCCGCGCGTTGCTGGGAGCCGGCGCGGTTGGTCACGATGTAGCGCGTCGGCGCGCCCAGCAGGGCGCCGAAACCGCAGCCCGCCACGACCATCGCGCCGATCGCGATCCAGATATTGCCGAACCCGAAGGCAAAGATCGCGAGGCCGATCGCGGTCAGCGTCGTTCCCGTGGCGAGCACGACGCGGCTGCCCGCGGCGTCGAGCGCGCGGCCCGCGCCGGGGATCACGACGACGAACATCACCGCGCCGATCGCGGCCACCGCACCGGCCGCGGCGTAGCTCAGGTGCTCGGCCGCGACGAGCGCGGCGGGGATGAAGAACAACGCGCCTTCGAGGATGCCGATCAGGATTTCGAGACCGTACACGAGCGCCAGCTGGCCGTCGGTGAAGAAGCGCGGCGGAATGACCGGCTCGCCCGCGCGCCGCTCGGCGAACACGAACGCGAGCAGCGCCGCGATGCCGCCCGTCAGCCACAGCCGCGCCGGCAGATTGCTGGTCGCACCGGTGACGTCGTAACGCGTGAGCCCGAACATCAAGCCCAACAGACCGGCCGCGAGCAGCACGATCCCCGCCACGTCGAGCGGACCGCGCACGTTGGCGACCGTTACCGGCAGGGTCGTGCGCGCCATGACGATCACGACGATCGCCAGCGGCACGTTCGCGACGAAGATCCAGTGCCAGGAGAGGAAGTGCGTGAACAGGCCGCCGACCAGCGGGCCGACGATCGCGGCCAGACCCCAGGTTGCCGCCACCAGACCCAGCGCGGCGCCGCGCCGTTCGGGCGGGATGCGATCGGCGATCGCGGCGGTCGCTACCGGGAAGATGCCGCCCGCTCCGAAGGCCTGAATCGCTCGCGCGCACAGAAACATCGGGAAATTCTGCGCCAGGATCGCGATGACCGAACCGACCGCGAAGATCGATACGCAGGCGATGTACACCGGCCGGCGGCCGTTGCGATCGGCGAGCTTGGTCATGATCGGGATGCTGACGACGTTCGCGAGCAAGTACAGCGTGAAGATCCACGGCAGCTGACGGGGCCCCGCGCCGAACGCGATTCCGAGTGCCGGCAGCGCCGGCGAGAGCACGCCGAGGTCGAGCGCGCCGGCGAAGACGCCGAGGCCGAGGGTGACGAGCAGCGGCACCGTATTGGGGTCGAGCGTATGACCGGCGACGGTGGTCGTCGCGGAGGTTGCCGGGTGAGCGGTGTCCACGTTCTCGGTAACGGTGCGCACGGCTAGCGCGTCACGGGAAGACCACGCGATCGACGACGGCGGCGAGGCACATCAGCGCGAGATAGAGCAGCGAAAACGTGAACATGCCGCGCGCGCACTTCGCCCCCTCGTTGCGCAGCACGCGGATCGCGTCGTAGACGAACCAGCCGCCGAGGACCAGCGCCGCCGCGAGGAAGATCGGTCCGAACACGTGGAGCGGCACGAGCGCGACGCAGAAGACGAACAACACCACCGTGTAGACGAGCATCTCGCGCTTGGTGTGCGCCACGCCGTACACGTTGGGCAGCATGGGGATGCCGGCTTTGTGGTAATCCGTCTCGGTCATCAACGCCAAGGCCCAGAAATGCGGCGGCGTCCAGAGAAAGATCAGCGCCGCCAGCGCGAGCGCCGGCCAGCCCAGCGTGCCCGTGACGGCCGCCCAGCCGACCAACGGCGGGATCGATCCGGCAAAGCCCCCGATTACGATGTTCTGCGAGGTCCTGCGCTTGAGCCACATCGTGTAGACGAACACGTAGTAGGCGTTACCGCCAAGGGAGAGCCAGGCCGCGAGCGGGTTGACCAAATAGTACAGCAGCCAAAACGAACCGACGCCGAGCACGATTGCAAACGCCAGTGCGCGGTTGGGCAAGATCGCGCCGCGCGGCAACGGGCGGCCTCTCGTGCGCCGCATCTTGGCGTCGATGTCGATATCGTAGACGCAGTTGAACGCGCCGGCCGACGCTGCTGCCAGCGCGCCGCCGACCAGCGCCCAGAACGTGCGTGCAAGCGGCGGTACGCCGCGCGCGGCCATGATCGCCGCGGCCAGCGTCGTGATCAGCAGCAGCACGATGATGCGCGGCTTGGTCAGCTCGAAGTAGTCCTCGCACGCGGCGCGCCAGCCGGTGCGGACGAGGGCCTGCTCGGTGCCTTCGACGCGCGAGAGCGTGGAGTTCATCGCGCCCGCGCCGCGCGCGAGGGCACGCGTCCGGGGAGCGGCTCACGGACGCTCCGGGCGGGTTGCCGGTCCCTACGGGGCTGGACGACGGCCACGACCGCCAGGACCGTCAGGGCGCCCAGGAGCAGCCCGGTGCCCGAGGGCAAGACGACCGGCCAGGGGCTGCCGGCCAAGGCCACCGTGGCCGCGCCCAGCGCGACTATTGCGGCCGCGAGCGAGAACGCGCGGAACATCCTTCCGAGGGTACCCCCCCGTGAAACCCGCCACAACGACATTCGTGGTGATTTTGGAGCCCGGTCCGGCCCCACCTCGGGGAATCGCCGGGTTATCTCGAAGAGTCGCATTCGATGCAGCGCGTTCTGCTGGTCCTCGTGGCATTTGTCGCGCTCGTCGGTTGCCGAGAAGTCCGCGTCAATCAGGTCGCCTCCGGGGAAACGAAGGTCTCCGGTCCGACGCAAATCGTGGTCGTGCGCGACAAGCGTGGGCTCGACGTCCTTGGGATTCACGGCACGCCCGATTTCCGCAAGGAATTCGCGGTGATCTTGCTCATGGGCCCGCACCGGGAGAGCGGTTACGTGCAGATCACCGAGTCGATTCGCGCGAACGCCGACCGGGAGCGCATCGTCGCCTTCGAGCGCGCGCCCATCGACGGCGGCGAGCCGGTCGAACCCTACCGCACCTACACGATGTGGTACGTACCGAACATCGCTTACCGCCCGGGCGTCGGCGTCGACGTCGTCACCCCGTCGGGCGATCCGATCACATCCACGACGCTACGCTAGCTCGAGCTAAAGAAATCCGTGCGTTCACCGATAGTTTGGCGATGACGGCATGCGCGTGAGGGCCTCGGGTAGAACGGGCCGTGGAATGACCAACGCGCTCGCGGGGTTGGACGCCACCGTGCGCCGGCTGGGAACCGTGCTGGAACCGGACGGCGATCCCGCTGAAGCCGAAGGGGTGCTCAACCCGGCCAGCACGCGTGCGCCCGGCGGCGAGCTGTTGCTCTATCCGCGCACCGTCGCAGCAGGCAACGTCTCGCGCGTCGGTTTGGCGCGCAACGCCGGCAACGGCAACGACGTGCGCTTCGAACGGCTCGGTTACGCGCTCGAACCGGACATGCCGTACGAGCTGCGGCCGACGGCCAGCGGCGGCATGGGCTGCGAGGATCCACGCGTGACGTTCGTGCCGGTGCTCGAACGCTACGTGATGGCGTACACCGCGTTCGGTCCGACGGGTCCGCGCATCGTATTCGCGCTCTCGAAAGACGCCTATCATTGGGAGCGTTTGGGTCCGGTCGATTTCGCCGCGCACGGTTTGGCGAGCGGAGACGACAAGGACGGGGTCTTTTTCCCCGAGCCCGTGCGTTCGCCGTCGGGCATGCTCGCGCTGGCGTTCTACCACCGGCCGATGAAGCGCGTGTCGACGATGGACGGGCACGCCGCCATTCCCTACTTGCTCGGGCTGCCGCCCTCCGAACGCGAGTCGACCTGCATCGCGTACGTTCCGCTGGACGCCGTGCAAGCCGACATTCGCAACCTGCTCGTGCCGCACGAGAGCACGATCGTGCTCGCGCCGGACGGTCCGTGGGGCCGTCTCAAGACCGGCGGCGGCACGCCGCCGGTGCGCGTCGCCGAAGGCTGGTTCTCGCTCTATCACGCCGTCGACGCCGTCGAGGTCGACGGCCGCTACGCGATGACGTACAGCGCCGGCATCGTCATCCACGACGCCGATCAACCGCACCTGGTGCGTTATCGTTCGCCCGCGCCGGTGTTGACGCCCGAACATCCCGACGAGATGCACGGCGTCGTGAACAACGTCGTGTTCCCGACCGGCATCGACGTGCTCGGCGAACGCGACTTCGATGTGTACTACGGCATGGCCGACGCGCGCATCGGCCGCGCCAACCTCGCGCTTGCGCCGGCGGCCGTCGCCGGAGAGACCGCCGCCGCCTAAACGCGGTCGCGCAGCAGCTCGCCGAGCGCCGGCGTTTCGGCCAGGAACGCGTCGTGACCGTGCGTGCTGTGCAACAGGCGGAACGTCGCGTCCCAGCCGGCGGCGGACCAGCGTTCGCACACCGCGCGGATGTGCTCGGCGAAGAATAGCTGATCGCCGGTGATGCCGACGAACGTCAGCCGCGTGCGCTCGGGTCCGCTCTCCGCGCCGCGCAGGTCGAAGAGGTCCATCGCGCGCGTCAGCACGCGGTAGGTGTTCGCGTCCATGCGCGCGGCGAAGCGCACGCCCTGATACGCGAGGTACCCGTCGACGTCGAAGCGGTCGTCGAGCACGAGCTTCGGGTTGCCGCCGGCCCGGTCGGGGCGATTGGCATAGCGGCTTTCGAACAACTCCTCGCTTTTGTAGGTGAGCGTCGCGATCGCGCGCGCGAGCCGTAATCCCGCCGCCGGCTGTTCGTCGTACCAGCCGTCGCGAAAATTCGGATCGAGCCGGATCGCTTCGCGCGCCAAACCGTTCTGCGCGATCGCTTGCGCGCGCAGGTGATCGTGAGCGCCGATGACGATCGCGTGATCGACCGCCGCGCCGTAGCGCCGCGCCCACGAGAGGGCCTGGAAGCCGCCCAGCGAGCCGCCGATCACGACGCCCAGGCGGTCGATTCCGAGCGCGGAGAGCGCGCGGCGCTGCACGTCCACCATGTCCTCGACCGTGATCACCGGAAAGCGCGGGCCCCAGCGGCGGCCGTCCGGCGCGAGCGACGGCGGGCCGGTCGAACCGTAGCAGCCGCCGAGCGCGTTGATGCCGACCACGCACCACCGCGCGGTGTCGAAGAGCGCGCCGGTGCCGATGAGGCCGCCCCACCATTCCGCGATGCGCGACGAGCCGGTCAGCGCGTGCGGTGCGAACACGACGTTGGCGCCGCCGTCGCGCGGCCGGCCGTAGACCGTCACGCGTGCCACCACGTCCGGCAGCGTCGTTCCGCCGCTCAGCGAAACGTCTCCCAGCCGGACGTCGTGGTCGATGACGGAATCGAGCATCAGGTCGCTGCGAGTGCCTGCTCGATGTCGGCGATGATGTCGCGGATCGATTCGATGCCGACCGAGAGCCGCACGGTGTTTTCGGTGATGCCGCTGAGCGCTTGTTCGGCCGGCGAGAGCTGCTGGTGCGTCGTCGAGGCCGGGTGGATCACCAGCGACTTCGCATCGCCGACGTTCGCCAGCAGCGAGAACAGCTGCAGTTTGTCGATGAACGCGCGCGCTTCGGGAATCTCGAGCGTCACGATCGCGCCCGCGCCGTTGGGCAGATACGTGCGGGCCCGGTCGTAGGCCGGGTCTTCGCGCAGGCCGGGATACCGCACCGACGTTACCTTGGCGTTCTTCTCGAGGAATTCGGCGACGGCCAACGCGTTCGAGCAGTGGCGTTCCATGCGCAGCCCCAGCGTCTCCATCCCCTGCAGTAACAGGAACGCGTTGAACGGCGAGAGTGCCGCACCGACGTCGCGCAGCAGCTGCACCCGCGCTTTCAAAATATAGGCCAGCGGTCCGAACGAGGCGACGTATTGCGCGCCGTGATACGACGGATCGGGCTCGATCAGCTCGGGAAACTTGCCGTTGCTCCAATCGAACTTGCCCGCGTCGACGATCAAGCCGCCGATCGAAGTGCCGTGACCGCCGATGAACTTCGTCGCCGAGTGCACGACGACGTCGGCGCCGTACTCGATCGGCCGCAGCAGCATCGGCGTCGGCAACGTGTTGTCGACGATCAGCGGCACGCCCGAAGCGTGCGCCGCGTCGGCGACGGCCTTCACGTCGAGCACGTCGACCTTCGGGTTGCCGAGCGTTTCGGCGAAGAACGCTTTGGTGTTGGGCTTGACCGCGGCTTTCCAGCCCGCGATGTCGCCCGGTTCGACGAACGTCGTCGTGATGCCGAACTTCGGCAGCGTGTGGAAGAACGCGTTGTACGTTCCGCCGTAGAGCGAACCGGAGCTGACGATGTGATCGCCCGCGCGTGCGATGTTGAGGATCGAATACACGACCGCGGCCTGGCCGCTCGCGACCGCCAGCGCGCCGACGCCGCCTTCGAGTGCGGCGATGCGCTGTTCGAGCACGTCGGTCGTCGGGTTCATGATGCGGGTGTAGATGTTGCCGAACTCTTCGAGGGCGAAGAGCCGAGCCGCGTGGCCGGTGTCCTCGAAGACGTACGACGTGGTCTGGTAGATCGGCACCGCGCGCGCCCGGGTACCGGGATCCACGTTCTGGCCGCCGTGCAGGGCGATCGTATCGAGCCCCGGCTTGGGCTTCTCCTGGGTCGTACTCATCGGTCGGTTCTCCTCGAATGCAAAAGGCCGCTTTCGTGCGGCACAGGGCCGTCAACCTACGGCGGCGACAAAAAGGTGCCAGCGTGTTCCGTTATTACATCATCGCAGCCGCCATCGTGCTCGTGATCGGCAGCATCGTCTTCGCGCACCGGCTGAGGCCGCCCGACCTGCGCATCTCGGCCCGTCCGACCGGCACGCCGACGGTCGAGACGCACGTTGCCGAGGCCCCGGCCACGGCGCGCCCCTTCACCGGCCAAGGCCCGTGGGTGCTCTCGGCGCTGCCCGGCTGCTTCGACGAACAGTCGCGGGTCAGCGGGCCGGCCGCCGCGCTCGAGCCGCGGCTGCCGCCGCCCGGCGACCGGATCGCGCCCGGGACCACGTTCCGGGCCGGGGACTGCACCGTGCTCGTGCGGGCGCAGGACATCTGGGTCGACCGGGGCCCCGATCGCCTGCGCGTTCCTCCCGAGGCGGCGCTGTACCGCGTCGGCGGCCGGCTGGTGCTGACCGTTCGCTCGGGCGGCGAGCTCGAGATCCGGCGCTATTGAGCCGCAGGGTTCGACGGTTGCGGATGGGGTAGAGTTGGGCATGTCATCCGGTGTCCCGACGCGCCGCCTCGGCCGTACCAACGAGCAGGTCTCGGTGGTCGGAATGGGCGGGCAACATCTCGGCGCGAGCGTGCTCAGCAGCGACGAGGCGATCTACCTGATCCACCGGGGCATCGATCAGGGCATCACGTTTCTCGACAACTGCTGGGATTACCACGGCGGCCGCAGCGAGGAACGGATGGGCCACGCGCTCTCGCGCGCCGGCTACCGCAAGCGCGTGTTCCTGATGACGAAGTTCGACGGCCGCGACCGCGTGACGGCTACCGCGCAGCTCGACGAGTCGCTGCGGCGGCTGCAAACCGATCACGTCGACCTCTGGCAAATCAACGAGAACAACCGTTCCGGCGACGCCGAGCGCGTGTTCGCCGAAGGCGGCGCGATCGAAGCGATGCTGGCCGCGCAGCAGGCCGGCAAGGTGCGTTTTCTCGGCTTCACCGGTCACAAGCATCCGGCCCATCACGTGCACATGTTCGAGGTCGCCGCGAGTCACGGTTTCGTCTTCGACACCGTGCAGATGCCGCTCAACATCATGGACGCCCACTTTCAAAGCTTCGAACGCAGCGTGATCCCGGTCGCGCAGCGCACCGACACCGCGATCCTAGCGATGAAAACGTTCGGCGACGGCCACATCCTCGAAGCGCGCGTGGCGGGGCCGCTGCAGATGCTGCATTACAGTATGACCTTGCCGGTCGCAACCGTGATCACCGGGATCGATTCGGTCGCGACGCTCGATCAAGCCGTGACGGCGGCGATTTCGTTCCGCCCGCTGTCCGATTCGCAGATCGCGTCGATCCTCGCGCGCAGCGCGCCGCTGTCGGCCGACGGCGCGCTCGAACCCTACAAAACCACCGACGACCTCGATGCCACCGTCGCGCACCCCGAGTGGATGGGCACGTCCTTGTTGTCATCCTGAGCTTGTCGAAGGACCGCCACCAAGGTTTGCGATTGAGACGGCCCTTCGACAAGCTCAGGGTGACAGGGGGGTAGTGCGCACCGGAACCAAGCCCAACGCCAATGCGATCGCGAGGAGCACGCCGGCGAGGTAGCCGCTGGCGGCGATGCTTTCGTGCAGCAGGACGACGGCGCCGATCACGCCGACGACGAGCGTGCCGTACGAGCTGATGAGGCCGGTGGTGCCGGCCGAGAGATAACGCAATGCGAACGCTTGCGCGAACTGGCCGTAGATCGAGAGCCCGATGACGATCTCGCCGAAGAACCACCCCAGGATCGTGGCGTTCGGCACCAGCGTCTGCGCGATCGACGGTCCGAGGCGTCCGGTGGCGAGGCCGAACAGCACCAACAACCCCATGCCGATCGCGCCGTACGTTCCGCTGACGAAGATCGCCGAGAAGCGCACGCCCAGCGCGCGCGTCAGCACGAGCATCACGGCGTAGGACACGACCTGAACGATCTCGAGCATGTCGCCGAACACCGTCGAGCCGGTCGACGAGCGCGTGAACGTGAGCAGCACCGCGCCCGCGATGCCGATCGCCAGCGCCGCGATGCGCATCCCGTTGACGCGTTCGCGCAGCGTGATCCCGGCCAGCACGGCCGTCACCGGCGGGGTGAGGCTCATCAGCAGCACGACGTGCGCGCCGCTGGTGTACTGCGCGGCCAGCGCGAGAAAACCGCACGCGCCCGGCCCGAACGCGACGCCCGTGCCGATCAGGAGCAGCCACTGCGCTCGGGTCGGCGCGCGTTCGGGCCGGGCCAGCACCGCCAGTAGCAAGAAGAGCGGCAGCGACCATGCGGCGCGCGCGACGAACAGTCCGGGTGCGTCGAAGTGCGCGCCCCCCGGCTCGTAGAGGATCTTGGACGCGATGGCGTTGCCGCCCCAGAACACGGCTGCCGAGAAGATCGCGAGCGTGGCAAAGGTCGTGCGCAGCGCCGTCGAATTTCGCACGGTCATGGATTTACGCGCCGAAGTCGAGAATCGCCGGACCTTCGCGATCATCTCGCACCCCGACGCCGGCAAGACCACGCTGACCGAGAAGCTCCTGCTGTACGGCGGAGCGATCGTGACCGCGGGTCAAGTCGCGGCGCGCCGGCGAGCCCGCTCGGCGACCTCGGACTGGATGGAACTGGAGCGGGAGCGCGGGATCTCGATCACGTCAACGGTCCTCCAGTTCCCCTATCACGGCCGGACGATCAATCTCCTCGATACGCCGGGCCACCAAGATTTCGGCGAGGACACGTACCGGACGCTGCTGGCGGCCGACAGTGCGGTCATGCTGATCGACGCGGCCAAGGGCGTAGAACCGCAGACCCGCAAGTTGTTTGCGATCTGCCGCGCGCGGCGCATCCCGCTGTTCACGTTCATCAACAAGATGGACCGGCCCACGCGCGACCCGCTCGAACTGCTCGACGAGCTCGAGAACGTGCTCGGCATCGGCGCCTACCCGGTGAACTGGCCGCTCGGCAACGGCGAGACTTTCCGCGGCGTGTACGACCGCGAGACGCGCGAGCTGCACACCTTCGAGCGCACCGAGCACGGCGCGAAGCGGGCGCCCGTGTCGGTGGCCGGCGTGCACGACGAGAAAATACGCGCGCTGGTCGACGAGGGAACGTACCGCGAATTCCTCGACGGGATCGAGCTGCTCGAAGGCGCGGGCGCGGCGTTCGAGCACGCCGCCATGATGCGTGGCGACGTCACGCCGGTGTTCTTCGGCAGCGCGATGACGAACTTCGGCGTCGAGCTGTTTCTCGACCGGTTCGTGAACATGGCACCCGCGCCCGGCATTCGCCTCGACGCGAACCGTGCGCCCATCGACGCGACCGACGAACGCTTCTCGGCTTTCGTGTTCAAGATCCAGGCCAACATGGATCCCCGCCATCGCGACCGCGTCGCGTTCGCGCGCATCTGCTCGGGCCGCTTCGAGCGCGACATGACCGTGCGCAACGTGCGCAGCGGCAAGGACGTGCGGCTGACGCGCGCGATGAAGCTGTTCGCCAACGAGCGCGAGTCGATCGAGGTCGCCTACGCCGGTGACGTCGTGGGACTCGCCAACCCCGGCACCTTCGCGATCGGCGATACGCTCGCCGACACGCCCGACGTGCGCTTCGATCCGATTCCGGCGTTCGAGCCGGAACATTTCGCGCTGGTGCGGAGTATCGACACCGCGAGCTACAAATCGTTCCAGAAGGGGATTGCTCAGTTGCGTGAAGAGGGTGCGATCCAGGTGCTCTATCCGTACGGGCAGACGCGGATCGAACCGATCCTCGCGGCGGTCGGCGCGCTGCAGTTCGAGGTCGTGAAGTTTCGCCTCGAGTCGGAGTATAGCGTCAAGACGGCGATGACCACTTTGCCGTTCACGCTGGCACGCAACGTCACGGGTGACGCCGAAGCACTGGCCGCGGCCCAGCTGCCGTCCAACGCGCGGCTGGTCGAGGATTGGGACGGCGCGCCGCTGGGATTGTTCGAGAGCGAGTGGAGCCTGCGTTTGGCGGCCGAGTGGAACCCGCGGCTGACGTTCGAGCCGTTCGGCGTGCGCGGTCTCACCGCGGCGGTGGCGTCGTGAGCACGCCGGCCATCACCGGCGCGCGGCCGCCGCAGCGCATCTCCGCAACCACGAGCTTTCTGCTGGTCGTCATCGTGGCGCTGATCGTCTTTTCGCTGTTCCGCAGTATCTTCGCCCATCACGACACGAAGTACGAAACGATCGCGTCGCAGATGACGGTCGCGTTGCAGAACAACGATCTGGCCGGCGTCGAGAAATTTCAGAACGCCGAGACCGCGACGCTGGTCACGCATGCGATCGTCGGGCGCGACGCGGACGCGTTCGCCCCGCTGGGCAAGCTGCAGCGCGTGCGCGAGACGACGGTTCCCGCCGACGAGTCGGCGAACCGCGTGCACGAATTCGACGCCACGTTCGACAAAGGCGTGGTCCACGAAACGATCCGCTTCGATCCCGACGACAAGGTCGTCGGCTTCAAGTACACGCTGCCGACGGCACAGTAAATGCCGGCTTTGGCGGTAACGTTCGACGACGTCGTGGCGGCGGCGGGGCGTTTGCGCGGCGTGGCGCACCGCACGCCGGCCATCACGTCGGCGACGCTCGACGAGCGGCTCGGCGCGCGCGCCTACCTCAAGGCCGAGAACCTGCAGCGCATGGGCGCCTTCAAGTTTCGCGGCGCGTACAACCGGCTGGCCCAGCTCGACGCTCCCGCGCGCGAACGCGGCGTCGTTGCGTTCTCGAGCGGGAATCACGCGCAAGGCGTCGCGCTGGCGGCGAAGCTGCTCGGCATCCCGGCCGCGATCGTGATGCCGGCCGACGCGCCGGCGGCCAAGCTCGCCGCGACACGCGGTTACGGCGCCGAGGTCGTGCTCTACGACCGCTTCACGATGAACCGCGCCGAGATCGCACGGGCGCTGGCGGCCGAGCGCGGCGCGACGCTGGTCCCGCCCTACGACGATCCCGCGATCATCGCCGGACAAGGGACGAGCGCGCTCGAGCTGATCGAGGACGCCGGCGCCCTCGACGTGCTGTTCGTCCCCACCGGCGGCGGGGGATTGCTCTCCGGCAGCGCGATCGCCGCGACGGGGCTCGCGCCGGGGATCGCGGTCTACGGCGTCGAGACGGTGGCCGGCGATGACTGGGTGCAGTCGCTGGCCCGCAACGAGCGCGTGACGATCCCGGTTCCGGACACGATCGCCGACGGCATGCAGACGCAGTCCCCCGGCGAGCTGACGTTTCCGATCGTTCAGGCGCTGTGCGCGGGCGTCGTCACCGTAACCGACGACGAGCTGCGCGACGCGATGCGCTTTGCGTTCGAACGCCTCAAGCTCGTCATCGAACCGAGCGGTGCCGCGGGCCTGGCGGCCGCGCTGGGCGGGCGCGTCGAGCTGCGCGGCAAACGCGTCGGGATCACGATCAGCGGCGGGAACGTCGACGCGTCAACGTTCGCCCGCCTGATCGTGCCCTGAACCCCGCGAAGGGTTAGAGCTTCAGCCTCGGTGTCATCCCGAGCGTTGTCGAGGGATGCGAGAAAGCGGCGATTCTCGCACTCGGTAGCATGGATGGTCGCGCGTCCCTCGACTACGCTCGGGATGACAGAGCGCCTGATCGTGCCTTGAAGCCGGCGACGATTACATCTTCATCGCGGGCATCTTCGGGATGTTGCCGCAGGCGTAATACGTCGGGACGTCACTGGTCGAGTGGTGGATGTTGATCGCGAAACCGCCGGTCATCAAATCGGCTAGCTGCATGTTCTTGAGGGTCGTCGTCGAGGTGCCGTTCTGCAACGTGGTCAGCGGATAGGTCGGCTTCGGATCGAGCGTGTCGCAGGTGCCCTTGTGAATGTGGATCGGTTGCGCGACCCCGGCCGGCGCGTTCTGCGTGGTCACGGTGACGACGACGTTGTCGCCGTCCTGGGTCAACACGGCATCACCGATTTCGCCCGAGTGGTTCTGCGGATGCAGCGTGAACTTCACCGGCCCCATGGCCGCCGCCAAGCTGATTGCCGAGGTCACGAGGACGAGGGCGGCCGTGGCGGCCACCGTGCGGATGAACATAGAGCTCCCTCCAAAACGAGTGGGGAGCCGCCTTCGTATCTGCGACCTTTATGTCATGCTTTCATGACACGGGGGCCAAATCGGCGACGACCGCCGCGGCGGCGCGGCGGCCGGGGAAGCCGCTGACGCAGCCGCCGGGATGCGTCCCCGAACCGCACAGGTAGAGCCCGTCGATCCCGGTACGCACGCCGAACCGGCGTTCGTACACTTGGTCCGGCAGCAACTCGCCGTGGAAGATGTGCCCGCCGTCGAGACCCAGCAGCGCCTCGAGGTCGGGCGGCGCGAGGATCTGCCGATGCTCGATCGCGCCGGGGATGTTCGGCGCGTACGCGGCCAGCTGCGCCACGATGCGATCGCCGATCGCCTCGCGATCGGCGGCGGTCCACGGCCGGTCGCTGCGGTCGTACGGAAAATACTGCGCGAAGATCGAGAGGATGTGTTTGCCGGGCGGCGCCAGACTCGGATCGGTCGGCGTTTGCATGAAGCACTCGAGCATCGGTTCGCGCGACGTGCCGAACTGCCGGGCGTCGTCGTAAGCTTGCTGCAAAAAATCGACCGTGGGCGCGACGTGGATCGTCGCGAGGTGGTGCGGCTGCCGCTGCGTTCCGGGACGCGCGCGGAAATCGGGCAGCTCGCCGAGCGCGAGGTTCATCTTCAGCGCCATGCCGTTGCTGCGCCAGGTTTGCGCGCGTGCGCGCAGCTCGGGCGGCACGTCGGCGGCCTCGAGCAGGCGCAGGAAGAGCGTGCGCGGATCGGCGTTCACCAGGATCGCCGCGGCGTCGATCGTCGTGCCGTCGCGCAGCTCCAGCCGCGCCGCGCGGCCGCCGCGCAGGACGATGCGTTCCACCACGCTGCCGGTGCGCAGCTCGGCTCCGGCGGCGCGGGCCGCCGACGCCGCCGCGGTGGAGATCGCACCCATGCCGCCGCGCACGAACCCCCACGCGCCCTGCGGGCCGAGCGCGCGGCCGGCGTAGTGGTGCGCGAGCACGTAGCCCGTCCCCGCGTCACGCGGCCCGGCCGCCGTGCCGATGAGCCCGTCGGTGGCGAGCGTCGCTTGCAGCACCGGCGTGCGCACGTAGCGCTCCACCAGATCCGCCGCCGAGCCTTCGAGCGCCGCGCGCGTCGCGGCGTCGAAACGGTCGAACGCCGGCGCTTCATCGGCGAACGTCGCGAAGAGCGCGGCGCCGAGCTGCTGCGCATGCTGGTCGAACGCCGCGAATCCAGCCACGTCGGCGGGGTCGAAGTGCGCGATCTCGCGCGCGTTCGCCGCATCGTCGGAGCCGAGCAACAGCGAGCGGCCGTCGAGCAGCGGGGTGAACGACGCGGGGTCCTTGCGATAGGCCGAGTATCCGTGCGCGCCGAGATCCAAGTCGGCCACGACCTGCGGATCGAGCAGGCTGCAGACGTACGAGGCGAGCGAGACGCGATAGCCCGGCCACACCGGCTCGGTGACGGCCGCACCGCCCAGCACGTCGCGCCGCTCGAGGACGACCGTCCGCAGACCGGCGCGCGCGCAGTAGGCGGCGGCGATCAGCCCGTTATGGCCGCCGCCGACGATCGCGACGTCGGCGTCTATCGTTTCGGTCTCCGTTTCGGTTTGAACGGCGAGCCGGCCTGATACTTGCCGCGGCGCGGCAGATCGGTGTCGACGTCGTCGCAGCCGATCGGCGTGAACGCGCCGCAATCGTGCGGGCGCGCCTCGTAGATGCCGCAATAGAAGTGGCCCGACTTCCCGCCCTTGAGAAAGATGCACTTGTCGGCGATGTCGTCGGTCACTTTGCGTAAGTAGCCGACGTTGTAGCCGTCGGCGGATTCGCGCGGCACGACGTATTCCGTCATCACTTCGTCGTAGGTCCAGCCGAAGTGGTCGGCGATGCGTTGCACGTCGGCGCGGTTGACGAACGGCTCGTAGCCGCCGCAGCATTCCGCGCAGCCCGGCGGACACGCGACGTTCTCCGGCAGATCGTAGAGATGCTTGCGGGCCAGCTCGACGACCTTACGCACGGCGTCGACCATCTCGGGGTCGTCGTTGTACTTGTACACCCACTCGCGATGCGTGATCGTGTTGGCGTTGTACTTGCGCTCGATCTTTTCGTTGTACTTGATCGTGATGTGTTCTTCGTCGACCTCGATGTTCTGGACGAAGGTCATCGGCTCGAGGTCGAGGAGTTCGAGGGTCGTGGGCTGCCCGGTCTCGCGCGTGAACTTGCGCAGGTTGCGCAGTTCGCGATGGGCGATCAGATCGATCGTCTCTTGCATGCAGCGGTATTCGCGGGTTACGGCGGATCGACCCGGCCGCTGGGCGAAAGCTCAGGAATATGGGGCAAGCAATCGGCGTGGATCTGGGCGGCTCGCACGTGATGGCGACCGTCGTCGACGAAACCGGCACGACCCGGGCGAAGCACGAGCGCGACATCATCGATCGTTCGCCCGCGGCGGTCTTCGCCTGTGTCGAAAAAGTCGTCGGCGAAGCGCTGGCCGACGCGAAGGACAAGCAGATCGTCGGCATCGGCATCGGCGCGCCCGGCAACATCGACCTCGAGAGCGGCACCATCCGCTACTCGCCCAACTTCGGCTGGAAAGACGTCGCGCTCGGCGATCACATCCGGAGCGCCTTCAAGCTGCCGGTGTTCGTCGGCAACGACGCGCGCTGCGCGACGCTGGGCGAGCACACGTTCGGCGCCGGCAAGGGCGTGCCCGACTTCGTGCTGCTCACGCTCGGCACGGGGATCGGCGGCGGGATCGTCTCGGGCGGCCGGCTGCTGGTCGGCGGCCGCGCCAGCGCCGGCGAGATCGGCCACCACCAGATTCGTCCGCATGACGGTTTCGTCTGCGGCTGCGGCAAGATCGGTTGTTTCGAAGCGCAGTGCTCGGGGACGGGCTTGATCCGCCACGCGCTGGCGCTGACGCCGTCGTTCCCGCGCAGCACGCTGCTCGACGGGCCCAAAGAGAAGCTCGGCTCGAAAGCGATTCGCCGCGCCGCGCAAGCCGGCGACGGCCACGGGCTCGCCGCATGGCGCAACTGGATCGACGACCTGGGCTACGGCCTGGCCAACATCGTCGCGTTCGTGAACCCGACCATGATCGCGCTCGGCGGCGGCGTCGCGAGCGCCGGCACGTTCATCACCGGCCAAGTGGGCCCGCTCGTCGAGGCGCGCTCGACGATGGTCCCGCCGGGGTCGACGACGATCGTCACCGCCACGCTGGGCAACGACGCCGGCGCCATCGGAGCCGCCACCATGGCCTTGCGCGGCGGCCTCAGCGCGTAGTCAGCGCGACCGTTCGTTCGTCGAGGCGGCCGTCGCAATAGCGCGCCAGCGCGCGCCGGAAGACGCAGTCCGCGGTGCCGTCGGCGAGCGCGAAGAGCGTCATTGACGAGCCGAACTTCAGGTCGTCGGGCGAACCGAAGATCTCGTGCAGCGAGGGCCCCGCGAGGTCGAGCAGCGCCTGCGCGCACGTCCCCAGCCGCGGTCCCAAAACGGCATGCGCCAGGTACGCGCGCGCTTCGTCGAGCGAGCTCAGGCCGTAGTACTGCGCGGTCGCCGAGGAACCGAGGCCGCGCAGCTGCGGAAAGATGAACCACATCCAGTGCGTGCGCTTGCGGCCGGCGCGCAGTTCCGCCAGCGCGCGTTCGTACGTGCCGTCCTGCGCGTTCACGAAGCGCTCGAGATCGAACGGGTCCGCGATCAAGGGGCCCGTTCCGGCGCGTCGAGCGCCGGCACGCGCTCGGCGAAGTACGAGAAGTCCGCGGCGCCCATCAGCCGCGGCGCTTCGACCACGCGCGCCGGACCCAGTTCGCGTTCGGCGAGCGCGCGCACGTAGCGCGTTTGTTCGGCGTCGTTCGACGTGACCGGATAGCGCCACAAGTACGCGAAGCGTAGGCGACGCCGGTCACGCCGATGCCGGTCGTGACGTCACACGGCGGCGGCGGTGACGGGCAGGCGCGGCGTCGGTTTGCGGCCGTCCTGTGCGACCTGCGCGATGAGCTCGGCGATGCGGCGCGACGATCCGCGCGGTGCGATGCCGGTGAGTTGGGCGCGCATCGTCGCGAGACGTTCGCTGTTCTCCACGATGCGTTTCACCGATTGCACGACCTCGGCGGTCGTCAGCGCGACGACGCCGATGCCGTTGGTGCGCACCCAGTCGAGGTTGCCCCGCTCTTGGCCCGGCACGTAGTCGTAGACCACGACCGGCACTTCGGCGACGCTCGCTTCGGCCAACGTTCCCGGTCCGGCTTTGGTGACCAGCAGATCGGCGGCGCGCATCAGCTCGGGGACGTCGTTGCGGAAACCGAGCACGGTCATCGACGTCGGCAGCGACGGCGCCAATTCTTCGAGCTTTGCTTTGAGGGCCGCGTTGCGCCCGGTGACGACGACGAGGTGGAAGGGGAGATGCGTCTTGGCGAGCGCCAGCGTGGTCGGCAGCAGTTTCCCGCCGCCTTCGCCGCCGGCCATCAGTAAGGCGATGGTCTGTTCTTGCGGCAAGCCGAGGGTGGCGCGGATTTCGCTCTTGGTCGCCGAGACGTTCTCGAACTTCGGATGGATCGGGTGGCCGATCAGCCGCAGGCGGCTCGGCGGGACACCGCGCTCGAGGGCCCGGTTGTAGACCTCGCGCGCCGGCACGATCGTGAGGTCGGCTTCGGGCAACAGCCAGCCTTCGTGCACGCGCCCGAGATCGGTGATCACGGTGACGATCGGCACGTGGTCCATTCCGGCGTCGGCGCGCGCCCGCAGCGCGGCGTGGTTGAGCAGCGGGTGGACCGAGACGATGACGTCGGGATCGTACTGGGTGAAGACGTCCTTGAGGCGCTCGCGGTAGAGCGGTTCGCAGAACCGCACGATCGTGCGGTAGCGGCGCCGGCCGTTGGTCGCGTGGTAGAGCGCGCCGTAGATCGGCGGTGCAAAGCGGAGGGCCGCGCTGTAGGCCGGCCCCAGTTTGGAAAGCGGGAAGGTGCAGTGAGCGGCGATATCATCGATCCGCCACTCGAACCGCGTCCCCTTGTCGATCTCGTCGAGCGCGGCGCCGATGGCCATCGCTCCGGCGCGATGCCCGCCGCCGGTATCGGAGATAAGGAAGAGGACGCGTTTGGTCATCCGGTCGGAGACTTTCGTTGCTTCAAGGCGCGCAGGGCGGTGGCGCTACGGCGATTGCGGGCACGCATCACGCGCAGGGCCACGGCGCGGCGGCGCCGAGGCGAGATCGCGCGTAGCCACGCGATCGTATTCCGAGCCGGAGCATCGTAGAAGCGAAAGATATCTCCGAACTCAACTTCAGGATTTACGTGGTGGCCGTTGTGGTCCTCCGGCAGCACGAGGCCGGTCAGTCGAGCAAACCGGACGAGCGCGTTCGGGCTTTTCCAACCGAGCTCGACCGTATGGCGCCACCACACGTGCAACTGGCCCAGCACCAAACCGGCGATCGCACCGGGGACCGATAAGGTCGCGCAAGCGCAGGCGATCGCGATGTAGGGCAACGCTCCGAGCAAGCCGTCGAGCAACACTGCCGGGCTGCGCGAAAGGACGGCGTGATCCCAGTACGAGCGCTTGCGATCGTGATGCGTTCGCAAGTGCAATTTGCCCCACACGTGCTGCGGAACGTGATAAAAGAAAGTGGAGGCGAAATCTCCAACCACGAGGACGATGAGCGTCGCCACGATACCGGAAATGAGCGGCGAGCCCAGCACGATCGAGTTCACACGTATCCTTCGTCTGACGTACGGCTAACGGAGCGTTGGGTTTGCGCGCTCGAAAACCTCTCCGGGCAACACTCTTGGCTCTCTCTTTGGCCTTCAACCCCGGCTGGGTCCGGATCGATGTCCTGCGCGACGCCGCGCTATCATGGCATATACCCGCGCCGGCGTCGCTCACCCGCGGTGCCCGGATGTACATGGACGCCCCGCCGCGGAGCGGGCAGCTGACCGCGACCGTCCGCAACATCATGCGCACGAACCCGCGTCTCTCCGGTTTCGACGCCCTCGTGCTCGCCGAGCGCACCCTGAGCGCGGCCCGCGCGCACGGGCTCGACCCGGGCTTTCTGGCCGCGACCCTGCTCCAGGAGTCGGCCTACGACCCCGACGCGATCTCGTGGGCCGGTGCGGTCGGGATCGGGCAGTTCATGGTCGGGACCGCGGATCTCTACGGGATCGACCCGTTCGATCCGGGCCCGTCGATCGACGCGACGGCGCGGCTGCTGGGTGCCTATCTCGCCCGCTATCGCGGCGCGGCCGATCCGTACGCGCTGGCGCTCGCGGCCTATAACGCCGGGCCGGC